>OIFH01000017.1_pt1 | contig 83183 bp, 80 predicted proteins | sample 1581951 | NCBI WGS metagenome assembly OIFH01 (sample SAMN04414075, study PRJEB24778) | human gut metagenome | material: faecal | host: Homo sapiens | reverse complement strand
CCCTCGTTTACCGAACGGTTTGCCAATTTATTATCCAATTCTACCACAGCCCGTTTCTCGCGCATCAGCTTCAAGAACTCACTGGCTGTTAATGCAGGAAGGCCTTTATATTTACGCTGCTCGTTTACCGCCGCACGCATAAAGTTCACCATACTGACTCCGGGAATCTCCACCGGATATTGGAAAGACAAAAACAGACCCTCATGGCTGCGATCCTCAGGATTCAAAGCCAACAAATCTTTTCCTTCAAAGGTCACCGAACCTTTCGTTACCTCAAAAGCCGGATTGCCTACCAACACAGACGAAAGGGTACTCTTTCCGGAACCGTTGGGTCCCATAATAGCATGAACTTCACCTTTCTTTATGCTTAGATTAATACCTTTCAATATTTCTTTGCCATTGACACTGGCATGTAAGTCTTTTATCTCTAACATAATTCTATTAAATTCTTAGTTCTTCATTTATCCTACACTTCCCTCTAAAGAAATAGCCAGCAGCTTCTGTGCCTCTACCGCAAACTCCATTGGAAGTTTATTCAGTACTTCTTTTGCATATCCATTGACAATCAACCCAATAGCGTCTTCCGTAGGATACCGCGCTGATTGCAATAAAACAACTGGTCTTCGCTGATCTTGCTGGTTGTCGCCTCATGTTCCACCACAGCAGTCTCATTATGAATATCCATATATGGGAATGTATGAGCACCGCACTGGCTCCCCAGCAACAAAGAGTCACACTGACTGTAATTACGGGCATTGTCTGCTTTCTGAGCCACACGTACCAGACCACGATAAGAGTTCTGGCTCTTTCCGGCACTGATTCCTTTACTAACAATGGTACTACGGGTATTTCTACCTAAATGAATCATTTTAGTCCCCGTATCAGCCTGCTGATAGTTATTCGTTACTGCCACCGAATAGAATTCAGCAGTAGAATTATCTCCACTCAAGATGCAACTGGGATATTTCCAAGTAATGGCCGATCCGGTTTCCACCTGTGTCCAGCTCAATTTGCTATCCACTCCTTTGCAATGGCCACGTTTTGTCACAAAGTTATATACTCCTCCTTTGCCTTCGGCATCTCCCGGATACCAGTTCTGTACGGTAGAATATTTCACTTCCGCACGGTCATGCACCACAATCTCCACTATGGCCGCATGTAATTGGTTCTCATCCCGCATAGGGGCCGTACATCCTTCCAGATAAGAAACATAACTATCATCATCCGCAACAATCAGTGTACGTTCAAACTGACCGGTATTAGCCGCATTGATACGGAAATAGGTGGAGAGTTCCATAGGACAACGCACTCCTTTCGGAATATATACAAACGATCCGTCACTGAACACTGCCGAGTTCAAGGCTGCAAAAAATTATCCCGCGGTCCAACCACCGAACCCAGATATTTCTTCACCAAATCGGGATGTTCACGCACCGCTTCACTGAACGAACAAAAAATAATCCCTTTTTCCAACAAGGTTTCTTTAAATGTAGTCTTGACGGATACAGAGTCCATGACAGCATCTACTGCCATACCACTCAACGCCATTTGTTCCTCCAAGGGAATACCTAATTTATTGAAAGTTTTAATCAACTCAGGATCTACCTCATCCATACTTTTCGGTCCTTCTTTTTTCTTTGTAGGATCCGCATAATAGGATATAGCCTGATAATCTATTTCAGGGATAGTGAGGTGTGCCCATGCAGGCATCTCCATTGTCAGCCAGTAGCGGTATGCTTTCAGGCGAAACTCCAGTAACCACTCCGGCTCGTTTTTCTTTGCAGAAATCAAGCGGATAACATCCTCATTCAATCCCCTTTCTATAATATCTGTGTGAACTTCTGTGGTGAAGCCATATTTGTACTTCTCCTGCGTCAGTTCTTTCACATATTTATTGGGTTCTTCTTGCATATCTATCTTATATTTCTATTAATTGTTCTGTTACATTCTTAAATACCGGAAAAAGATACCGGACAAGTCCCTCATAGGATAATATAACACTGATTCCTTCTTTTTTGTTGCACTAATCAGCTCATTGTTCGGGTCTATATATTCTATCACATGAATAGCTAACCCTATCAGTATCATATACTTCAATGCTCCCAATCCGCTGCCTAACCAACGGTTCAGCCATCCCAGGTGCACAGCATCCAATGCTTTTGTCAACAAAGAGGCGACGAACGCAAAACCTAAAGGTACAGCTACCCAGATCAATATAAAAGCTAAGACCTGTGCTACAGTCGTCGAAGTACCTAAAACCGGTGCCAACCTTTCAGCAACAATGCCAAACAAGGCACGAGCCATCAGCAATCCGGCTATCAACCCTACAATAGACGCCATCTGCTTCACAAATCCCTTCATTAATCCCATAATGACACCCACACCAATCATAGCCAATATAATAATATCTATTGTCGCCATCTTTATCGTTATTACAAAAAGCAGTAATGCCATTCTGAACAAAGCGAAGAATCTGCCAGCCCACGCGCTGGGCGAGGTGCCAGATCCTTCGCTATGCTCAGGATGACATTACCATCTATATTCTCAGACTTCAGTATATTACAAAGTCTGTTTAACCTCTACTTCTTCGTAAGCTTCAATAATATCACCGACCTTGATATCGTTACAGTTTGTCAGACTGATACCACATTCAAAGTTAGTACCTACTTCTTTCACATCATCCTTGAAACGCTTCAAAGCATTGATAGCACCGGTAAAGACTACAATACCATCACGAATCAAGCGTGCCTTATCAGAACGTTTCACCTTACCTGTCTTCACCATAGCACCGGCAACCAAACCGACCTTGGTAATATTGAAGACTTCACGCACCTCGATGGTTGCAGTAATCTGTTCCTTCAAAGTAGGTGCCAGCATACCTTCCATAGCAGCCTTCACTTCTTCAATCGCATCATAGATAACAGAATATTTGCGGATATCCACACCCTCCTGCTCAGCCAGTTTGCCGGCAGAACTTGAAGGACGAACCTGGAAACCTACAATAATCGCATCTGATGCAGCAGCCAAAGTCACATCCGACTCGGAAATCTGACCGACACCTTTGTGGATCACATTAACCTGTACCTGTTCTGTAGACAGTTTTATCAATGAATCGCTCAACGCTTCGACAGAACCGTCCACGTCACCTTTAACAATCACATTCAGCTCATGGAAATCACCCAAAGCCAAACGACGGCCCACTTCATCCAATGTCAGCAGTTTCTGAGTACGCAAGCCCTGCTCACGCTGCAACTGTTCACGTTTGTTGGCAATGTCACGAGCCTCTTGTTCCGTATCAATCACATGGAAAGTATCACCTGCCGCAGGAGCACCGTTCAGCCCCAGAATCAATACCGGTTCGGAAGGACCGGCCTCCTTGATGCGCTGGTTACGTTCATTAAACATAGCTTTCACCTTACCATAACTAGTACCAGCCAAGACTATATCGCCCATTTTCAGCGTACCGTTTGCCACCAACATAGTAGCCACATAACCGCGTCCCTTGTCCAACGACGATTCAATGATAGAACCGGTTGCCTTGCGGTCGGGATTAGCCTTCAAATCCAACATTTCAGCTTCCAGCAATACTTTTTCCAACAAATCATGTACACCTGTACCTTTCTTTGCCGAAATATCTTGCGACTGATACTTACCACCCCACTCTTCCACCAGGAAGTTCATGGCAGCCAGTTCTTCCTTAATCTTATCCGGATTGGCGTGCGGCTTATCCACCTTATTAATAGCAAATACGATAGGCACACCGGCAGCCATAGCATGATTAATCGCCTCTTTGGTCTGCGGCATCACATTATCATCGGCAGCTACAATAATAATAGCAATATCCGTCACTTTCGCACCACGGGCACGCATAGCGGTAAATGCCTCGTGACCCGGAGTATCCAAGAATGTAATATGACGTCCGTCTTCCAATTTCACATTGTAAGCACCGATATGCTGGGTGATACCCCCTGCCTCACCGGCAATTACATTTGCTTTACGAATATAGTCCAGTAATGAAGTCTTACCATGGTCAACATGTCCCATTACTGTCACAATCGGAGCACGCGGCTGCAAATCTTCTTCGTTATCTTCCTCTTCTGTAATAGCCTGTGCTACCTCAGCACTTACATATTCTGTCTTGTATCCGAATTCTTCTGCTACCAAGTTAATTGTCTCGGCATCCAGACGCTGATTGATAGAAACCATGATACCGATACTCATACAAGTAGCAATAACCTGAGTAACAGGGATATCCATCATACTTGCCAATTCGTTCGCAGTAACGAACTCGGTCAGTTTCAATATTTTGCTATCTTCCTGTTCCATCTCCTCCTGTTCCATCAGGCGGTTCTGAACATTTTCACGTTTCTCCTTACGATACTTGGCAGCCTTGTTCTTAGTCTTGTTAGTCAGACGTGCCAATGTTTCCTTAACCTGCTTTGCCACATCTTCATCACTAACTTCCGCTTTTACAACAGGTTTCTTGAAACGGTCTTTATTAAATTTGCCTCCACCCTGATTGTTATTACTATTAGGTTTGGAGTTATTGTTCCTATTCGGTCTGTTAGCGTTATCGTTACGTTGGTTATTATTAGATGCTCCTCCAACATTCGTTGTACCGGCAGCATTTATATCCACACGTTCCTTATTTATTCTATTGCGCTTTTTCTTCTTTGCGGCATCATCGTTAACCAAGTTTTTAGAAATCTTATCGTCTCCCTTACGGATCTCTTTGATAATAGCATCCTTCATCAGTTTACGCTGTTCCTGACGCTGCTTATCTTTCTCTTCTCTCTCTTTCCGTTTTTCTTCCTTCGATTTCTTTTTCGGACGGGTAGACTGATTCAATGCAGCCAGATCAATCTGACCTACTACATTAATTTTCGATTTAAATTCAGTAGGACGAATTTTAAATACATCGTCTTCTTCTTTTTCCTGAACGGGTGCTGCTTCGGGTGTTTCTTTTTCCATCTCTTTCACCTGGGGTGTCTTTTCTTCCGTCTTTTCAATTTTAGGCTCTTTCTTCTCTTCCAAAACTGGAGCAGGAGCAGGTTGAGGAGTCGATTCCGGTTTCTTTTCCTCTACCACCACAGGCTTCGGCGTTTCCTTCTGGGGCTGGGGAGTTTCCTTCCTCTCAACCACCTTTTCCACCACGGGTTCTGCTTTCGGAGTTTGTTCAATAACTTTCGCAGCTGGTTCTACAACCTTTGACGCAGTTTTCTTGTTCAAATTGTCCAGATCTATTTTACCCACTTGCTTCAGTTTGGGGCGTGCCTCTTCAGGAATAACAGTTTTCACCACCTCTTCTTTCTCTTTCTTAGATTCAAAACCTTCGATAGAGATAGAAGCTTTGTTGCGATCCTTATTCTGTCTTTCCTGACTAAATTTTTCAGACTCTATTTTTAAATTTTTATCTGTGCTGAACTCTTTCACAAGTACAGCATATTGTTCTTCGGTAATTTTCGCATTAGGACTAGCCTCAATGGTATAGCCCTTCTTCTGCAAGAATTCAACTACCGTCGTTATTCCTACATTTAAATCTCTTGTTACTTTGTTCAGTCTAATCGTCATACTCGTTTTTTAATTATTAACTACGAGCCGGGACTGAAGAGTTACTCTTCAAATTCAGCTCTTAAAACTCTCAACACGTCATCAACCGTGTTTTCTTCCAGGTCCGCTTTTTCTATCAACATCTCGCGCGGAGCATTCAGTACAGCCTTAGCTGTATCCAATCCAATATTCTTGATGGCTGTGATAACCCACTCATCAATTTCATCCTTGAATTCATCAAGGTAGATATCCTCATCCATCGCGCTCTCATCCAATTCGCGGTACACATCAATCGTATATTCGGTAAGCATACTAGCGAGTTTGATATTCATTCCCCCCTTACCGATTGCCAAAGACACTTCTTCCGGTTTCAGATATACTTCTGCTTTTTTCTCCTCTTCGTGCAGCACAATAGAAGAAATCTTAGCCGGACTCAACGCACGCTGAATGAACAACTGAATGTTAGAAGTATAGTTGATCACGTCGATATTTTCATTACGCAACTCGCGCACAATACCGTGAATACGTGATCCTTTTACACCTACGCAGGCACCTACCGGGTCTATACGGTCGTCATACGACTCAACAGCTATCTTAGCACGTTCTCCGGGAATGCGCGCAATCTTCTTGATAGTGATCAACCCGTCATTGATTTCGGGTACTTCCATTTCAAACAGGCGTTGCAAGAACACAGGTGAAGTACGGCTCAGAATAATCTTCGGATTATTATTTTTATTATCTACGCGGGCCACTACGGCACGGGCAGTTTCGCCTTTACGGTAGAAATCACTCGGAATCTGTTCAGTCTTGGGCAAAAGCAGTTCGTTACCTTCATCATCCAGCAACAACATTTCTTTCTTCCATATCTGATAAACTTCCGCACTGATTACAGTACCCACCCTATCAATATATTTATTATACAAGCTATCTTTCTCCAGTTCTAAAATCTTCGATGCCAGTGTCTGACGCAAGTTCAGAATGGCACGGCGGCCAAACTTGGCAAAGATTACTTCATCGGTCACTTCCTCACCCACCTCATAAGAAGCATCAATTTTCTGTGCCTCGGTCAATGAGATCTGCATATTGGGATTCGTCAAATCCTCATCTGCTACAACTTCACGGTTACGCCATATTTCGAAATCTCCCTTGTCAGGATTCACAATAACGTCGTAATTTTCATCAGTGCCAAACATTTTCGCGATCACACTACGGAAAGACTCTTCGAGTACACTCACCATAGTTGTTCTATCAATATTCTTTAATTCCTTAAATTCCGAAAATGTATCAATCAAGCTGATTGTTTCTTCTTTTTTGGCCATAATTATTTAAAACTAATTAAGTATTTAGTGTATTTTATCTCATCATACGCAAAAGTAATATCCTCCTCTACCAGTTTGGGGCGTTTGGCTCCTTCCGGTTTCACTTTCTTTTCAATGGTTACGGTAAAGTTCTCTTCATTTGCATCCTTCAATACACCTTCCAGCTTCTTTCCCTCTTTAGTCAGGATTTCCACCTCCTTACCAATGTGTATCAAGTACTGTTGCAATACCTTGAAAGGTTGTCCTATACCGGCCGAACCCACTTCCAGTTCATAATCCTCTTCTTCACGGTCCAGTTTAGACTCAATATAGCGGCTAAGTTCTACACAATCGTCAATCCATACTCCCTCGGCATGGTCAATTTCTACCACAATTTTGTCATCCGGGCTCACCGTGACATCTACCAAAAAGTAATCTTTACCTTCCAGCCACTCGTCAACAATCCGGGTTACTACATTTTTATCTATCATTTATTCACTATTAAGAACAAAAAAAGGGCTTAATCAAGCCCCACCATTCATCCATTTCGGTGCAAAGATACAAATTATCTACCAGTGCTACAAAATATTCTATTAAAAAATTGTAGTTTTGCAGAAACTTATAACACTATGGATAAAAACAGTTTAAATACGAACAAGCAATTCATGATAGGTAACGGTATGCTGGCTTTTGGAGTCTTTGCCGTTATTATCATTTTTTTGTATATGTCCTTCCGTTTCCAACGCAAGGCTGACAAAGTACAGACTTATGAAGGAGTCTACAACATAGAACTAACTAATAGTTTTGCCGGAGATAGTATAGCGGTATATCTAAATGACAGTCTGCTGCTGGACCAAACCATGCCCGACGCCAACCTGAAAGTGGAAATAAAGCGCTTTGCCGAAGATAATGTACTGATGGTCGTAGATAACAAAACAGACAAGACCACACCTTTCAACCTGAATCCGGAAGGTAGCCGGGTAGAGGTTAAAAAGAGTGGAGATGTGATTTATATCTTGGAAAGAGAAGCCGATTCCCTTTTGGAATAAAGGGAAACAGCGACAAAGCCGGTCAATACGATAAAAACTCCTACCAAAGCCGGATACCGATAACCCAATCCGGCATCTATGGGTAGCCCACCGGCATAGGCACCAATGGCATTGCCCAAATTAAAAGCGACTTGCACACAGGCCGCTCCCATCATTTCTCCTCCGCGTGAATTTTGGAGTAACAATAATTGTTGTGGAGCCGAAACAGCAAATAATCCTGCCGTACATACACACATCAATATCACTGCCAGCCAAGAGATAGAAGCTGCAAAGAAAATGGCAAGCAAACCGGAGGCCATAATAATCTGTGTATATTTCACCACACGGGCTGCTCCATACTGATCAGAAAACTTTCCACCCATCAAGTTTCCTACAGTCATGCTAAGACCTGCCAGCACCATAATGAAAGTCATACTGTTCTCACTGAAACCTGCCACATGTGTCATCAAAGGAGTAACATAACTATACCAACAAAAGATACCTCCATTCCCAAACATAGTCGTAAATATCAACAACCATGGAGCTAGATTCTTCAAAAAACGGAACTGTCCTTTCAAACCTGTATCCGGCAAAGCAGGCAGTGAAGGAACCCATTTCCAAATATAGAACAAGGTAATCAGTCCCCATACTCCATTAAAGAGAAAAGGAATACGCCAGGACATTATATTACTCATGAACGTACCCAAAGGTACACCAAAAAGATTGGCAATCGTCATACCCGACACCATCAATGCCACTGCCTGCGAACTTTTTCCTTTATCAGCCACTCTTTCCGCCACAATGGAACCAACCCCAAAGAAGGCGCCATGAGGCAATCCGGAAATAAAACGCATCATCAACATCATCCAATAATTCACTGAAACGGCAGCACACAAATTACCACAAATATAAATAACCATCAAGCCTAACAGAATATGTTTCAGCGGACGGGTACGAGCCACCAAAACCATCCCCGGTGCTCCTACGCACACACCTAGTGCATAAGCCGAAATAAAATGTCCTGCTTGCGGAATACTTATATGCAAGTCCTTCGCTACATCGGGCAAAATGCCCATCATTACAAACTCGGCAATGCCCAATCCTAATGTGCCGAACGCCAAAGCCGTCAAACTCTTCTTCATACCTGAATAAAAACAATCCATTAATTAAAAAACGTACAAAAATAATTGTTATGTTTTCAGATATAAGTGTTTTTAGCACACTTTTATAAGAAAAGGAATGATTACTTGCTTTATGTCAATTTATTGTTGCCACATGCAAAAGAGGTCAAACATTTTAGCTTCATGTTCAGAAGTTAAAAAGACAAACAAACTTCTCTACAAAGCCATGCTTACTAATCAACATTCACACTAAACAAACCTTTGCTTCCTGCTCCATTATCAACATCCCGTAAACTCTGATTGATTTTACATTCAGCACTTTTCAGCTTAGTACTTTTATACGAAAACAAGCCTTTGCTTCCTGCTCCGCTAGCGACAGCATTTGAACTTTTCGTTATTATACACTTATCACTCAATTCATAACCGTGATCCGGCTGAGTGCTTTCACCCACCCGAACATCTACAAATTCTTGTGTTTTCATAATTATAAACATTTAGTATATTGAGATAATTCTTTGTCTAAATAACACAAAATAAATTCGTTTCTCGCTTGCAATATTTCTGCAAAACTGTTTTTTACTATATTCACGTTCGGTAAAGCGATCTTATCAAGATACTTATAATGAATATCATCTGCACAGGATATAATGTAACCATCATGAGTAACGACCAATTCATTAAGGAATGGAATGCTGAGTAAAGGATAACTAAACTCCAACACCTTATTCCCCCTCTGATATTTCATTTTATTGCCTCTGTATATATATTCCTCTATTTTTCCGGTTAATATATTTTCTTTCAAAAACAGTTCATACGCCATTGCTTTCGTCATACAAATCCTTATATCAATAGCATCCGAACTGTTATCATTATTCATAAAATCAAGACAGAGCGAAACAAAACCAAGCAAGGATTCACACGACAAACTTTTCAATGGTTTCATTTCAAATGGTGAATAATACATGATAGGAGCAAAATTAAATTTATCAACTCCTAATTTCCAATATGCAAGCAACATGGATAATAAATCAGCTCCATTATCATCAAAAATAGTAGAAGTAATGTTTATTTTATCTCGATGCTCCACATTTTCAATCAACTCATAAACCGTATTGTATCCGTTCTCACCCCTTATCAAATCATTGTATTTTCCAGAGCCCTCAAGACTAATTTCAAGGTATGAAATGTTGGTTGCAAGAACTTCGTCATACCCCTGAATATCCATACTCATTCCATTTGAAACAACTCCATAAAATATTTTCCTATCTTCTTTATACTCTGCTAAAAGATTCAGGATATCAAAGATTCTATTATCCAAAAAAGATTCTTTACCCGAAAAATGAAAATGTTTCATACCCATTCCAATAGCTTCATCAAGAAAACTTCTCCATCTTGCCAAAGAAACCGACTCTGATATGGGCCGGGCATCTCCAAAATAACAATGTCTACATTTCAGATTACATTTATTACTGACGAATGAATCTATAATCATAGGTTCATTCTGCCGCAGCTTGGCATCTATATGTTCCATAAAAGATACCTTATCTATATATTTTTTCAGATTTCCAATCATCTGGCAACTTCGTAATACAATATATAAGTAGAATTCATTAACGGATTATCTTCTTCATAAGATATCGTATCTGTGATTTCGGACATATCAACGTCCAAAATCAACCGGGCCTTATCCATACCGACTTTATATTTATATATACTTGCCGATTTAAAATCTATATCTTCTTTACATTCCAAAGACATTTTCAGATGTTTCACCGTACCTGCCAAAAAATTAGGCAATGTAGTATAGTCGCAATCTGTAACATTCAACATATTAGGCCAGCACCATTCAATCATCAAATCAACAATACTACCAGGACTTTTTACTTTGCCATAAGAAACAACAACCTGCTTCAACAAAGAATCCTGTCCGTTATCAGCAATTCTTGCACATAATTTTTTCTGCTTCCCACCAACACGCTCGAACGCTTGTATGTTTATATCTTCAAAGTTAACAATGGTATCACCTGCCACCAGCAAATGAAATGTACTGATTTTATGTGAGACAACACCTCTTATATTTAATCGGACAAAGGAATCTCTCTTGTTTCCCATACCTCTTTTTTCTATTGTATTCTTTATCTCTATTGAATCAATATCAATGTTATTCTGTATATATTCCCCCAATTCATTGTATAAATACTCTGTGGTCAAGAAAAAGCGTCCTTTGAATGGCACAATTTTCATCATTTCCTGCAACGAACGAATTATTGCATTTTGCTCGTTCAATTTAACATTCAATACTTCCACCCTTTGACTCATCGATTTGTACCGTTCCCTCAACATAGCAAAAATAATAGTCAGGCATACAAATACATATACTACCCACGCAGGAAACGAAAGCAAAATTGATTTAATATCAAGATCAGGCTGCGTAAATAGTTGCAAAGCCTGTATAACTCCACCCAGTGTTGCAAAGCCGCCAAATGTCTTTATACCTAAGTTGTACAAGTATAATCTATTTTCCATATTGTGGTTTGTCTGTTTCTAGTTGCTTTAACTTATTATTCAAAATGTCTATTTCTCTCTGTATATCGTTCCATTCCAAACGCCCAGTTGTCATCTTCTGCTTTAACTTCAAATCCCTGATTTTTTTCTTTATCTCTTCTATTTTATTCATGGTATATACAATTTATTGATTACAAATTCAATGAACAGACTCTAAGCGGGAAAGAAACAAACTATTCTTCAGAGTCATTTCCTTTAAAAAAAGCGGGGAAAGAAACGCCCGTTGCCGGATACGTATGCTTTCCCCGCTTGAAAGAGATAGTGTCACCTTTTTCAAATATCAATCATCAAGGTGAATGATTACTGAACCGGGTATGCTTTTACTGTTACTGTGAATGAAGCGTATACAGTTGCATTTGTGCCATCTGCATTAGTTACAGTCAACTTAACAGGAACAACGACATTTGTATCTACTGTGATTCTCTTCTGAGCTGTAACTACAATATCATTCTTCTCAGAAACTTCAACCTTAATCAAGTCAGAAGCAAATGTCTTGTCAGTACCATCTACCAATGCATCAAATCCTACAATAACCACTTTATCATCAGCAACAAATTTACCTCCTGCATTAGTTACCTTATAGAAGTTGACAATTCCTGCTTTAGAATCAGCCTTTTCTGCATAGAATACTTTATCGCTGTTAGCATCTTCGGCATTACCTGAAACAAGTGAGAAACTTGCCTTTGCCATATCAGCAATATAAGTCTTAGAATCCACAAACTTAACCTTGAATGCTGGCATATCATATGAACGACCACCCAAGTAAGTAACTTTCAAGCCTTTCACATCATAAGCTGTATTAGCCTTAGCGTCAGCACCCATTGTCAAGACTGTTCCGCTAACAGTCAATTCCTTAGCAGCCTTCAAGCCTGTATAGTCAATAGCAGCACCGTCCTTAACAGAAATCATAGTGCTCAAATCGATTGATGTTCCATCAATTACAGTCAAAACACCATTTGCATAGAATGCTGGATCGAATGTATACTGACTAGTGATTTCAGCAGTAGTCGGGTTAGCGATAGTGAACGGAATAACAATAGTCTGAGTTTCTTTTGTTCCATTTTCACCATTGATCTCTACGGTAATCTTAGCAGTATACACACCATTGCCCAACATAGTTTCACCATAGTTATTAACAAAGTTGATTCCTAATTTTGCGATGTCTGCATTATTAGTAGCTTCCGTCTTACCATCTTTCTTCAGTTTTGTAAACCCAGCAATCAAACCAGATACAACATCGACAGTTTCTTCCTTACCGGTAGATTCATCTGTATAAACAAACGAAACATTGGTATTATTAAGAAGCATTCTAGCATCAGCATTCCAAAGAATACGGTCAGCTTCAGACATCTTATCGAAATAAGCAGCAAGATCTACTACCAACTTCTGATCTTCAACCTTAGCTGTTGCAATATGAGCTTGTTCTGCCAATGTAATAGTTAATTCAGCAGCTTCTTCACTAAATTGAACATAAACGCCTTTAGTTTTCATAATCTTACCAGTCACATCCAGTGTATGTACAACAAACGGAAGAGAATACTTAGCATTTGCACTACAAGAGATAGTCAAACCATCAGTTTTAATACCATATTTAATAGAGTCTGCCTTGGCATTAGCATATGTTTTAGTATCCATAGTCAAGAAAGCATCATACAGTTTATCCGCATTTTCTCCATTAACTTTCAATGTACCAGTCTTACCTGGTTCAATACGGTTATTGGGGGTATTATTCTTCTTGTTAATATAGAAAGACCAAGAATCTATAGATTCAGGTTTCTCTATAATCAATGAGGTTTCATAAGTAGAACGTACTTTATCACTTGCTACCAGTGCCAAAGCAGGACGTTTTCCATCTACTTCACTGTATGCTTTTACGATTTCATCAGTAATTGTTTCAATAGAGAAAGGAATTTGGTACAAGCCATTTGCTGAAACAGCAGCTCTAGTGTACAAACCTTCGTATGCAACCGCAGCACCTAAAGTTACAGGAGCTTCCTCATTCTTAGAATTAACCAATTTCAATGCAGTTTTAGAAAGATCATAGTTGTTAGGAGCAACCTGGACCATCAAAGAGTCATCAGAATAAGTGATCATATAATCACCTTTAGCAGGAGCACCTTTAGGACCTTCCCATGCCTGAAGAGCTTTATCAGCAGTAGCGATAGAATAGTAGATAGTCAAATCTTTATTACTTAGCATAGCAATCTGAGCCAAACCTTCAGTCATCGGCAAACGGACAGTCTGTTCATTCTTTCCATTTGCATCGAAAATGTGCATAACAATATAATTAGGATCTGTTGCATCTTCTTGATAGTAAGGTACACCTACAACAGCAGGAGTATCAACCGTTACTTTTTCAAATGCAGTACCATTCCACAGATACCAACCATCTTCCCTCTTTTCAACTTCTTTCTGACCGTCTTTACCGTCAACAGCTTCAGCCTTTACTGTGGTTTTTTCACCGTTGCAAGCCCAATAGCCATCAATGATTGTCCATTCAGCACCATCTTTACCGGCTTCACCCTTATCACCTTTGATACCAGTAATAGTAGTAGAAGAACCGTCACTCATTGTCACAGTAAAACCATCGGCAGTAGGAGTTATTGATTTTACAAAAGCACCATCACCAATCTTCTTCTGAAGGTCTGCGACAGTTGCTTCAACACCGTCCAATTTCTGATTAATCTGGTCAATGTCATCATCATAGTCTTTACAAGACACAAATGTTCCCGTTGACGAAACCATCAAGGCTCCGAACAGGATTGCACTTAAAAACTTTTTTGTTCATAATAGAAAACTTTAAATTTATAAATTTAAAAAACTAAAATTGATTATACATATTAATCTCATTATTAATATCTTAGTTCGTTTATTACCTGTAACTCCCGTTTCCTCCTTTCCCGTGACTGATAAGACAAAGGTGACACACCCACAACCTTACTGAAAGCTGAATAGAAAGCACTTTTAGAAGCGAAACCGCAACTACGAGGCAAGTCATTCAATGCACAACGACCGAAACTAAGAAGCTCCTTGGCATATTCCACACGATAGCCGTTCACAAGCTCCTTCAAGTTACAGCCAAAGTATTTGTTTACTACATTACTTAGGTAGGTCTGGTTTGTTTCAAGCAAATCGCTCAGTTTTTTCAGCGAAAGCGAAGTGTCAAGGAATATCTGACGTATCTCAAGCTGGTACAATATAGCTTTATATATACGGCAGTCCACTTTACGAATATTCGCTTCCTTGCCGACAAACTCCTCCTCCCAATGCCGCTGGGCGGCCTTGAAAAGCAAGTTCTTCTGCCGCTCGGAAACGGCGCTACTTCGTTTACGTCTTAGAAATAGATATTCCATCTGCTCTATGTTAATTTCATTCATTCTCATCGCTTCAAAGACATACTTTATCATATAATAAAGGAACTTAAAAACGACATTTTCTATAGATCTCTTACCAAGAGATCTATAGAAAGTAACTAACAAACAATATATCAACATATTATATCCTATTTCAAATAGGATAAAGGAGTATAAAAATGGACTTGGAAGCTTATTTTTTATATAAATTCCTATTTTTTTTGCCAAAAATGTATTAGTTCTCAAAACTTTGCTTATTTTTGCACAGAAAATGTATATCTCTTGGTAAGAGATATACAAATAAGCATATATAAAAGAAGGAAATAATCAATTGTTAATCAATTGATTACTATCACAAAAAAGAGATTCTCTCCTTAAAAAAGATTCACCGAAATAATTTGAACAAACTCTTTGAACGGAAATCGGTCAACAAGTTTCAGGCATCAAGCCAACTTAATCACTTTACGAAGTCAATTTCTCCAGAAAAGAACTTAAAGAAACATTATTTCCTGAGCCGATAAACCGGTAATCTGGGCAATTTACATCAAATGCAATACCGCCCTGTTTCATTTTTAGCATTCTTCCTTACGACCTGTTTCAAATCCTTCCTAAAGACCTTTTTCGAGTTCCTCTTTAGGGTCCTCCTCACGTCCTTTCTTCAATTGAGTAGACATTACGCTATACCAATCACGGAAGCTCTTCAAATTTTCCCAATGTTCACCAAACTCCCTAGAGGTGAATTTCGCAATCTCGGCAGCCTCGAAAAAACGGTCGAATACACGGCTCTGCAACGCACACAGACGCTCAAGAAGGGAAGATAGATTACGCAGAACGAACAGGCATTTGTCAAACATGCCCTCCACCTTATCTTCCTTCTTGTTGAACTTCAGGATTTCAAGAAAAAAGAACTTAAAGATAAGAAAAAAAATACTTAAGAGAAAAAGGATTTAGCATAAGTATAAACACAAATAAAGTTGCTTTGAACCATACATCAAAGCAACTTTCATAAAAGCCGGAACGAATGAAAACATTCCTTATTTTTTCTCTTCTTCGACAGAAGACAGTGGCGTACTGTTCTCTTTATAAGCAGCAAATCCTTTCACCTTTGTCCGTTCCTTATTAACACTTTCCGAAGCGGCACTACCCAGTTGCTGCAAATTTTGCTTGATAGCATCGTGAGTAACAAAGAAATGATCGAGCATAGCTTTCAGATATTCGTCCAACTGGCCTTCTTTGGGAGTAAAGACCGTATGGCACTTGGAATGAAGCCCCACGTTTTTTCTCATCCTCATCCGCCGTAAAGACAGTGGTCACCAACGAATCCACATTGACCAGATTGACAATCTCTTTTAAGTAAGGTAAAGCCGGATTATCCACACTGATAGACGCCCACCACGGATTCCATATCATGATGAACCGGGCCTCATCCTCCACCGCAATATAAAAATCATCACCTTGATATTTAAAGACAATATGTCCTTCCTCATTGGTTTCCGGCTGACAGCCTATCTTTTTGAGCACAGCTATAACCAGCTCTTCCGTACCGATATCCTCCAAGTCTTCCTTTGTCATACGGTCCAAACGGTCTCTACGTTTTTTACGCTCATGACGGATGCGAAGAACTAAAAATGCAAGCGGCCACAATGCCAATGCAATAACAGCGATTAGAATGGTGAGGTCGGTCATATCTGTTTGCGATTTAAGGGTTCAACATCAAAATACAGATAGTTGCTACACTATGCTAAACAAATATAGCAATTATAATCTTAAAAACATCTATTTCCATCGATTTATTTCAAGTGTTTCTTTATCCAACGCAAATGCCCGTATTCTGTGTCTTCAGAAGTCCAGTGCTCGTTGACTGGAGTAATCAACGCCTCTTTCGGACAGTTCAGTACATTATAGACAATGTAACTGGTAGTAGGAGGACAAGTATTGTCATTGAATCCCCATGTCATATAAACAGGAACAGTAATCTGTTTGGCAAAATTCACCACATCATAATATGCAAGGGTCTTCATCTTGGCAGGTGTATCCATATCTACCGTATTCTTAAAAAGATGAGGATATCCCCCGGCACGGCCGGCTTTGTAACCTGCCATATCACTTAAAGCGGGATGGTTTGCCACACATGCCGTAACACGCTTGTCAAGTCCTGCCGTAATCAAAGCCAAAGCTCCCCCTTGGCTCCCCCCCTGCACAATAACATTTTTACCATCCCATTCAGGTAATGAAGTCAGCAAATCAATACTGCGGACACAAGCCAGATAAACCCGTTTCATATAATAATTTTCACGGCTATCCAAGCCGTTTACCAAATAACCGTTTTCCCGACTGCTGAAAGCGCGGCTTATCTCGCCGAAAGTATCCTCATCCAACTCCGGATTCAATCCGTGGATTTCTATCTCAAAGCGGATACAGCCTTCTTCCGCATAATATTTATGCCGCATAGGCCCTTTGATCGTCTTGATGCCAGCCCCTGGAGGACACAGTACTACCGGATACTTTCCTTCCGCTTTAGGATAGAACAGATAACCATAAATACACTGGTTCTGCTTATTCAGCTGAAGCCTGATCAAGTAACAGTCCATTTTGTCCGTAGAATATTTCTTTACATACTCTTTGGTATAAGTCAGAGGGAACTGAGCCGCTTCCGCCTTAGTCTTATTCCAGAATTCATTAAAATCAGAAGGCAACTGGGTATAGGGTTGAAGCTTCTCAGGAGAGAAACCGACTTTGATATGGTGGGAATAAGTTTTACCTCCTACTTTAGCCGTCAGACGACAATCACGGAAACCTGGCTCTTTCATTGTCCCCATAGAAATAACCGCTTTTCCATTCTTCAGTTTTACAGTTCCCTTGGTATCCGAAGGCATCATGTCGCCTCCCAGCTCATATAAAACCTCCACACCATCTTGCGGAACACCATATTTATAGAACTGAACCTCAATCTTCGCTTTCTCGCCTGTCTTGTACAACCAGTCGACATGATCGGGTACAGTTACCCAAAGCACATCACTCCGATAAGGATAATTTTCGGCCGCTACTGAAAGAACGAACAAGACAGCCCCAATAAGCATGCTTAAAAATCTGTTTTTCATTGTAATTCTATTTAATAGTTCTAAAAATCAGTATTAAATCTACGTAACTCCGCACGCAAGGCACGAGCTCTCCCTCCTGTCATACTATCCAGCAACTCCCAAAAACGAGGGCCGTGATTCATTTCCTTGGTATGAGACAATTCGTGTAACAGTACATAATCCATCAAATGGGGAGGCAACAACATCAAATAACAGGAAAGATTGATACTGCCTGTTCCCGAACAACTTCCCCATCTTCCCTTGCTGCCGGTAATCTTCACACGTTTAAATGGCAAATGATACAGTTCGGACAAAGCGGATAAAAGAGGTGGCAGATATTCTTGAGCATTTTTCTTCATGGCACGGATGATGGCATTACGTACCAGCCTTTGTACTTCAGGTAAAGAAAAATCCACATTCCGCGGACAGATAATCTTGACTCCCTCCTCGGTAAAACGTACGGAAAAGCAAGTAAAGTTACCTTGCTCCAGCCATAAACGGAAACAGGGAGTATGAATACGAAAATTTAAATCAATCGGTTTCTTACTCACTTTCCTCCAGTCCTCCAACAGACGTTGCTTGTATTGCTCCACCACCTCCAGCACTTTGCTGCTTAAACTATAAGGAGGAACAGTAACATGCAGTCCGTCGGGCTTTACCCGCATAGTAACATTACGCGCCAGCTTGTGTGTACGCACTATAATACGGTCAAAATCTTTATCCGGAAGTACTCTTTTAGTTGCCATACGGATACAAAGATACAGCTTTCCAATAAAAAAAGGCAGAGATTTGCAACTTTCCAGGAATCTTCACCGTCTAATTAACAGAAACCAATTAAATATATATATTACCATGAGAACAAAAACTATTTATTTTTTCTAGTCTTTTTCTGGCAATCACAATGATGACAGGCTGTTTCCACATATCATCAGGTCCGAAACCCAGCAAGAGTAAAATGACCAAAAAATATAGCGTAACTCCTTTCAATAAGATAGAGAACAAAGCACCTGCTAACATTGTCTTTACTCAAGGGAATGTGACCAAAGTAGAAGCCGACGGTCCGGATAATTACATCCCCCAACTCATTGTCATGGTCAAAGACAGTACGCTGAGTATCAGTATGGATAAAGACAAATTCAAAAACTTCAAGAGTTCAAAAATCAATATCTCAATTACCAGTCCGGTCTTATGTAGTATCAAGCAAAGAGGTGTAGGAAGTATTTATCTGAAAGACAGCGTGAAAGTAACAGATCTTTCTATCAGTGCTGAAGGTGTGGGGAGTATTGAAGCAAATGCATTAATGGCACGTTCCATCAAAGTATCCCAAGAAGGAGTAGGCAGTATCAATTTAAAGGGGCAGGCCGGTCATGCGACATATTATTTGGAAGGAGTAGGTAGCCTGAAAGCAAAAGACATGATTGTTTCTGATGTTGTAGTTGAACAAAACGGTGTGGGAAGTGTTTCTTGTTATGCATCCGGGACGATAAATATCAGTGCCCAGGGAGTAGGAAGTGTAAACTACTACGGTGACCCTCAGGTTACCGGACTAAAAAAATCCGGAATTGGAAGCGTTAAGAGCAAATAACTCATTTCATAACTCTCTCTTTACATTAAATTATCTACCAAGCAAAAAAGGATTACTGCTCACGCGGTAATCCTTTTTAAAATTATTTAGTTAGTTAATTTAAAATTTGAGAGAATTGAAACTTCACAGCCTCGAATTAAAAAGTTGTTTTAATAAGCACTAACTATCATATTTATATAAAAGCAAATGAAAATGTTCTAGTTTGTTTTCCCTGTACCGGTATCATCAACGGTAATCTTTGCCACCGTATCTGTAGGCAATACAGGTTCGTATGCCACTTGGGGGTCGGTAGTAGAATTCTGATACTCATCGTGTACCGATACCGTATCACTATCACCACCTTCCATAGTGTGTTGCATCACTGTACCCATAAGAAACAACACGGCAATCATTGCAGCCGCTTTAAACAGAGGCATAAAGCGCGTACGCATAGTCAGACGTTGTGCTTTTACCACCGGTCTTTCTATCCGGGTCAGAATTCTGGTATCAAAATCATCTCCCAAACCTTTCTCCTTCTCCACATCCTGATAAGCAAACAACTGCTTGTACCGGAGTAAATGAGCAGGCACTTCCTTCTGACGAAAGAATGAACGTAATATTTGCTCTTCCTCCAATGAAGTTTCGCAATTCCAATAACGTTCCAAAAGCTGTTCAATATATTTATAATCCATAATCCTCTATTTCAGTGTATCTTTGTTTTATTTTCTGCCGGGCACGGAAAAGGGTTACTTTCACCTGTTCTTCCGTAATCTGCAAAATATCTGCAATCTCTTTATAACTCTTTCCTTCAACATCCCTCAACTGCATAATTGTACGCTGCCTTTCGGGAAGCTCATTGACCAGACGGTGAACCAACTGTATTTGTTCGTTCTGCGCCAACCGATCATAAGGCGTCAATGTATCAGGCATCTCCCGCACTTCAGAGGTCAGTTCCAAATTTTGCGCTTCCATCTTCTGACTGCGGTCAATTGCCAAGTTACGAGCAATGGTCAGGCAATATGCCTCAATGGATTCAAACTGCGGCCATTCATCCCGCTTGTTCCATACTCTGATCATCGTATCCTGCACCACATCCTCCGCTTCAGCACTATTCAGCGTAATACGAAGCGCCAACCTGTAGAGTTTGTCTTTCAGGGGCAGAATATCGTTTCGGAAACTGATCTCTCGCATTGCTCTGTAATAATGACGGGTGAGTTACACTAAAGTTACACTCACCCGCCTGTTTTTTTGAATTATTTTTTAATTACGGTTCCACTTCCTTCACTAATGGCTGATGCTAAGGTTATTACCACCTGACTGACGCCTGCATCAATAGCAGAAAAAGAATTTTCCAGCTTAGGAATCATCCCTCCTTGAATGATACCTTGCGCTACAAATTCTTTAAACTCCTCAGGAGTAATGACAGGAATTACACTGTCATCATCATTCTCGTCACGCAATACACCCTTTTTCTCAAAACAATAAACCAATGTCACATCAAACAAGGAGGCCAATGCTTTAGCGGTTTCTCCGGCAATGGTATCAGCATTGGTATTCAGCATGCTTCCTTTGCCGTCATGGGTCAATGGAGCCATAACAGGCACAATGCCCTGACGGATCAATGCCGCCAAAAAATTGGCATTTACTTTCTCTACATCACCAACAAAGCCATAGTCCACGTCTTTTACCGGACGCTTTACTGAACAGATCACATTCATATCAGCTCCGGTCAGTCCAATGGCATTCACACCTTTTGCCTGAAGACCGGCTACGATACTCTTGTTCACCAGTCCGCCATATACCATGGTTACCACTTTCAGCGTTTCTGCATCCGTAATGCGGCGACCATTCACCATCTTGCTTTCAATCCCTAGTTGTGCCGCCAGTCTGGTAGCAGAGCGCCCGCCACCGTGTACCAACAACTTATAACCTCCTATAGCAGAAAAATCAGCCAATAACTGATTAAGTGTAGACTCTTCCTCTACAATTTTTCCACCTACTTTTATGATAGTCAATTTCTCTTTCATGTTATTATTCCAAATAAGTATATCCGTACAACCCGGAACGATAATTAGAGAGGAATTCTTTTCCTTCCTCTACAGAAATTCGTCCTTCTTTTACTGATTTGGTCACCCACGTTTCCAGTGTACGCACCAGTTTCTTCGGATTATACTGTACATAATCCAAAACCTCGGCCACCGTTTCACCATCAATTACCTGATCAATGGAATATCCTTTGTCATCCACCGTGACATGCACCGCATTGGTATCTCCAAACAAATTGTGCATATCACCCAAAATCTCCTGATAAGCACCAACCAGAAACACACCTATATAATAAGCGTCTTTTCCTTTCAACGAATGTACCGGCAGGTCATGCGATACATAACGGGTAGAGATAAAATTGGCAATCTTTCCATCCGAATCACAAGTAATATCCTGCAAGGTAGCATTTCTGTCGGGCTTCTCGTCCAGACGCTGGATAGGCATGATAGGGAATATCTGATCTATCGCCCACGAGTCCGGCAACGACTGGAACAACGAGAAATTACAGAAATATTTATCAGCCAGCAGTTTGTCCAGTTTGCGGAATTCATCGGGCGCATGTTTCAACCCCGAAGCAATCTGATTGATCTCACGGGTCACCGACCAGTACAGACGCTCTATCTGGGCACGGGTCTTCAAATCCACAATACCGTGGCTGAATAAATCAAGTGCTTCCTCACGTATCTGCTGTGCATCGTGCCACGCCTCCACCATACGGCTCTGATTCAGATTATCCCATATCTCATAAAGTTCATGTACCAATTCATGGTCATTTTCACCTACTTCGAAATCCTCATCCATTTCGGGCAAAGTCGCCGTTTCCAGCACCTCGAAAATCAGCACGGAGTGATGGGCAGTCAGTGAACGTCCGCTTTCAGTAATAATATTCGGATGAGGAATTCCATTCTTGTCACTGGCATCTACCAGCGTAGAGATAGAGTCATTCACATACTCCTGAATAGAGTAATTCACACTACTTTCACTATTGGCAGAACGAGTTCCGTCATAATCCACCCCCAAACCACCACCGATATCCACAAATTCCACATTAAATCCCATCACATGCAACTGCACATAGAATTGCGATGCCTCACGCAGAGCAGTCTTGATACGACGTATTTTAGTAACCTGACTGCCGATATGAAAATGAATCAGTTTCAAACAGTCCTTCATGTCTTTCTTTTCCAAAAAGTCAAGCGCTTCCAGCAATTCACTGGATGTCAAGCCAAACTTACTGGCGTCTCCTCCGCTATCTTCCCATTTACCACTTCCCGAAGAAGCCAGCTTGATGCGGATACCTATGTTAGGCCGCACATTCAGCTGCTTTGCCATTTTGGCTATCAGGCGTAATTCATTCATTTTCTCCACCACCAGAAAAATGCGTTTCCCCATCTTCTGTGCCAGCAGAGCCAACTCAATATAACTTTCGTCCTTATATCCGTTACAGATAATCAATGAATCCGAATCTGTATTCACAGCTATCACCGCATGGAGTTCGGGTTTAGAACCGGCTTCCAGTCCCAAATTGAATTTCTTACCATGACTAATGATTTCTTCTACTACAGGACGCATCTGGTTTACCTTGATAGGATAAATGATAAAATTCTGGGCCTTATACCCATACTCATCAGATGCCTGCTTAAAGCAGTTCGCGATTTTTTCAATACGATTATCCAGAATATCCGGAAAACGGACCAGCATAGGAGCTGCCACATCCCGCAATTGCAACTCATCGACCAACTCTTTCAAGTCGACCTCAACGCCGTCCTTACGAGGAGTTACCACTACATGACCTTTGTCATTGATACCAAAGTACGAAGTTCCCACCGTTATGTTGTAGAGTCTTCCGAATCTTCAATACGCCATTTTCTCATTTCTTCTTCTGTACAAAGAGTGTGTATTTACTATATATAATTATTTATTCAATTGCTTTCTCAAGCTGTCAACAGAGGCTTGAATTTGTTTTTTATCCTCCAGCTCATCAGCTTTAAACAGATGTTTTGCCTTGGAATAAAACGGATGTCTTTTCTGTAACGCCTCACAGATAAAATCCATCAGTTCCTCATCACTTTTATTTGCTAACAATGGACGTTGCTGCTTGGCCACTCTCAGACGGCGAAACAACACAGCAGGTTCCACATCCAGAAATACCGTATCACCACAGTCATTCATATACTCCATGTTATCAAAAAAACAAGGTGTTCCTCCACCGGCCGAAACAACCACATCTTCAAATTCGGCCACCTCATGCAACATTTTCCGTTCCAGTTCCCGGAATCCGTCTTCTCCACGCTCCAAGAACAACTGTTGAACGGTTTTATGGAAACGTTCCTCGATATACCAGTCCAAATCAATGAAATTCAGACTCATTTCACGGGCAAACGCTTTACCTAGAGTCGTTTTGCCCGCACCCATATATCCTATTAGAAATATACGTGTCATTTTTTTGCTTTTGCAGTGCCCTTTACCTTGGGAGCCGCCTTACTTTTAGCGGATTCTTCGGTTTTTTCGGACTCCTCTTCCATATTTACGGTTCCCCTGTTTCTTGAAGCCGCTTTCGTTTTACGGGTTTCCGCCTTGCTTTTCTGCAATTCAATCACCTTAAAACAAGCCTCCAGACTTAAATCCGCCGGTTCTACATTCTCAGGGATCTTATAATTCTTTTTCTGATAGCTGATGTATGGGCCGTAACGTCCGTTCAAGACCTGCATATCAGGGTCAGCATCGAATACTTTAATAAACTTCTTCTCCTGCGCTTCTATCTTATTCTTGATCAGTTCGACCGCTTCATCCAAAGAAATCTCCATCGGGTCCGTTCCTTTAGGAATAGAAACAAACAGTTTGTCATAGCGCACGTATGGTCCGAAACGCCCTACTCCTACCGTCACCGTGTGACCGTCATAATCCCCCAACGTACGGGGAAGCTTGAACGCATCCAACGCTTCTTCCAACGTAATGGTTTCCATAGACAATCCCTTTGCCAACTGCGCAAAACGCGGTTTCTCTTCATCATCGGCAGTACCAATCTGAATAACCGGACCGAAACGACCTATCTTAACCGATACCGGCTTACCGCTTACAGGATCTGTCCCCAATACTCTTTCACCCACCTTATGCTCAGTCTTAGAGTGAATGGTCTTATCTACCAACGGATGGAAACCTTTATAGAAACTGTCCATCATACCAGTCCATTCCTTTTCTCCTTCAGCCACTTCATCGAACTCTTTCTCCACATTCGCTGTAAAGTTAAAGTCCATGATTTCAGGGAAGTATTCCATCAGGAAATCGTTTACCACGATACCGGTATCAGTAGGTAACAACTTGGCCTTTTCATTTCCCGTAATCTCTGTCTTGGTAATTTCCGTAATCTTGCCGCCTTTCAGTTTCAAGGTATCATACGGACGTTTCACACCTTCACTGTTTCCTTTTTCTACATAACCGCGTTGTTGCACAGTAGAAATGGTAGGTGCGTATGTAGATGGACGACCGATGCCCAACTCTTCCAGTTTGCGTACCAGGCTGGCTTCCGTATAACGGGGCGGACATTGGGTAAAGCGTTGAGTTGCCAAAATTTCTTTTCTTATCAGTTTTTCCCCTTTGCTTAGAGGCGGCAACAGACGACCCTCATCCTCCTGCTCATTGTCATCATCATATGATTCCTTATATACACGCAGGAAACCGTCAAAAGTAATCACCTCGCCGGTAGCGATAAATTTCTCGCTGCTGTTACTAATTACAATAGTAGCCGTTGTTTTCTCCAGTTCCGCATCTGCCATCTGTGAAGCGATGGTACGTTTCCAGATCAGTTCATACAATTTCTGTTCCTGACCGGTTCCGCTCACCGTCTCATTCTCCATATAGGTAGGACGGATAGCCTCATGCGCTTCCTGTGCTCCTTTAGTCTTGGTGGCAAACTTACGGACTTTGACATATCTTTCTCCCATCAGGGACAAAATAGTCTGCTTGCTAGTATTCAAAGCCAAATCCGAAAGGTTCACCGAATCCGTACGCATATAAGTAATTTGTCCGTTTTCATACAGACGCTGTGCCACCATCATGGTCTGCGCTACTGTAAATCCCAACTTACGGGCAGCTTCCTGCTGCAACGTAGAAGTAGTAAACGGTGCCGCCGGCGATTTCTTCACAGGGCGGGTTATTATATCTTCAATAGAGAACTGCGCATCCTTACAAGTTTCAAGGAAAGTCTGTGCTTCCTCCTTGGTCTTGAAACGGTTGGACAATTCTGCTTTCACTTCAACTTCATTTCCATCAACATCAGGAACTTCAAACACTGCTGTAACGCGATAAGACGGTTCACTGACAAAAGCATGTACCTCACGTTCACGTTCCACAATCAAACGAACGGCAACAGATTGCACACGTCCGGCAGAAAGAGCAGGCTTTACCTTCTTCCACAATACCGGTGAAAGTTCAAAACCTACAATTCTATCCAGAATACGGCGTGCTTGCTGGGCATTTACCAGATTTACATCAATGTCACGCGGATTTTCGATGGCCTTTAGTATCGCTGTTTTGGTTATCTCGTGGAATACAATGCGCTTGGTCTTCTCAGGGTCCAACCCCAAGACTTCAAACAAGTGCCATGAAATAGCTTCTCCTTCACGATCCTCATCGGATGCAAGCCATACCATATCAGCTTTCTTTGCCTCCGCTTTCAATTCGGCTACCAATTTCTTTTTGTCTGCCGGTATCTCGTAAGTCGGCTCAAACCCATTCTCTACATCGATACTAAACTCCTTCTTTTCCAAATCCCGGATATGCCCGTAACTGGAAAGGACTTTATAATCATTACCCAAGAATTTCTCAATGGTTTTAGCCTTAGCGGGTGACTCAACTATTACTAGATTTTTTTGCATAATACTATGTATTCCATTTTATTTTGGGGCAAAAGTAGAAAAAAAGCAGAAGCACACCTATATAATAAGGTATGTTTCTGCTTTTTTTCTTAAAAAAGTCCTTTCCGAATGTCTATTTAACTAAAAAACCAGAGAAAGCCCGGCTAGAACATTCAGTTTTTCAGCAGGATAGCCGTACTCATAATAATATTGTTTATTCAACAGATTATTCACACGCCCAAAAACAGACAAGTCTTTCAGGAAGGTATAACTGGCTCCCACACTCAAATTGCTGATATTGCCCAAACCAAAATCCCTGCTGCTATTCCCTTCTTCTATTACATACTCTTTCCTCTGTACATATTCATAGCCCAAATAAACCTTCAATCCTTCAAAACCTTAGCCTCAGCATAAAAATTCAATTCAAACTTAGGCTTGGTCATTAAATACAGCTCTTCATTTTCATTGTCTGTCTTCCAGCTATAAAATGTACCTTTCAATGAAGCGTCAAACCAGTCCTTATAACCATATTTCAGTTCAGCACCTCCATATGCGGTTTTTGCTTTATCCTGCAAGAAATGAGTAAAATAATACCCGTCCGCATCCACCAGATTGCAAAATAACTCATCTTTACTGATCCGATATCCACCAAAGATATTAAACCACAAACCATTTACCGGAGATGCTTTAAAACCCAATGTAGCATTCAGTGGCACATAGGTAGAAGGCATCCGGGCGTTTAAAGACCAATAAGGTGAAAAAGCATTCAACCGGCGATAATCATTCAGTTCACGCCCTCCCAACGCATGTAAATAAAGCACATAACTATCCGAGAACAAGTATTCGGCTTTCACGTCAGGAGACACATCAATGCCACTGTCCTCCCCCGACTGCCAATCCACATGAGCACCGACACGGACCCGCCAGTCATCACTTTCCAACATATAATAAGGATTCAAACCCAGTGAAGTATAGTTGCCCATTAAACTGTCCGAAGAATAAAACAGATTATCCATCTCGAAACGGATGCCTACCCGTTGCTCATTATCCAGCTTGCCCCATACATCTCCTTCGGTGTGTACAATCTTCTCCTTACCTGTAGATGCATTATCTGAATAATCCAGCGGATATTTGATACCAAAATACTTCAATCCGGTCTGCAAAGTGAATTGCAAAGGAAGCGATTCATCTCTGGAAGAAACACCGATGTGAAAATCGCCTAAAGTATGATGCTGTTTATCAGTAGCTCTGGCAGAAGCCGTATGCGCTTCGGAATCAGGCATATAGTTAAACACTTGTGATTGCAGGCCGCCACCTAAATTCAAAGTTACCTTGCTGAAATCATGAGAATAGTCCAAACGGAACTCAGTAGAATAAAAACGTGATTTCCAATCCTCAGCATTCCAATGCTTCAGCTTTCCGTTCATGCCATCCAGAGATGCTCCGACTTTCAGGCGGTCCTTTCCGGTGATATCCCACAGATACCCAGCCTTAAAATCCACATTCCCATAATTTCCATATCCGGCACGGACATACCCACGTTTCGCGCGGTTCATAGCCCATTCACGGGTTATAGGAGACATACTTTCATACGTCCAGGCCAAAACAGGGCGCAAGGCTGTAGCATATTCTATGCCTTTCTTCATTACAGCTGGCTCCTCCACCTTAGGCAGGACATTAATCTTTGAGGCATCCATGATATTGGGATTATACTCATTCTCTACCACCACAGTGCGGTTCAACGTACTATCTTGCTGCGCATATGCAACAGACAGAGGCAAAAAAGCCAATATAATGGACAATTGACAATGGACAATTGACAATTTCTTACTTATCATATTCAGCACTTATTTTTTAATTTTTAATTCTCAGTTTTCAATTTCTCAAGTCTGCTTTCAATCATTCCGGCAATATCATCATCAGCCTGATAGTTCTGCTTCAATGAAAGCAAATATTGTTTAGCATCCAAGTTACGTCCCAACTTCATATACACATCAGCCAATAACACAAAGCTGCGTGCCAGCCAATAGGTATGCGGTGTACTTACCTCGATGTAATTCAGCACCTCCTGCTCCGCCTTATCCGTTTGTCCGCCGTCAAAGTAAATCTGGGCGACTTTATATTTGGCCTCCGCTCCATATACATTACGGGTGTCTTTTGCCAAGATCTTCAGATCTTCCATAGCTCCATCCGTCTTGCCGGCATCCAAATAAGCTTTTGCACGGTAATAATGTGCCTCGTTAGACAATTCCGGCGCCAGTTTAGTATCGGCCAGCAAATCTGTTGCGGTAAAGATAATCTCTTCCTCATTTCCCAGCATATGCGCACTGCGTAACATTCCGGTTTTTGCAAGCTGGCGACGCTCCATAGAAGCAGCTTTATCTTTCAATTGCTTGTAAATATGCAAAGCTTTTTCATAATCCTTCGCCGTATAAGCCATTTCGGCACCCATCAACATGGCATCTTCAGAATATTTGTTGTTGGGATATTCCAATACTTTATCCAAATGCCGAGCTGCACTTTCATAGGCTTTCTGGTTATAGTCTATCAAACCGATATAATAGTTGGCATTCAGGCTGAAAGCACCTTCGGGGAAAGTCTGTAAATAACGGGTAAAGCTGTTGCGGGCTTCGGTGACCTCTCCTCGCATATATACCCTTTCGGCAGCCACATAAGTCAATGAATCACGCTCATTTACATCAAAGTTGGCACCGCCGGGGATAGTTGAAGCAAAGTTGGCATACTCATCCACCTTATTCAAATCAATATAGATAGATTTCAAATCACGCTGCGCCAAACGAGCCTCCTCACTGCCCGGATAACTGGCTATGACCTGCTTATAAGCCTGAATGGCTTCAGGATACTTGTCATCCTGATAGTACAGCAAACCGATCTCGTTAGCTGCCCGCCGTGCGACATTGCTCTCCGGGAATTTCTTCACCAAAATATTGAAACGGGCAATGGCATTGGCATTATCTTCCATCTGCACAAAAGCACGTCCCTGCTCGTAAAGGGCATCATCCATGTATTGTGATTCCGGATAATCCGAAATCAAGCGGTTCAACGTCTGCACTTTTCCATTATAATCACGTTGCAAACCACGTACAAACGCCTCCTGATACAAAGAGTAATCCCCCAGTGACGGATCAATCTCCACCGCACGGGCATAATCCTGACGAGCCTGTTCAAAACGGCGGTCATAGAAGTTACAGTCACCTATACGGTTATAGGCATCTGCCTGCATGGCACGTTCATTGGCACTTCCCCTGCCCACAAAACGGGTAAACCAAGTGCCCGCATTTCCATAATTTTTCTGTTTGAAATAAGTATATCCCAAGTTATAGAGAGCCAGACCGTATTCCTGTCCGTCCTTGCTGGTGGCAAATTCCAGATACAAGCGGTAATCGTTACCCGCCTGCGGAAAACGGTCCAAACGATAATTGGATTCCCCTCTCCAGAAATAAGCGTCCGCCTTTGTCGCCTGATTGTATTGCCCCACAGCAAGCGATTGGTTGAAGAACTCCAGAGCCTCCTGGAAACGAGCATTCGCAAACGCTTGTGTGCCCAGCCGGAACAAAATCTTCTGCTTGGCCTCCATAATACGTGTGCCCGGATGTTCAATCTTTGCTATAGATTTTAAAGCAGCTTCATAACTGCGGGTATTCATATACACTTCTATCAAATAATCATTGACACGCTCCGTATAAGGCGAGTTCGGGAACTCGTTCAGAAAACGCTCAAACACGGTAACCGACTCGGCAAATGGAGAATAAGAGGTTTCATGAATACACAAAGCATAATTATAAAGAGCCTGTTCCTTTACTTTCGGGTCAAAACTGAAATTGGCTGCCTGCTCGAATGCCATGCGTGCCCTGTTCCTCTCCTTCAAGTTCAAATAAGCCAGCCCCATGTGGAGATAAGCATTCTGTGACAAGGCATCATGTACCGAAGCCATTTCCCCCAAAGTAGCGGCAGCCTTGGAATAAACACCAGTATAATAATAACTCATACCGAGTTCATACAAAGGCTTACGCTGCGGGTGGGAGACACTTTCACGGTATCTTTCCAAAGGAGGTATCGCCGCTTGGTAATCATTCAATCCGAAACAAGCCTCTCCCCAAATCCGTTCCATCTGAGGAACATCCTTTTTAGCTGGATATTGCTCCAGATACGCTTTTGCCACAGTACGGGCCTGCTGATAATTTCCTTTCACCAAATAAATCTCTCCTATATAATAAGGAACCAATGCTGCATATACGGCATCATTCTGCAAAGACTGGAAACTTTTCAGCGCCTTGTCATAGCGTTTCTCCACATAATCAATATAAGCCAGATTATAGACAGCGTCATCCTGATACAATGGGCTTACCTCTTTCAGCAAGGTAAACCATACAGCCGCTTCACGCAGATTATCTTCTTTCAGATAAGAGGTGGCCAGACGCATGGCACAATCATCTCTTTCCTTATCAGGCAAAGCCTCCAGATCACACGACCGGAACAGGGCAATGGCCTCCTTGTATTTTCCCTCCATAAAATAAGCAGAGGCAATCAGTGACAGCACCCTGTTTTTATGACGGGAGTCAGGATATTTGTCCAGATAAGCCTGTAACAGTTCCATGCTGTCCCCGCCTTTCAACTCATATTCCCGGCATACCCGGTTATATTCCTTGTCACCTGCCACATCCTTGGGAGTTATCTGCTGCGCCATTCCCTGCAAGGAACAGCCTCCCATCAATGCGGCCATCAATAAGGTTTTTCTTTTCATATCTTATCATTAAAGTTTATGTTCTTTCAAAAAACGCCGGACTCCTTCACGCACAGAATCCAGCCCGAATTCTTCGGGATTCACTTCATCCAACGGAAGCCAGAAAGATTCCGCCACATCATCCATCGCCTTTATCCGACTGGTATCTTTCACTTTACAAAGAAAGAACTGATCCAATGTATGTACCAGAAATCCTGAATAAAGATAAGTGTTGGGCAATGAGAACTGATAAACAGCCTCCTCCACCTGCAAGCCGGTTTCCTCCAGCACCTCGCGTGCCACACCTTCCTCGCCGGTTTCATACATATCAATAAACCCACCGGACAGGTCCAATGTTCCCTTTGCCGGTTCTTTTCCTCTGCGGCACACCAACAACTCATTCTTATCATTCAAGATAAAAGCTACAGTAGCGGCACTGGAATTGAAATAATACACAAAGCCACAATCGGCGCAACGCTTTGATTTCTCATTGTTCACTTCAAAGTGCGGCGAACCACACTTCGGACAATATTTGAATAGTTCCAACGGATGCATAATTACTCCTTTCTAAGTATAGACACCGCAAAGATAGCGCAAATGACAGATAATTCATTAATTAAATCTAAAAGAAGAAAGAGAAAACACAATTCTTAGTACATTTGTTAGCAAAACAAAACGTAAATTCTTACATGGAAATTGCCATTATTATCGCACTTATCTTATTAAACGGGGTATTCGCTATGTCCGAAATCGCCCTGATCTCAGCGCGTAAAAGTAGTTTGTCCAATGATATCCGTCATGGAAGCTCTACAGCGCGTATCGCTTTAAAGCTTGCCAATGACCCGGACAAGTTTTTATCCACCATCCAAATCGGAATCACCCTGATTGGTATATTGACCGGTATTTACTCCGGCGACGTGCTGGCCACCGATTTTGGGAACATACTGACTGACGCCGGCGTACCCGCCACATATGCCTATTTATTGGCTCAAACCCTGATTGTCATTCTGGTCACTTACCTCACTATTATCTTTGGCGAGCTGGTGCCCAAACGCATTGGCATGAGTGCCTCCACCCGTGCTGCCAAGCTATTGGCACGTCCCATGTACTGGCTGTCCGTCATAGCCTCTCCTTTTGTATGGATACTTGCCAAAAGCACTTCACTTATCTTCAACCTGCTGCATATCAACACAGCTGAAGAAAAAGTGACTGAAGAGGAAATCAAATCCATGATAGACGAAGGGACTGAGAACGGCGAAGTGCAGGAAGTGGAACAGGATATTGTGGACCGCGTCTTCTCCCTGGGCGACCGTAGCATCAACACCATCATGACCTATCGCAGCGACATCGTATCCATTGACATAGACATGAACAACAAGCAACTGTATGACATCGTATGCCAACACCTGTACCAAGTTTACCCTGTAACTCAAGGAAACACCCTGGACAACATCATCGGAGTAGTTTACCTGAAAGACCTCTTCGGGAAGCTGAACAGTTGCGAATTCAATCTGCGTGATGTGATCCGTCCGGCACAATACTTCCACGAAAACATGGATGTATATAAAGTATTGGAACAAATACGCCAGCACAACATCAAATACGGATTAATCTGTGATGAATTCGGCAGTCTGCAAGGCATCATCACCATGAAGGACATTCTGGAAGCCCTGGTAGGCACCTTGCCCAGTGACTCGGAAGATCCCGATATCGTTCCCCGCAAGGACGGAAGCTGGCTGATAGACGGGCAATGCTCTTTCTATGACTTTCTGAGTCATTTCGAAATGGAGGATTTATACCCCGATTATAATTACAACACTTTGAGCGGCCTCATCTTGCAACAACTAGGTCACATTCCCAAGACCGGTGAAGCCATGGAATGGAATGACTTCACACTGGAAATAGTCGACATGGACGGAGCCCGGATAGATAAAGTATTAGTAACACTAACCCATAAAAACGAAGAGGACAATTAACATGCTGCAAAGAGATTACATTATGCGGTTGCTTCAACAGTTTTTCGAAGCATTGGAAAAGTTGGTAGAAGAAAGAGATAAAAAGGACGGTCCCGAGCTGCAATTGCAACTTCAAAGCATTTATCGTGCCTACTTCAATCATCCTTCCACCTTCTATTATGATCAGGATGCGGAATATATACTGAACGAGATGGGACAAAACTATGGTGGCGAGGAATTGCTCACGCGCATCGACATGTTATCCGAACTGCTCTATCAGGATGCTTTGTTGAAAGAGTCCGAAGAACAAAAATATTTGTTAAGAAAATCGCTATTCCTGTTGAACTATTTAGATACACATAGCGATACCTTCTCATTTGAAAGAAGAGGGAAAATCGGCGAAATAGAGAAGAAAATAGGTGATTAGCTCCTCTTCTTGCACTTTTTTTCAAAGAAATCCTGTTTTTTCTTGCAAAATAGTAGATAAATTAAAAAGTATTCCTATATTTGCTTACAGATTGATAACATTAAAATCGGTATATTATGGAGAAAATTGATAGTCTCGACAGACAAATTCTAGAAATTATATCCCAAAATGCCCGCATCCCGTTTAAAGATGTCGCAGCAGAATGTGGAGTTTCACGCGCAGCCATTCATCAGCGTGTGCAAAGATTAATTGATTTGGGAGTTATTATCGGTTCAGGATATCATGTGAACCCTAAGAGTTTAGGGTATAGAACCTGTACATACGTAGGAATCAAGCTGGAAAAAGGTTCCATGTACAAAAACGTAGTGGCAGAACTGAAGAAGATTCCCGAAATTGTGGAATGCCATTTCACTACAGGTCCATATACTATGCTGACCAAACTTTACTCTCGTGACAACGAACATTTGATGGACTTGCTGAACTCAAAGATTCAGGAAATTCCCGGTGTTACGGCTACCGAGACCTTGATCTCTCTGGAACAGAGCATCAAAAAAGAAATACCCATTCAAAGCTAAGAAAGAATGGAATGGCTGAATGAATACCATTTAGGCGGTATCGCCATCGGCATTTGTACCTTTTTAATAATCGGTCTTTTCCACCCCATCGTGGTCAAGGCCGAATATTATTGGGGTACACGGTGCTGGTGGATATTTTTGGTACTGGGCATAGCAGGCATTATAGGGACTGTGCTTATCAGTGACATCTTGATTTCCTCTTTATTGGGTGTCTTCTCTTTCTCTTCTTTCTGGACTATCAAGGAGATCTTCGAGCAACGCGAACGTGTGCTGAAAGGTTGGTTTCCGATGAATCCGAAACGGAAACACGAATATGAATAGAAACTATTCTTTCCGGCCAAACCCTTTGCAATTCAATTAAAGGGCTTTTATTTCTTCTTCAGAAAGCCCTGTAGCCTGTACTATGACATCAGATGACACTCTCAAGTTTCGTGCATTCCTCATGCGCTCTTCATAAACGTTTCCGCAATTCTAATATCATACGCATCCCGTGCCTGCAACATATCAAACAAAAATTATTTCACAACTTTATCCCCTGCTCCGTACTCTGCAAACTCTTCTTATTCCTATATTTGAAATTCTTTCCTTGCATATAATTGAACTAAGGCTGAATGGAGGAACCGTGTCTAAAATATACATAAACGGCAGAGAACTTCATGACCGCACAGAATTATCAAGTCTGCAAGCCACGGACATAGAAAAATGTTGAAATCCTGCCGGAAGCTGATTTACAATATAATGCCACGACTAAAGGAGGAATCATATATATCTTTGAAAAAAAATGCAGATGGTGGAGGCAATGGTTCACCCTCTTTGCTAGGAGAAATGAGAAAAAGAAATAGTCATTGGGAACGCTTGGGTCTTCCATTAAGCCTTCGGCTTGGGAAATGGAATTTTTACAACAATCTAGTTCTTTCTAATGCAGGAGATCCTTATATCACGGAAAATATAACCCATAACAGCCACCAGAATACCCATATTGTAAACCAGAATATAGACCGTAAAAATATAAGAAGAATCAATGAAACATTCAGTATGTTATATGATATAACTACCCTGCAAAGCATCGGACTTAACTGTATGGTAAAACAAGCTGGAAGCACACTAAAATCTTCTTCTTTTTCCGAAATACAAGAAACAGAAAAGGAATATACCTCTTCCTACCATAGTAAAGGGAAAGGGGATGACAAAATATATCAGGCTAGTTTGAACTATAATTGGAAATCAAAAAACGGAAAGCATACTTTGCGAACAGTTCTTGATTATTTGAGAAGTGACGAAACGAAAGAACTGAATCACCATTATCTTTATCAGTATCCGGAGAAAAACGAAGAGGATAATAAATGTAGCAACACCGGGACTGTTTCTGATTTATGGAAAGCAGAGATAAATTATATCTTCTTGCTCAACAAACATTCCAGGTTGAAATGGGGTGGCGACTATTATAATAACCATACCGGCAACCAAATGTATTACACATATCAGAGTGAAGAAGGATGGCAGAAAGAAGATAAAAGCGGGCTATTTACCTATAAAGGTATAGGTTATGCAGGCTATGCAGAATATGTATGGCAATGGAAGGAATTTACATTAAATGGCGGTATACGGGTACAAGAGGATGAAGTGAAATGTATTTCCAATAACATAGCAGGTGACAAACGCACATATCGCAATCTGTTCCCCTCCATCAAGGTGGGTTACCTTTTCTCTGAAAAGAACCAAGCCTCTTTATCCTATTCAAAAAGAATGGGAAATATCCCTTATAAGAGCATGAATCCGGCTATTGTCTATATCTCTGAATATTCTTATGCTAAAGGGAATCCGGATTTAGTACCTACTACCGAACATCGTATCAGGCTATTGTTGAGTCTGTCAAATACTTGGAGTATAAGCTACGCTTACGCAAAGTGCAAAGATGATTTATTTCCCCTGATCTATCAAGATAAAGACAATCCGATCATCACCTATACTATGCCGACCAATATAGGGAAGTCTTATCGACATGCTTTTTCAATAGGTTTCACTAAGGCCTTGTTCAGCTGGTGGACTACCAATGCCTCCCTTGATGGCGACTACACTAAAGAAGTGTCGCCCAAACAGACCTACCATATAGTCCATTGCTTATTCTTTTGTGACAACAGTCTTCGTTTCACAAATACTTTCGGTGGAAGTTTTAACTTTATGGCAGAAAGAAGAGCACGTAGAAGCGAAACAATATATCACAGTGTATACAATATGAATGCCGGCCTTTACAAATATTTCCTGGATCAAAAGTTCTGCATAAATTTATCAGTTTACGCTATTTTGAATAAAAGAAGAAACCTGACCACAATTACCAATAACAATCTAAGCAGAATAGAAGAAAATAATAAAACCCCTTATCAAGGAGCGTGCTTAAACCTTATATATAAGTTTGACTTTGGCAAGAAAGTAAAGGTAAAACGTGCGGAAAGCATACAGACAACAAGTGATAGTTATTTGCGCAAATAATTATCGAAAAGTCTTTAATTTTAATATGTTGTAAGCGTCTCCGCGATTCTACCTAGTCTGTCTTTTTTCGTTCTTGTATCTTTGCAGCGTATAAAAACGAAGTATTATGGATTTAGAAGAAAGTAGATTTAGAGCCACTTGGAAACGTTTTCTGGAAGTATTGAAAGTAGACCACAATTGTTCTTTAGCCGATGTTTGCCGCAAGCAACATACCACTTTGGGGGATATGAGCTCCTGGATGTCCCGACGGGGCTATAGCGTTAAACAAGCTAGGAAAGATGTGGTTCGTGATTATTATAATGGTGTTGCCCACTCCCGAACGACAACCTCCTCTCCTTCGTTCACTCAAATAGTACCCATCATGTTGTCGGAAGAAGAGTTCAGCCTTTCCGGGATCACAATCACCTTCAATAGAACCGCAGAATGCAACCGAACACACCCCTTGAAAAATACAGGGAACTACTTCCTGATAAATGGGAAAAGGAAAATAGCTAAACAAGGCTAATTAAACTTTTTATTTTACCACACTTATAGAATCGCGGAAACGCTTACTCATATGCAGCTCGCAACATCCTCTATTTTCAGAGCATAACCGTCCTTCCCTACGGTAACTAATTCAATGCGAGTATCCACTGATAAGACCTTCCCCATTTTTGCAATCAAATTATAAAGGCTATGATTTTCCATTATCGCTCCTTCCCATAATTTACTTATTTCATCATGAGATACCATTCTATTATCAGACCGGAGCCTGATGAAAAATCTCTTGCCCACCGGTCTGTTCAAATAACTCCTGTTTCCATCTCTGTAACCGAGAACATACTCGCCGGCATAGAAAATGTAATACCGGAATTATTTCCGTCAAACCCTTCATCAGCACATTACCTACTGATTACAAGCAAGTTATTATGAATAATCCTTCTACGATTTCTTCATAATAACTTCATATTCTTTCAGCCCCGTTCCATCTCCAAAAACGCATCCCGATGTGATGACTGTCCGGCAAAATACTCACATTTCATCAAATGACAACAACCGGACGAATAAGGTGTATCATCCGGTCGAAGTCGTTGTATCTTCCCTTCAAGTAAATTATTTCACTTAAGTGATGATATTGTATCACCTAAGTGATGAACTTTCATCACTAGAGTGCTCAAACTTCATCACTTAAGTGAAACAACTAAATCAAAAGGAAGATATCGTGTAATCAACCGGACGAAACAGCTTGTTATTCAGGATGTTTACGCTTAGTCACTTTTCTCTAAAGCCCCACGAAAAACACTTGCAAAACGCTATTTTACACAGTATCTTTGTTCCAACGGAAACCTAAAACAACAAATAATGAATAAAAAGTTATTAAACAAAGTAATGAAGAAGCTTGCTTCCTCGAATGTAGTGATAAGTCCGACAGTGAAGAGTTCATCTCCCTCATTATCAATGCAGAAGAAACCTGAAATGGAGCAAATACAGCAAAAACTGGAACAATATTTGCTGAGCCGCTACCACTTCCGCTTCAACGTACTGACGGAACAAACGGAATGTTGCAAAAAAGACGCTGACACACCTATATATAAGGTAATAAGCCAACGCACCCTGAACAGCCTGTGTCTGGAAGCCCGTGCACGTCACATCAACTGCTGGGACAAGGATGTAAGCCGGTTCGTGAACTCGGAGCAGATGCCGGACTATCATCCGTTACTTTCCTATATGAACACCCTTCCCGAATGGGACGGCATGGACCGCGTGACGCCACTGGCACAACGCATATCTACGAAAGATTTCTGGGTGAACAGTTTCCACCGCTGGATGCTGGGTGTCACTGCCCAGTGGAGCGGACACATGGCGCGGTGTGCCAACGCCGTAGCTCCCATGCTGGTGAGCAGCGAACAAGGAAGATGCAAATCCACTTTCTGCGAATTGCTGATGCCCGATTCGTTGAAAGACTACTATACGGACAGCTTCGAACTGACCGGACAGGCAGGATGTGAGCAGAAGCTGGCTTTCTTCGGACTGATTAATCTGGATGAGTACGACCGTCTTTCACCACAGAAACTGCCATTGCTGAAAAATCTGATGCAGATGAAAAAACTGGATTTCCGCAAGTCGCACCGCACGTCCTACAGCCATCTGCCCCGGATAGCCTCGTTCATCGGCACCAGCAACCGGAAAGCGCTGCTCACCGACCCCAGCGGAAGCCGCCGTTATTTCTTTGCCGAGGTAAAAGAAAAGATAGACTGCTCGCCACTGGAGCACAAACAGCTTTTCGCCCAACTGAAAGCAGAACTGGACGAGGGAAAGCGTTACTGGTTCTCGGCGGAGGAGGAATCCGAGCTGAAACTGCGCAACCAGGCCTATTATGCCTTGCCCACCGAAGCGGAAATGATTCTCCATTGTTTCAGACTGCCGGAGAAAGGAGAAGACTTCAAACTTTACTCGGCAGTATGCTTGTTCAATATCCTACTGAAACGATATCCGGCAGCCATGCGCGGCATCACGATAAACAAAATGGGAAGAATCATGAATTCCCTGGGAGCGGAACGGATGCATACCACAACAGGAAATATGTATAAACTGGTAGCACTGGCCGGGTAAAAATATCCCTGAAGCTATTATGAAGGAATTTATAATAATTCCTTCATAATAGTCTTCTGTATATCAAAACATTACCCTTCCATGAGGGATTTGAACAATTTTATCGCTTATTCTAATTCCGATGTACCACCATCTTCTTATTCCGGCCGGTAAACCTGCAAAGGCAGTTCACCTTTCAAGGCTCCCAACGCATTATAAGCCAGTGACCCCATCTCGTCTTCACCGGGCATCAACACAACCGGCGCCAGATAATCAATCTGTTCCTTGAGAATCCCTACACAGTAATCACTATGAGCAATGCCTCCCGTCAGAATAATGGCATCCACCTGCCCACGGAGAGTGACATACATGGCCCCTACCTGTTTGGCCACCGTATAGAGCATCGCATCCAATACCCCTTTATAAGGCTCCTCGCCTTCGGAAGCTTTCCGGGCGATAGTCACCACATCATTCATACCCAGATGAGCCGTCAGCCCCCCTTTGCCATTCAGCATCTTTTTAACCTGTTTCAAAGTGTATTTGCCGCTGAAACACAGCTCTGCAAACTGGTCGGCAGGAATCGTTCCGGCACGCTCGGGCGAAAACGGGCCTCACCGTTCAAGGCATTGTTGACATCAATCACCCGCCTTGCAGTGGGCGCCCACCGATATGCCACCTCCCAGATGCACCACAATCAGATTCAAATCTTCATAATGTTTCCCGATGGAAGCGGCATATTTACGCGATACCGCCTTACTGTTCAAGGCATGGAAGATGGAAATGCGCTCTATCTCCGGTATTCCCGTCAAACGGGCTACCAGTTGCAGCTCGTCTACCACTTCGGGATCGGCAATGTAGGCGGGACAATGACATTCCCGGGCAATTTCATCGGCAATCAACGCTCCCAGGTTACAAGCGTGCTCCATCCGGGCGTTCAGCAAATCATGTTTCATCTGTTCGTTAATGACATACACCCCGCCGGGCGTAGGCTTCAACAAACCGCCACGGGCAATGACGGCATCAAAATCCAACGGAATATCCGCCTCGGCAAGCAGTCGCAGTATAAAATTCTTACGGTACTCATACTGTTCGTTGACGTGGTGAAACTCCGACAAGTCATCCGCAGTATGATGGGCCCCTGCCACCCATACCGGCTTTCATCGATGAAAAGGGCTATTTTGGTAGAAGTAGAGCCCGGATTAATCACAAATATCTTCATAATTTAAAGGTTTTATCCGGCCACGCAGGCCAATGCCAGACTATAATATTTCGAATTACCGGAATCGGCACGCGAAGGAACCACTACAGGAGAAGTAGTGCCTCGCAACATGCCTGCCATGTTGGCGTCACCAAACAACGACACCGTTTTATAGAATGTATTTCCCGACTCGATATTGGGAAAGATAAGCAGATCCGCATGTCCCACCACAGGAGAACTGATTCCCTTCACCTCACCGCTATGCGCATCACATGCCGTCTTCACATCCATGGGACCATCCAAGTACATGTTTCCGTAAACACCGGCAGCCGCACGCTCCTTCAAGGTCACATAGTCCAGCGTATGGGGAAATTTCTCGTTCACTTTTTCCGTACAATGAATCAAGGCTACCCGAGGAGCTTCTATCCCCATGCGCCGGCACACCTCCAGATCATACAGCAACATCGCCTCAAATTGTTCCAAGGTGGGACGGGGAATGACCGCTGCATCCGAGAAGAATAAAAGTTTCTTGTATGTAGGAATCTGTGCTACCGTGATATGACTCAACACATTCCCTTTCGGCAGGATACCATGTTCCTTATTAAGCACGGCCCGCAATAAATTATCCGTATTGATAATCCCTTTCATCAACACGTCCGCATGTCCCTCACGTATCAGCGAAACAGCTTCCTGCGCCGCTTTGTCGGGACTTGTCGCCTCGTATACTTTCACATGGTCCGGATATTGCATCCGGATATATTCCGAATTCAATAAATGGGGCGTATCCGCTACCAATAAGAAATCGGCAAAGCTTCGTGCAAACTACGGGTTATAACGTATTCGGTATGAGGGTCATTAGGGCAAACAACCACAACCCGTTTCCGTTCTTTCAACGAGCGTAAACGGCTTATCAAGCTGGCGAAGTCCTGTATCGGTTCCATGGTCATTAGATTTTTAGCAAATATGAAAAATAAATCTGAATTTATCCCTATCTTTGCTCAGTTTCTATGAATAATTTAACTTATGAAAACGTTTCAAACATTTGACATTTCAGCCGAGTACGATGCCATACACCGCACATTTCCATGCCACAAGGACGCTCCTGTTATCGGACTTACCGGAAACTTCCAGGAGGGAGCCTGTACTTTACTGGAAGGATATTTCACTTCCATTCTGAAAGCAGGAGGGATTCCTTTCATCATCCCTCCAGTTGACGACACTGACAGTTTGATAAACTCATTGAATGCATTGGATGGCTTACTGCTGACCGGAGGTGCGGATATCAACCCTTTGTTCCTTGGAGAAGAGCCGGTAAAGGAATTACACAGCATCAATCCTCGGAGGGATCGTCAGGAGTTATTGCTTGCCAAACTGGCCGCAGACCGGCAAATACCGATTTTAGGGATATGCCGCGGCATACAGGTGATGAACGCCGCTTTTGGAGGCAGCCTGTATCAGGATATTCATGTACAAATGGAAGGGAAACGGATCAAACACGATCAGGATTTGGGACGGGGGTATGCCTCGCATACGGTTCGGATAGAGAAAGATTCCTTACTTTACAAATTGTTTGAAACAGAAGTTTTGCCGGTCAATTCGTTTCACCACCAGGCGGTAAAAGAGGTTGCGCCGGGTTTCAGGGTAACCGCCCGTTCATCCGACGGAGTCATTGAAGCGATGGAGTCTACCGAATGCAAGTCAATGATGGGAGTGCAATGGCATCCGGAATGTTTCATATTGGAAAACAACACATGCATGATGCCACTATTCGAGTGGTTTATAAGGGAATCTTCTTCTTTCAGAGAAGCCAAAAGACTTCACAGACGCATGATAACGCTGGATTCACATTGCGACACTCCCATGTTCTTCGATCAAGGAATAAATTTTGCCACCCGTGACAAGAAAATCCTGGTAGACCTGCATAAGATGACGGAAGGACATCTGGACGCAACCATCATGGTGGCTTACCTGAAGCAATTGGAACGTACCGATGAAGCCTTATCGGCCGCTACTGCCAAAGCAGACCGCATCCTGAACGAAATAGAGGAGATGGTTGCCAAAAACTGCACAGCCGTAGATATAGCATATACTCCCGCTGATCTGTCCCGTTTGAAAAAAGCAGGGAAAAAGGCTGTCATGCTGGGCATTGAAAACGGATATGCCATTGGCAAGGATATCACGAATGTAGAACGTTTCCGACATCGTGGCGTGGTGTACATGACACTTTGCCACAACGGAAATAATGATATCTGCGGCTCCGCCCGTTATAATGAGGAAGGACTGGGCATAAGCACATTCGGCGAACAGGTGATAAAAGAAATGAACCGTGTGGGAATGATGGTAGATATTTCTCATGCCGGAGAGAAAAGTTTCTACGATGCACTGGAAATCAGCAGAAAACCGATCGTGGCCTCTCACTCTTCGGCCCGTGCCCTTTGCGACCATCCGCGCAATCTGACGGATGACCAATTGAAAGCATTGGCAGCCAAAGGGGGTGTGGCACAGGTATGTATGTATGGCGGATTCCTTCGTAAGAACGGAGAAGCTACCATCAAGGATGCCATCGAGCATCTGAACCACATGGTAAATGTCATGGGCATAGAGCATGTAGGGATAGGAACCGATTTTGACGGTGACGGCGGTATCACAGGCTGTGCTTCGGCATCAGAATTGATAAACTTTACACGCCGGCTGCTGTTGGAAAGATATAGTGAAGAAAGTATCCGCCTGATCTGGGGAGGAAACTTCCTGCGCGTTATGGAAGAAGTACAAAGAAAATAACGTAACTTTGCGGCGCAGATTCTCTATCTTGATAAGGACAATGCACAATATGTACTTAAATAACAAGGAATAAGTATGAAGATAAAAAACGTTTAGTAATCCCGGTCTTGCTGCTTGTATTGACGGCTGTAGCCTGTGGAAACAGTAAAAGCAGAAACGACCGGACAGAAACCGTAGACAAAGAAGTGATCAAGCTCCCGAATTCAATGCGGACAGCGCCTACCAGTACATTCAGGTACAAGCTGATTTCGGTCCCCGTGTCCCTAACACGCAGGCGCACAAAGAATGTGGGGAATACCTAGCAGGACAATTGGAAAAATTCGGAGCCAAGGTATACAATCAATATGCTGATTTGATAGCTTATGATGGTACTATACTGAAATCACGCAACATTATCGGCGCTTACAAGCCCGAAAGTAAAAAACGCATCCTGCTTTGCGCCCATTGGGACAGCCGCCCGTATGCCGACAATGATCCCGACCCGAAAAATCACCACACTCCTATTTTAGGAGTAAATGATGGCGCCAGTGGTGTAGGTGTGTTATTGGAAATCGCCCGTCAGATACAGAAAGAACAACCTGCTCTGGGCATAGATATCGTGTTTTTTGATTCGGAGGATTATGGAATTCCTGAATTTTATGACGGTAGATACAAACAAGACACTTGGTGCCTTGGTTCACAATACTGGGCACGTACCCCACATGTTCAGAACTATAATGCACGCTATGGAATCTTGCTGGATATGGTAGGCGGAAAAGATGCCACGTTCTATTATGAAGGTTACTCGGCCCGCACCGCCCGTTCCGAGATGAAGAAGATCTGGAAAAAGGCACATGAGCTGGGATACGGCAAATATTTTGTAAAGGAAGACGGGGGCGAAACAGTAGACGACCATATCTATGTCAACAAACTGGCCCGCATCCCGTGTGTGGATATCATTAATTATGATGCCGGTAATCCGCAAAGTTCTTTCGGCTCTTTCTGGCATACGGTAAATGATACGATGGAGAACATTGACCGTAACACGCTGAAAGCGGTAGGACAGACGGTGATGGATGTGATTTATAATGAGAAATAAATGATAAACTAATGAAAACAATAAACGAACTTCAGGACGAAGTAATAGAAGAGTTCAGTGATTTTGATGACTGGATGGACAAGTATCAACTGCTTATAGACTTAGGTAACGAGCAGGAACCACTCGCCCCCGAATATAAAACAGAACAAAACCTGATAGATGGTTGCCAAAGCCGCGTATGGCTGCAAGCCGATATGGAAGACGGCAAAGTGGTGTTCCAGGCGGAAAGTGACGCCTTGATTGTAAAAGGTATCATTGCCCTGCTCATTAAAGTAGTCAGCGGACATACTCCTGATGAAATATTAAGCAGTGATTTATACTTTATAGAAAAGATAGGTTTGAAAGAACATTTGTCGCCCACCCGTAGCAATGGCTTGTTGGCGATGGTAAAACAGATGCGTATGTATGCGCTGGCTTTCAAGGCAAAAATGGCAAATTAGTGATTAGTGGTTAGTGATTACTAACCACTAAAATCATCGCCCCAGCCGCTTGGTATCGACATCGGTACGTTTCTTCTCTTTGTATCCGCCGAATTTATAGAGGAATGAAAATGTAAAGCTACGATTGTCCCAATTCATTTCTGTCCGGTTCCGTTGCTGCCCCCACGCCAGCCGGGTGGTCATGTTCGATGTATTAAGAATATCATTTCCTTTCAATATCACCTTCGTCTTTCCATCCGGAGAAGTCCACTGAAGTGAAGTCGAAATATTACAAATAGGACTTAAGTTATACACCCCTTGTATGGCACGTGATTGGTAAAAGCCAGCCAACGTACCTATGATATTCGGTTTTTTCGATAAAATGAATGTGTTTGTGGTATTCAGGATGACGCTGAATTTATACCGGTCGAATGCAATATCATGGAAATGGCTGTTCTTGTCATGAGAGAACAGACCGAAAGCAAAAATGCGCCCGTTCCACCATGTACTCACTTTATAAGAAGCCATAGTCTGTATGGTCCATCTTTTCTGAAAATCATAATTCACAAACTGATTCATCTCCGCCAGACGGTCGGGCAATTGATAAGGAAGCTGCACAAAGTAATCGGGGGTGTAATTGTAATTCACCCCTATCATATATTTATTCTTATACAGATAATTCAAGTCGAGCGAATAATTGGAACTTGGCTTCAGGTCGGGATTTCCATGGGCCTCGGTATAGCTGTCCACATACTGTATAATAGGTTGCAACTGCCAGTAAGCGGGATATTTGCGATTACTGGTGAAGGACATTTGCAAGGTATGACCATCTGCCGGAGTATAAGTTGTGTTTACAGTGGGATACAGCATCCAGCTATGGCGTCCCTCAGCATGATAAAGCTCTGCGGCCAAGGAAACTTCGGCAGAAAACTTCTTCCCAAAACTATGTGAAGCACCGGTGTACATATTCAGAGTATATTCTTTTCGAAGCAGTTTCTCGGAATTATCGGGAGTCAAGGCTCCAGTTTCACCATCCCGATAGAACTGGTAGCTGTTATCGTGTGTGGTAGTATACTTTACACCATAATTGATCTCGGTTCCACCTTGCAAGGAATGAAGCTGGTTGGCATAGAACAACCAGCGGTTGATACGTTGGTTGCTGTCATAATTCAATGTCTGACGGACACTTTGCATATCTTTCTGTAAGAAGGTCTGTGACGGACTGGAGAAAAAAAGGAAATCCATTCCTGCCGAAAGGCCGAAAGAAGATTGATAATCGGCCGTCACATTATGTAACTGGCGGCTGCCGTCATCCGTTTTATCACTGTGGGCTGTTCCACGCATTTTTGTACAGTCCTGTCCATAGCGGTATTGTGTATTGTAAACCACACTCAACAAGTTCTTCTTCCCGAAATCATAATCCGCCCCCAAACGGAGGTTATGCCGGCCGCCATACCCTTTAGCCTCTGTTTTCAAATCCAACTCGTGTACTTCCCCCGCCATAGTGTGCCATGACTGTTTGTCCAATCCGAAAGTGGTATGTTTGAACCCGTATGAATACATCACATCCGCCGAAAAGCGCTGGGAAGTGTAAAGCAAATTTCCACGGCCTGCAATGTCCTCCCTGCGAGACTGTTCATACATAGCCGCTACTTCGCCGGACAAAGCAGGTTTCTGCCCGATATTCGATTTTAGAATCACATTCACCATGGCTCCACGAATCCGGTAACGGGCCGGAGCAGCATACATGATTTCCGCTTTCTCCAAACGACTGACAGGGGTATTTTCGAGTACTGTCCGTAGATCTTCCTTATCCAATGTACTGACCTTTCCGTTTATTACCACCGTTATACCGCGACCGCCCAATGTCAGATTACCGTCTTGTTCCACGATGCCGGGCAGTTCCTTTACCGCCTCGTAGGCGTTATTCACCGGAAGCCGTTCTACCATTCGGGGCAAATCGTAAATCAGTTTTCCCCGTTCTGCTTTTACTACAGGACGTTCACCTTTCACCAACACTTCCGGCAGTTGCTGAAAAAGACTATCCATATAGGTATAATTCACATCGTCCTGCGCCTGTACCGTGAATGTAAACAAGCATAAACAAAAGATAATCACTGTCCTCATCGTCGTTTTATTTTTAAGGTCTATGCAAAGTAAAGGCTAAAAGTGTTCCGTATGTGTTACCACCAGCTTACGAAGTCTTATTTAGTGTTATCAAAAGAAAGAAAATACTTATTTTGTGCCTATTTTTGCCAAACCATGAAGATACCGTTTAAAGCCATAGCCGCATTGATTATCCTTTCGCTGATAGGCGTCTTTGCCTATCAGGCATATTGGTTGACAGGACTATATACCTCGATGAAGAAGGATATGGACAATTGCCTGATAGAAACCTTACAGGTGAGCGACTACAATGAAATGATGGAACGATGCGACTCCGTAAAGCGGAGCAACGCAACCGTAAACGGTTACATTGAATCCAGTATCAATCTGGACAGCAGTGCATTGGTTACCAAGACTGTAGAAACCGAAGCCTTCAAACAGCAAAGAAAATTCGGATTGGAAATAAAAGAACCGGTATCTACCACCATCGACAAGAACGGTACACTGGAACTGCTCACCAAATACTTCCAACGGGGGATTCACAGCCAGCTGGATCTTTTCACGGAAATAAATCTGCATACTTTCGACAGCCTTTTCACAAGGACACTTGCCATGCGCGGCATCATCTATCTGCCTCACCGCATAGAAATTGTGAACTTGCACCGGGACAGTACTCTGGTACAGGGATTCAGCTCACCTCAAAAGTACAAGCCAAGCAAGGAAGCAGTGAGCTATTATTACAATTATGACTTGTACAACAAAATGGCATACCGGTTATGGGTAGAACCGACAAACACCATCGTCCTGCAGCAAATGAAAGGAATACTTTATACTTCTTTCCTTATCATTATTATATTAGGTCTGTCATTCTGGTTTCTTATCCGCATCATCTTAAGGCAGAAAAGCGTAGAAGAAATGAAAGAGGACTTCACGCATAACATTACTCACGAGCTGAAAACTCCGATAGCTGTAGCTTACGCCGCCAACGATGCGCTGCTGAACTTCAACGGAGCAGAGAATCTGACAAAACGACAGAACTATCTTCAGATTATCCAAGCCCAGCTGAAACAGCTCAGCGGACTGGTGGAACAGATCCTTTCCATGAGTATGGAACAACGGAAGAATTTCCGTCTGAACTATGAGCTTGTCGAACTGAGGCCTATGTTGGAAAATCTGATCAGCCAACATAGGCTGAAAGCTGATAAGCCGGCTGAGTTCAAACTTATTATGAAAGAAGACATAATCCTATGCGCAGACCGCTTGCACTTGTACAACGTGATCAGCAACCTGATAGACAATGCTATAAAATATTCCGATGAAAAGGCGTATATTTGCATTTCTGCAACACGCTGTAACGGTTCTTGTAACAGTAGTTGTAACGCTCATGTAACGCTAAAGATTCAAGACAAAGGAATAGGTATCCCTACCGACAAGCAGAAACACCTGTTTAATAAGTTTTATCGGGTTCCTACCGGCAATCTGCATAATGTAAAAGGATATGGACTAGGACTTTATTATGTAAAAACAATGATAGAACAACACAAAGGAACTGTTTCCGTGGAAAGCATCACAGGAAAAGGCAGTACCTTTACACTTCAAATTCCTGAATAAGCAAATGGAGAAGATACGCGTTTTATTAGTAGAGGATGAACAGACACTTGCCATGATTATCAAGGATACGCTGGAAGAACAAGAGTTCATCATCACTACCGCCGGAAATGGCGAAGAAGGCTTAAGGAAGTTCTTTGAACAGAAACCGGATGTGTTGGTGGCTGATGTCATGATGCCCCGTATGGATGGTTTTGAAATGGTACGACGTATCCGCCAGTCCGATAAAGTGACTCCGATCCTCTTTCTCACTGCCCGGTCCGCCATCAATGATGTGGTGGAGGGGTTTGAACTGGGAGCAAATGACTATCTGAAAAAACCGTTTGGAATGCAAGAACTGATTGTACGCCTCAAAGCCTTGATGCACAAAGCTTTTGTAGAAAAGGAAATTACAAATACCTATACCATTGGAGGATATCAGTTCAACTCCGTTACCCAACAGCTTGACTTTGCAGGAAACACACAAGAACTATCCCACCGGGAATCGGAAATATTAAAACGCCTGTGTGAGAACCGGAATGAAGTGGTGAGCAGCCAAAGCATCTTGTTGGAGCTTTGGGGAGATGACAGCTTCTTCAACTCACGCAGCTTGCATGTATTTATTACGAAGTTACGCCATAAACTATCCAAAGACAATAAAATACGGATTGTGAATGTCAGGGGAATAGGCTATAAGTTGATTATAAACTAGCACTTCCTCGCCCTAATCAAAACTTTCCGCTCGTCGGACAAGGTCGTGGCAAAGATATAATCATCTCCTCCCTCCTTCAGTTTCAAGCGTTTGCGAAGTTCCGCTACCGATAATGGAAAGTTACGAATCGTAATATTCGCCTTGTCCATATCCTTCAGAAACGCTTTCAATTCCTTTTTTCCAAAGCCCGATACGGACTCAACCCGGAAACGGCGTCCCGGAAAATCCGGAACCAAAGAAGCAGAGGTATATAAATGGCTGCTGAGGTGAAGTTTCATCACAGGATAGGTTTGTGTAAGGGAACGAAAAGCACCGGCTTTCAGTATAGCAACATTCGGTTCATATAAATAAGTTCCGACTTGATCAGTCAAGGGACAGGCCGATGCCTTTTCCTGCTTCAAGGTAAAGGTGTAATGCTGGCTCTCACCGTTGCCTGCAATATGCTCACAATGGATGCTTATTTCCGATGAAACGGGCTCTTTTTGCAATATCAACAATAACTCCTTACACTCGTTATTCACAGCGACAATGTGCACCGAACGAACTGTTTTCAACTCGTTCAATGCTAATGACATATCCAGCATAGGCGATAATTTCACCATCACCTTCTTTGCCTTGTCAACCAGCAAAGACTCCAAAGCACTTACATCCGGCTCGCAATCAGAGATGGCAACCGTCTTGCCACCGTGTCCGTCTCTTCTGGCAGGGTCTAGAAACAGGCAATCTACCGGAAGCATTTCCTGCAAATAAGCCACCCCATCCCGGTTATGTATCCGGATATGTCCCAACCCCAATAAAGGGAAATTATGCAAAGCCAGCTCACAGAGCTCCGTCTGCCTCTCCACATAATCAGCTTGCTTGAAATTCCGGGAGATAAAACTGCAATCAATACCGAAACCTCCGGTTAAATCGGCAAAAGTATCGCCTTCCAACAAAGAGGCCTTATACAAAGCAGTTGCTTCGGAAGAACATTGCTCCATAGACAAATGAGGAGGATACCACAATGCGGAAACCAGATGCCATGAAGGCAACTTGCGGGCCGCTACCTGCCGTCCGGCAATTTGTGTGACAGCTGCCGCCATGTCTACATCGGGATATTTCTTACTTTGCAAAGCCAGTGTACGCGTATCGTCCTCCCTATGCTCTTCGATGAAATGGAGTGTTTTTGCTGATATTTCCATCCTTTATCTAATTACTTTATAGTTCCGTTTTGCCTCTTCACGACTGCGGAAGTTAAAATGCCACCATTCACTGCGCAAAGGTTTATAACCCACATCCGTCATGACCCGACGCAACAACAAGCGGTTTCTCCGTTCCTGTGCTGTAATGACTCCCTGCTGTACCATTGCCGCCTCAGTATCTATATGGGCTTCCTTGCCCAAATGATCCACCTTGGTTCCCATAGACAAAGGATTTCCTTTTTCATCTGCAATACTTACGTCTACCGCCAAACCATAGTTATGCAATCCTCCTCCCCGAGCCGGATTGGATACATATATATTTTGGGAAGTACCTTTTACCACATTCCACATTTTCTGCTGCACGGACATGGGACGGGCGGCATCATAAATAATCAAAGAATAACCTGGATACAACTCTTTCAACCGCTTTTGCGCTTGCAATAAGGCTTTGGCGGCCTCGGGATGAAGATAAGCCTCCTGCAAATCCTCATAAAGGACTTTCCCGGTAAAATTGTCGGCACGGGTATACATCAAATCTATTTTCAATGTCGGGTCCATCCGGCCTACATTCACCAGTCCCAAGGAGTCAAGATAATGCTCCATCCTGCTTTGCGAGAAAGCGGGACAGAGCATTATCAGCAATGATATAAAAATAAAAACGGGCTTCATCTACAGCGATATCTTGTTTACTATTACAAAACAGACCTCAGTAACTCAGGAATCTCAATATTACAGCATTCCATCTCCTTCAGAATTTTCTTTCCTTCTGCCGTAAGCGAGAAATACATCTGTCGTTTGTCACTATCTCCCAGATTACGCTCTACATAGCCTTTATCTTCCACAGACTGATGACTTTAGAAGTATTTGAATTAGTAAGGCCTAACAGTTCTGCAATCTCTCCCGAAGACAGGCGTTTCTTCCTGGAGAGACAGCATAACAACATTCCTTCGTTCAGACAAAGGTGATGCACCTTTTCAAACCGGGTTTCAAATTCTGCAATAGCGCGATAGAGGTCTCTTATTTTACATAAAGTTTCCATATTGATGCTTCTTCTTGAATGCTATTGCACAAAATTACTTATTTTTTCAATAAAAACTCATCAATAGCCTTTTTAAAAGATGCTTTGGGCATAGCTCCCTGTGCCATCTCCGGCTTTCCTTCCATGGGGATGAACAGAATGGACGGAATACTCCGTATACCGAATGCGCCTGCCAGTTCCTGTTCTTTCTCTGTATCCACTTTATAAATCACAATCTGTCCATCGTATTCTTTTGCCAATTCATCCAGAATAGGAGCTACCATTTTGCAAGGACCACACCAATCAGCATAGAAATCCACAATAGCCGGTTTGTCACCTTCATATTTCCACTCTTTCGGGTTTTTCTCGAAATTATATACTTTCGCCAAAAAATCAGCTTTAGTCAAATGTATGACTTTTCCATTTCCTTCTGTTGCCATAGTTTCTTCTTTTACAGGGTTATTATTACTGTTTCCTCTGCCGCAAGCTGTAGTGGTAACCAGCATAAGGGCTAGAAAAAATAAAATTGTCTTATTCATACTTATTCCTCCTTCTTTATTTCTTTACGTTCCGGTATAAATGAACTGAGCAATAATCCTCCCATTGCCGCCCCCCAAATGGAACTGTTGACAGGAGAAGAAGTGATAGGGCAAGTTCCCGTGGAACAACCCACATAACGCCAATATAAGTATCCTCCTACCATTCCTGCCACAATGCCAAGCAATGTCCATCCATACCTTCTTATAAACTCTTTTTTCATAATCTTCTCTTTTTATGATTAAAACCAGACTCTGTTACATCATCTTCTTTAATTATTTCCCTAGGAAACTTTTTCCAAATGTATATCATATTTTCCTTTATAACAAATTTCCATAGGAAAATGTTCAAATAATAACTTTCGTTCACGATTCGGTACCTATATTTACATAATATTCAGTAGCAAAAGAAGTCAAATCATTACATAACAGTTATTTTCCACCCTAAGACAGATTCGGATAAGCGTTAATCTATCACATTTTTCATGCTCGGTTTAAAATAAATAGGCTAATAAGATCATTATATTCAATGATTTACTATTTTTGTATTTATAATGCTTAACTAGACAAACACAACTATTATGAAATGTAAATTATGTTTTTTACTAACAGCCATGCTGCTGTATTCATCAGTGCTATACGCACAATTCGGCACTAGCGAACGTTCTATCCTGTCCCTCCAAACAGGGCCTACCTTTTACACCGGAAAACTGATAGGAGTAGCTGGACACTCTTCAAGTTTACGCAATGGCATAGGCTGGTCAGGAAGTTATACTTATCTGATAGGAAACAAGCCTGCCATACGGGTGGGATTCGGAGTACTTTATCAAGGCAGCCGGTATACTAACGACATGCCAAACAGCAGTGATAAAATTCAAACACATTATTTTGCTCCACAGTTCTCCCTGCATTGGCTGAAACAGCAATTCAGCTTGTATTTTACTACCGGAACCGGATATCAGTTATATCAAGATAACAGTACGGTATATGATAAGCCACGGAAAGTATCCATGAATAAATGGGCGGCGAACTTTGGCATAGGTGGAGAATACCGTGCTTTCACCCATTGGGGAGTCAGTGCAAGGATAAACTATATCCTGGCATATTCCGGCGAGTATTCTGTTCGTTATCATGATAAGGAATGGATGGTGCAGCCACACTATCCAATGAAGGGGGCGGACGACATTTCACAATTAGGATTCTCAGTAGGTATCAATTATCATTTTTAAAAATTCAAGCCATGATTAAATATCTTATTACAATAGTATTAACAATCGCATTATGCTGTTCCTGTGATAGAGAAGACTTTTCAGCAGATCCTACCATCATGCCCCCTGCCACTCAAACAGGAGCCAATACCTTTGGTTGCCTGATAGATGGCTGGGTATATACGGGACAGCGCTATGACTCAGATGATAAGGCTTCTTATTATCCTGCCCGCAACGAAGACGAGAAAGCGATAGTCAGCATAGATATCCGAGTGGACAACAATGCTTCCATTTCTTTCAACATCATTGACCCCAAAGAGAAAGACATCACTATTTACAGTATCTCAGAAGGAGCGAGTGACGATCAGACTATCTATACTGATGTTATATTCAAGAATGAGAATAATCAAGAAGAAAAACTGGAAGATGGAATAATCAATATCACCCGTTTCGATTTAAATAACAGAATAATCAGTGGCACTTTCGAGGGAGAAAGAATAAAAGAGGGTCGATTGGATTTAAAGTTCTGATATAGCCAAAAGACTGAAAAAAATATTTTTCATTATCATCAGGTTTACTGTAGGGGCGGAATGTTTCCGTCTGGCACCACAAAGAAGTGTATCCAGGCGAATCCAGTCCACCCCTACGGCAATTGTATTTTCTTGGTTCTATCTTTATTTTATCTTATCATACTGATCATTCGCACTAATTTCCGTATATTTAGGTGCATCAATCATTTCTACCAAAGCACGTAACACAGGCCCTTCACCCATCGGATCATTTTCCTGAGTAGGACGATTATAATAAAATACGGTGGAAGGCATGATACCTGTACCGACACAAATGGCCGTCACATCACCATTCTCTGAAATCTTTGACAACATACCTTTTAATCCCTGCCATGCTACATAAATGAAATCCGGATGCAGCCATCCTTCCTTCACACCTTTAGCTATACCAAATACAAACATGGAAGTACCGGTGATTTCTTCATAAGAATCTGCTTTATCCAATAGCTGATGCCACAAACCGTTTTTCCCTTGATACCGGGCTACCCCACTGGCCTGCATCTGGAAATTCTTTATCACATCATCACGCATGGGGTGATCTTCCGGCATTCTGGCCAGCAAATCGCTGTCGCCATAAAAATCCATCCATTGGCCCGCCGACCAACTGACGCCACCTCCATGCTCTTTATTATCCGTATGATAGCAATGATAATAAATCTGTTTCTCAGGACACCATAAATACCTTGTATAATTCAATATCTGATTGGCCGCATCATCAAAATACTTCTTTTCACCGGTAACCTCTCCCATTCTAGAAATAAAAGATACCGCCATAAACGCATCATCTGCCCAAACAGTATTTTCATGAGGCCACAAGCGAGCTATGGTTCCATCGGCCAAGCGGGGTTCCGAAACCATAAGATGATGATTTGTTGTTTCAACATATTGTTGGAAAGCCTCATCCGGATGACGCTGGTTCAAAGTTATCAGACTAGCCCCCATAGGACCGTTGTCATCCAAGCGCTTGTTTCTATAAATCATATGCCAAGTAAGACGGGGAACCGCCCTCCATCCTCCTTCACGGAAAGTTTTATCATACAGACGATGAAAATAAGACTGATTAGTCTTGTCAAAAATAAACTTCATATTTTTCAGCACATAATCCTCATATTTCCGGTTCTGTATTTTATCACCCAACTCCATCAAAGCCATATTCGTTACTCCGTTTGTATAATGCCAATTCAAATATTTACTATTGACACGTATATCCGGATTTAAAGCAACATTGTCCAAAGAAGTGTATACTTTACCTGTTTTTACATCTTTGAACTCATAAACCGTAGAAGCAATAATACGATCGGCTATCTTTATAGCCATCTCTTTGGCCACAGTGTTGTCCTGTGCCATTAAGGGGAATAATCCTATCGCAAACAATAAAATGCCTGCACAAGCATAACTTTTAACCATAAACCTAAATTTAATCTTTTATTTTTATACTAACAATCTCTGTATTCCGTCAAAATAAAAAGTCCGGCCAGCTTTAATATTCTTCAAAGATAAAGTCATCTTTCTATTTCGTACAAATTTCCATCCTGTTTTTTTAAGGTAAAACCCACATTTGCAGTTTTAGAGTATATAATGTGCTCATGATTTTATACTAAGAGAAAGAAATTCTGTTCATGATTCCTATAACAAGAGCAACAAATGTAAAGCTACCTCGTTATCAATACATTAATTATCTCTGTGTAAATTCTGAAGCCAACAACTACCTTGATTAAATTCCAATGTTATCTAAAGCAACGGATTTATACCTGGAGAGTTTACAAATAAAAAAGGCTGTATTCCCTTAGGAATCAGCCTTTTTTATTTGTGGACCAGCCTGGGCTTGAACCAGGGACCTCCAGATTATGAGTCGCAAATAATTGATTTTCAGTAATTTGCTCTTCATTTCTTTTCAGGTTCATACTCCTTGATTTTCAAGCCTAAAGGTAGTATTTCTTTTTCAAATAATCTTTCTTGTTTTCTTCTATTTTCTGAAGATGCGTGCAAATTGCGTGCAATTAGATTTGCACGGTACATATAATTGGACTATTTTATTTCTCTTGATATTGAACTTTTAATAGAGTACAAATTAATATCGTGTTGATAAAATCCTAAAACAATAGCTTCATTGATATTATGTTGATGAGCAAATTGTTTTATTTTCATTTGCATTGCATGTGGAGAAATCATAGAATGTTGTTTTAAGAATGCACTCCATAAGTCTTTGCTAATTAAAGAATACTTGGCGAATTTATTTGCTTCTTCTTCACATTTATTTATTTCAGCTCCTTCGATGGAAATATATTTTTGTTCTCTATTGTTGAAAAGATGCATATAAACATGATATATTTCATGCAATAAAGCAAAGGCATAATTGTCAATTCTGTTTAATCGTAATGTTAATACAATAGTTGGGTTTTCTCCTTGCCAAAAAGAAAATCCATCAATGGGAGTTTTGTCAAATTTGGGCACTATGATAAATTTAATTCCATATCGTGATAGAATTTTTTTGTTGTATCTATAGTATCCTTATTTATAACAAATAAATGATTTAATTCATCAATAAGATTATTTAAATTGTCGTTACTAAACTTCGTATCACACTGAATTTTCGAACTTTCATAAAAAACATAGTATTTCCATGAAAAAATATTTATAGGCTCACTTTTCAAACGCTCAGATTTCTTAAAATAAGAAACTTCTTTCTCTTGAGAGTATAATGTTATTAGTTCTTCAACAGAGGTAACACCAAAAATTGAATATATAGTTTTTATATTCTCTGATATTTTAGTTCCTATAATATTTAATTTCTCAAAACATTTAATAGAACAATATTGAGAAATGATTTTCCAAATCTCAATATTTCTTTTCCGTTCTATTATTTTTGTATTGATATTTGCTTTGTCTATATCATATTGATTTTGTAATGATAACCAATAAGAAGCGTCTATACTTAAAATTTCCTGTAACAAAACAGCAACTTCAGGAGTTATAGCACGACGCCCCTTTATTATATCATTGAGTACGGAAGTAGGCATACCCATAAATGAAGCTAATTCTTTTTGCTTCATCTCTCTTGCATCTAATTCATCCTTAATGATTTCTCCCGGATGAATTGCTATGCAAGGTACACAATCGTTTAATTTAAATTTAGTCGCCATAATGGTTGGATATTTCTATTAATTCTATATCTGTAATTATCAATGAACTGTCTATGGTAGAACTTTTTAAATATTAGCCTCCAACGTCCAGTACATCTAACCGATTCAAAGTCCTTTAAATCTCCTTTTAACCGTTCATAATGCAAACTTCCAATTCTGAATAAATCTTCTATTCGTTTGGCTGCCCTTAAATGATTATATGCTTTTATATAACCTTTAATAACATCCTTAGGAAGTCTTTTGTATCTTTTGTCATTGGTGCAACCCACTTCCAACAACTCTATTAATGCTTCATCTTCTGTATAGATATTCATGCAATTTCATTATCTTTCTGCAAAGATAAGAATTTTATTTTTTGTGATAACAAATTTCATGGTATAAATTATCAAATTTGATAATTATACAGTATTGTATTATACATTAAATAAACGATAGAAAAGACATATTGTTTATTTATAAACGCTTTTTCAAATCATTAATGTACGAATTATTGAGAGGATATTGATTTTCTATTTCTTGAAAATAAGAATTTAGTTTCTTTGATAAAAAGTGTAGTATTATATCATATAATTTGCATCTTTGCTTAAACCTCTTGAAGAAAATATCTAAACTATTCAAAAGGCTTCAAAAACGTTTCAAACCCGTCTATATTTCCCTCAAAAAATAGATATATAGATTATTGCAAGCAATTCCACTTGCATGTAATTACTAAAAATCATGTTCAATTATTCTAAAGATGGTGTCGTAGTTTCTACGGTACTGGGTGCACGTACAATCAACAAGGAGGGTAAATATCCTGTTAAAATCAAGGGTTATTATCAGAAGAGGCCAAAATATGATTCCATTGGCATTTGTATGACAAAAGAAGAATGGAACAAGCTGCCGGGCAGTAAATCGTTTGAATACAGAAAAATCAAACAAGCCATTGAAAGCTGTTTTTCTTTAGTCCGGATGAATGTTGAAGCACTGGCAGAAAAGGGAATATTCTCTTTCAATACGCTTAATTTACGTTTGGGAAAGGCAACCGGAGACACTCTAAATAGTGTCATAAGAGCAAAAATTGAGGAATTGAAAAGCGAAGATAGAATCGGAACAATGCAATTCTTCAAATGTACTTTAGTTATGGTTGAAGAAGTTGGAGGAAAAGATATTCCGTTCAGTGCCATTACTGTTGAATGGTTGCAGAAATGTGAGAAACTTTGGTCAAAGACAAGAAGCGTTTCTACAATCGGTATGCACATGAGGAATATTCGTACTTTGATGAATGAAGCAAAGAGAGCCGGAGTTATCAAAGAGTCGCAATACCCATTTGGAAAAGGCTTGTTTGAGATAAAGACCGGTATTAGAAGAAAGAAAGGCTTGACAAAGAAACAGTTGAAAGCTATTTTCGATTATAAGAGCGGAAATGAAACGACTAATAGGTATAAAGACCTTTGGATATTCATTTACTTGTGTAACGGTATCAATCCGACAGACATGCTGAAACTAAAGTTCTCGGATATTGTGGACGGTGAGATATGCTTTGTAAGGCAGAAAACAGAGCGCACAACAAAAAACAGAAAAGAGATACGAGCAACTATTTCAGTACAAATGCAGGCTGTCATTGATAAATGGGGAAATAAGCCTCTACCTGACAATTATATATTTCCATATATGAAAGGGAATGAAACGGCAATTGAAGCTAAAGCCATAACTCGTGATGTAGTAAAACGAATAAACAAGCGTATGAAGTTGATAGGTGAAGAATTGGGAATCGGCAACATTACCACATACACCGCAAGACACTCATACGCAACCGTATTGAAACGAAGCGGAGTCAATATCTCGTATATAAGCGAGTCTTTGGGGCATACCGACTAAGAACTACAGAAGCATATCTGGCGAGCTTTGAGAAAGAAGAGCGAACTAAGAACACCAACCTTTTGACCTCGTTTTTATAGCCTATATAGCTATATGAGCTGTCTTCTCTCTTTGCCCGGTAATACCTACTCATTAGGATAACCGAGCTTTCTTTGTGCTAAATTACTGGTGCGAGGGCTTAATAATATAGTTAAAATACCCTATTCCCTTATATTCTGACAATATCGTGGATATATGTATTAACCGAAAATTCAATTACTCGGAAAATTATTAATGTCAAAATAAATAAAGTTATGACACGTAAGAAAAGAACCCAAGAAGAACAACCTTTGACTACTGAGGTTGTAGGAGCTAAAAAGAAATCTCCAAAGAAAAAGAAAGCAGTAGAAGAAAAGCCTGTTGTTGTTCAAGAACAGGAAGCGAGCGTAAACGAGCCTACTACCCAAGAAGACGTTGCGGAGAATACTCCAGAAAAAAGAGAGTATACCATTGACGAGCTTATCGATATGTTAGGGCCGGATATTGAGTGCGAGGATGAAACAGAGGTTGAAGATACTTCTTCACCAGAGAAAGAAGATAACGGGGAAGATATATTTGCCACTTTGGATGATTGGACCGAAGATGACGATGAAGAAGAATTTTCAGATGAAATCATTGATATGTTTGATAAAACACTTGAAGAGAAAGGACTCGGTGACGCTTACTTTGAGCGGTTGGAAAGGAATATCAAAGAACATGAGGAAGCTCAAAGGGAACGCGAACTTTATATTGATGAAGTCAAGTGGATATTACTTATTATTACAACGATTGGATTGCTATTGGCAATATCATTAAGAATATGTTTGATGAGGAAGGTAGGGCTTTATTCCATAAGGTTAGTAGTTTTTATCCCAATTATGACTATGATGAAACTGATAGTGAATATTCCGCTATGATAGTGGGGCAGTATCGATATAACAGTGACCGCTTATTTGAAATAGCCGCAAAATACGGGCTCATTCCTCCTATCAAAAAGTGATTTTGAGAATAAAAGGGATAACTATCGGTGTGTAGCTTATCCCTTTTATTTGTATTATACTATCGGTGAAAAACCTCAACCGGTAAGGCAATAGTTATGAAAGAAAGAAACGAGATGAAATGCGATGTAATTTACCGGTGTGTTTCGTTTATCATTGATTATCAGTACTTCTCGGAAGCTGTGTGCAAATTGTGTGCAATGAACTTTTGTGTGCAAAGAAAAAAGCCGCTACAAATCTCTTTGTAACGGCTTGATTTCCTTTGTTTTATGCTTTGTGGACCAGCCTGGGCTTGAACCAGGGACCTCCAGATTATGAGTCTGTTGCTCTAACCAACTGAGCTACAAGTCCGTGCTCACAATTTCTTGTTAGCAGTTGCAAAAGTAGTATATTCTCCTGAAACTTGCAAGATTTAGCGCCCAAATTTTGATAAAAAGATTTAATTCCCTAATTCGTAAGGATATAAATTGTATTTTTGTGCTCCATTAATTAATTCTGCAAAGCCATATGGCACAAAAAAAACAGGAAACAGCCCTAACAGGGCTTTCGGACAAAGAAGTCCTTATCAGTAGGGAGAAACATGGGACTAACCTCCTGACACCTCCCAAACGTCCCTCCATGTGGAAACTTTATCTGGAAAAGTTCCGCGACCCGGTTATACGTATTCTTTTAGTCGCAGCATTCTTTTCTTTAGTGATTTCCATTATTGAAAATGAGTATGCGGAAACAATCGGTATTTTCTTTGCTATCTTTCTGGCAACTGGTATCGGATTCTACTTTGAATACGACGCAAACAAGAAGTTCGACTTACTGAATGCTGTAGGTGAAGAAACACCAGTCACAGTTATCAGAAATGGGAAAGTACGGGAAATTCCTCGTAAAGAGATTGTAGTGGGTGATATTGTAGTGCTGAATACAGGTGAAGAGATCCCTGCCGACGGAATCTTGCTGGAAGCTATTTCCCTGCAAGTGAATGAATCCAATTTGACAGGAGAATTGATGGTCAACAAAACTATCAATGAAGAACTATTTGATGAAGAGGCCACTTACCCCAGCAATGAGGTGATGCGTGGCACCACAGTGGTTGACGGACATGGAATAATGAAGGTAGAACGTGTGGGAGATTCCACCGAAATAGGAAAAGTAGCACGTCAGGCTACCGAACAAAGTGAAGAAGAAACTCCATTGAATATCCAATTAACCAAATTGGCCGGTTTCATCGGAAAAATTGGTTTTACTATCGCCACGCTCACCTTTATTGTTTTTACAGCAAAAGATCTTTACTCCTACCTCAACGTAAATGAAATAACTGACTGGCATGGGTGGATGGCAATTGCCCGCATTGTACTGAAATACTTCATGATGGCTGTCACTTTAATTGTAGTAGCCGTTCCTGAAGGCTTACCGATGAGTGTCACTTTAAGTCTTGCACTGAATATGCGCCGTATGCTGAAAACCAATAACTTGGTACGTAAAATGCATGCTTGCGAAACAATGGGTGCCATTACTGTGATTTGTACCGACAAGACAGGTACATTGACACAAAACCTGATGCAGGTACATGAAGCGAAGCTTGATGCTACCAAAGCAGATTTAATAGCCGAAGGTATCAGTGCCAACTCTACAGCTTTCCTTGAAGAAACAGGAGAAAGCAAAAAACCATCCGGAGTGGGTAACCCTACTGAAATAGCCTTATTGCTTTGGCTAAATGAACAAGGCAAGAACTATTTGGAACTACGTGAAAATGCAAAAGTAATCAATCAACTTACTTTCTCTACAGAACGTAAGTACATGGCTACATTAGTAGATTCACCTATTCAACAGAAAAAGGTACTCTATATAAAAGGAGCTCCCGAAATTGTAATGGGAAAATGTAACCTCTCTCCTGAGGAACTGACTCATTACAATGCCGATTTGCTGGCCTACCAGAACAAGGCAATGCGTACCTTAGGGTTGGCTTACAAATTTATTCCTGAAAACTCCGGCAATGATTGTGCCGAACTTGTCAATGAAGGAAATATGATTTTCCTAGGTATCGTAGCTATCAGCGACCCTATTCGTCCAGATGTACCGGAAGCCGTACAAAAATGTCAATCGGCAGGTATCGGTGTGAAAATTGTTACAGGAGACACTCCGGGAACAGCTACTGAAATTGCTCGCCAAATAGGGCTATGGAAACCTGAAGATACAGACCGGAACCGCATAACAGGGGTAGAATTCGCCGCATTAAGCGATGAAGAAGCTTTGGACCGCGTACTTGACTTGAAAGTTATGAGTCGTGCACGTCCTATGGACAAGCAACGTTTGGTCCAACTATTGCAACAAAAAGGAGCCGTAGTAGCAGTAACCGGAGACGGAACAAACGATGCCCCGGCACTGAATCATGCTCAAGTAGGTCTTTCCATGGGAACCGGTACATCAGTGGCCAAAGAAGCAAGTGATATCACCCTACTGGATGACTCGTTCCATAGTATTGCCACCGCAGTAATGTGGGGACGCTCTCTTTATAAAAACATTCAGCGCTTCATCGTATTCCAGCTGACTATCAACGTGGTCGCTTTAGCCAGTGTTTTATTAGGAGCTTTCTTTGGTACAGAACTACCATTAACAGTAACACAGATGCTTTGGGTAAATCTTATCATGGATACTTTTGCCGCCATGGCTTTGGCATCTATCCCCCCCAGTGCCGATGTCATGAATGAAAAGCCACGCAAGACCGACGACTTCATCATCACTAAGGTCATGCGCAAAAATATACTAGGCGTAGGCTTCTGCTTCCTTGCTATACTGATGACATTAATTGTCATTATCAAACAGATGCCAGCAGATTTAGTAGGACAAGCTTTAACGCAATTTTTCACAATCTTCGTGATGCTACAATTTTGGAATCTGTTCAACACCAGTGTTTTCGGGACCAACCATTCTGTATTTAAGGATTCCCGTCATGCATTGGGTATGCTGAGTGTAGCTATCATTATTTTGGTCGGACAAATTCTAATTGTCGAATTCGGAGGTAAAGTATTCCGTACCGAACCTATGGATTTTATTACTTGGATTTATATTATCGCAGGAACGTCATTCGTATTGTGGATTGGTGAAATTCACCGTTGGATAAAACGAATACAGAAAAAAAACTAAGAAAGAGAATTAAGCACATAAAGAGTTATGGACAGTAAGATTAAAAATGTCGTTTTTGATTTAGGAGGAGTATTAATAAATCTGGATTTTGACAATTGCCTGAATGCTTTTCGCAAAGCAGGATTCCAAGATATCGAGAAACAGGTATGCCAGTTCAAGGGAAAAGGTTTCTTTTCCCTATTTGAATTAGGTGAGATCAGTCCGGAAGAATTCCGGTCAGCCATTCGCAAGGAGGCCAGCGAATCACTGACCGACCGTAAAATTGATGATATGTGGAACCTGATGCTACTTGATATTCCTCGTGAGAAGCTGGACTTATTACTAGAATTGCGCGAACACTATATGGTTTATCTGCTTAGTAATACTAATCGGATACATTGGGAGTATGCCTGCGAGCAGATGTTCAGTTATCGAGGTTTCCGCGTAAATGATTTTTTTGAAGATACTTTTCTGTCTTTCGAGATGCATAAAGCCAAGCCCGAAAAAAACATTTATGAGCAAATGATGAAAGAGGCAAACATCCTGCCTGAAGAAACGTTCTTTATAGACGACTCGGAAGCTAATTGCCAGGCAGCTATGTCACTTGGTATACAATCCCATCACTATCATATTGGAGAAAATTTAAGTTCACTTTTTGAATAATGGAAATAATATCAGATATAAACCATCAAGCATTACCCCCTTCAGTTGCCACTATCGGCTTCTTTGACGGGGTGCATCGTGGACACCGCTTTCTTATCAATCAAGTAAAAGAGGTCGCAGACAAGGATGGATTATATTCTGCATTGGTCACTTTTCCTATGCATCCCAGACAAGTGATACAAACCACTTATCATCCACAACTGCTCTCTTCACCCAAGGAAAAACTTGAGTTATTGGAAACGACGCAAATAGATTACTGCCTCCTTCTTCCTTTTACACAAAAACTTTCGCTGCTTTCGGCCCGGGAATTCATGCAGTTACTACGTAACAAATTCAATATTCACACCTTAGTTATAGGCTATGACCATCGTTTCGGCCACAACCGCAGTGAAAGTTTTGAAGATTATTGCCGTTATGGCGAGGAATTAAATATATATATAGTGCGCGCGCGAGCTTATACAGACGGAGAGGATAAAATCAGTTCCTCAGTCATCCGTCAGCTGTTAAAAGAAGGCAAAGTAAGTCAGGCTGCCCAATTTCTAGGGTACAACTATTATCTGGATGGAACGGTGGTAGATGGCTACAAAGTAGGCAGAAAAATAGGATTCCCCACAGCTAACTTGCAAGTGGATTGTAGCGACAAATTAATTCCCTCGGAAGGAGTTTATGCAGTATACGTGTATGTGGAGGGGAAAAAATGGGTAGGAATGTTAAACATAGGACACCGCCCTACTATCAATAATGGCAACAATGTAAGTATCGAGGTAAACATCCTCAATTTCTCGGAGGATATCTACCACAAAGAAATGCGCATAGAGTTCGTAAAGTATCTTCGCCCTGAAGAAAAATATGGCACAATAGATGAGCTCATCGCCCAAATGCACAAAGACAGGGAGGAAACCGCTAAAATTCTTCTTTAATATGACGGAAAAAAGCAAGTGCACTTACTTTTCCGAAAAAATATATAAGTGGTTTTCTTCCCGAAAGATGTAACCTCCCCCTTCCACCCCTCTCTTCTCGCATAAAAAAACGTTTCTTCATTCATTTTGTCTTATAAAGTATGATAAAGGATATATTTTTATCGTTTTTCGATAATTTTTTCTTGTTTTTCTTTTGTAGTATCAAAATAAGATGTACATTTGCATATCGATAAACGATAAATGAATATCGAAAAACAAGAAAGAACAAACACAAACATTTAAAACACAAAGTAAAATGAAAAAGTCAGTATTTAAATCAGGTTTAGTAGCAGCAATTGCAGTAGTGATGATGAGTTGTACAACAACAGCAAACGCACAAACAGGAAACACGAAGTACATCTACGGTCAAGACGGCACAAACACAACAGTGTATACACTGAATGAAGACGGCAAAACATTGACACGCAAATTGAAGTATGAGTACAAACACGATGAAAATGGTCAGGTAATTAAGAAAAAAGCCTATCGCTGGGATGCTTATCGGGAACTGTGGAAACCGGCTTATTTACTTACAGTAACTCCCGGAGTGTATGAAACCAAACTCAACTATGCCGAATGGAACGTCAAGGAAAGCGCCTTCAACAACAACAAACAACAAAGTATTTACCGTGAAGACAACAACATAAATTTGCTGGCCGACACACAAAACAAGAAATAATGGAAGCACAAACTCAAAAGAACAGTATAACCAACCGATGGCAAACCATCGGAGTTTGTATTGGAATGATTATCGGATTTGTATATCCATCAATCGGTCTAGCTCTGGGTATGCTCATGGGAATAGTTTTTGGGAAACTCATTCTGGTTGAAATTCCATTAAATACTCCTCTGGCACAAAGAGCACAACAAAAGTCCGAGATTATCTTTCTTTTAATATTATTCATCCTATTCATTGAACATTGGTACGTTCCTTGTAAACAAGCCATTGAAAATTTAATAAACTGATAAAATAACAACTTTAAAATACATCAAGATGAAAACATTAAAACACATTTTAGCCGCAACAACCTTACTGGTAACACTCGGTTTCGCCTCCGAAGCCAATGCACAAGTTCCTTTAGAAAACTTCTTCAAGAATCCTGAAAAAGCGGGATACCAAATCTCACCGGATGGCAAATACTTCTCATATATGGCTCCGTATGAAAACCGCCTGAACTTATTCGTACAAGAAGTCGGTTCAGACAAAGCAACCCGAATCACTTCAGAAACGGTACGGGACCTTGCAGGAAGCATGTGGGCAAACGGTCATCGGATACTTTATATAAAAGATACTGCCGGCGATGAAAACTTTCAGCTCTACGGAGTCAATGTAGACGGTACTGACCCCAAAGCATATACCGCATTCCCCAAGGTAAGGACTACTATCATTGATCCGTTGGAAAATATCGACTCACTGGTCATCATCGGTCTGAACAAGCGTAATCCACAAGTATTTGATCCTTATCGCTTGAATCTCAATAACGGTGAACTGACCCAATTAGCTGAGAACCCCGGAAACATACAAGGATGGATGACTGACCACAACGGAAAACTGCGTGTAGCCTTAGCTATTGTAGACGGAGTAAATACCCAAATTCTCTATCGCGAAACGGAAGAGCAGCCCTTCCGTCCGGTACTAACTACCAATTTCAAGGAAACGGTAAGCTTTGCCACCTTCACCCCCGACAATAAAATGGTTTATGCCCTGACCAACATCGGACGGGACAAGACCGCCCTCGTCCTAATGGATCCGGCTACCTGTGAGGAAAAAGAAGTACTTTACACCAATGATAAATATGATATCTCCGGATTGGGCTATTCTGAGCTGAAAAAGAAATTAATCTCCGTATCCTGTACCGGACACAAAGGTACTATCCGCCATTACTTCGATAAGGACGAAGAAGCTATCCGTACCAAGTTGGAACAGAAACTGGAAGGTTATGATATCAACACCACCAGCGAAGATAAAAGCGAAAATATCCGTATTATTTATGCTGGAGGCGACCGCACTTATGGAACTTATTATACCTATAATGTAAAAGAAGACAAACTGACTAAAATAGCTGACTTGGCTCCCTGGATTAAAGAAGAAGATATGGTCCCGATGCACCCCATCACCTATACCAGCCGGGATGGTCTGACCATTGAAGGATACCTCACTCTCCCGAAAGGATACACCATGGAGAATGCCAAAAATCTGCCTGTAGTAGTCAATCCGCATGGGGGGCCGTGGCACGTGACAGCTGGGGATATAATCCGGAAGTACAGTTCCTTGCCAACCGTGGCTATGCTGTTCTTCAAATGAATTTCCGAGCCTCAACCGGCTATGGACGCAAATTCACCGAACTGGGCTACAAACAATGGGGACAAACCATGCAGAACGACATCACCGACGGCGTAGAGTGGTTGATAAAAAAAGGAATCGCCGACCCGAAACGTGTAGCCATCTACGGCGGAAGCTATGGCGGATATGCAACATTGGCAGGGGTCACCTTTACTCCTGATCTTTATGCATGTGCCATCGACTATGTGGGTGTATCCAACTTGTTCACCTTCATGCAGACTATCCCACCCTATTGGAAACCCTTATTGGACATGATGTATGAAATGGTAGGTGATCCTGTGAAAGATAAAGAAATGATGGAAAAATATTCACCTGTATTTCATGTAGACCAAATCAAAGCTCCTCTCTTTATCGCACAAGGCGCTAACGACCCTCGTGTGAATAAAGCAGAATCCGACCAAATGGTGGAAGCGCTGAAAAAACGCGGTATAGAAGTAGAATACATGGTAAAAGACAACGAAGGACACGGTTTCCATAACGAAGAGAACAAATTCGATTTCTATCGTGCCATGGAGAAATTCCTGGATGCTCACCTGAAAAAATAAATATCATTGAAAGTGTGTCAAAATGATAGGTCGTTTTTCATTTTGACACACTTCCAACCTAATAAAATTTTAAACCAATAAACAGATTATTATGGGACGTGCAATTAAATTGATACTTTACTATCTGGCTTATCAATTACTATTCATTTTTCTGGCAACCGGAACCGATGCCACCATTGCTCTTATCGGCGGAGCAAATATTACAGCCAACTTCCGCCCCGGAACAATGGCAATATCCATCGGTATGTTACTCTCCGCATTAGCCATGACATGGCACTTGGTACATTTCCACTATGTCAAGTTCAATAAAGAGAGTATGTATGAAGTTTCAAAAAGAATCATTCTTTTGTGCCTCCCTCTCCTGTTATCCGCACAATTCATAGCAGGAATATTAAATGAAGCGCTCGATCTGACAGACACTAATCAAGAACTATTTATTTCGATGAGCCATAATATCTTCGGTGTTCTCAGCATTGCTATCGTCGTCCCTATTTTGGAAGAATTTTTATTTCGTGGAGCTATAGAAGGACATTTACTAAGAAAAGGATGGTCACCTAAATGGGCCATACTGGTTTCCGCACTCATATTCGGGATCATACACGGCAATCCTGCACAAATACCTTTTGCATTTCTCATCGGTCTGCTCTTCGGATGGTTATATTATCGCACCGGAAGTTTAGTTCCAGGTATTGTGGGACACATTATCAACAACTCATTCGGCGCATGGACCATGTTCACAGCCACCCGAGAGGAACTCAGCCAAACGACTATGGAGACCTTGGGCACAACAATCACTTACATTCTCTTAGTACTAGCCATAATCGTTTTTATAGGTATGTATCTCTACCTGAACAAATACTTGCCGAAACCTACCAACATACAAGTCAAAGCTATTAATGAACAAGATATAACCATTTAACAAACACAACCAATCATGAAAAAGAGACTCAATCTTCTCTGTGCCTGCGTACTTATCGGCCTGCTCCTTTCTACTTCCACGGTAATCAGTCTGATGGTTCAAGCCGTCAGTACCGGGTTTAAAGCCGGATATGAAAGTGTAGAAAAAGGAAAAGACCTCAACATATCCGACTACAAAATAGTCTGTACAATACCTTCCGACCTATTTGCAGAAACAGGAAGCGTGACAAATCTGAAAAATTCCTCACAGGCTTCCATCAAACCAATCATAAGTTTAATAGAAGCCCCGACAACAGGAAGCAGCCTATCCCGAACAGCAAATGAAATCACTACATTAGTTTCGGTCATAGCAGGCATCTTCTGCCTGATACAATTTTTCTATTTGATCCGGAATATCAACCGTGGTGACATTTTCAGTTGGAAGAATGTCAAGTTTCTCCGCAAGCTGGGCGTGTCACTGATACTTCTATTCATTTGTTCTTTTACCACCATCATGATCGGGAACTACGAAGCGGCACAAGTTTTGGAACTCAAGGGATGCGAATACTCTAATATATTTGCGTTTTCCGAACCAACCTTCATATTGGGATTCATCGCATTGCTGGTTGCTGAAGTATTCGCTGTTGGATTGAAAATGAAAGAAGAACAAGATTTAACCATATAAAAATCATACGGTATGAAGAAGTTCAGGATATTAGGTATTATAGCCATTATTGCAATCCTTGCAAATTTCATCGGAGGATTGGATGAAGATTGGAAAGATTTCAAAAAGGGATTTGAAGAAGGACAAAGCGGTGCAACAGAGATGTATGAATCCGGACACCACATGATAACCCGTGTCAAACTAAATGTAAAGCCATTATCTGGAACGACAGTCGATTCACTGAACAACAACCGTGTAGATAGTCCACTTCCTTATACAATAACTGAAATAGAAACGTATGCCAAGCCATCTGCCTGGTATATCCTTGTCATAGGGTTAGCCATACCCGGACTATTCTTTTTTCTAATCGGTTTCTACTCATTAATCCGGCTGCTCATCTCCATCTCACGCCGCGAAGTATTTATACCAGCCAATGTGCTACGCCTACGTTGGTTTGCATACACCAGCGCAAGTTTAAAAATTCTCACAACCATTGGAGAATGGCTAACAGGAAACGCAGCTATGAATCAAATCAGCATACCGGGGTACAAAATCATCAGCTATGTTGGTTACTCCCCCGACTGGGTGGCAATAATCCTTCCTATCCTCTTTGCCGAGATATTTGCTATCGGAGTAAAAATGAAAGAGGAACAAGACCTAACCATTTAAAAAAGAAAAGTTATGAAAGAAAAGAATACTCTACCCTCAAAAGGGAAAAGCATTTTTTATTTGATGCTTTCCTTGATAGCTACTCTGTTTGTAAGTTCATTCATCTATTTCCTGGTGTTGCATCCATCGTTGGACAACAAAGCAGTGAGGATATCAATCAACATTGGATGGACTTGCTTCTGTCTGTATGCCTTTAAAAGACTAACACAACGCTACACCTTTTGGTGGCACGCATTAGATGAGAACCCGAATAAATCCCAAAATAACTAACCTATGCCGATTATAGTAAACTTAGACGTAATGATGGCGAAACGAAAGATTTCGCTAGGAGATTTAGCCGAAAAGATAGATCTGACGCCTGCCAACCTCTCCATACTGAAAACCGGGAAGGCAAAAGCCATCCGCTTCTCAACCTTAGAGGCTATCTGCAGGGAACTAGACTGTCAACCTGGAGATATTCTAGAATATAGGGAAGAAGATGAATGATATAAACAGTCACATACACAAACACTCGAACACTATAAAATTCTCTCATCTTCACCCATACCCCCCCGCAATGAAGCAATTAAAGATTAATTGCTTCATGCGGAGTCTTTTTATGATGCAGTTATAATAAAGTTTTTAACCAAGATTGATATTTCCTCTTTTTCCACTAGGTGGTTAAACCCCTTTCCACTCTGATATAGCATCTTATTTATCAGTCATTTAAAGCCACGAAGTGGTGCAAAAGAGTTCCCAAAATATCCATTCCATCGTTTTTTCCCTCTTATCACATAGCATCTCATCTATTTTCCTCTTTCTTGTTTACAACCATCCTCATCTGCTTTCGGCTGTTTGCCACGGATATCATCCTTCTGCTTACTCTCATTTTCAACAACAGTAGCTGTATAATGAATCTTGGCAAATCCAGCAATTATTTTTTCTACCGTGGTTTTATCAGCATCATACTTAATAGTAACCGTTTTATCCGCCAAATTTGTTTCAATTTCTTTTATACCCTTCTCAAAACGAATATTGTTCTTAATCTTGCTCTCACAGTTGGCACAGTGCATCTGAGGATCAGTGTTTAAAACTACAATTTTAATGTCTTTTGCAAAGCAAGTGGCAGTAAAGCAGACAGCTGCCATAATAGCGATTAATTTTGTTCTCATAATCCATTTCTATTTGATTATCAATATATTAGTTTCTATCCCAATTAAAGCGAAAACCTACATAATACATCGCTCCGTGTACAGGTCCCCAAATCATGGTTGAATCAAAATTTGTCCCCCAAGGATTCGACGCTCCTACAATCGGATTCTTTTGCTTAAAGTTCGTCATATTCTCTCCTCCCACATAAATAGACCAATGCCGGAACCAGCGAGTAATCTGAGCACTTAACAATTGATAAGACTGGTATCGGGTATTCCACGAAGGAGCACCGTCCGGCAATGTATAAGGGGAGGGCATTCTACCACCACCATTCATCTGCAAAGTCACATCAAATTGCCATAGGCCCAGTGGTGTTTGGTAAGAAGCAGTCAAAAGTCCCTTATATTTTCCGGTAAGAGGACGCTCCAATAATTTCTTATTATAAGTAGTTTTCACATCTGTCAAGCGATAAGCTGCAGTTAATGTAAAACCCTTAAAAAAAGGATAAGTTGCCTCGGCTTGAAAAGTATGAGAATAAGACTTCCCTTCCAAGTTAGCAAAATGTACAATGTGGGGGTCCGTATCCAAATCAATAATCATTTGACGCCTAAAATCAGTGTAATAGTATTCGGTATTCACATTCAAGGTTTTACCGAATACCGGAATATAAAATGAAGAGCTGAAACCATAATTCCATGCTTCTTCCTGATCCAAATCATTATCTATCTTTACTTTACGACTGCTGGCAAGTAAATAATTGTTCTCCGCCAACACATGATTAGTGCGATATCCTTTGCCTACAGACACACGTAGGTTCACCCAATCATCAGGAGCATATTTGATATGAGCACGCGGAGTAACAAAGGTACCATATATATCACTATGATCAGCACGAATCCCTCCCATAAGAATAATTTTATCCTTCCAATTATACGTATACTGCACATAAGCACCAGGCACGGTCTCTTTCTCCTTTCCATATAATAAACCTGTATCATCATTTTCTAAACGATAGGTCTGATTGAAATAATCATAGTTCAAACTTAACCCTGCAGAAATACTGTTACGCTCATCGAAATTCGTTTCGAACATTAATGAAGTATACAAATTCTTCTGGTCCACATTATATAATTTATAACCGTATCCTGCATCCTGCTTATGCAAAGATCCCGAGAGAATCAAAGCCAAGTTAGTTCCCTTTTCCTTATCAAAAATATAAGCATTTTTAGTAAATGCCTCATAACGATCCGTATGGATACCTATTTTATAAAGTTCCCTACCTACAAAGCCACCAACAGAATTATCCATATGTAAATGAGTAGCTTGTCCGCTTGTACGATCCTCTTTCATTGCTTTGACAGAAGCCTGAAATACATACTGATCTCCCATCCAAGCCCAACGGTTCTGAAGATTATATTGCTCTACTTTAGGCATATCCAAGAATCCATCTCCATTATCATCATGCGACCTAGTACTATTCTCATAATGTGCCAATACTCCAGTACTCAGTCGGCTATTCAAATGTACATTAGCATCAAAATTAGCCTCATACTTCTCTTTACTGCTAGCAAAAAGATTGACATTCAAGGACTGGGTAGTTTGAGGCTTCTTAAATTCAACATTTATCTGTCCGGTAATCGCCTCATAACCATTCTTTACAGATGAACTACCCTTGGACACCTGTATGCTTTGCATCCATGGGCCGGGAATATACCCCAAAGCAAAAGGAGCGGATGCTCCACGATAATTAGGAATATTCTCTGTCAGCATTTGTACATAAGTTCCCGAGAGCCCCAACAATTTAATTTGTCTGGCCCCTGTGGCAGCATCAGCATAGCTTACATCTACAGAAGGGTTTGTTGTGAAACTTTCACCCAAGTTACAACAAGCCGCCCGAGCCAGTTCCGCACTTGAAATCATATCCTGATTCAACACACTGGAACGGGATTTTACAACTCCTATCTTACGTTCCACCACTTGGACCTCATCCATCATTACACTACCTTGTAATATGATAGCCAGCTCCTTATGGTCATTTTCAACCACAATCGTATCATTCTCATATCCTATAAAACTTACTACCAATTTTTTTGCACCAACAGGCTGTTCAATAGTAAATGTCCCATTCTCATCTGTGACAGTTCCATTTGTTGTATTTATCCAAAAGACATTGGCAGCAACAACAGGTTCACCTTGGTTGTCCTTCACCATTCCTTTTACTTGAGCGCTTACAGGCATCAAATGCCACAGAAAAGCACCTAAGAAAACTATAAATTTCATGTTTTTATTTTTCTTTATCTGTTACACACTTATACAAATTTAGCAATTCCTCCCTACTCAAAGAGTTATCTTACTAAATCAAAAGTGTACAAATAAGATTCAAATACCCTCTTGGAGGCTGTCGACACAATGAGGTATCCGTATAGCAGCTCTCCTTTTTTACAGAAGACAACAGATCGAAGTTTATACTGTATGCATTGAATATCAAATGAATAACGGACAGTGTTACGTTGTCCAAATGAAGTGATGTACCTAAAACAGGCAAGTTAATTTTCTGGATTTTCACGCTAGAACAAGGAACATCTGATGACTTCCGCTCCATCATCTTGTCATGATGGCAAGAACATCCCGAACCAGATTTCACGTTTTTATTTCCAACATCACCACATCCGCAAGTACATCCATAATTGGAAATATCCACCACTGTCAATAATGCCGCATCCTTATCAGCGCACTGATAGCAACGGGACTGCACAATAGGTATTCCGACTCCCATATATATAATCATGGAAGAAAGAAAGATTGAGAATAATATGTAATGAAACTCTTTCATTGTTCAAATTGCAGTCCACCAATGTCATATACTACATTCGGGTACAAAGATAACGACTTTTTTCTTTTGCTCCCAAACGGCATTTAGCAATATTCCCTAAATTCTATCCCTGAAGAAAACAAATATTGTATAAATACTATATAATCCCGTGATTATCCGTATCTTTGTAACGAATTAGATATTTGAAAATAAATGAAGACATTTGAAGAGTTAGGCGTTTCCCCGGAAATACTAAAAGCAATTAAAGAAATGGGGTATGAAAACCCCATGCCGGTACAAGAAGAAGTAATACCGTATTTATTGGGGAACGGCAACGACGTAGTAGCCCTAGCACAAACAGGGACTGGAAAAACAGCCGCATTTGGTCTGCCGCTTATCCAAAAAATTGAAGTAAAAAAACGTGTGCCTCAAGCACTTATATTATGCCCCACACGTGAGTTATGCTTGCAGATCGCAGGTGATCTGAATGATTATTCCAAGTATATTGATGGACTGAAAGTCCTTCCTGTATACGGTGGCTCATCCATCGAAAGCCAGATACGCATGTTGAAGGCAGGTGTACACATTATTGTAGCCACTCCCGGACGACTGATTGACCTGATGGAAAGAAAAGTCGCCAAACTGGAGACCATTGCCGATGTAGTAATGGACGAAGCTGACGAGATGCTGAATATGGGATTTACCGACAGCATCAATGCTATTCTTGAAAAGGTTCCCGAAGACCGGAACACTTTGATGTTCTCAGCTACCATGAGTCCCGAAATCTCGCGTATTGCAAAAAAATACCTGCACGATGCGAAAGAGATTACAATCGGTACTAAGAATGAAGGCAGCAAGAACGTAAACCACATTGCCTATCTGGTACACGCCAAAGATAAATATGCTGCATTGAAGCGTATCGCGGATTATTACCCACAAATTTACGGTATCATTTTCTGCCGTACCCGTAAGGAAACTCAGGAAATAGCTGATAAATTGATTCAAGATGGTTATAATGCAGATTCTCTACACGGCGAGCTTTCACAAGCACAACGTGACTTGGTGATGCAGAAATTCCGTCAACGTCATTTACAGCTTCTGGTTGCTACAGATGTAGCTGCCCGCGGTTTGGATGTAAATGATTTGACACATGTCATTAATTATGGCCTGCCCGATGATATAGAAAGCTATACTCACCGTAGCGGACGTACAGGACGTGCCGGCAAAACCGGTATTTCTATCGCTATCATCAATCTGCGTGAAAAAGGAAAAAATGCGCGAGATAGAACGTATCATCAACAAGAAATTTATCATGGGTGAAATGCCTAGCGGTAAACAAATCTGCGAACAACAATTAATCAAACTGATCGATGATATAGAAAAGGTAAAAGTGAACGACGAGGAAATCGAGTCCTTCCTACCCGGTATCTATCGCAAACTGGAATGGCTTTCGAAGGAAGACCTGATAAAGCGTGTAGTATCGATGGAGTTCAACCGCTTCTTGGAATATTACAGCAACGCTCCGGAAATAGAAACTCCCAGCATGAACGACCGCCGTAGCGAACGTGAACCGAAAGGACGCAAAGACCATGGTAGCGCCCGTGAAAAGACAGAACGCAAGGCCGAGAAAGGATATACCCGCCTGTTCCTGAATGTGGGAAAGACAGATGGTTTTTATGCCAATCAAATCATTGAACTGATTAACCGCAACATGAAGAAGCAACGTACCACCATCGGGCGAATAGATCTGATGCAGAATTTCTCTTTCTTCGAAGTAGCAGAAAATCAGGCACAGGATGTTATCAAGGCGTTAAACAAGGTCAATCTGAATGGCGGCCGGAAAATTGTAGTAGAAGTTGCCGGTGACAATAATGGCAAAAACGACAATGGCGAACGCAGGAGCAGTGCGGCAAGGAATGCTTCATTCGGCAAAAAAAGGTGACAGGTCCAATAAAAAAAAAAAAACGACCTCAAAAGAAGGAAAAACTAGCCGTGCGGAACGTGGCTACATTGAAGAACGAGGCCCCAAAACGAAAGACGACTGGAAACAATTCTTTAACAGCGATAACAATAAGAAAAAGAAATCCAAGAAATAAGGAATCCAACTTAATGAAAGAGGATTGGACATAGTAGAAATATGCAAATAACATCCACTTCTCTTGAATAATAGCGGAGTATGCGGAATTGAAACAACCTGTCATTTCAAGGATATTCGCAAATAATATAATAAACCCAACAGATTTATTATATTATTTGCCGAATATCCTTGTTTACATCGAATTAATATTAACAGATTTTTTACTATCTTCCAGATGAAAGATTATATGATAAGCTATCTATCGGAACTTTGACATACTCAGCTCCCTGTCATTTCATACTTTTCCTTTAGTCTTTCAATTTCAGTTCATCGATTAAACAGGAAGCTTTCCCATATTTTTCAATCATGTAAAGAACATAGCGGATATCCACCCCGATACAACGCTGCAAATTAGGTTCAAAAACAATATCTCCACTCATTGCTTCCCAATTCCCGTCAAAAGCAAGACCTATTAATTCCCCTTTTCCATTAAACATTCCACTACCGGAATTCCCTCCTGTAATATCATTATCCGAAATAAAGCAAACATTCATATTACCATCCCCAGCAGCATAACGTCCGAAATCCTTCCTTCTCAAGCATTCGACTACAGAAGGAAGCACATCGAAATCACTATCTCCCTTATACTGCCTTATCTTGTCAAAAATTCCTTTTGTCGTCGTAAAATAAGAATACTCAATAGCATCTTTCGGTGAGTAACCACCCACCATGCCAAAACTCAGACGCATAGTAGAATTAGCATCCGGATAAAACACCCTATCTGCCTCCATCTCACGCATTGCTTCATTCAGCAAACGTTCATTTTTCTCAATATTCATACTAGCTTCTTCCACCGACTGATTGAATTCATAAAATTTCACCAACATATCGATGGCAAAAGAAGCCGCAGGGTCATCAAACAAGACATAAGTGGTATCTCCTCTCACTACCTGTTCAAAACCATGTGGTGTCTTTAAAGAGGAACGAGTATACAAATCATCTACATAAGCTTGGTAATCACCTTTAAAATCTTTCTCTATCAATGAATAAACATCAGGTAAAAATTCCTTGCCTACCTCAGTTGCATATTCTTTCAACATAGCCACAAAGACTTGTTTATCCACACTTATATCCATATTGGCATAAATCTCCAACAATTGCCGCATATTACGCTCCAAATCACTCTCCTCTGCCTCAAAATCAAAATTCAGTACAGCTAAGGCTGCCGTAATCAACTCCGGTCCATTGGCAAATGTTTCTCCAAAATATGCCATAGCCCGTGCCGCATTTCTACGATTACGATAATTTAACTCCAGTTCAGTCAAAACCCTTGCATATTTGCTTCGTTTATCAGGTTCCCGACGAACCCATTCTTGCAATTGGCACTCCAAAGCTTGTTTTTTCTCTATCACTTTCAATTCTTTTACCGCTTGATTCATCCCTATACTATTCTTCCAATAGTTAGAGCTTTGTGCATACTTGGAAGCATATTTAATGCGGATATCATCACTTTTTTTCCATTGCATTTTTCCAAATAGCTTGCTTGATGGTACGAACATTAATCATGGCGGCATTATCCGTATTGACTCTTTCGTCTATCCCAAATGAAGATAAATACCTGCTGGTAGAACCGGGATATCCCATAGTCATGCAAAATGATCCCTGTTCATACCCTCCCAAAGAAACAGGAGCAAAATAATCCGGATGATAAGGCACATTCTCCGGAGAATAAGCTGCCGGTTGATTATTCTGATCAGCATAAATACGGAAGACAGAGAAATCCCCGGTATGGCGGGGCCATACCCAATTATCTGTATCTCCGCCAAACTTGCCTACAGAAGAGGGAGGAGCAAATACCAAACGAACATCATAATAATCCTTATACACAGATAGATAAAACTCATTGCCACCATAAAAAGGAGTTATCTCAGCACGCAGCAACGTATCATTCGCCACAGCTTCCTGAGCAATCAATGTGGAAATAGAATCTACAATCAGTGCACGGTCATTTTCCTTTGTTCCGACTGGAATAGCTTGCAACACACGCTCCGTCACATCCTCTGTGCGTATCAGAAAACTGACAAATAAATCCGGATTAGGAAGCTCCTTACTTAAGGAATCGGCTACAAAACCATCTCGCAAATAATCATGCTCCACAGAACTATGCTGCTGAATGGCATCATACCCACAATGGTGGTTAGTAAAAACCAAACCATCCGGAGATACAACAACACCCGAACAAAAACCTCCAAAACTAATAACAGCATTAGCCAATGCTTTTCCACCAGGATTATACAATTGTTCAGATGAAAGTTCCAACCCCATTTCTTTCATCACTTGTTGAGTTTGTTTGCTAAGACAACAAGGAAGCCACATTCCTTCACTACCCCATATATATAAAGGTAGGAAGACTAGCAGCAACAGTAGTTTTTTCATGGTTTTATTCTACAATTAATTTAAGTTTTTTTGCTCCGACACGTGCTTTCAACCATTCGGATATTTTTTCTTGTTCTTTCTCAATGGGTCTTTTACTGAATTTCATCAAGACTATTGTCAATGTATCCGTTTTAGTTGAGTCCACCTGTAATTCCACAGTCTTTGCCATAGCTATGGCTTCTACTGTAGGATAAAGTACTTTAAGTTCAGGAATTATTTTTTTATCTACAGTATTATATGCAGCATATACTTTAAGCTCGTTTTCCAAAGACTTAATTCTCTCCTGCTGCTCCAGTAAACGTTTTTTCACTATTCTTATAGAAATCCTCCATCACTTGGGCCTTTATACTACCAATATCCATCGCATCATTATTCATTCCTTGAAGAATAACTAGTTTAGTACCTGCCAAATTAAAATGTTTCAAATTATCCCTTGCGGTTGCTATTTCTGTTTCCGGGACCTCATTGCCTATTAGCACAACACGTATTTCCTTCTTCTCAAAAGAAATCTTCCGGTCTATTACTTGAGTATTATTAAAATCCAATTCTTCATTAATAAAATTATTGGCAGAGGCCTCATAAATAGTGCTTTTCACAATACCATAAGTCAAATAAATAGCAGGACACATGGTGGCTAAAGTAATAACAATGATATATTTTTTGACTAATTTTTCGCGCTCCTTATCCACAAATTCCTTACGTTGGAAATGCATGACACGTATCCCGATAAAAGTAGCCAAACTGATAAATACTGAATTAATAAAATACAAATAGAATGCACCTAAAAAATAAAGTAAATTTCCGGTAGCAAGCCCGAATCCAGCAGTACACAAAGGCGGCATCAAAGCCGTAGCAATAGCAACCCCTGGAATTACATTCCCTTTCTCCTTTGTAGACAAAGCGATTATACCGGCTAAACCACCGCACAAAGCTATAAGCACATCATATATGGTAGGAGAAGTACGTGCCAGCAACTCCGATTGTACTTCATCCAACGGAGTCAGCGAAAAATAAAGGGTAGCTGTAATCACACTAAATACAGTTGCCACCAAATAACTTTTTAGAGAACGCTTCAACAATTCAAAATCATTCTGTCCAATAGCTAACCCTACTCCCATTATCGGTCCCATCAGCGGAGATATCAGCATGGCACCAATAATAACTGCCGTAGAATTCACGTTCAAGCCCAATGAAGCTATAAAAATTGCGAAAATAAGAATCCACAAATTAGTTCCTTTGAACTCAACACCATTACGAATACTTTCTACAATCAAGGCTTCATTGTCCTTATCCTTGCGCAAATCAAGATATTCACTAAAGAACTGCTTTATATAGGGCACATTCTTTAAATTATTCTTCAGGTCACTCATTGCTATTTCTTTATGTATCGGTTTATAACAGGTATTTGCTGTAAGGGGAAATCCGTTTTCACAATATATGCCACAAACAATAACAACAGTAATGTACGAACACCCAACAACAAGAATATATTTTGAATAGGAAGATAAACTGAAACAATGTAAAGTACCAGCGCTAACACCACATAGTTACCTATTGCTTTCAAATCATAATTAATAGGATATTTTTTCTGCCCTACAAAATAAGAGAGAAGCATAGCTACTCCATATCCGGCAAAACCCGCCCAAGCACACGCCATATAGCCAAATACCGGAATAAGAAAAATATTTATCAGAATAATGATACTGCATCCCACCAGTGAAAAATAAGCTCCCCATTTTGTTTCATCAATCAGTTTATACCAAAAAGAAAGATTGAAATAAATACCCATAAACATCTCGGCAGCCATGACAATAGGTACAACCTTAAGCCCTACCCAGTAATCACGCCCTAAAATATAACGCAGTATATCAAGGTAAAACATAACAGCCAAAAAAGCCAGCAAAGTGAAGATAATGAAAAACTTCATCGCTTTGGCATACATTTCCCGACTATCCTTTTCTTTACTCTTACTAAAAACAAACGGCTCGTATGCAAACCGGAAAGCCTGTGTCAGCATGGCCATGATCATAGCTATCTTACTGGCTGCTCCATAAATACCCAACTGGATAGTCGCCTCCGCCTTATCAGGATAAACAAACGGAAAAATAATTTTATCAGCTACCTGATTTAAGATTCCGGCAATACCCAGAATCAGAATCGGGAAAGAATAATGCAGCATACGCCGCAACAACTCCCTGTCCAGCACATATCTGAAGCCCACCAATTCTTTCCACATACATAGCATCACCAAAGAAGTACAAGCCAAATTTATAGCAAAAGCCACTCCGACATTCTCTCCCTTCATACCTACAAAATAAGCGATATTCAAGACAATGCTAGCAAAAATGAACAACAATTTCAATGCAGCAAACTTAACAGGGCGTTTCTTATACCGCAAATAAGCGAAAGGAATAGCTTGGAAAGCGTCCATTGCAACTACAATCAGCATCATCCCCATATACCACGGATGCTCTCCATATCCCAAGAAACCTGCTATGGGATACAGAAAAGAAAGACAAACAATTAAAAACAAGACCGCAGTCGCCCCCACCGAAAGCAAAGTAGTGGAATAGACACGCATCGGATCATCCACCCCCTTATTGGCAAATCGGAAAAAGCCGGTTTCCATACCATATGTTAAAAGCACCATCAACAAGGCAGTTATAGCATACATATTGGTAATGACACCATAGCCCCCCGATTCCACAGACAAAGCGTTGGTATATATCGGTACTAACAAATAATTCAGGAACCGCCCGATGATGCTACTCATCCCATATATGGCTGTTTCCTTGGCTAATGCTTTTAATCCTGCCATCTTCTAATCATCAAATAATGTCTTCTGACTATTATAAATGCTCCGTCCCAAGTGTATATAGGCCAGTTCCGTGACCTCACGTCCACGCGGAGTACGTTTTAAGAAACCTTCTTTAATCAAAAAAGGTTCATAAACCTCCTCTATTGTTCCGGCGTCTTCACCCAAAGCGGTTGCAATAGTAGTCAGCCCCACAGGACCTCCCTTAAACTTATCTATAATAGTACATAAAATCTTGTTATCTATCTCATCCAGTCCATATCTGTCAATGTTCAAGGCTTCTAAAGCAAACCGGGCAATTTCCACATCAATCCTTCCGGAACCTTTCACCTGGGCAAAATCACGGACACGCCTCAACAACGCATTTGCAATACGGGGCGTTCCACGGCTGCGCGAAGCAATCTCACCCGCTGCTTTCATGTCACAAGGCACATTCAATATATTAGCAGAGCGACGGATAATGCTTGTCAATACATCATCGTCATAATACTCCAAATGAAGATTAATTCCAAAACGGGCACGCAAAGGCGCAGTCAGCAACCCACTCCTGGTAGTGGCTCCAACCAAAGTAAACGGACTCAGCTCCAACTGGATACTACGCGCCGAAGGTCCCTTGTCTATCATTATATCAATACGATAATCCTCCATGGCAGAATACAGATATTCTTCTACCACAGGGCTCAACCGATGTATTTCATCAATAAAAAGCACATCATTGGGTTCCAAGCTGGTCAGTACTCCCGCCAAATCCCCCGGTTTATCCAGCACCGGTCCTGAGGTTACTTTAAAACCTACTCCCAGTTCATTGGCAATGATATTACTTAAGGTCGTCTTGCCCAAGCCAGGAGGTCCGTGCAAAAGAACATGGTCTAACGCCTCGGCCCGCAGACGCGCCGCCTTGACAAAGATGCGCAGATTATCTACCACCTTATCCTGTCCGCTAAAATCTTCAAAATTCAACGGACGTAAGGCATTCTCAAAATCGCGTTCTTTAGTTGTGAGCTGTTGCTCGCGTATATCAAAATTTTCTTCCATTTTTTTGTTTATGACACAAAGGTACAAAAGATATTATTATTATAGAAAGAAAGATGGAGGAATTCATTTTCAGTCCCTCTATGGTCCTTCTTTTCAACATTATTATTGTATTAATTATTATTCATTATGGGAATTACATTAGGAAAGAAACAATTGAACAAAGGAAGAGTTTCGCTTTATTTAAATTACAGTTATAACGGAAAACGCCGCAAAGAGTATTTGGGTATCATTCTGGATGCTCCTACCAGTGCAGAGCGAAGAGCGGAGAACAAAAACAAGATACTAATTGCCAGGCAGATAAGAGCAAAAAAGGAACTAGAATTCTTATCCGTTGAATATCATCTGAACGATATAGAAAATACATTCGATGATATACTTCCAACAGATAAAAGCAATGTTCCCGATTTCTATATTCTGATAGGACAATTCCTGGATACCTATCACAAAAAGGACAAGAAAATGGTTAGGGCATGTATCACCCATCTGCGACTGTTTACAAGAAAGAAAAGCTTACCTGTAACCCTTCTCACAAAAGATTTTTGTATAAACTTTCTTGAGTATCTCAGGGATCATCTCCGAGGCAACACTCCCATCGGATATTTCAAGAAGTTCAGAATGTGCATTAATAAATGTATAGAAAAAAAGTTAATGACATCTAATCCTACAGATGGTATCCGCCTGATGCAGTTTGATGAAGTAACCAAAGCAATCCTCAGTTTAAAAGAGATTCAGAAACTTGCTATCACTCCATGCCCCAACAACGAAGTAAAAAGGGCATTCTTGTTTTCTTGCTATTGCGGGCTGCGCTGGTGTGATGTACATCAACTGCAATATAAAGACATAGATTTCTCATCAAACCGCCTTACTATTCTGCAACAGAAAGTACAGTCACACTCCAAAAACGCAATCTTGCATCTAAACTTAAACCACACTGCCATCAAACTCCTACAAAGGCATAAAGGCATTAATGAGGACTTGGTATTCGGGCTCCCCTCCTATTCTTACACACTAAGGATTTTAAACAAATGGGTAAAAAGAGCTAATATACACAAACACATTACCTTCCACTGTGCCCGACACTCATTTATCACCAACATTATGGCAAATGGAGCTAATATCAAAACAGCCGCCAGTCTTGCAGGACATTCTACTACCCGGCACACTGAAAAATATGTTCATATCATAGATGAACTCAAACAAAAAGCAGTAGATAGTTTACCGGATATTATTGTCAATTATAAATAAAAAAGAACCTGAAATGGCCCTTACATCATTAAAGTTGTCACACATACAACTGGTATTCAAACAATTAGTATTACTGTATAGTATCCGGCACGAATACGACCTACCTGAGTAATGCGGTGAACAACTACTTCGGATGCAA
>OIFH01000014.1_pt1 | contig 86876 bp, 67 predicted proteins | sample 1581951 | NCBI WGS metagenome assembly OIFH01 (sample SAMN04414075, study PRJEB24778) | human gut metagenome | material: faecal | host: Homo sapiens | reverse complement strand
CTCTTGCCCATTCTATGTCATCTGAAAAGACAAAAAAATGAGGGGATTTTAATATTTCCTTACATTTATCAATAGCCTTTCGATAATAGGCCAATGTACAAATATTAGAATAAATATCCCTATATTGATCAGACAGATAATCTCCCCTTCGTATATGAATTGATACAGAACTCTCCAATTGAATTGAATTTAATAATCTCCAATTTACTTCATCTAATTTAAATGGGCGGAATTTAATTTTTTCTTCATTCAAATAAAATAACAAGTTGGGTTGATAAGCGTTAATTAACAAATACTTTGAAGAATATTCTGTATTAGCTTTCATTGACAATGAAGGTATTATACGAGATAACACACTTAAAACATAAGATATAAATCTACCACTCAAACCACCATCATTAGGTAAATCAACATCAAATACATCTGATATTTCTAAACCATTATGAGCTTTAAATGAAGCTTCCTATAACATCCTAAAAAAACAATATTAGGATATTTTTTTCGAAGCCATAAATAGAAATAATATTCAAAAAATTTGATTACCAAGTCCTCCGCCAAATAACAAAAACTTATAATGAAATATTATATTAATCATTTAATATTGAAATTAATAAAAACTGAAAATTATTTTCCAATCATCATTTTACTCATCCATAAATAAATCTATAGGCAATGATTTCAAATTTCCTGCATCCCAAATATACATAGTTTTATAAGGATCAGATATCAAAAATTTACCCTCTATATTATTTATATAAAAAAGAAGAACCAAGAAGCCTAAACAGCGAAGACCAATATTTATACGTTTTTTTTGTGAAAATGTAAAATAAAAGCAATATGCAGCAATTAATATTTGAAAAAACATAAACAAATAATTAATTCGAAAGAATAATTCTATAGGCTGCATAACTGGAAATAAGATAATTCCAACACATAAAATATTATAAAATAAAAGTAGTTGTGGTTTTTCTATTACAACTTTTTTACCAACAAACAACAAATAAGTATACGTACAAAATAACCGTATATGAGTTGTAAAAGGTATAATAGTTTGTTCCCTATTTGCTCCCGTCAACCAAGAATCTGCATCCATAGCATACATTGAAAAACGTTCCGAAGTAGAAAATAATATATTAACTAAATTAGAAAAATTCAACATAAAATCATTAGACCACACTACAGCCAAAATAAAATATAGACCTATAGCAATCCATGGAGGCAACAAAATTTGTTTTATCCTTGATATTATAAAAAAATGGTATTATCACAAAAAACAAACCATAATGAAAACATCCTCCTAACACCGACCAAATAACAAATTTTATATTATGTCCTTCTGATAAAGCCGATAAAGCCAATAGCACAAATGAAAAACCTAAAAACCAACGAATCAAATTTTCAGCTAATAAAGAAACTGAAAAGAACAAAGGTAAAGAATATAACAAAACTTCAGAATGTTTCTTTAAAAAAGAAACGCCACAAGTAATTAAAATAAAACTGCATAAAAGAATAAAACCTTGATATGGTATTCCCAAAAATATAAGTAACCTACACAAAGATATAAACAAAACTTCATGATTAGTTTCCAAACTGGAATTTTCTATTTGATCGTATACATCATAATACAGATTATAATCAATCCCTCTGCCGAAACGCAATCCTTCTATTATTGTATATAACAATATAGCAATTACTATTATAGGATATACATTTTTACGTTTGCTACACCAAAAACCTACAATTATGAAAATAAACTAATAAAGTATTTTGCAACAAAAAAAATTGCATCATCATTACTATAAAATCTGCTTTAAATTTTCCTAATCACTTTTGCAGGATTCCCAGCTACTATACAATCATTCTCAACATCTTGCGTGACAACACTCCCTGCTCCTACAATAACACGATCACCTATATGCACCCCTTTTAAAATAATACTTTTTGTTCCAATCAAGACATCATTACCTATTACAATACCTTCAGATTTTCGATTCTCTCTGTCTCGTTCTGAATTTCTTCGATCCCAACTATTTAAACTATGCGCATCTGAATCTATTAGCATTACATCGCCTCCAATTAAAACATGGTTACCTATTATAATAGACTTATATGCCCAAATACACGTTGAGCTTAACCCTACATTATTCCCAATCTGAATCCGAGCATTGGGCATCGTAGCTATACAACCATAAAGATTTCTACACAAAGGATTAACAGCATTTCCACTAGTAAAAACAAAATTATCCCCTATAATAATTGATGAATTTCTACCTACTTTCAAATACACCTTATTATATATTAGAGGTTTCTTTCCCAACTTTACCCCCAACAATATAAATTTTAATTTATTCAAATGTCTAAATAAATAAGATTTAATTCGCATTGAAAATATTATCAATTCATTTATCATTTGTTTTCTCTCCATAATATGCTTTTAGCAAATTCATATCATTCAACAGCATCCAATGTTTCTCAAACCTTTTATTTCATTATTCCACCAACATTTTTTTAATAAAAATGCAATAGTTTCTTCATCATAACGATACCCTATTACTTTTGCAGGAATCCCCCCAACAATAGCATACGGAGGTACATCTTTAGTTACTACTGCATGTGCTAAAACTACAGCTCCATTATTCACTGTAACACCACCCACCATAAAAACATGTTCACCAATCCAACAATCATGTCCAATATTAACTATCCACTTATTATCATTATCAACAAACATATGTTCTTTAAACATTTGTTGTTTTGCGAAAGTCGAACCATTTTGAGAATGGTTTAAATTTAAAGAATAAAACGAAGGTGAAGTTGTAACATAAGGTAATTTATATGGATGAACTCCCGAATTACATCTTACAAAAGGTGCTATTGAAGTAAAACGACCAATATTACCTACCACATAAGAATTAGGTCCTAAATAAGATCCAAATCCCATCTTTCCACAAAAAGAAGAATGTTCATGAAGTTTATTCATTCCTTCAAATTTTTGAAGATAAAGCAATATTTACAGAAAAACTAAATACAACCTTATTTCTTAAACGAATCTTCAAAATACAATATTTAATTAGTCTCTTTATAATTTTCATTTTTCATCTATTAAATAGGCACTTCATCACACATATATATAATGATAAGACCCTATCCATTATACAATATTTAAAATATTTTCCGTACTTATTCTTTAATATTTTTTTACAATTAGGATAACAATGAAAACCTCCGTTTAGTAACCGTGCTAAAAGTAATTTTTCCCAAAATCCTTTCTCAGCAAATTCCAAATGAGATATAAAATCTTTACGTATTTGTTCCAATTTACAACTTAATCCTAAATCATCTTGGTTATAGACCATAACGGGAAAAGGCGAATATGCTATTTTTTCTTCACGCATAATATCAAACAAAGATTTTGCATCTTCATAACGTGATAAAGATTCGTCAAAAGGATATTGTACTACAACATCACGCAAAAAAATAGCTGCCCCAGCTCGTGGACACATTTTTTCAAACAACCAAGCTCTAAAATTATTTTTAAAAATCTTCTGTTCTTTCAAATAACTAAAAAGTCTTCTATCTCCTCCTTTTTCAATAAAAAAATTTGCCGTACCGACATTAACTTTTTCTTGTTTTATTAACAATAAAAGAATCTCAAAAGCTCTAGGTAAGAAATAATCATCCGCATCAAGAAATATTATATATTTTCCCTGAGCTTTATTTAAACCATAATTACGAGCTGATGATACTCCTCCATTCTCTTTATAATAATAATGAAAGCGACTATCCAACAAATAAGGTTTTATGTATTCCACACTATTATCCGTAGATCCATCATCAACAATCTCAACTTCCCAATGACTATAAGTTTGATCTACAATAGAATCTAATCCTCGCTTAATTGCCTCCCCCTTGTTATAAACAGGGATGATAACAGAAAGTAAAGAATCATTCATTATCTTCAAATATAAAGTTTACACTCAATCTGGATATATTCCTTTTATTAAAAAGCGTTAGTTCTGTCCACAATATTTACTTATGACAACAGTTTATAAAATCTTTGAATAAATTTTCTTACAGATTTATCAACAGACAAAAATATAATACTTATAAAGAGATATAAACCCATAACAATTAATCCATATAAAATCCAATAAAAAAAAGAACTCATTGACAAAATTAAAAGTTTCTCACTGATAGCTTTTGTCACCCAGCAAGATATGGATAAAAGACCTAAAAATTTCAAATAACGCAAAACATATTCTACCATATTCTCTTTAAACCCTTTCTTATAAAGAAAGTAAGGTTTCCAACTATATACAATCACAAGGGAACTGATTAATACTCCTGAAAGTATCCCTGTCAATCCATAATAATACCCCAATAAAATGGATAATCCCAAATTAAGCATAGCCTCTACTATTGGAGCCCATATATCCTGATATAAACCGTATGCTGCTAAAAATACATCATTAGTCCGTGACAATGTAATGAAAGTTATCAGAATCAATACTATAAATGTGGATTGTGGTAAAATGTACTCTTCACCTACCCACCATATTATAAATGAATCTCCTAACATATACATACCAAAACAAACAATCGATGCTATCCACATACGTAACGCTGTCAATTCCCAAAATACAGATTTAATTTGCAGCTTATTACCTTCTGCTACCAAATTGCCTACCCCTGCATTAATGCTGTTCAACAAAGCATTTACCAACGAAGTAACTCCTATCACTATCAACATATAATTGCCATACATAGCAACTAAAGTCAATGAAGTATAAGCATAAATAACTAACGGGCTTGTTTGAGTCAACACAAAAGTTCCTATTTTGTGAAAAAAAATCTGCTTAGTTTTATTAATAATTCCCGGATATTTCTTTTGTAACAACTTTCCTTTAGACACTTGGGGATTTAACCAAGGATATTCTTTTCGAATATTATAATCAAGTACATAAGATGTAATAAAAGCCATCACTACTTCAATTCCCATCCACCATATATACCCGTGTGCAAGAAAACGTATGGAAATCAATTGTAAAATGACCTTAATAACCTTCACCCCTTGCACACTCAATGTAATCTTGTATTCTTTTTGGTCTGCAGAAAGTACAATTTGTCGATAATTGACAAAATAGCCTAACAAGGCTGCTATCAAAAGCGCAATAAAAGAACCATATGCATATAACAAGGGAATTTGCGCTTTAGCAAATATTAACGGAAAGAAAAATGTCAATATTGCAGCTCCTACTATAACAACAAATGCTATCCTTCGATAAAGCCAACCTTGTATAGAAACAATAGCATTAATAGCATATCGGTCTCCATTGTATAATGGTTTATAAAGATTATAGGCTACTGCACCTCCAATACCAAGTTCTGCGAGATTAAGGAATCCTAACAAGTTCTGTGCTGTAGTATTTAATCCTAACAATTCACTACCTAAACAATTTAAAAATATCTTACGAGAAAAGAACTGTAGAACAAGATTTAAAAAGTAGAATAAAAGTGCGACTTTCGCATTCTGTACACTTTTCGATGTCCTTGATTCAACCACCATAACATGAATTATTTCTTCAAAACCACTTTACTGATAATTTCCTTTTGAATGATGTAAAAACCACTTGATTTTTTATTTCGATAGCCACATAAAGCAAATATCTGTTATCCATTTTCCTTCCACAATTGTTCAAAAGAATTTATTTAAATATCAATCAAAGCACTAGTTATAATATGTACAAAATATAAAACCTGTATATATAAAACACTGAAAGAACATCAAAATCATTGCCACTATTATACGAAAATCAGGAAATTTAGTCATAAACAGTAATTTTAAATGTTTATAGTACACTTCCACCTTATTTACTGTTCATTCTTTAGCAAGTAAAACCACATCATTGCCCTTGTATTTTATATTTTTCTTATAACAATTCTATTTTTCATTATTTACAGTAATCCTAATAATTTCTCCATCAATCAAGAACACTCCCTTTATAATAGCAGTCACTCATAACATCTATATCACTCTTCTTTCAATTTGCATAGATGCAGACCAATAATATAGTTATATATAATCAAAAACAATTTTTTAATGTAATTGCGAAAAACAAGAATTATCCTCCCAGCCGTATTAGCCGGTTTATGACACATTTATTGGCAAATACAGCTTTTTTAATAAATGATAAATATAGGAATAATCACTACTCCACCTTCTCAAACGGAAAAGCCTGAAGATAACTAATAGCCACCGTCATATTACCAAAAGCAAACACCAGCTTTGTATTCCGATGCAAACGCATGATGCACCCCTCCTTCCCTTGAAAGACACCACCCGTAATACGTATCTTCTGCTTTTTCTGAATATACTCCTCAAGAGGCTTATCCATCAGTTCAATGTTATAAGGCATGGATTCATACAGATAAATAAATTCCTCCATCTGTCTATGGGGAATAACAGCCACGCTATAGGAATTGCGGTCTTTTGCAAGATATTGCCGGGGGAACAGATTGGCAAGGATGAGATTCAACTTATCTAACGGAGCACACACAAACAGATAACCATCCCCCGTAATTTCCTTTTCATCCGTCAAAGCGTTCAACTTCTGTACAGAGCCTGTCGCGAAAGCCTCCTTTACAGCAAAGGCGGACTCCCGACGGGCCGCATATTCTTCCTTGCTATAAGGACACCGTTCAAAACGTCTTTTATGGTCAGCAGAGGTATATGAAAACACTTTGAAGCAGAAATATCTTTCTTCCTTCATGCCAGACCGGGTATTAATCATCACAGCCCTCCTGCCGGTAAAGATTTCGATATAGCGTTTCAGCTCTCTGTTGCGCAGGAACATATAATACCACTTGTGGTCAGGATATTCTTTTTCTTCCCCCGTCTGTGACGTGGTTATCAGATCTGACCCCTGGTCTGGGCAGGAAGCGATTGAACTGCATGGCAGTAACCTAGGCGCTTTACCCGTTATGTTTTGATTCTGCGGAAAGGAGTATTCAGTACCCAAATCCGCATCATTACAGATTTGCATCAAAACATAAATTATTTATCATTTGTACTTCTAAAATGAAGGCTTGTTGAAGCTTCATTTTGGGGTTCTCTTAGTAAGAGATCCCCTTCTCTATTTAATTTATTGATAATGTGAAACATACATATCGTAATTCATAACCTTTTACGAACAATTCTCATACATTTCTTGTTAAAAGCATTTTAAAACAACAAAAGATTTCCATTTCTTGGGAATTATAGCTACTTTTGCAGCCAAATGGGGATCTCTTACTAAGAGAACCCCATTTTTTATAAAACGAATCATGCTATCAAACAGCTGATTTTCAGTTTTATCACACTTGTTCATGATAAAAAATAAATTATCCCCAATTAGATATCACACGAAGCCACACAGTATTTCTCTATTGTACAGCCAGCCCGCATAATATTCTACATCGCTGTTTCGCCAGCAATGTAGAATTATTTTTTCTTGAACAAAATATCCTGAGATACAAATAAAGTTACAACCCTTTTAAAATAATCTGATTGGCTCTGTCTATCTGTGAAGTGGAGATGGATGCCAGATAAATATGAGTGGTCTTTTCATTATCGTGCCCCAACCCTTCTCGGATGATGTCTGTAGACACCTTCCTGTCCTGCGCTATGCTGGCCCAGCTATGGCGCGCCACATAGAAAGTCAACGGCGCCTTTAATTCCAGCCGCAAGCCTATTTTATTCAAACCCCGTCCTATCTGCTTGGCCCTCAGTTTATATTGCTTGCGGTCATTTATGTCACAATACCGCAAGATAGGCAGCAGGTACTCGGAACTGTCATCCTTGTATTTATCCACAATCTCCTGCATCAGCTCCTCCCACAGAATAGTCAGCCGTTGCCCGGTCTTTTTCCGGCTGTATGTCAGAATTCCATTCTGGAGGTTGCTCTTCTTCAAGTGTGCCATATCAATAAACGACATGCCCCGGGTATAGAAACTGAAAAGGAAAATATCCCTTGCCAGCTCCAACTGGGGTTCGAATGACAAATCAAGCTCCTTGATCATTTTGATGATTTTAAAGGGAACGGCCCGTTTTACGGTCTTGTCTATGCCGGTATAGACATGTTTGAAAGGTTTCTTGTCGGTGGTATAGCCTTGCTCTACAGCCAGGTTATACACACTCCGCCAGATTCTCATATAATAGGAAGTACTGTTCTTTACCAAGCCTTTCTCTTTCAGATAGGCTTCATACATCTCCATCAGCTCCGAATCAAAGGCTTCAAAACTCAGATCCTCATTCTTTCTGAATTGGATAAAGCTGTTCATTGTCGAGGTATAGCCTTCTGCCGTCCGTCCCCTTTTCTGCCGCTCCAGTTTATTGATACATCGTTGCATGAAGTTGAACACACTCTCTACAGAAGGGATTTTCCGGAAAGAAGCCACGATATCATCAATGGTGTATTCCACACCGGTCCGCTCCAGATCATTGATAATACCTTGTAACCGCGTCATCTCCCAATTCGTCTGGTCACGTATCAGCAGAAGACGCGCTTTACATTCAGACTGTGTTGAAATAAGCAGACTGCCGGTAGAGTCGTCCCACTCGGAAGGCATGATCCGATAAGAAGTCTTGATGAGCCGTGTCAGTCTGTAATGAATAATTTGATAACTTAATACGCCCTTTTTTCCTTTTACGCTCGATGGGCGGAATTTCAATTTAATGGATGCCATATTTCTTTTCTATATTATGGTTTTGTTATTCAAAACGAATATAGCAATATGGCATCAGGTACACTGTTGCACCTCCGGTTATTCTATCCTTCTATCTCGCTCAGTTCCAACCAGCGCATGGTCTTTTCATCAATCAAATCATTCAGTTCCGGCAATCGTTTGGATTTCTCCGTCAGTTCCTCCACTCCCAGCGTACCGCTGCAAAGGGCGGCTTCTATATCGGCCTTCTCCTGCTCCAGCCCGGCTATTTCTTGTTCCAGCTGCTCGAACTCTTTCTTTTCCTTGAAAGACATCTTCCGCTTGTCATTCAAGCGCACGCGGGCGGTCTTTTCCTCTTTTGGCTTTTCCGCCTCTTTCTCGCGCTGCTCTTTCGCCTCGCGCCAGTCACGATAATCGGAGTAGTTACCCGGAAAATCACGAATGTCTCCCTGTCCCTTGAATACCAGCAAGTGATCTACCACCTTGTCCATGAAATAACGGTCGTGGCTTACTACGATTACACAGCCCTTGAAGTTCTGCAAATATTCTTCCAATACCTGAAGGGTGATGATATCGAGATCGTTGGTAGGCTCATCCAGCACCAGGAAGTTGGGATTACGCATCAGCACCGTACACAGGTACAGGCGGCGGCGTTCTCCCCCACTCAGTTTATATACATAACTATGCTGTGTTTCGGGGGTAAACAGAAAATGTTGCAGGAACTGGGATGCGGTCAGCTTCTTGCCATTTCCCAATTCGATGACTTCGGCAATATCCTGCACCACGTCGATGACCTTCATTTGCTCATCAAACTTCAGGCCGTCCTGAGAATAGTATCCGAAACGGACTGTCTCACCGATATCCAGTGTTCCACTGTCCGGCTTCTGTTCGCCCATCAGTATTTTAATGAACGTGGACTTTCCCGTACCATTGTTTCCCACGATGCCCATCTTCTCATAACGGGCAAAGATATACGAGAAATCTTCCAGAATCTTCAAATCACCGAAACGCTTGTACAGATGATCTGCCTCAAAAATCTTGGAGCCGATGTAAGAGGCTTTCATATCCAGCTTCACATTACCATCGTTGAAACGCTGCTTCGCCACTTTCTCCAGTTCGTAGAAAGCTTCTTCCCGATAACGCGCTTTATGTCCGCGTGCCTGAGGCATACGGCGCATCCACTCCAGCTCTGTGCGGTACAGGTTATTGGCACGGGCTATTTCGGCATTGGTCGCCTCGATACGCTCCTGCCTCTTTTCCAAGTAATAGCTGTAGTTCCCTTTATATGAATAAACCTGCTGATTGTCTATCTCGATAATTTCAGAGCAGACGCGGTCCAGGAAATAACGGTCGTGCGTCACCATGAGCAGACTGATGTTTCCCCGGCCGAGATACCCCTCCAGCCACTCCGTCATATCCAGATCAAGATGGTTGGTAGGCTCGTCCAAAATCAGGAAATCGGGCTCGGTTATCAGCACATTCGCCAAAGCCACCCGTTTCAACTGACCTCCGGAAAGATGTTTGATCTGCTGGCTGAAATCCCGGATTTTTAATTGAGAAAGGATTTGTTTCGCCTTCCGTTCATAATCCCATGCCTTTTCGTGCTCCATCCGTGCCAACAGCTCTTCCAGTCCCGGATTGCCTTCGGTTTCCATGCAGCTTTCATATTCTTTGATGAGTTCCACCGTGCTGTTTCCGTGATAGAAACAGGCTTCGAGCACGGTCAGGTCTTCGGGATAATGTGGGTCTTGCTCCAAATAGCCCACCCGCAGATCACGACGAAAGACGATGCTTCCTTCATCATATCCCTCCTTACCGGCTATTATATTAAGTAAGGTAGTCTTGCCTGTACCGTTCTTTGCTATCAGACCGATGCGTTGTCCTTCGGCCACTCCAAATGAAATCTTCCGGAACAATACCAAGTCACCGAATGATTTGGTAAGCCCGTCTACTTGCATATATGGGGTCATTATTTGTCTATTTATTTAAATCATCCAACACTGCCTCCGCCTCTCGCTTAATTTTCCTGAATTCGGATTTCAAGTCGCAGGGGAGTCCCTTTTTAGCTTTTCCCCACACCAGTGCGGCAGGGTCCAGCACCATATCCGAACACATAAACTGCAAGGCGGGATATTCTTTCTGTCCCTCAATGACAGTCACCCATTCCATACCTTCCATCTCATTCACCAGAATGGTTCCGAAGGCAATACCGAAATTCTCCCACGCCATACGCTGCTGGGTCTGGAAACGTCCGCTGTCCATTACTTGCTGTATACTGTCAATATCGCTCTCCGACGCAGTGAAATCCTTGGTGAGTTGCTTTTTAATCGTGGTAGAAGCCCACTCAAAGGCGGTGTTCACCTCCCCGATTTCCAAGACACGGATCGGAATGATCTCACGCGGGTGACTTACACCTTCTTTGCGGATCTGCAAAGACCGGATGATTTCTTCCGCCAGATGCTTGTCTCCTCCTTTGGACACGGTAAAAGAACATTCGAAAGAAAGATCCCCCTCTCCTGTCACCCAGATATGAGTGGTGTACCAGGCGCCTTCTTCCTGAAAAGTTTCCGCGCTGTAAGCACAATCCCACTTGCCCACTTTCACCAGGGCGGAAGAGGTATTTTCTTTCAATTCGTATGCGATGCACTGCGGACCATAGTCAGCCGCTTCATCCTTATAGGCCGATATGCGGAAATTACCTGTCCACCGGTCAGGATTATAGAATAAAAAACTCTCTTCTGTATCTTCAAACTCATGCCAGCCCATCGGGTATTCCAATGAGAACCAGCCACCGGGAGAAATGTATTTCATAGTCTCTATCTTTTTAATTCATTACTAACGGAAACGATCGTTTTACTTTACCGGCAATATCTCAATCCAGTAATCATCAGGATCATTGATGAAATACAAGCCCATAGCGGTGTTCTCGAAGCAAACGCATCCCATTTCCTTATGGAATTTACGGACTTCGTCATAATCACCTTCCACACGCAGACACAGATGGCTTTCGTTCTCACCCAACTCGTATGGCTGGGTATGGTCACGCAACCAGGTCAGTTCCAACAAGAAATTGCTGTGGTCATCGGCCATATACACCAGCACGAAGGAACCGTCCGAAGCTTCCTTACGATGAGACTCATGCAAACCTAACGCTGTTTCATAAAACTTGATACTCTTGTCCAGATCAGTTACATTGATATTGAAATGATCAAATCTTCCTTTTACTTTCATATTGTGTTATTCTTTTGTTATTCAATCTCTATTTTTTGTCCGCGATGTGTCAATGACACAAAACGCACTCCATGCGCTTCGGCAAAGTCGCGGAAAGCATTTGCCTTGGCATACTCCGGTGTGAAATGCATGGGTACAAAGATATGAGTTTTTATCTTTGTTACAAACTGTCCGGCACCCCGCATGTATTCTTTTCCCAAACGGGGGTCAACGGGAAACATCGCCACATCCACTTCGGGCGTATAGGCGTAAAGATCATCCAGCTCATGCAGGAAATTCTTCTCGGCTCCCTTCCACTCCGCCTCGGTACTCTCATCCATCCAATGCCAGTTATTCAAATCACCGGCATGAAAAATCTTTTTTCCACCTGCCTGAAGCAAAAACGATACTCCCACATCCGTGGAACCGAAAGCACGCACGCTCAATGTTTCATCCTTATATTCCTCTCCTTTTTTCAGCCAGACGGCATCTTCTTTCTGCGCCCTGCGATGACGCAAAATGTCTTTCGAGAAAATATAGATGATATCCGGCCGCTGTTCACGCCATTGCAATACCTCTTTATTAAAATGATCCGGATGAAAATGACTGGCCAGCACATACAGTTTTCCGGGTCTCCGCAATAATTCGCTGTGTACGATTCCTTCCGGCATTCCGGCCTCTTGATTGCTGAAAGTCCCATCCATCAGCCGGTTCAAATCCGACTGCGCCTGTCCATCCTCCGAATCACGGTAATAATCCATGATTACAGTGAAGCCATCGCCTGACAAGGCGAATCCGCTATGATATATATAAGTAAGTTCCATATCCATACAACAAATTTATTTACCGATAGGTTGTACCTGCGCACGGGTCTTTTTATCAATTTCCAGAAACATATAATTCACTTTACCCGAATGTATCAGGGAGTCATTCTCCCGGTATTTCCTCGTAGCGTATTCCTTTGATTTCTCGTAGGTCAGTTTCGACATCTGGTTCTGGGATTTACCCACCATGGTAGAATCCAGCTTCTCATCCGGAAAGAAATCATCCAGATTCACATCTCCTATCATCGTGGTTTCCAGAAAATTCATATTCTTGTGTGATTTGTCTGTGTAATAACCCACAAACATATGTCCCGGAATACGCACCAGAATAGGATTGATATTGATGGCTTTCATCAGTGAAGCCAGCAACACGCTGCCATCCACACAGTTTATCTGCGAGGATTCCAGCGCATCGTCCAAGGTACGGACGCGCTGTGTATAAACCACATTGGACGAAAGACTGGTATTGGTGGTGGAGCTATACTTAAAGTTCCGCTTTTGCAACACATTCCACAATGCATAGACCTGTTTGTCCACATTCTCCGACTGGTGTGCATTACCTTGATACCCAAGAAAACGATTGACGATACGTGTATCCAAGGCTTCACGCAATAATTTGTCAATCTGAGGATGCTCCTCGTTGACGTAGGCCGCAAAAAACTCTCCCGTATCGTGAAACTTCATTTTATCGTCCACGTATCCTAAAGGACACTCATTAATACTGCGCATTGAGATGGTTTTCAAACGCTGTGGAAGTTCTTTTTTATTCAATTCCGCCTTGACGGAGATGCTAACGGGCACTGCCTGATTATTATCACGCAAAGCCTGATAGTTCCATATAATATCCGGAAAAACCAGATATTCTTTCCCCGCCTTGGGTAAAATAAACTCGGATACAGACTGAGAGAAAAAAGGAGTCTCGGCCACTTCTATACGCAATTTGCTATTGGCATAACTGTTCTTCAGCCGGATGGCGATACACGACTTAGGATTTCCGATATAATCGGAATCGGCAGGTACGATTAAATTGGCATCTGTGGTTGCGGTAGAGAGAATGGTTGCTGGAAAAATATTACCACCCAGCTGGTCGGTAATCTCGAACCCGGATTTAAAAGGCTCATACCGATAAATAAAGACTGAAAATGCCATTATCAGTATAGCAGATAATATTAATGTGGACCATTGCCACTTGTCCAGTTGTTTCATATTCCACTTTTCTACGCTATCTGTTAATCAGTTGTTTTTATGATTCCCCATCCACCATCATTCACTACAGACTACACTGATTGACACAGGTTCCATACCAAGCGATTGCTTTTCAATAGAAACAATCTGCATCAATCCGTGCAATCGGTGACGAAAAGCTCATTATCTCACTGCGATGCTCTCTATCTCCACAAGCGCTCCTTTCGGCAAAGCCTTAACAGCTACAGCAGAACGGGCAGGGAAATCTCCTTCGAAATACTTGGCATAAACAGCGTTCATTTCAGCAAACAAAGACATATCTGCCAAAAATACGGTTGTTTTTACGATATTAGCAGTAGTCAGACCAGCTTCTGCCAATACATTCTTGATATTCTCAAAAACCTGAATAGTCTGTTCAGTCACTCCTCCCGGAACAAATTCACCGGTAGCAGGATCAACAGGAATCTGACCTGACAAGAATACCATACCATTCACTTCAACAGCTTGACTGTAAGGACCTATAGCAGCAGGAGCCTTTTCCGTAAAAATCACTTTTTTCATCTTTTTTCTATTTATAATTAAGTAAAAATCAAATTTGACGGGCTAAATTAGTATTTTTTTCGCTATTTCATGCAGACTCTGCTGAACAATCTGATCTATTTTTACGTTCATTTAACATCAGGGTTTTCACAGACAGAAAGGATGTTTCCAAACGTCGTTTTTTTTTATTAATTTCATTAAATTCGGCAAAAAATCTTCTGTAATATGCATGAGATTAAAAAAAAATATCTACTTTTGTCCTCGGTAAATACGTCAGTTCCCTATCCGGGAAAGTCTGTTTACTTCCTGATAACAATCAAAACAACATCAATCCCATAATCGTAATTATGAGTGCATTTCCCCCTTCTAACACATTTTCGTGTAGATTGCGCTCCTTAATTATACCATTAAAAGATTATAAAGAAATATATTACTAATAACTATACTCTATGTATAACATTATTCAATTAAACGACAAAGACTTGTCGGAATTACAATCGATTGCCAAAGAGTTGGGTATCAAGAAAACAGACTCTCTAAAAAAGAAGATCTGGTTTATAAAATTCTAGACGAGCAAGCCATAGTCGGAGCAACCAAAAAAGTAGCGGCAGAAAAAGCCAATGAAAGTCAACCCCGTAAAAGATCACGTATCAACGTTAAAAAAGACGGTGACAAGGTCTATACTGCAACCAAGGACAAGGCACAGAAGCTGGAAGCCAATACCCCGCAACCTGCCGCCACAGCTGCCGAAACAGTAAAAGAAACTGCTCCTGTAGCGGTAACACCACAAACAGAAACCGTGGCCGAAACAAGCACGGAAGAAAAAACACCTAAAAAAAGAGGACGCAAACCGGGTAGTAAGAAAGTAACAGCCAAGACAGAAGAACAACCTGCAACGGAAACGAAAGAAACCGCAAAAGAGGAAGTGAAAGCTGAAGCACCGGCGAAACCGACACCCAAAAAGCAAAAAAAGAAGAAACACCGGCTATTCCCGAAGAAAAAGAAGTGATTCTTCCCGAACTGGAATTCGGCAGTGAAACCGATGATTTTATTCCTATCGAGGATCTTCCTTCAGAAAAAATAGAACTTCCTACTGAGTTGTTCGGCAAATTTGAGGCTACCAAAGTAGAAACACCGGCTCCGGTACAGACACCTGCCCCCAAATTCCAACCACGCCAGCAGCGCGATCAAAATCAGAAGTATAACAATCCGCGCAACAACAATTACAACAATCCTCGTCAGGCAAACAATAATAACAATACGACGGCTGAGGGAGAAGCGTCTGCCAGCATTCCTCAACAACCGGAACGCAAACAGGTGGAAAAGCCTTACGAATTTGAAGGTATCCTGACCGGTACCGGGGTATTGGAAATCATGCCCGACGGATACGGCTTCCTCCGTTCATCCGATTACAACTATCTTTCCTCACCCGATGATATTTACGTTTCACAATCGCAAATAAAACTGTTCGGTTTGAAGACCGGTGATGTAGTGGAAGGCTCTATCCGTCCGCCGAAAGAAGGAGAAAAATATTTCCCGTTGGTAAAGGTGGAAAAGATAAACGGTCTGGATCCCGGATTGGTACGTGACCGCGTTCCGTTTGATCACCTGACCCCGCTGTTCCCCGATGAAAAGTTCAAACTTTGCAAAGGAGGATATAGTGACAACCTTTCAGCCCGTGTGGTAGATATGTTCTCACCTATCGGTAAAGGACAGCGTGCTTTGATTGTGGCGCAGCCAAAACCGGTAAGACGATCCTGATGAAAGACATCGCTAACGCAATAGCAGCCAACCATCCGGAAACGTACATGATCATGCTGCTTATTGACGAACGTCCCGAAGAAGTGACAGATATGGCGCGCAGCGTAAATGCCGAAGTGATCGCTTCTACATTTGACGAACCGGCAGAACGTCACGTAAAGATTGCAGGTATCGTACTGGAAAAAGCGAAACGCATGGTAGAATGTGGTCACGATGTGGTAATCTTCCTCGACTCTATCACCCGACTGGCACGTGCATACAATACGGTTTCTCCTGCTTCCGGCAAGGTATTATCCGGTGGTGTGGATGCAAATGCCCTGCATAAGCCCAAACGTTTCTTCGGTGCTGCCCGTAACATTGAAAACGGTGGCTCGCTGACCATTATCGCAACCGCACTGATTGACACCGGTTCCAAGATGGATGAAGTAATCTTCGAAGAATTCAAGGGTACAGGTAATATGGAACTCCAGCTGGACCGCAACTTGAGCAACAAACGTATCTTCCCGGCAGTAAACATCGTGGCATCAAGCACCCGCCGCGACGACTTGCTGCTCGACAAGACTACTTTGGACCGTATGTGGATTCTCCGCAAATATCTGGCAGATATGAATCCTATCGAAGCAATGGATTTTGTAAAAAGCCGTTTGGAAAATACCAAAGACAACGAAGAATTCCTGATGAGCATGAACTCATAAAAAATAAATCTTTTTTATTAAATGACGCAGGCTGTACCTTTTCATTAAGGTATGGCCTGTTTTTTTATTATACTTCAATCAATATGTCAATGCATCAATTTGCTAATATGCCCATTACCACGTAGAGTAGAATGCAGCAAATTGACACATTAGCAAATTATCCAATGGGTGCAAAAACAGATTCCTTCCGTCTGCTTAAAAAGACCTTTAAATCCGGAGAACCCATGAAAACAAAAATGATCTGCTTTATCGCATTTATCAGTTATACCTTTTATTTAACCGCAGGAGATATTTATGTTTCTCCTTACGGTAACGACAAAGCTGCCGGTACACGCCAATCTCCCCTCCAGACTCTGGAACAAGCCATCAAGCAAGCGCGCGAATGGAGGAGATTGCAATCACCCGAAACAACCGGAGGCATAAATATCCTATTGGAGGAAGGAATATACCCACAATATAAAAGCCTGTTCATCCGCCCCGAAGATAGCGGGACAACAGACTCTCCCACTCGTATCACCACTGTTCCCAATGCCCATGTAGTCTTAAGTGGCGGAGTCCCTGTGACAGGTTGGGAACAAGGATGCGAAGATACCAGAATACCAAAAACACTTAGAAATAAAATATGGGTAGCGGAAGCGCCCCGTATGGGAAACAGGATATTGGAAACCCGACAAATGTGGGTCAACGGAGCAAAAGCACAGCGGGCCGCACAGTTTCCCGACGGAGTAATGGAACGCATGATTGATTTTAACCCTGAGGAAGAGACGATCACCATTCCCACTCCACAAACAGCAGGGTTAAATACCGCTTCACAAGTAGAGATGATCGTTCACCAACGTTGGGCCATCGCCATACTGAGAGTGAAGGAAATGATTACTGAAGAAGCAAAAACAGTTGTCCGTTTTCATGATCCCGAAAGCCGGTTGGAGTTTGCCCATCCCTGGCCTCAACCTGTCATTGACGGAGAAAAAGGAAACTCCTCCTTTTGTCTGGTCAACGCTTTGGAGTTATTGGACCAGCCCGGAGAATGGTATCAGGATTATCCTTCCGGACGCATCTATTATTACCCGCGTCCTCACGAAGACATGACGAAGGCGCAAGTCATTATCCCGGCTTTAGAAACCTTGCTAACGGTAAACGGCACTTTGGAACGTCCGGTAAGAAATATACATTTTCAAAATATATCTTTCGAACATACTTCATGGATGCGCCCCTCTTATCAAGGACACGTTACATTGCAAGGAGGTTTCCATCTGCTGGATGCTTACAAACTACCCATACCGGGGCTGCCTGAAAAAGCGGAACTGGAAAACCAGGCATGGATAGGCAGACCCAAAGCTGCAATACAGATAAAATGCGGTAATAACATCAATTTCAACCATTGCACATTTCAGCACTTGGCAGCTACGGGAGTAGATTATGAACGCGCCGTATCGGCTTCCATTGTCGAGAATTGCCATTTCACCGATATTGGTGGAACAGCCTTACTGGTGGGCACCTTTCCCGATGAAGGATTTGAAACCCATGTGCCTTATACACCTTTTCATGAACAGGAATTATGTACGGGAATCACCATACGGAACAACCTGATTGAGGAAGTGACCAATGAAGATTGGGGAGGTGTAGGCATCGGAGCCGGATATGTAAAGAATATCCATATCATACATAATGAAGTCTGCCACGTCAATTATTCAGGTATCTGTGTGGGCTGGGGATGGACCCTGCTGGAAAGCGGAATGAGGGGCAATCGGATTGAAGCCAATTACGTCCACCACTTTGCCCGGAGGCTGTATGATGCAGGAGGACTTTATACCCTCTCCAACCAACCCGGCTCCGTGATGCGCAATAACCGGATTGAACATTTAATCGACGCGCCATACGCTACCAACGACCGTGCGTTTTACATCTACTTTGATGAAGCGACGGATGGCTATACCGTAGAAAACAACTGGTGTCCGTCCGAACGTTTCGACTCCAACCGTCCGGGACCTCATAATGTGTGGAAGAAGAATGGTCCGCAAGTAGATGAAAGTATAAAACAAAAGGCAGGCAGGGTCGCCTTGAATCCCCCTTATGCCACCGGATGGGCACATTGAGTCCTCCCCTACAGCAAAGGAAAACAACCGAAAATCATTATAAAAACAAAATAACAAAAAAAGAATGAAACCAACCAATTACCACTTATTCGATTTTCTGGACTTTGATCCTGATCTGTCAAGAGACGAATCATTATGGAAAGCATACAAGCCCGCCGCAGTCTATGAAAAAGATGGAGATATCTGCATAAGTGTCCCCTTCCAAAAGCAAGTGCTCTCTAACGATATGGCACCCGATACTGCATTCCCCCGTGAAGAATATACGCTGGTCATCCGTCAATATACCTCAGGCATCACCCGGCTCTTTATCGGATTCGGTGAAGAAAGCATGACGGATCAATCAGAAATGCTTCAATTCAGCGACCGGATAAAGAAACTTCCTTTGCAAGTAACACAAGTAGAAGGTGAATGGATTATCTCCACCCAAGACGGAATACAACGGGCACTTATCAATATAAAGCCTCCGGTATTAGACCGTTGGAGCGAACTCCTGCCCGATCCTCAAGAAACATTGGATCTTCGCCTTTACCCTGACGGCAAACGTGAAATCCGCCTGGCTGCCTACGACCACTTCTCCCCTCCCCGTTACGATGCGCTGCCATTGGCTTTCTGCAAACGAAACGGAATGAAGGAACGTGCCACTCTTTCCTTTGAATCAAAGCCTGATGAATGTTTTGCCGGAACAGGGGAACGCTTCGCAAAAATGGACTTAAGCGGACAAACTTTCTTCTTAAAGAATCAGGATGGCCAAGGTGTAAACAACCGCCGTACTTATAAGAATATTCCTTTCTACCTCTCCAGCCGGATGTATGGAACATTCTATCATACCTGCGCCCATAGTAAACTGTCATTGGCAGGACAATCCACCCGCTCGGTACAGTTTCTGAGCGATCAGGCCATGCTGGACGTCTTCATCATAGCAGGTAATACTATGGAAGAAATCCTCCGGGGCTACCGGGATCTGACCGGATATCCTTCTATGCCTCCCCTCTGGAGCTTCGGCATCTGGATGAGCCGCATGACTTATTTCAGTGCTGATGAGGTTAATGAGATATGCGACCGGATGCGTGCCGAGCATTACCCCTGCGATGTAATCCACCTGGACACCGGCTGGTTCAAGACCGACTGGCTGTGCGAATGGAAATTCAACGAAGAACGCTTTCCCGATCCCAAAGGGTTCATCCAAGGCCTGAAGAAAAAAGGATACCGCGTATCCTTATGGCAACTCCCCTACGTGGCCGAAAACGCCGAACAGATAGACGAAGCACGCAAAAACGATTATATAGCTCCGCTAACAAAGAAACAAGATTCGGAAGGTTCCAATTTCTCCGCTTTGGACTATGCCGGAACCATTGACTTCACTTATCCCAAAGCAACCGAATGGTATAAAGGACTGCTGAAGAATCTGCTGGATATGGGCGTGACCTGTATCAAAACCGATTTTGGAGAAAACATCCACATGGATGCTCTCTATAAAGGCATGAAACCCGAATTGCTGAACAACCTGTATGCATTGCTTTATCAGAAAGCCGCTTATGAAATCACAAAAGACGTTACCGGTGACGGCATTGTATGGGCACGCTCGGCATGGGCAGGATGCCAGCGCTATCCGCTGCATTGGGGAGGTGACTCATGCAGTTCATGGGATGGGATGGCAGGCTCACTGAAAGGCGGCTTACATTTCGGACTCTCCGGATTTGCATTCTGGAGCCATGATGTTCCGGGATTCCATACATTACCTAACTTCATGAACTCTGTAGTAGCCGATGATGTATACATGCGCTGGACACAATTCGGCGTATTCTCCTCACACATCCGCTATCACGGAACAAACAAACGTGAGCCGTGGCATTATCCGGCTATTGCTCCGATAATAAAAAAATGGTGGAAATTACGCTATACACTTATACCTTATATTATAGCACAAAGCCGGAAAGCTATCTCAAGCGGAGCACCTCTCTTGCAAGCTCTGATTTTTCATCACCCTGAAGACAAGCTGTGCTGGCACATCGACGATGAGTACTATTTCGGTAACGACTTCCTGGTAGCTCCGGTCATGAACAGTGAAAACCGCCGTGACGTCTATCTGCCCGAAGGACAATGGGTGAATTTCTTCACTGGTGAAGTGCTGGAAGGAGGACGTTGGTTAAAAGACCTGGATGTCCCCTTGGACGAAATGCCCGTATATGTACGTCAGGGAGCGACTATTCCTGTTTACCCGGATGAGGTGGAGTGTACGGATGAGATGGATTTAAGTAAGAGCGCTGAATTGCACATTGACAATCATTTTAAAGGAATATTTAAAGACTAACGAACATGGAAACTTGGAAAACAAATTTAGAAGAAACAAAAAAGCGATATATAGATTGGTGGAATCATAAAGGAATCATACTGAATATGTGGGAACACTTCCAAAAGGGAGTGAAGCCCCACGCAGATATTCCAGCACCGGCTCCGGCGAAAGATTTGAATCAAAAATGGTTCGACCCACAATGGCGTGCAGAATATCTGGATTGGTACGTAGCGCACAGCAGCCTGAAAGCAGATATCCTGCCGGTTGCCAATACCCAGTTAGGCCCCGGTTCACTGGCAGCTATTTTAGGAGGCGTATTCGAAGGAGGAGAAGATACAATCTGGATTCATCCTGATCCGGATTTCAACGATGAAATTGTTTTCAATCCCGAGCACCCTAACTGGATTCTGCATAAGGAATTACTGAAAGCATGCAAAGCGAAGGCAAACGGTCATTATTACGTAGGAATGCCCGATCTGATGGAAGGCCTGGATGTGTTGGCCGCACTGAAAGGTACGGATAAAGTGTTGCTGGATACTGTAATGCAACCCGAAGTACTGGAACAGCAGATGCAACAGATTAATGACATCTATTTCAAGGTGTTCGATGAACTTTACGATATCATCCGTGAAGGGGACGAAATGGCCTTCTGCTATTTCTCTTCATGGGCACCGGGAAAGATGAGCAAGCTTCAAAGCGATATCTCCACCATGATCAGTGAGGATGATTATCGTCGCTTCGTGCAACCGTTCATCCGCGAACAATGCCAAAAGATAGACTATACCCTGTATCATCTGGACGGTGTGGGCGCCATGCATCATCTGCCTGCCCTTCTTGAAATTGAGGAACTGAATGCCATTCAATGGACTCCGGGCGTAGGTGAGCCACAAGGAGGATCACCTAAATGGTATGACCTTTACAAGAAAATCCTTGCCGGTGGAAAGAGTATCATGGCATGTTGGGTAACTTTGGATGAACTGAAACCTTTATTGGACAACATTGGAGCGGACGGTGTACATCTGGAAATGGATTTTCATAATGAACAAGAAGTGGAACAAGCCATGCGCATTGTCGAGGAATACTCCTTTTCATCACCTGCCGCATCCAAAGAAAGCCTTTCGAAAGAGGAAGCCGCTGCAACGAAACAAAAAACAATTATAATCAAAAGTCCCGAAGCCGCTGAAGATGAAGCCCTAAAACCTTTGTTCAACGCCATTGTAGATGGAAAATTGGAACCGGCCGTAGAGGTAACCCAAAAGGCCATAGCTGAAGGCATACAACCCCAAGAAATTATCAATAATTACATGATAAAAGCTATGGGGGAAGTAGGACAACGCTTCCAAGATGGAAAAGCGTTTGTTCCCCAACTGCTGATGGCAGGACGCGCCATGAAGGGAGCTTTGGAACTTCTGAAACCTTTATTGCAGGGAAGTGCAGCAACTACCATAGGCAAGGTAGTCATCGGAACTGTCAAAGGTGATCTGCATGATATCGGTAAAAACCTGGTGGCATCCATGCTTGAAGGTTGCGGCTTTGAAGTCATTAACATAGGTATCGACGTATCTTGTGACAAGTTCGTGGAAGAGGTCAAGAAAAACAAGGCAGATATCTTGTGTATGAGCGCCTTGCTGACAACAACCATGACTTATATGCAGGACGTCATCAACGCCCTGGAAGCAGCCGGTATCCGTAATCAAGTGAAAGTGATGATAGGCGGCGCTCCCGTAAGCCAGGGATTCGCCGATGAAATAGGTGCGGACGGGTATAGCGACAATGCCAATACGGCCGTAGCGGTAGCCAAGGAACTGATGGGGCTTCATAAATAAACGGAATATTCATCTTAATCTGATACATGAATTATGCACGCTAATTATTTAGATACATTAGATTGGGGCATTCTTATTGCCTACTTTCTGATTCTTATAGGCATCGGCATATGGGCCAGTCTGAAACGCAAAAAAGGCAGTAGCCTTTTTCTTGCCGAGCGTTCCCTGAAGTGGCATCACATCGGTTTCTCCATGTGGGGAACCAATGTGGGCCCTTCCATGCTGATAGCCTCCGCCAGTGCCGGATTTACCACCGGTATCGTTTCAGGTAATTATGCCTGGTATGCGTTTGTTTTCATCTGCTTGCTGGCTTTTGTCTTTGCCCCTCGTTACTTAGGAGCACGTATCACCACCTTGCCGGAGTTCATGGGGCGGCGTTTCGGACAGTCCACCCGCAACATTCTTGCCTGGTACACCATTGTGACAATCCTTATCTCGTGGCTTGCCCTGACCTTATTCGCCGGAGGTATCCTTATCCGTCAGGTTTTCGATATTCCCATGTGGCAGTCAGCATTAATCCTGCTCGTTATCTCCGCATTCTTCACCATGGCCGGAGGGCTGAAAGCGGTAGCCTATACCAATGTATTCCAAATGCTTCTGCTTATTTTCGTATCGGCCACGCTTACTATAGCAGGTCTTTACAAAGTGGGTGGCGTCAGCGCATTGGCCGAAGCGGTTCCGGCCGATTACTGGAACCTGTTCCGCCCGAATGACGATCCCGCCTTCCCGTGGCTGCCCATTATTCTGGGGTATCCCATCATGGGAGTCTGGTTCTGGTGCACAGACCAATCCATGGTACAGCCTGTATTGGCTGCTAAGAATCTGAAAGAAGGCCAAATGGGTGCCAACTTCACCGGCTGGTTGAAGATACTGGATGTTCCTCTCTATATCCTTCCGGGTATCATCTGTCTGGCACTCTACCCGGGCTTGAAGAACCCCGATGAAGCCTACATGACTATGGTCACTAACTTATTTCCTGTAGGCATGGTGGGGTTGGTACTCGCCGTATTGACCGCCGCACTGATCAGCACTGTCGGCTCTGCCCTGAATGCGCTGAGTACCGTCTTCACGATGGATATCTATGTCAAGAAATTCAGACCGCTTGCCAGCCAGAAAGAGATCATCCGTACAGGGCATGTGGTTACAATGGCGGGAGCACTGATTTCGGTGATCATCACCATTGCCATAGACAGTATCAAAGGATTGAATCTGTTTAATGTATTCCAATCGGTACTGGGATTTATCGCACCGCCTATGGCGGCTGTTTTCCTGTTCGGCATCTTCTGGAAACGAACTACCACGATGGCTGCCAACATGGCATTGACATTTGGTACGGCGTTCAGCATGGGAGTGGGCATTCTCTATTTATGGGTATTTCCTGCAGAAAAATATACAGCATGGCCTCACTTCATGATGCTGTCTTTCTACCTGTTCGTTGTCATCAGTGCAGGCATGATTTTGGTATCCTTATTGGATAAACGCCGGCAAGAATGTACATTAAACATGAAGAAAGTCATGGAGAAACCGGCCAAATCGGTTATCCTTGCATGGACGCTACTGACTATTATCATGATCGGGCTTTATCTATTCTTCAATGGGCATTAAAAGAAGGTGCAGAAGGCTGAAAAGATTGTATTTTTATATGCCTACGTTTGGTATTCCACTCGGGTAGTGAGGCAGTCCCACCCCGGTGAAATTGCAGTTCCACCCCGGTGGGACTGGAGTTTCACCAGGGTGGAACATCAGATGAAAGTAGTTGTTACAGCAGATGGGGACAGCTGTTATAACCTGTCTTGATAGGACAGGAGATTCATTAAGATTGCAACAAATTGTAAAATCAATGAGATTAATAACAACATCTAGCCATTTGGGACTCTGATTTTTGTAGCCATCCTATTATCCCCGCTGCTTCCGCCTGTAACATCTATCGTACGTACAGAGACCGCAAGTATATTCCAGTTTACGGACACTATCCCCCAGTCCTATTACTCCACTGACCGATTTTATAGGAAGCATCAAACTGGAATCTGTCAACCGGATGCCACAAGGTTCCGCTGAAGGAAATAAGGGAAATAATTTCTTTTGCTCCGACACATGCCAGCCGCAATATCCGGGACTGAAACGATTCGTATGCCTCCACCCTCTGTCGTGAATGTATTCATCCAATGCAATTTCCATACAATCCGCAGTCTTCTCGGCTATGATACTTCCTATGGCATCCGCTATATAAACCTTTACCATATCCCCCTCTTGTTGCAACGTATGCTGGAACTTTTCAAAACCAGTTCCGGCAGTCGCGGCAAAGAAAGCGAAGGATTCCGAACCACGCAGTTGCCGGGTTATTATTTTACCTATACTGAAACTAGTTTTACCGACAGTAAGCAAATCTTTTGTTTCATCCAAATCTCCACCGGATATGAAAAAACAAAAACGGGGAGAAGTTACTGCCTCAACCCGTCCAAGCACCCCACGGACTTCTTTTTCTACTGCTTCGTCGGGTACAGCATCTGCATATCCCATCGTCTCATAGATTTCGGACAATGAGATAGGCAGATCAGCAAAAGAAAGTTCTTTTTCAAGCATTATTGAATTCATTTAATGCGGCAAAGAATGCATCAATATTTTCAGAAGGTGTATGAGGCGGTGTATCACATCCGCTGGAGAGCACGAAGTTGGGATAGGACTTGGTAGCCTCCAACAGGTCGAGTGTGGCTTTCTTCATCACCTCCGGAGTAGCCGCCTTGAACAAACTCACCGGATCAAGATTTCCCATTGCAAGAGCATCCGCAGGTACTTCTTTCAGAGCTTCGACCATATCTATTTTATTTCCAAAATGATAAGCGGCAGCTCCTGTAGCTACCATTGCCTTAGTACAATGACCGGTATTTCCACAATTATGCAGAATGACTGTGAAGTGATCGTCTTGCACTTTCTCTACTATCTCCTTAATGAAAACAGACGAGTATTGCCGGCAGTCCTCATCAGACAAGAGTCCGGCAGCCGGCTCGGCCATCACTACCCCATTCACCCCTGTAGCCTTCAGTGCCATACAGTAACGGAGAATGAAATCCGAACATTTCTTCAACAACGAATTCGCCGCTTCCGGATTGATATAAATAAGCATCATGATTTCAGACATATCATACAAACGTCCTGCCAATGAGTAAGGGCCGATGCAACCGGCAAAGACAGGTCTGTCCGTTATTGTCTTGGCTGCCAACATATTTGCTTTCAGATATTGGGGGACTCTTCCTTTATTCAAAGCAGGAATGTTCAGTTTTTCAATATCCTCCTCATTAGCAAGAAGACGCCCCACTACACTGGGAACCTCATTTTCGGGGAAGACAATCTCCGCTCCGAAAGCCTCGGCTTCTACCGTCAAATCCATAATCACGGTTGCGGCGGCTGTGGGATATTTCTCACTCAATGCCTTGATGGCGTTGTAATGCACTTGTCCGTCAGTAACCGCATCACGCACCGTTTTCCCTATCATCTCTATGCCCGGATGGGTCATGATGGGCATAGCCACCACTTCTTTCTTTTGGATAATTTCGTTTATCCACTCTTTCATATTCAGTTTACTCATGGTCTTTTATTCTTTATTTATTCTGTTATTGCAAAAGTAAGTCTTTTCTTTGATAATCTGCTGTTCCCTTTGCTCTTTCTCATTCAAAAAAACGGTATAAATCCCGTTACAATACTACAGGAATTTACACCGTTTTTCATCTTATAGACTTATGGCAATTTATGCAAAAGATGACGATAATATGTTTCAACATCTTTCCAATGGTAGAAAGGAGCAATATCCGTTTCTACAGGGATGGTAACTTCTTTCTCACAATGCATGAACTTCACCAGTATATCGTCAGAAGCTTTTTTTCTGAAGAAAACCAACTGAACGTTTGCCGCCATCGGAGTGACCTTGAAATTACACCATGCCTGATAAAATTTATCGGGATCCGTTTCGGCTTTCCACATATCGCCCAATTGGAGCAACGCTACCAAGGGAATGATATTTCCATCGTGCCCAAAGCGTAATGTCGCCGTATGGGTCCCGGACCTGATTGCCTCATCGGCCGAATCCAATATATTTTCAAGCAATGACCGGGCACTGGCCGTCATTATTCCACCATTGGCAGGTGCAGGTCCGTCACATACATAATTATGATAATTGCAAACTTGCCAAAGATCAAATAATTCATCTTCCTGAAATACATCATAAAGACTCACCTCTATCTCTACATTCTGCAAATCTGAAGCAATCCAATAAAGTCCCCACATCAATTCATCAGGATTCACATTCTTACGGATATAGTCAGGACTATTAAATAAAGAAGTGACCAAACGATCGGGACGAGTATGGCTTTCTTTAAACTTTCTATATTCCTCATACCAAGGTCCCTGATGAGAAACAAACTTCACGGCTTCCGGCGTATGATAATTCATATATTTCATATACCTGGCACAAGCTTCGCGCCGGATCTGCAATGCCGGATTGAGTTCTTTCAACCGTTCACAAAAGGCATCCATACTCAATACACATCGCAACACCACGGTAGAGCGTGCAGACAGAGCAGGAGATCCCTTGAATACCTCGGGATAGTTCTGAAACATTCTTTCGGCTATCCCCCGGTGTTGCCTCACACCCAAAGGGGTCAAATCTCCCCCATGTCCCTCGGCATCTTCCCACACCAACGCCATTCTTTTGCGAACATCTTCTCCCAAAGCGGTCAAAACTCCAGCTTGATGTGCCTTCTCGAAAATATCAACCACTGTTTTATAATCCTGTTCCGATTGAATCCACCTTGAACCGTGTCGTGCATAATGACTGATATAAAACGGTTTATACCCTTTAGGCGGAGGAGTCGCGATAGCTTCCTTTACGGGATAAGCATAGTACACTCCTCCCGTCCGGGCTATATCTTCCAATATAGCCTCACGGGTGGACTGAGCAAAACCATTCAGATGAATTCCACACAAACAGACAGACAGGACAATATATTTAAAAAGCGCCATCGTTTTCATGCTTATTAATTATATCCCTCGTTCTGACCAAATTCATCCGGATTCAAGATAGAGTCCAGAAACATCTGAGGAATAGGACGCCATGCATGATGCGGTTGAATCAATGGAATGTCCGGATTATGAGCTTTCACATATTCTACTAATTTTCCGGTTCTTTTCAAATCAAACCAGCGCATGAATTCGCCGCAATACTCACGTGCTCTTTCTTCCAAAATAAAGTCGATCGTCATCTTGTCCACTCCTACCTCCATTTCAGCTTCCTTGCCCGGTACAGCCGCACGTTTGCGTATATCATTGATACGTGCTTTAGCTATCTCCTTATTTCCTCCGGACTTCATTATCTCACATTCGGCAACAATGAAATACATTTCGGGCAAACGCATGGTAATCACATCATTTGCACCTACCTGCGAATTGGTAGGCAAGCCTTTGTTTTCAAAATTCGCATCTTCGTACTTTAGCAATGTCGGGAAGTGAATGTTAAAGTTGGCACTCTTGCTGACACTTCCATCGGCTGCATAGGTATCATCAATATCAACGACAGCATATGGCAAGTTACGTTTGCCAGCAATCTTCTTCTTGGTGAAAAGTAGCGCTGTTTCTCCCGGCTGAATACCTGACCAATCATAGATGACGGTTTTTCAAAATAGTCCAACTGATCCTTAGTCCAGGCATAAGCTTGGGGTGTATTCAGTTTATACTCTTCACGGAACCAAGCATTATAACGAGCATCTATATCCTCATTATACAATTCCAATAAATAACGGGTAGGCATCATCGCCATACTACCCGACTTGGCATTCTTATCATTTCCATATTCATAATCCTGTACCATACCTGCTCTTGCCGAATAACTGGCATGGAAATACATATGCATACGGTTCGGGTTTTTAGCCTGCATATTCAATGATGACTCAGTAGAGTGGGTCACAACGAACATAGCCTCTTTATTCGTTTTATTATTATCCGGATCAAAAACTTCGGCAGGTGTATTATACAAAGACACCTTCAATGCGCTCTGGTTATCAATCACATATTGAGCCGCATCCTCAGCGATTTTATAATATTTATCTTTGTCTGCCTGACTGTCACAATAGGAAACCCGTGTCAGTGCGATGCGCGCTAACAAGCCGTATGCTGCTTTTGAGGTCGCACGACCTACATCTTTAACAGGATAAGGATCAACGGGCAGATTATCCACCGCATTTTGCGCATCAGTCAGCATTAAATCATATAAATCTTCATAGCTGCTGCGATAACAATTCATTGAAAGACTTTCGGCAGAAGTTTCTTTGGTCCTAAGATCCACGTTACCGTAAATTTCAACCAAATGCCAATAAGCGTAAGCACGCATGAAACTTAATTCACCAAAACGGATATCTCTCAGTTTCTTGTCTTTGAATTCCACTTGGTCAATCCGTTCCAAACCGGCATTACAGTCGTTTATAATTTCATACAGACGATTCCACGTGTTCTTAATCTGACCAACCGAAGCCGTCAATTCTTCATATTTAGACATCTGACGACCATAACCGCAATTGGCAATATTGATCCAAAGATCGCCACCACCGTTCAGCAATAACACAAAATCTTCACGTCCATAAAACTGACCGCCCCAAAAAGCATAAGCCGAATTGACAAGGGCCTCAAAACCGGCCTGTTCTTTGTACACGTTATCCGGGGTACTTCCGGCAGGATTGTATTCCTCCAAATCACATGATTGCATGCCCAATAACAGAGCAGCACATGCTACAAACATATATTTTTTACCGTATTTCATAATAGTTATTTCTTTTTTATCTGTTAGAAATCAAGATTCAAACCAAATATAAACTGACGCTGCAACGGAGCTTTTGCTGACCCTCCGCGTTCTGCATCGTAATCCTGAATCAAATGATTCTTGGCAAAAGAGAAGAGATTATTGGCGGTGACATATGCACGAAGTTTGGACACGCCCAATTTTGAAGTCAACGATTTGGGGAATGTATACCCCAGTGATACAGTCTTGATCTTCCAATACGAACCATCAATGTAATTCAAAGTCTGATAACCCAGATAGTTATAGAAATTGGTCTGAGCCGGTCGCGGAAAATCATTGGACGGATTCTCCGGCGTCCAATAGTTCAAGTAAGCAGGGAAGTTACCTTTTCCCTGAGGATCATAAGAACCGGTCAGCTCATAATCAATCATCTGCCCCCAACGAGCGATAATATATACGTTCAAATCAAAGTTCTTATAACTAAAGTTGTTGTTGAATCCACCTGTCCATTTCGGTGACTGGCTACCCAGGTAAGTTTCATCCTTATCATCAATAATATAGTCACCATTCAAGTCTCTCAGTTTGATATCACCCGGTTTGAAGGGTTGTGTCTTCTTTGAATCTTTAAAATATTTAGCTGCTTCTTCAGCCTCATTTTCCTGCCAGATTCCCTCATTAATAAAATGATAGAATGATTTCAAAGGACGTCCAATCAACAAACTAGTCGTAATATGCGAATCTGATCCAATGATGTCTTTGCCATCAATCAGATCGGTAATCTCTTCATGATTGGCAGCAAAAGTAAGAGTGGAGTTCCATTTAAAGTTTTTGTTATCCACATTGACGGTATTTACCGATATTTCTATACCACGGTTCATGGTTGCACCGATATTTTGATACATCTTGAACGGAGTTGCGTTACTACCACCCATAGAAGTAGGCAAAGTACGGGGCAACAGGATATCAGTAGTCTTTGTCTGGTATAAATCGACAACAGCCGAAATACGGTTATTGAACAAACCGATATCAAAACCTAGATCCCAGGTATTGGACATCTCCCAGCCTACATTCTCATTACCTACATATTCATTGTATATATAATAGGTATAGCCATTATCCTGGAAAGCAGAGTTGGTTTTCGGAGTCAAGCCCGACTGAGTTCCGTAGGCCATGATACCCGAGTTACCTGTCTTACCCCAACTTAAGCGCAACTTCAAGTTGCTCAGAGCTTCCACATTCTTCATGAACGCTTCATCACTAATGCGCCATGCAGCAGCTACAGAAGGGAAATTTGCCCATTTATTACCTTTAGACAAACGTGAGTCACCATCCCAACGATTAGAAACCGTCAACATATAACGGCCTTTATAACTATAGTTGAAGCGCAAAGCATACGAGAAAGTCTGGTGCTGTATATAATCCGATCCAATGACATAAGAGCTTTTGTCATTGGCACCCAGATTATGCCATAAGTATGAATCAACCAACTGGCCCTCTCCTTGCGCATTCACTGATGTATATTTGGATTGTGTCCACGAAGTCAATGCAGTGGCACCAAAAGTATGATCTTTGACGGTTTTGTTATAACTGATAATATTATCCCAATTCACAAAACTCTTTTCGGAAGATTTGATTTTGGACAGTGACGTTGAATTCTGTCCCAAACGGTCAATAGAACTGGCCCCTTCAAAATCCTGCTTACGATAAAAAGCATAATTGGTTCCTAAATTAGAACGGAAAGTCAATCCTTCAACAGGAGTAAAATCCAAATACCCATTAGCTATCAAATTTGTTTTCAGCACATGATGTCTTGCAGCCACTTCAGATGCCTCATCCACCAACGGACTCACCTGTCCATTCTTTCCTAATGGATATTCTACCACTTTACCGTCTTCATCGTATGCTTTACCAAGAGGCGCATTAGTAGCAGCGCGCCATAGCACATTCTCGGCACGCTCATCTTGTGCATAATGAGTGACCTGTGTAGTAGCTCCTACTTTTACGGTCTTGCCTAACTTGTGCTCAATGTTCATACGCAAGTTGTACTTATCCATTTTATCATTTTTGAAAGAACCCTTTTCCTGATAATATCCGGCAGACAACATCGCGGTGGTCTTTTCCGTACCTCCTGACGCTGTAACCTGATGGCTTTGAACAAGCCCTGTATGAAGCACCTCATCTATCCAGTCAGTCCACTCACCGTTCTGAATGGCCTGCCATTCCTCCACAGTGAAAAGTTTCTGGTCATCGGCGGTAGAATTCCACTGACCGCCAGTACGAGCAGCTTCACGACGCACCTGCATATAGTCTTCCCCACTCAGCATATCAGGATATTGCGCCCACCCGTTTACACCAAAATAACCATTATAAGAAAACTTTGTTTTGCCTTGCGCACCTTTCTTGGTTGTTATAATGATTACCCCATTAGCACCTTGTGAACCATAAATTGCCGTAGAAGAAGCATCCTTCAACACCTCAATAGACTCAATATCAGCCGGAGCAATATCCGAGAAATCACCTCCCTGCATACCATCAATGATAAACAGCGGAGCATTGGCAACATTGTTACCAAACTCATCTTTCACATCGGACAGTGAACGCTGGCCGCGAATATTAATGGTTACACCCGAAGTAGCCTTACCTGAATTACGTACAATATCCAAACCCGGAACCTGCCCCTGCAATGCTTCCATGGCATTAGATGCCGGTGATTTTACAATATCAGCCGCCTTCACTGAAGCAATAGAACCTGTAAGGTCACGTTTCTTCATCACGCCATAACCTACAACGACTACTTCATCCAAAGCCTGCGTATCGGCCTCCATTTTAATGTTCAGCTGATTGCTTTTTCCCACCGTTATATCCTGTGTCTTATATCCTATATAAGATATGACAAGAATATTCTTACCTGAAGGAACTTCCAAAGAATAATTACCGTCAAAATCGGTAATCGTACCCACCGTTGTACCTTTCACCAGTACGGATACACCAATTAACGGTTCCCCTGTGTCATCTATGATTTTACCTGTGACAGTACGTCCTTGCTGGACAGACTGAACCAATTCACCGGCAACAGGGTCACTTGCATTTGCATAAGAAAATGCAGACGGCATACATAATGCTGCCGATAACCCTAAAATAATGGGAGTACGTCTGATATTACTTTCCCAATTTTGTTTCGGACTTTTTTTCATGCTTTTCATTTCTGTTATAATAGTTAACAAGATTTATTTTATCATATCTATTCAAATGACGCATATAAAAAAACTCCTGTACTCAAAATTAATTATAAAAATACGTTAAATAAAAAGTATATTTTCTTTCATTTAGTATTTCTTTTTAACCGAATCACAAATCTAAATTTATAAATGCCTGATTTTAGCCGATAAGATTCTAATATAGGCAAGCCCCATGAATTATCTCCCCCAACTTCCATTCGTGCACAATTTATACTTACTGTAGTGTTACTATGAGGCTTCAATTCAAAGCCATGTTCCGATTATTTATAAGATCTACTGATTATAAGCAATCTCAATCGGTTATTTAAGGTTTCATAAATTAAAAGGAATCATACAAATAACTCTATACAAATCAATATAAATAGAATATAATCAATTTCATCACAGTAATTATAATAGGTAGTAACAAATCGATATACGACTACCAATACAATGGAATGAAAAAAATTGTCTTGCCTCTTTACAAATAGAGACAAGACAATTATTCTACTATAAAAGTTTTAAATTATCAACATCCAGGATTTTGATATTCAGCACCATTAGATATAGTTGCAGTAAATGTTGTAGAGATAGGTCGTAATGCATAATTAGGATTAAAGAACTGAGCCAAGTCCGGATGTGTTTCCTCCCAATAATTTGAACTCTTAAACATGCCGGTACGTTTCAAATCATAGAAACGACTGTTTTCGTCACAAAGTTCACACACTCTTTCAGCAAGAAAAATACGTACAGTAACACTCATAGAAATTGCACTGAACAAGATGCGAGTTTAGCCTATTTAATTAGCAAAATATAGATCATCGATGGGCCAGCCATTGCCATTAAAATTACCCAACGGTTTCGAGTTCAACGCAACTCTATACCCCCTTCCTAGTTTGGAGAATATACCGGAATTCCCCATCCAACGGGAGGATAGGTGGTATTGAAGTATTCAAAAGTGATCTCTCCCCCTTTTACAAAGTCAAATTTAAGATCTTCTTCTACGCCGTCCATTTCGGCGGTTGCCTCAGCATAGTAGCTACCGGGCAACAAATCGTACCGAGCTGTAAATTCTTCACCAGTAAATAACGTACCATATCCAGGGGATATTTCTGTTAAATCTTGTACCTGTGACCAATCCAAATTGTATAAATTAACATTAAAAGCCCCCATTGGTCTATGATTAGATAAATTACGTATGGTAATTTTAAGGAGATATGGTATTTGAGGAGCAAGAGCGGCATAAGAATCAAGCAAACCATATCCCATTTGGTTATTTGAAGTAGCAAATGCAGCTAGTGTTTGAAAAGTATATGGATAAACTGAAGATGTGATTTTCTGTGCTGTTTTCTCAATGCGATATCTTACTTCCGAAGCTGTCAAAGCAGGATATTTGGAAAGTACCATCGCTGCAACACCAGTCACTTGAGGAGCAGCGAAAGATGTACCGGACCCCATAACAGTGGTATTATCTGGATAAAGAGAATAAACATTCTCTCCGGGGGCAACAATATCTAATTGATTCCCGTAATTGCTGAAGGATGCTCTATTGCCATTTTGATCAATTGCCCCGACAACAATAATTCTCGAATCCGAGTTGGCAGGATAACTTATAGCCCCACCACCATTTCCGGAAGCAAAAACTACAACACAACCATTGTCAAGAGCACTTTTTATGGCCTCTCCAACCAATGTACTGTCATACTGCCATGAACAATTGATTACTTTTGCCCCATTATTCACTGCATATTCTATAGCCCTTGTCATTGTAATATCCGAAGATATTATGCCCCCCAAATTATTTACCGCAAAACTAATAGGAAGAATGGTTGTACCATAAGCAATTCCTGCAACACCTTGGCTATTATTAGGAATTGCACCTATAAATCCAGCAACCATTGTACCGTGAGCCCCCCTTACACGATTCGGAGTAGTTTGGGTGACAGCATCCCAACCAGGCAATACATTGTAAAGATCTCTATGGCTTACGTCCACTCCAGTATCAATAATGGCAACAATAACATCCGATGAACCTTGTGATATAATTGTTCGTGATTTACAATAATTGACATGGACATATGATTTTGTCAAATTATTACCAAGATGCCACAAAGAACCAGCCTCAAACAGAGGCTCATTGATACAATCCACATTACCTGCTCCCGAAAGACTAGGACTGGCAAATTCGAATAAACCGCTTTCATAAAAGAGATTTGCCATTTCCAGAGCATTTCTTTTGGAAAGATTAGTGCAAGCCAAATAATAACATCCTTGAAGAAATTCATCCGCACCTATTAATTCTACGGCATTTTCTTTTGCCAACTCTTTTAGTATAGAGAGGTTTGTCTCAGATTTTAATTTAACATAAAACAGATTTGTTATTCCTATTTCATTTCCATTTTTCATTTTGTAATAAGGTGCCCAATAAAAGGCATCTGACAAAACAGAAGAAACTCTATTGTAATCACCTTGAATGGTTGTAACTTTTAAATCTGTAAATTTTATCGTATTAGAATTTGCTTTTTTAGTACTTGGATATACACACTTACCCCATTCCTTTATACCTTCAAATTCCAAATTAGCTCTCGCGATTTTTTCTGAAAAATATTTGCATCTGAAGCATAATACATTATTTGATATTTTCCTTCTACTTTTTGAACAGGTATTTTTTCTTTTTCAAGCCAATAATAATCAGAATAACTCATCTTGGAATCTACCGAACGTGTAATAGTAGAATTTTCAAAATTTAATTCATCTGATATGAAATCAGTACAGCCTCCAACGATGATTGTCAACAATAAGAGGGGGAAAAAAATATTTTTAAATCGTGTCATACTTTATATATTTACATTATAAAATTATTCTATTGTTTCCCCAACTAGAAGTCGTGAACAATACTTATTTCTGTGATTATAAAACTGCAAAATCAATTACATATAACAATAACCATCGACACACGGTACACAAAAGGTTTCACAAATGTCTCCTAAGAAACATCTGTGAAGCCCTCTATCATCGTTTTTTTAATTAATATCCGTTCGTTCCATATTCATCAGCATTATCTATCTGACTCAGGAAGTCATAAGAAATAGGACGCAGATAATGTTTTTGGGTAAATGATTTAGCAGCTCTTGGATTACCAATAGCCAAACGGCTCTCAAACGCCTTATGACGTTTTAATAAAGCCCAACGACCATATTCTCCACATAACTCACGAGCATACTCATCAAAAATATCATTTTCCGATGCTGTAGTCAACTTCATATGTGATTCAAAGTCATCAGCATTACGACAAGCCCGTTTACGAAGAACATTCAAATAAGTTGCCGCTTTCGCCCCATCACCCAGTTGTTGATTTGCCTCTGCCGCAATTAAATAAACTTCAGCCATACGCATAATCATGATATCACCGCACTTATATTGCAAATTACTTCCATTAAAAGCACCATCATAATTCCAATTATACTTGGACAGAGCAGGATACATCATAAATGAATTTGTTCCATCAAAACTTGCTTCTTTATACTTACCTTCCACATCAAACAAATCATCAATATTAATACAGAAATAAGCACGTTTTGCTTTATCAGTATCAGACAACTTATCTTTACTCAAATAAATAGAAAAGCGGTCTTCGTCTTCAGTTAGTGGATAAGGATGTACATATACATTCTTTACATCTACCAAATGAGCTATATCGCCCGAATGATCTCCTTTAGGCCACATTTTAGCAGGATACTGATTACCGGCACCATTAGATGTAGGTATATAAGTAGCATCTACATAAGGATAAATTTTCTTACCTATATGTTCACTGCTGATACCATATTTAGAACAAATATCCGCTGTTAACTCCACTGTTTTCTTCCCATAGGTAATTCCCCAATTGGTTTGTTCCATTGAAAAATCACCAAAAGCAGTAACAAATGAATTCTCCCAGCGCTTATCATAATCAGCATCAAAACAATCTATCAGATATTTAGACGGAGCCAAAATATTGTTATTCACACGACCTAAATAATAATTGCCTTTATCATTTGTCTTATAAATTTCACTCAATTTAGAAGGATTAGGGAAGAAAAATGAAAAAATATTTGTTTGTTTTCCCACTTTACAAGAAGGATCATAAGGATTTGGACCGGCAGCAACAAACAGAGCTTCTTTATTCTTACGGTTATTAGCTTGCGCCCAAACATCCTCTACATCATCATACAAATAAGCCCCATAGGCAGAAGCATTATTGATCAAATCCTCTGAAACTTCTTTTGCACGTTGCCAATAAGAAACACCATTTTCACTCAAGCCTTCACCGGCACCTTGTGCATATACACGCGCCAACAGACCTAAAGCTGTTTTTTTGGTACAACGAGCATAATTATCTTCATAAGGCGTTACTTCTAGCTTTTCTGCCGCAAACTTCAAGTCCTCTACAATTTGAGCATAGATTTCTTCTATAGAATTACGTTGCGGACGCGTGTTTATTCCTTTTGCCTCTTCCAAATTCAACGTAATATTTCCATAATGAGTAACCAATACTGAATAATAAAAGGCACGAAGGCAACGGGCTTCAGCCACCAGCCTTTCAATAACTTTCGGATCACTACCATCACCTTTCACCTCAACTGCCCTATTAATAACCGCATTACAATTATTAATCATTGAATACGCATACTTAAATGAAGTATTAGGATACTGAGTATTGGGTGCAAGACCTTCATAATAGAAAACTTCCTGAGCCCATGTCTTGTTCATAGAAGTGATCCAAGTATCAGTACCACCTTCACACAAAGCCAAGAACTCAAAATTAAACATATATCCCGATAAAGTCTGATAGCAATAAGATTGCATACCTTTCCATCCATCAAAAGTAGAAAGAGTTTCATCAGCCTCTACCATAGTGGGGTTATACTCGTCCAACGAACAAGCATGGAAAGAAGTCATCAAGCAAGCTCCTAAAACAACTTTGCTAAATATATTTTTCATTGTTATATACTACTTAATTATTAAAAATTTAGAATGATAAATTCACACCGAATACCATCTGTTTAGTTAAAGGATAATCCAAACTTCCATTCATTTCCGGATCATAATCTTTTAACAAATGACTTTTAGCCACTACCAAAGGATTAGTGATTGTTGCATAAAAACGGCATTTCCCGATTCCAGCTTTCTGCAACCAATTTGTCGGCAATGTATATCCTAATGTAATATTTTTAATTTTAAAAAACGAACCATCAACATAAGACAAAGCTGCACTTCCTACATAGTTTGTAAGACTTCTGTTGGCATAAATTGCAGGAAAATCATTTGAAGGATTTGTTTCAGTCCAGTAATTAAAATATTCAGGGAAATTACGAACGCCACTCGGATCATAACGACCTAACATATTGTACTTGATCATTTGTCCCCAACGCATATACATGAATACACTTAAATCAAAGTTCTTATAAGTAAATGTATTTTGAAATCCCATGGTCCAATCAGGAGCATTATGACCTAAAACTTGATAATCCTTGTTACTAGGAGTATATTTATTTGTAGAATCATAATAAGTTTTTTCTCCATTATCATTTACTTTATAATATTTACCTTCCGCTTCTCTCTCCATTCCTGGAATATTAATCTTCAAATCTCCTGGTTTCGCACCAAATACAGCCGCATCCTTCTCTTCACCAAGCTGCCATACGCCATCCAATTTATAATGATAGAAAGAATTCACAGGATGTCCTTTTGACAAAGAATAACCAGTATTTCCATTAGAAATGTTATCAGAGGTTCCATCAATTAAAGAAAGAATTTTTTCTTTATTGTATGTAAATGTCACTGTAGAGTTCCACTTAAAGTCCTTTGTTTCAATATTACGTGTATTAATCGCAAATTCGACACCTGTATTTTTAGTTTCACAAATATTTTGGTTTACAAAATAATATTCTGTCGGACTAAACGCACCATTTGTTACAGGAAGGTTTCTCGACCAAATAACTCCTTTTGTTTTTGTAATGTAAAAATCACCGGTAAAATCAATACGTCCATTTAGGAAAGAAGCATCTACACCCACATTAGTATTGTAAGATTTCTCCCACGCCAAATCCGGATTCGTATAATTTTTCGAGAATGAATATACATTTTGCAATTCACCTCCTAAAGCCATTCCAAAATAATCAAGGCTTGCAATAGAAGTATATGGATCAATAGCAGCAGTACCGGTCACGCCATAACCAACACGCAACTTCAAGTTACTCAACCAGTTTTGTGTGCCTGCCATGAATTTCTCATCTGACATTCTCCATCCAAGTGAGAAAGCAGGGAATGTATCCCAACGGTTCTCTGGGTTCAATCGTGAAGAGCCATCATGACGTACTGAAGCTGAGAACAAGTATTTACCCATATAAGAATAGTTCACACGTCCTACAAAGCCCATTCCTTTTGACATGTTATACAATGAAGAATTGCTGGAATTCTTAGAACCAACATCCATATTATGCCACATATACCGATTGTTTTCGATATTGGTTTGCTTCATATACGCTTCATCATACTGATTATGTTCCCATGAAGTGACACCTGTAACGGTAATATCATGTACATCCTTTACTTTAAAATTATAAGTGATTATGTTCTCCCATTTATAATTATAATTACGCTTATTCGTTATAGTAGCATATACATTGTCATTGGTACCTTTTGAAGCAGGTCCTGAAGAATAATAATATTGATATGATCCTTGACCTTGGAAATAATTATTTCGAGAATAATTTAAGGTAGCTCCCAAACGGGAAATAACAGATAAACCTTTTATCGGAGTAAGTTCGATATAAGGGTTCATGTAAAGTTTAAAATTCTGATCCTGATTTTTATACACTCCACTCTGTGTATTTAGCAAAAGATTAATCATAGTGCTGCCTATTACAGGCTCAACATTAAAATTCCCATTTTCATCTTTAATCTTTCCTAAAGGTTCTGCAGAAAGAGCTGTTTCCAACTTAGCATAAGCTTTATTTCTATGAACATAAGATCCTTGCATATTGGCCCCTATTTTTAACCAATCTCTTACTGTATGATCTATACGGATATTAGTAGAATATACTTTATAATTATCTCCAGTATACTGTCCCTTTTCATCTGAAAAGTTCAAAGAAATATACCCTTTTGTTTTTTCTGTACCACCCGATACTGACAAACTATAGTTTTGGGTATATCCATTCTGCATCAATTCATCTGCCCAATCAATATAATCACCATTCAAGTGTGCCTGATAAGCTTCGGGTGATGCAAAAATACGTTCGTCATCAGCAGCAGAATTCCAGTTTCCTGTTGCTTTATTGGCGTCACGCAAACCTTGAATATAGCTTTCTCCACTGCGCATTTTAGGAGTTTTTGACCAACCATTAAATCCGGCATAAGCATTAAAGTTTACATTAGTTTTTCCTGCTTTTCCACTTTTTGTTGTTATAATGACAACACCATTTGCACCCGCCGCACCATATACAGCCGTAGAAGAAGCATCCTTCAAGACTTCAATAGATTCAATATCATTAGGATTCAAAGTCGAATAATCACCGGGCATGCCGTCAATAATAAAAGTAGGATCACCACTGGCTGTAAACGAACGTGTTCCACGCAATTGCATTTTGACCCCTTCACCTGCCTGGCCTGAAGTACGAGTTATATCCAAACCTGCCACCTTACCTTGCAAAGCCTCCATGGGATTAGAACCCGGATTCTTTGTAATTTCCTCGCTCTTTACAGATACAACAGCACCAGTCAAATCACGTTTCTTCACCGCACCATATCCAATAACCACCACTTCATCCAAAGCTTGTGTATCAGGGTCCATTTTAATATTCATCTGGTTATTCTTACCAATAGTGACTTCTTTTGTCTTATAACCAATATAAGATATCACTAATATATTCTTCCCAGCAGGAACATCCAATGTATAATTACCATCAAAATCAGTGATAGTACCCACAGTAGTACCTTTTACCAATACAGAAACCCCAATCATAGGCTCCCCTAACTCATCCAAAATTTGTCCTGTTACGACTCGTCCTTGCATAACAGACTGAATGGATCTAGTACCCATTCCTTCACTAGCACTCGCATACGAAAATGCAGCAGGCATACATAATGCGACTGATAATCCCAATACCATAGGTGCTTGTTTCATACCACATCCCAAAGTACTCGAATATTTCTTCATGTCTTTTCTCATTTTTCTATGGTTAACAAATTAATTAATAATCCATATGATTTATCTCTAATGTAGTAAAAATACGATGTTTTAGTTTTCTCTCTTCAGATAAAGTCATTACTTCCATCGCTTCATCAGAAACCAATAATACATTCTTGGCCTCTTCAAAGACTTTCAGCAGTTCTGCATGCCCCTTTAAAAGCTTATCCCAATGAAAAGCCATTTCAGGAGCATCATCCAGAACATACTTGATAAAGTCGTCATCCTTCAAAAAGTCTTCTACCTTGCTATACACCTTTTTTGTATCCACGTTACAATCATTTTTCATTATGACGGATAGTGGTTCAAAGTTGTACTCACCTGAAAACTTAAAATATTATCCTACCAATTCCCTTAATCTTGTAATACCTCTATGCATCAAATTTCGTACCGACTGGTAATTCATATCCATAATGGTACAAATATCTTCATATTTCTTCTCTTCTATATAATATAAGGTAAGTGCCTCACGTTGGCGCGGAGATAATTGAGCCAACAAATGTTTTACTTTTATATTTTCAAAACAACTTTTTTCCTTTTCCAAATATTGATTCTCTACATCATCACCTGCTGCAACGGGATTCAGTTCCTCAACAGCGGTTTCCGACATGAACATCCGTCTGCGAAGTTCATCACATAACTTGTTTTTCAAGGAAATGAGGAGGTATGATTTGAAGTTGTCAATGATACCCAATTCAGCCTTCTTTGTATACAATTTTACAAAGACATCATGAATGCAGTCCTTCAACAATTCTTTGTCAGTAGTTAACTTACATCCATAATTAAATAGAAGATTAATATGCATATCATATAATGTAGAGAATGCACTTACATCTCCAGATTGGAAAGCGGTTACCAAGCAAGCTGTCTTATCATTTAAGTTTTGTTCCATCACAGTATACTAATTATAGGTTGTTTTGATGATGATGCAAAACTAGGGAGGATACGCTACTTTTTTAGGTAATATTTGATTATTGGACCGAAAAAACAGATAACCTGCTGAAAAACATATATGCTAAATATTACAGATTTTCATTAAAAAGGAGAACCAAAATAAATCCGGTTCTCCTTCCATGTACTAAATTCTATGAAACCAATAAATACAATCTTTGTTTTTCTCTGCTTTAAGCATATATACATCTTTAATATTCAACCGTTTAGCAATCACTGTTATTACTCCGGTCTTCGGATCAACAGACTTCAATATGTATTTTCCAGGTGATAAATGAACAGGAATATCTGTTGCAGAATGGGAATAAATGATACTTCCAATACCAGATTTTACCAATTTCTGATACTTATTTGTACCAGTATCCTCCATATCCATAGCAGCCGCATCAGTTAAAAAGCTTTCATCAGCAACTGGAACAACCGGGCAAGACCCACTTGCCATGAAGACAGCCCAAGCCATATCCGGATAATTCTGCGCATAGTAAGTAACCGCTTTTTCCGGGAACTTCTTACGATATTCACTCACCGCCCGATAAGCTTCATCAAAAGTAACCTTACCTACTTTCATTTTACGGGCATGCTGACGGGGAGCCAAGTTCTTTCCACCTTCGGGAGCATAAAGACCATCCACTTTATAGTGCCAGTAACGAATATCAATAATGTCAACTAATTTCGCACGCTGCGTATCATTCAGAATGGCATCTTGAACATCCTTTGTCGCACTTAACGCCACAGTTGCTTTCTTACCGGTTTCTTTCTCCCACTCTCCTATCACATCCAGCCAGAATTGTACAAAATGCAACGGACCGGTAAACTCCGCACTGATCAGTTGTACCACATTTGCATCATCGGCAAAATTATCCAAGCATTGGCGAATATACTTTCTATGAAGCTCACGACGTACAGGATGACTGATATCATAAAACATATCCGCTACAAAGATACGTTTGTCACCGGCAAAAGGAACAGGTTCAGGCATATCGGTCTGATTGATATTATTGGCCGACCGCCAAGGACAGTCTACCCAATGTGCTCCCGCTTCCAAGATATTATGCTGGAAGTAATTCTCATGGAAAAGCAAAAGACCTTTTTCCGCCCCTTTTTCGGCAAACTGCTTCAACCGGTTCCAATACCATGCATTGGGACGGTTCAAATCATACTTGCTCAATCCTTCCCAAGCAGTACCTTTTCCACTGCGGGCAAACGGTTGTTCGTAGAATGGTCCCCACACATCTCCATCACGACGACGGACGCGCTCATGATCGTCACGACGACGCTCATACCACAAACCGTAATTATGATCTAAAACCAAAATCTGATTCTTCACCATATAATTCACCGTAGAATCAATTCTATCTGTCAGCCCAAGTCCTTCGCGTCCCGGCACGAAACGGGTAACATGTGGCTTGGCTTTAGACAAGAAGCTGGTCCTCAGTTTCCCATTCCACCAAGGAACCTCCTGTCTGCCGCCTACCAGTAACCGACCATCCACCTGCATACGCCCATTAATAATGGCAAACAGATGATCCTTTTTGTCCTTATATATAGGTGTATTAAACTTTAAATGTTCTAAAGATTTCAGCTTCCCGGAAGACACACAGGCTGTATAGGGTGCTTCCTCAATCCATTTTTGCATAGTAAGACGGGGAGTATAAGCTTCCTTTGCCATCTCCATTGCCGCTTCTACGGTAGGACTGCTGGTTGCGTTGGTAGCCCTGGGAAGAATACGTGCCTGGTCAGAACAATCTTTATTCAAACGTGCCGCCAACTGTGCATAAAACAAGCTGCGGGGATGTACGTGATTATTTGATTCCGCCCATTGGCCGTCACCCGAGAATTGCGCCCAACAACCGTATGCACGGTTTACCGCATCTCTTGCCGGTGAATAACACTCTATCCCGGCAGCTGTACATTGCCAGAAAAGACTGTTGCCTGTATTCCAACCGACACCATTTTTATCCTGTCCCAAATTCTTAAATACCAAATCATGGCCATCAATGTTTACCACATCAAATAATAATCCACAGGCCCAGGAATCAATAGAACCGCTGAATCCTAACGACTCTTCCGAATCACACTGTACAAAAGCATTCGGACCTGCCGCACAAAATCCGGCTGAGAAATCATGAATACCCTGTTTAGAATAACAACGCTGAAAAAGTGTCTGCTGCCCCATAGTATAAAATGTACTGCGACGCATTCCACCTATCTCTGAAACAGGTTCTGTGGATACACAATCTTCTACAGTTGTTTTAGAACCGGTACGCTGTATAATCACAGCACTTCCTGCAAAGTGCTTAAAATTTACCCTGCGTACCCAACAGTTTTCGGCATTTTCTATAGATACCCCCGTCCAGCAATGATCCTCATCTTTAGGATACTTCTTATTATAGTCAGAAGCCAATGTCAGATTCTCCAAACCTGCTTCTGCGATTCTGCCCGGCCAACTATAACGTAACACTTTGACAGTTCCCCATTTATTATCCAAAGCCATTGTCAAAGGAGCATCCAAAGTCAATTGGTTTCCATCCGCCTTACTTACTGACCTATCCCAAACCAAATCCATCTCTCCTTCTTTCCAGCCCAAAGCAGAAATACCTCCGCCAAAAATATCACAACCGACAGAAGCAATCCATTCTTTCGTAGAGGGGCGGACAATCCGGACCCGCTCTCCGGAAACCAGCTGTACATTATTGGTTACCTGAAAAGTACAAGTATTTACAGGAACGTATGATGTCAGTACATCCAAGGTATCCGTAACAGCCAAATCATTCCGTCCTTCAATATAAAGCAAAGCCCCTCTGTCCACTCCCTTTTTCAACAATACGGTCTGTTCCCTGTCACTGCCGCGCAGCACGACTCCCGACACAGAGATACGCAAGCTCTCATTCAATTCAAAAGTTCCTTTATCCAACAAAACAGCCCCACGAAAACCATTTTTATCCAAAGCCAATGAAGATACATAGTCAATGGCACGCTGGATACGAGAGGAATTATCTCCAGGCTGCCATGAAACAAAAACGGCATTCGCCACATCAGGTATAGGCTGTTCCGAATTATGGTAACCGCAAGAAGAATAATCTAGAATACGGTTTCCACGTTCATCAGTCACATAAGTCAGTTTTTCGTCCTTCACCTGTAAAGGAAAGGTTTGCGCAGAAATCCGCGCAAACCCCAAACTTAAAAATCCCAATAATAATAACTTATAATTCATTTTACATCAAGCTTTTACGTTTTGCCAAAGTATCGTGATTGTTCTTTACTTCCGTCCAATCCACTTTCTTTGCAGGATCTATGCCATTAATGTATTTTCAATGTTAGTATACCCGTCACCATTACAATCTTTCACCGCATCACCCGGATCATTAGGATTGAGTCCGTATCTCACCTCCCAGGCATCCGGCATACCATCACCATCCGTATCAACCACAGGAGTACCTTTATATTCGGGCAAACCACCCACCTGACGAGGATCTGTAATGATACCTTGTTTATAAGAATCAACAGGAAGACGTCTTTTCACATAAGGACTAACGAATTCAGGAGCGTCTTTCACATAAATAGCTTTCCCTGTCTTCACCGTCTTTATCACACGGGTATCCACCGCATCTCTTTTAGGGAAAGTAGCCCCGGCATTTTCCAATACATAATTATAGGCAGTTTTGGCATCCATAATAGTCACATGGGGCATTGAGAAAGGCTCGTTTACACGAATTTGATCTGTAAACTTCCCTGCGTCCGGCATATCGTATACCTGCACGCCGCCATCCCAATTATTCTTTGTCACACGCGCATTGCCTTCCACTACATTTCCGGCAACATACGCTTTACCAAAAGTATCCGGTTTCTTCTTGTCACGGCTCGATTCGGGTTTCACAATCCGGTAGGCAATCGGCTTATCTTTCGGAGTGATAGGACCCGGTTTAAAATAATTATTAATAATATTCAAACGGCTGGTTTCATCTCCTCCGTCAACAGAACGGTTCCACCAATTAAAAGTCACATTGTTTACCAGATTAAAATCCTCATTCATGCCAATGGAACAGTTACGGCTGATATTGGATGCGAACAAGTTACGGCAAAACATACTGTTATGCCCACCTATAGTCGCCCCGAAAGCATGATTGTAACAATCCAAAGCTTCCGAGAAAATAGAGTTCTGAATAGTTATGTTGACAGTAGGAAGCTTCAAACCATGTCCTGTGGAATCACGATGGTATACATGGCGATAAAGAGACATATTCTCATCCAGCCCCCAGCTGCCGGAGCAATGATCGATAATAACATTACCCACACAGTTACCTCCCAAAGCATCATCCCGGAAGAACACATCCTGCGCCCCCCGACGGAAACGCATATGGCGGATAATAATATCATGCGTATCAAGCAAGAAAGAAGCCCCTGTTACACAAACTCCATCCCCCGGAGCTGTCTGACCTGCAATAGTGATATACGGAGCACGGACGTTATAGGGGTTTTCAGCCGGATAACACCCGAAACATTGAACACAACAATACGCGCACCACCGGTCTCACATGCCTCACGCAACGTTCCGGGCCCACTGTCAGCCAGCGAATTGACCACAATTACTTTTCCTCCACGTCCACCGGGAGTATAGGCCCCTCCCCTTCTGCCCCGGGAAAGGCAGGTATGTTGCTCTTTATTAAATCCTCAGGTTTGGATGCCCATGGTTTATAAGGACGTCCTTGAGTAGCCTCAGACATTACTACAGGTAATGCTTTCGCCCATGCCTCATCCGATTTCCGGTCTATTTCCTTTTGTTGTTGTTTCTCCTCTGATTTTTACCGAATCAGGAATTACAGGATACTGTGCCGCCACAGGCAACACACATGCAGTCAATGCTGCCACTGCAAATAGTTTCTTTAGTTGATTCATTTGGTTGCTAAATTATTATTTTTTCTATAACTTCATAACATAATACTCTGCTTTTAACATGATTCAAACACACATTGCGAATATTTCTATATCAAAGACGGAACAGAAAGCTTGTTGTACTCTCTATCCACACATAAAAAAGAGCTTGACACCGTTTTACCGGGCAAGCTCCTTTTTCTGCTTTCAATAAACATTAATTTATATCTTTCCTCCACGTGCCTTGATACGTTCATACCAAGCCTTACGTTCTTTCACTAAATCATATCCCCGCTTAGAGAGGTAATTATTAATCCGGCCTTTGTATTTACCGAAAGCAGCATGTTTCTTATTTGAATTTTCAGCATCCATGGCAAATTCACGGGCTTCAACAAGCCATGCCATAATCTGCGCTTTCTCTTCTTCTTTCAAGGTAGGAATCATGTCAACCGTAGCTTTATAAGTTACCATTACCACACCATAAGTCATGCCATCTTTCACTGCATCTATCTGCTTGGCATCCAAATAAAGCGAAAGATCGGCCGGGAAAGCGAAATGAGTGCGGTAAAGTGCCGCATCCTTTTCAGCTTCGGCAGCTTTAACGGCTTCTTGTTTCGCATCGCCCGTCAGGGTTTCTTTTGCCAGCTTCACTTTGGTATCGCGCGTTTCGTATATGTCATTCAGTTTAAAATAACGGTTGGCTATGATAGTTGTCACTTCACGGGCGGCAACGGTATCTGTCAATTCCAGTTTATCTACAATCTTCTGCGAACGTTTCACAATAGATTCCACGTAAGCCGGATCGCGGCCTTCACGGTCCAAATCCACTGCTCCGGCGGTAATGACTACCGCCATGAGCAACAGAAACATTATACCTGACTTTTGTATCATATCCTGTCTTCTTTCCTCCGTTTATTACATCAACTTTCCTTTAGAAGCCAATGTATCATAATTGTTTCTCAAATCAGACCAGTCAATACAATTTCTAGTGCTGATACCATTAATATATTTCTCAATATTTGTATAGCCGTCACCGGTACAGTCCTTATTAGCATCCGAAGGATCATTAGGATTCAAGCCATTTGCCTTTTCCCATTCATCGGGCATGCCGTCACCATCTGTATCCACATACGGAGTTCCTTTGTATTCCGGATAACCACCCATCTGGCGGATATCGGTAATGATACCTTGCTTATAAGAATCTTTCGGCAAGCGGCGATATTTAAACTGTCCGTCTTCTCCCATTGATTTAGGAGCCAGTCCGGTCAAATCACCGTTAGCATCTTTGGCCATCTTTTTATCATAATATGGAATACCTGTTCTCACTTCCTCTATAATACGCTCATCCACGATGTCACGGCAAGGAATGTTGGCACCTGCATTTTTCAGTACAAAATCGTATGCATCATGTGCAGAAGTAATGCGGATGTATGGCATTTCAAAAGGACGGTGCTACGCATATTCTCCGTATATCCCTCTGTATTCGGCTGAGTTTCAATCTGGATACCACCTGCCCAGTTATCTTCTGTAATGGCAGGATAACCTTCCATAATATTGCCATCGGCATAAACACGACCATATACTTTATGATCCAATTTGCTTCGTCCTGCTTCGGGTTTCAGGATGCGATGCCCCACAGGAGTATCTTTCGGAGTGGCCGGTCCCGGTTTATAATAGTTGTTGATCATATTGAACATAGCAGTATAATCGCCACCGTCCGAAGAACGATGTACCCAGTTGAACACTACATTGTTTACAAAATTGAAAACACCATTCCAACCGATGGAAGGATTACGTCCCGAATTACTTGCCCACAGGTTACGCATAAATGCACAATTCTCACCCCCTAAAGTGCTGCCGAATGCATGATTGTAAGTATCCAGTGCTTTTGCCGAGATAGTATTCTGTATGGTAACATTTACGGTAGGCAGTTTCAGATCTTTTGATTCATATTGTCCTTCGCTGGGATCGTACATATGGCGATAGAAAGAGATGTTCTCATCCAATCCCCAAGTACAAGAGCAATGGTCAATCATGATATTTCCAATCGGGTTGCCTCCGAAAGAATCGTCACGATGCCAGACTTTTGTTTCGCCACGGCGGAAACGCATGTGGCGTACCACTACATCATGCGTGTCTACCCAAAAAGACTCTCCGGCAATACATACCCCGTCACCCGGAGCTGTCTGTCCTGCAATAGTGACGTATGGAGCCCGGACGATAATGGGAGATTCCAATTTAATAATACCTGAAACATTGAAGACAATGATACGTGCTCCACCTGTCTCACAAGCCTCACGGAAAGAACCGGGACCACGATCATTCAAATTAGTCACGGTAATCACCTTACCGCCACGACCGCCGAAACTGTACATACCTCCTCCTTCAGCACCGGGGAAAGCAGGAATTCGTGCCTGCGGCAAATCGTATGGACGGGAAGCCCACGAAATATACGGACGACCTTCTCTCGCTTCTTTCTGTACAACAGGCAATGCTTTTGCCCAGGCTTCGTCAGAGCGGCGACGTTCTTCACTCATCATTTTCTGGTAGCTGCTTCGCCTCCTCAGTCAACTGGGGATACTGAGCTCTTGCTACAGGAACAATAAAAGTAGCCATACACAGTCCTAAAACAATTTTCTTTTCATACTTTATTCTTAAAAAATTATATCTGTGCTATAAGTAAGTTGGAATTTATATTCCGTTCTCTTTTTCTTAACAATTATCTTTTTCAAGACGTGCCTTTCGGGGATATGTACTCAAAAAAGTTCACATTTTCTCTCTTCTTATTCGCGCTTCTAAAACGTATTCAGAAATATGCGAAAAAACTTATGAGAAGTTTCTTTGAGTCTTGTTACAAAATTCAGAGAAATTTGCTACAAGTTGCTCCCTACCTATATTGACTCATATATCACAATTGTACGAAACGCACACACGTTAACACTTTTCGATAAAGAGTAATAAGAATATTACAATTCTAATGTATTTGACATCTTTATTTTAAAGATATTTATTATTCAACAAAAACCTGAATACGAAATGGACGTCCTTCTCCCTCATCTGTAGTTATCCATATAAAAGTATCCGTCATAAACCCAGAAGCTCTCCTAAAATTAATCCTATAACAAGAACAATCCACCTTGAAATCTTCAATTTCCGCAAAAGACTTTTCTTCTATTCTTACAGCATACTGAGGATTATTTTCAATATTATCATATCTATTTACAAATGGCTCATAAGAGTAATTCATATCATAAGTAGGATATTGACTATCAAAATTTCCTCCAGTTTCCCAATCAATATAATGATCCCCTATAGTTGAAGACGCTTGCCATTGTAATGTTCCAGTCATCGGACTAGGAGGTCCACTAGTAAAGTAAGTCTTAAGCGTTTTTCAATGTTTGACCAAACTTATCTACAACATATCCTTCCACATCATATCTTATTCCTGCACCTTTCTTAGTATTAAGAATTTCAATATGCTGTCCTTTATAAGTCCTAACAACCTTAGTTACTGTAGTATCCTCATCACTTAAAGATGGTTCGACATAATTTGATGTAACTACCCATTCCATATCAAATGGTTCAGGAACACTATAAGAAATGGGACAAGAATCCTTAAAATGACTTCCGTAAATTTCTTCTTTAACTTCACTAAGCTTATTCATCATCAAAGCCAAATAAGCATCAACCAAGCCATGTCCTATTTTATCATGAGTATTTTGGGGTAATTCCCTACAAGCATTAACCATATTCCAATACACTTTAGAGACTGTAGCTTCAGGATCTAAAGATAGTAATAATGCCGCAATACCTGAAATCATAGGTGCAGCCAAAGAAGTTCCACTCAAAACATCATATTCCCCATTTAATATTGTTGTCAATACATTTACTCCCGGCGCAACAAAATCCAGATTTTTTCCATAATTTGCATCGGAAGCATGCACACCATTTCTGTCAATAGATCCAACAGCTATTACCCCTTCAATATTTGCAGGATATCCCACACTAGATTGTCCTTGATTACCACTAGCGGCAACAACAACACACCCTTTCCCATTTCGTCCTTTTGTCAAAGCATTTTTTATTGCATCAGTCATTTTATCATCAGGATCACATGTCAAAGACATATTAATCACATCTGCTCCATTTTGCCACGCCCAATTTATAGCATTCACCATTTGAGAGTATTTCACACTCCCGTCAAGGTCTAAACTAATAGGCATTATTTCAACGTTAGGTGCTATTCCAACAATACCTATTCCATTATTACGTACAGCACCTATAACTCCAGCACAACACGTCCCATGCTTATCATAAATTCTACTAGGTGAAGTACCAGCATCGCATCATAACTTAACGATGATATATTATTACTTAAATCCGGATGCGTTTTATCAACTCCTGTGTCTATAATGGCTACTTTTATTTTTTTACCATCTGCCCAATCCCATGCTTTTAAAGCATTAACGTCAATATTATTAGAATTTGACAACCCCCATTGTTGGGAAAAACCTGGATCATTGTATAGAATACTTCGAGAGCCAATGGCTAAATCAGAAACTGTTCCTTTTTCTAATTTGGGTACATTTATCCTTATATACTTTTCTTCTTGCTCCTCACTTTGCAATATCTCATCTTGAATACAAGACGAGAATGAAAACAAACTAACCAAAGCAAAGAAAATCCATTCTTTATTTTTTTTCATAATATTAATTTATTGTTTAATAATCAGTATCCACAGAGCTATACTATTTCATTATCAACAAAGAAGCTCTGTGGACACCAATAATTCTCAAAATCCGAATAAAATATCGGAAAGAAACATTCGCCTATTTCTAACCACTTTCATTCATTTTTCTTTTTACTTCAAAGGATCAAATGTTCCTTCACTACCATAATAATCCTCCCAATTCATATTCTGATATAAATAAGGAGATTGTTTCATTACACTTTCTTTCAGACCTATAAAATAATATTTATTCAAAAAAGTAATTTCAAAAACGTGGTGTAGAAGTACCATCTATCTGATCATTTTCATGCCGTACCAAATTTGTGTCATAGAATTTATCCAATTTTTCAATTTGCAACATAAATTCCTCATCTGAAGAACTAGGATCCAAACCGATACCAGCACGAGTAACCTTTGAAGCGTCATAAGCTTTACTATCAGGATTAAAAACATCATAATCCTGTCCTGCTTTTGTTTCGGTATACACAGATGGCTTCACCGCTAAGAACATGCCATGACGACGTTTTCCATTCAGAGGCTCCACGCCTAGTCGGGTACATGTTCCAAAATCATCATTCCACAACATCCAACGACGCATATCATCAAAGCGTTTTCCTTCATAAGCCAATTCTATCTGACGCTCATACAATATAGCAGAAAACAACTTATCACGATCTGCTTTTAACTCAGCAACCGCCAATCCACAATCACCTGTATAACCTACTCTTTCACGAATATCCTTCAACAATTCAACAGCATCATCTTTCTTACCAATACCACAAGCCGATTCGGCTAAATTCAAAACGACCTCGGCAAAACGAATTTCCATATATGGAGTAGCACTTAAATTGAATTTATTTGCATTATCCCATTGTGCCTCAGGATTTGTACGTTTACGCACAAATATACCAGAATTGACATCCCCTGAATATTGAGCAGAATTACCAGGTTTCCCACTTTCAAAAGAATCTTCATCTTTATACCATTGATAATTCCACAATGTATAACCATTGTCCATCTTATAAGGCCAAACTACTCCATTAAAAGCAAACGTACGGTAAAAACGAGGATCCCTGTTCTTATAGAATTTCAGTTCATCATATTCAAATACACTTTCCCCCGGTTTCTTACCATCTGCCATTGGAAACAAATCAACCATTTCAGCTGTAGCGGCCATTCCACCACCTCCTAAGAGCTCTTTAGGACGAGCCATCTGCTCCCAACTATTGTTCTTTTTATAATCATTAGTCAAAGTATTGAACAAAGTGACCATTACCGCCTCACTACTTTGAATCTGGCAGAACATTTTTTCCCAGTTTTCAGCACGGTTGCCTTTTCCATCAGCCAATCCAAATCCATTCTGGATTAACAAATCATAAGCAGCTTTATTAGCATCATAAGCACCTGCCATCTTACCTGATCATCATTACGATTGAATAGTGGGCTAGCATAGGCTAATAATAAACGTCCCTTTAACGCTGCTGCCGCACCTGAAGTGATACGTCCCCAATTACTATTGTCCCATTTTCCTGGTAACATGGCTATGGCCTTATCCAAATCTTCGCAAATGAAATCAATACAATCAGCCGTTGAACTACGCTGCACTTCCAGTTCATCTTTAGAAGATCCATCACCTAAAATAGCATTTTGAGCCGTAGTTACAATAGGAACTCCACCATACATCATAACCAACCGAGTATAAATCCAAGCCCGCCAAAAATAAATCTGTCCTTTCAACTTGTTTCTATCTGCCTCTCCTAATGCCCCTTTGTCAATATTATCCAGAAAAATATTACATTCACGTATACGTGACCATGGTCCATCCGTATTTTTATTATAAAAATAGTCAGGAACATTCGAACTCAAAATTTCAGCCAACTGAGTAAAAGTAGTAGAACCTGCGTATTCTTCTGTCGATTGAGAAAAAGCATCGGCACGTCCTGTACAAGGGTTAGAATGACCAACTCCCGATGCAGTTGTTGGCAAACAAAGACCATAAACAAAATCAACTTTTCCAGTAGCTAATGCTATATCATCATAGATTTCTTCATTAAAACCATTATAATCTTTTTTATCTTGCAGAAACTGGTCACTACATGAAGTCATAGCAGCCAATGCCATTGCAAAAAAAGCATATCTCAATATCTTTTTCATATTTTTAATCAGAATGAAATATTAACACCTAACGAAACATTTCTCAAAGTAGGATAAGCCCCATACACACTCAACGGATCACAAAAATTCTCCGGATACGGATTAAAGAAACTTAATAAATTAGTACCAGTCAAAGTAAAACGGCATCCCTCAATATTTATCTTCTTCACCCAATCGGATGGTAATTTATACCCTATCGTCAATGTCTTTAAAGTCATACGTAATGAATTGACCCTCCAAAAATTAGAAGTTTCATTATTCACAGAAAAGCCCATATTAGGATATTTGGCATCAAGATTCTGATATGCAACAATATTACCTTGATCATCAACTACATCTTCCGGAACAAACACATCATTCCAAAATACAGGAGCATTTATATAATTCAGTTTCTTAGTACTCATATCTCTTGCAGCAGACGGTATTTCAGCCCATCCACCCCACGAGGCACTAAGTTGTGCACTTAAACTTAAACCTTTCCAGTCACCACCAAAGTTTAAGCTAAATCCATAAGGATTACTATTTTTCTTACTCAAACGTATTCTATCGTTTGAATCAATAATACCATCAGCTGCCTCCCAACTTCCATCAGGATTCTGTTTACCTCTAACATCACGATAAATCAACATACCGGGCTTTATTTGTTCAGGATTCAGTCCCATATATTTTGTGACATTATTTTTTGTCACAAACTCATCAATCTCTTGTTGGGTACGGAACATACCTATACAATCGTATCCCCACTTACCCATATCAGTCGGACCACCTTTATATATATCACCCAGACCTATAATATCCGGCCAATCGTGTTTACGGTATTTAGTACCTGTAAATGCTGTATTCAATTTTACAAAATAGTTAATATCACCTACTCTATCTCTCCATCCAAAAGAAAGTTCCACGCCATAAGCATCTATGGCATCATAATTTTCAGCTGCCAATGCGCCACCAATGGTCACAGGAACCAATCCGTCTCTTTGAACTAACATTTCTGTATTCTTATCCAAATACGCATCTAAACCAAATGACAATCTACCATTCAAAAATCTAGTATCAATACCGAAATTGAATTTATAACTTTTATCCCAATGAACATCAGCATTAGGAGCCGCACCCATTTTCAATCCCATACCTACAGGGTTTTGCTCATTTGTACCAAAAACAGCTCCTTTATTTGCCTGATATGAGTAATTCTGACGCCACAACCATGCTTTAGTGTTATCCTTACCTAGCATACCTACCGAACCTCTGACTTTCAAATATTCAAGCCATTGTATTTTTTCTTTAAACCAATTTTCTTCAGATACCACCCAACCCAATGATAAAGAAGGGAATACCCCCCAGTAATTACTAGGTGCAAATTTAGTAGAGGCATCTGAACGAACAAGGAATTCCATCATATAACGATCATTATATGAATAGTTCACACGCCCAATATAAGACAACAATCCAGACTCAGAACGTTCTGTCAATCCATCCATTTTGCCTGTTGCCGTATTCCATTCACCATTATTTACTTCTAACGGATCTTCCCTATAATAGCGTACATACTCATAATTCCTTTCTGAGCGTTCAACAGAAAACAAAGCTCCTATCGTATGTTTGCCAAAAGTACGATTATAGTTTGCAACAAAGTTCAACTGGTAGCTATCCGTACGATTCATGGTCCTCCAAATCTGATTTCCATTTTTAACTGTTGTTTCTTGCAAATTAGATTCATTAGTCAAATCATCACCTATATATAAGTGATTACCTGATCCCCCACGTGTTTTGAAAGAATAAGCAGTATATTTGGAACCGACACGACTATTTTTATCTGTACTTATACTTTTAGAATAAGACATTTTCAGTTTAAGTCCTTTCAGTGTTTTATTCCAGTCAAAGTCATATTCCACAGAAGCATTCAAACGCATATTTTGAGGATCATTCTTTGATATATTACCTAACTCTTCTAATGCATAATAATTATATTGCTGGATGTTATTTTGCTGACTGTTGGAAAATCCATAACGTAATAACGGCAAGCCATCTATATATGCCGGAATATAGCGAGGTGTCAATAATAATGTATTATAGTCATTTTCATCGTTTTCCCCTCCGACCTTATTAAAGGTCTTTTCATTTTTTCCATAATCTCCCGAAGCTTGCAAACCTACTTTAAAATGAGATGCCAGTTTAACATCCACACCAGCACGATAATTCCAACGTTCATAGTCCAAGGTTCCCAAATTACCACTTTGAGTATAATATGAAACACCAGCAAAATAAGTTGCTTTTTGTGTTCCACCACTTAAATTAAGATTATGCTTCATACTAAAAGCACCTTTCCAAGCATCATCCAACCAATCATAATTTATATTACGCATCGCTTCTAACTCGTCAGCTTGGAAAAGGTCTGTTTTATGATTTTTTATCTCATCATTGCCATTAGCAGCAGCAATAGCATTATAGAACAATCCATAATGATATGAATCCATCATTTTGGGACGAGCTATTTCATCATTATAGCCAAATTGCCCACTATAGGATATACGAGGATCACCTTCTTTGCCACGCTTGGTTTTCACCAATATGGCACCTTGTCCACCACGAGCACCATAAACAGAAGCTGCAGCATCTTTCAATACTGATATATTTTCCACCTCACTAGGATCCAAGTTATTAAATGTTGTTGCATCCACAATAAAATCATCAACAACATAAATAGGATTTGTATCTCCACCATCTTTAGACAAAGTCATTGGCTGACGAATCGATAAACTAGCAGCAGCACCAGGACGAGTCTGGCCACCACTAACACTCAAACCTGTCACCATGCCTTGTAAAGCCGCTCCCAAATTTCCTACTGGCAAATCTTCTATTTCTTTTGGATTTACAGTAGAGATTGCACCAGTAACATTTTTAGCCTTTTGAGTACCGTAACCAACAATGACCACCTCATCCAGAATTTTGGAATCTTCCTTCAGCACCACTCTAAAGTCTTTTCCTTGTTTCGGAGCAATCGTTTGCGGCACATACCCCACAAATGAAATGACAACCTTCTTGCCCGAAGGGACTTGCAAAGCAAATTTTCCGTCAAAATCAGTAATGGTACCGTTTGTAGTTCCTTCCACCACCACACTGGCACCAATCACCGGTTCACCAGTTTCATCAACCACCTGTCCGGTGACAGTTTTATGTCTGTTGCACCGACTGGGATATAGGGAATCCTGTCTCAGCGGATACTCCCTGAACAGAAACTCCTGTCAGAAACAGACTGAGACAGACCACTTGTGTCAAGTTGCCAATCTTGTCCAGCTTCTGAAGAAATGCATTTTCATTCTCCATAGAATCTTTTTTAAAATTAAAATATTATCTTATTTTTCTTGTTGAAATATCTGTTTCAGATAAGCGACATTCGTCCCGAAGTTTTTCTTTACATTCCGGACTTCATCCTTATTCCGTGACCGTTCAATGACCAGCCATCCGCTCCACCCCATCTTATCAAGGGTATGCTTTACGGCATTCATATCCAGACGGGTATTATAAGGAAGAGTAACCCCGTCTGTATCCGTACAATGTATCTGACAAATCCGATCCTTTCCCAGTTTTTTCAACTCTTTACAGAGGTCGCGTCCATTTTCCAACGCATTTTGAAAACTATAATAAATCTTTATACCTTTCGAATTAATTTCTTTCAACAGTTTTATATCCTCTCCAGCGTCCAAAGAAGTACGGATACCTATCACTACTCCATCTTTCACTGCCATTTCTCCCACTTCGTGCAAACGGCTTACCAACTCCTGACGTGCATCACCCGCTACTGTCCAGTCCTCTTTTATACCACCTAATGGAAGGAAAGCTACTTGGGCCCCCATCACCTTCATCGTATTCAAACAATCCTGCACTAAAGCTTTATAATTATGATGAGTCAAGAAAGATTGTCCAAAGAATCCGGACATCGCCACAGAAGGAACTTCAATATGTTGTTCCTGTGCTGTTTCTTTAAATAATTTACAGAAATGGGGTTGGTGGAACTTATTATCAAAAGTATCCCGTTTTCCCAAGCCTCCCATGTCCATTTCTATGCCATCACCTCCTAGTTCCTTCATTAATTGAAAAGAACCGATCTTCTGGCGTTTTAGCATCATCCAGTCACACGCAGCTATTTTATAGCGTTGTTTTCCCTCTGAATTCTGTGCTCCCAAAGGCAGTAACATAAACAGGAGCATAATTAAACTGATAATTTTTTTCACATTCATCATAATCTAGTTATTGTTTAGAATTAAGACGAATCACAAAAAAGTATGTAATCACTAAATCTTAATAAAGTCCAAAAATAATTTAGTGAATAAACAAGACAATCCCGCAAACACAATGCTCGCTTGCATCTGTTTACGGGATTCCTGCTTTATAAGATCAAGAAATCAACTTTTACGCCATTCATTCATATATTCCCTCGGAGTCTGATCATATTTTTTACGAAAACATTTACTGAAATAACCGGAATCCTTGAAGCCTACGGCAAAAGCTATTTCTGAAATACTCATATCCGAATTTTTAATCAACTCTATTGATTTATTCAGACGAATTTCTTTCACTAAATCCACCGGAGCAAACCCGGTCAGACTCTTTAACTTCTTAAAGAAAGCCGAGCGACTCAGCCCGATAGTTGATGCTATAGTATCTATATTAAAATCACTATTATCCAAATTCTCTTCTATAACCTGATGAATCTTTTCAATGAACTGCACATCTTTCTTCACTAGGAACTGTTCGTATGTATCCTGTTCCTCCTTATGTTCTTCGGGCTGCTGCCATACACGTTCACGGAACAATTTACGTTCATTCAGCAACTGTTCGATACGTGCCACCAAATAGTCTTTGCTGAAAGGTTTGATGATATAGGCATTCGCTCCCATGCTTATCGCTTTGGTCTTCGCTTCATCATTACCTTTCGCCGTCAGGATAATCACCGGAATATGACTGATTTGGAAATCTTTACGGATGCGTTGCAACATCTCTATTCCATCCATATTCGGCATCATCTGGTCGGTGACTACCATGTCGGGATGATAGAGATGTACTTTCTTCAGCCCCTCCACACCATCATTGGCCATATAAATATTGAATTTATCTTCCAATTGCAACTTCAACATATTACATAAATCCTTATTATCTTCTACAATCAGCACGGTAGGCAAAGACGAATCGACAGGCTGTTCTTTCTCCTCCTCGCTTTCCTTGCCGGCAGAAGCAGAAACAGATTCAGTTTCAGGAACACTCACCGTTTCCCCGCCCATATAAAAATCGACTTCCGACGGTTTGTAATGCTCCTTACCCAGTTGCAATTCAATGGTAAAGACTGCCCCTTTCCCTTCAGGGCTCTCTGCATAGATTTCCCCATGATGCAGACTGATAATTTCCTTAGATAAAGCCAATCCGATGCCCGTTCCCTGATAATAAGCGCCACGTGCATTGTCAGCCTGCGAGAAACGCTCGAAGATTTCGGAAAGCTTGCTTTGGGGAATACCCACACCGCTATCTTCCACCCGTACATAACAATGCTTGTCATCATCCGACACTCCCATCGTGACATAAATATTCCCCCCGGCAGGAGTGAACTTGAACGCATTGGAGATTATGTTGCGGATCACGATGGCCACTTTCTCCTTATCCGCCCATACCATGATATCCTCACCGGCCAGCTGGAACGTGAAGCTGACTTCATTTTCTTCGGCCATCACCCTGAATTCTTTCTCAAAAGAGTCTACCATCTCATTCAGGTTGAACAACGACACATGCAGACGCATTTTTCCGTTCTGTATTTTACGGAAATCCAATATCTGATTGACCAGTTGCAGCATCTGTTTGGTATTCTTTTCCATCAGATCCACGTATTGCATTCCTTTCTGAGATAGTTTTTCTTTCTCTTTCAACTCCTGAATAGGCCCTTGGATCAGAGTCAGCGGAGTACGCAACTCATGCGAGATATTGGTAAAGAACTTGATTTTCAATTCGGACAATTTTTGTTCGATATACACATCATTTTTCACCTTAATCATGAAAAGAGATAATTTTATAGCCACCAGCAATAAGGCTACAGCTATAATCATATAGATAACATACGCCCACCAACTGGCCCACCAAGGCGGCAGAATGACAACGGTCAACTCACGGAAAGATTCCAAACCGGGATTTGCCTCATCCAGTGTCTGTACTCTGAAAAGATACTTGCCGGGAGGAACATTGGTATAGGACGCTATACGGTTCTTCCCGTTATAGTGCCATTCTTTTTCATATCCTTCCAAAATATATTTGTAAGACACACGGTTCTGATTATTATAGTTCAACGCCGCAAACTCTAAAGTAAACATGGACTGGTTATGATTCAATGTAATCCTGTCTGTATAGGTAATGGACCGGTCAATAATAGGATGGTCCGTATAGCTGCGTATGTCCCGGTTTGATATCTGACATCCTACAATAAATGTGTTATAATCAAATCTTTGCGTTTCCAGTTTATCGGGAGAAAAGGTCAAGATACCCTCCTTTACACCCCAGCCAAAGTTCCCCGTCCAGCGTTTTCAATGTGGTGCTTTCTTCCATCACAACCGGGGGAAAGCCATCGTATTTGTCATAGTTACGCACCTGGCTTGTCGCCCTGTCAAAACAAGAGAGTCCTTTTTCCGTAGCAAGCCAAAGGAAACCGTTATCATCTTCTATAATAGACATCACCACATCATTATTCAATCCGTCTTCCCAGCCATACGATTTAAATGAAAGCTTATGCGTTTCCTCATCATATCCCGACAATTTGCTCAATCCTCCACCAAACACGCATACCCATATCTGAGAGAACTCGTCTTTATAAAGCGCGTACACATCGCTATCGGCATAATTTACCCGGTTGGCACCACGGTAGGTTTCAAAATCAATCTGCTCCACTGAGGCAAAGTTGTTTTTAAAAGACATCAGCCCGTCCATCGTACCTACCCACATACGCCCGTCATTATCCTCTATCATATTCCTCACTTCCATATAAAGGCCATACGTAGGATAATTCTTGAATCCGTTATATTTATTCTTAAAAGTGACTTCCCCATTTTCCTCACAAAGCAGATTCAATCCTCCGTCCAAAGTACCCACCCAGATACGTTTCTTTTCATCCTGATAAGTGAAATACACATCATTCCCGCTGATTGACGACAAATCAGACAAATTATGCAGATAACGTTTAAAACGGAAACCACCTGCAGTTTTCTCATCAGGAACAGCTTTCACCAATCCGTCGCCTTTGGTAGAGAACCAAAGGTTTCCTTTGTCGTCTTCCATGATGTGATATACATTACCTATATGCTCGTCACCTGTCGAAAAAACATGTTTGGTTACACCGTTCCGGTCCATCCGATAAACACTCTGCCAACGGGTGCCCACCCAGATATCGCCACTTTTTGATTGGAAAAGGGCTCTTACCCCTGTCGCATAATTTTCCTGACCGACTGATTGCGGAGACAACGAAAGCAGATTGAATTGGCTTCTTGGGGAAATTCATGCAATACACCCCTTCATCGGCAGAGGAAAGCCACAATACCCCGTCATTATCCAACATCAGATGATAAAACTGCTGATTTGCCCTATCATTAGAAAGTTGTTTCAATTTATTGATATAAACCATCTCCGCATGTTCCCTGTCGAACAACCAGGCCTCTCCTGCCGGAGACAGGAAAAAAAGCCCTCTTTCGCCGGCATCTTCCGAATACAGGGTGGTTATCTTGCCGAACATGGTAAACGGAAACCGTTTTGCAGTATGGTTCAACGGATCATAATAAATCAGCGCCTTCTCATTTTCGTGAAACCATATTTTATCATACTGGTCTATGAATGCATGAGTTACCATAGCGTCATTCATTTCAGTATTTATCTTTTGCAACCTGCGCTCAGCCAAATCATATTCGTATGTGCCTTGTCCGGCCACACTGAGATAGACATAACCTGCCGGAGTAACCAGCAAATTGCTGATCGCACCTTTTATTTCGGAAAGTACATACCGGTTTACCAAACCGGTCCTCACATCGATACTGTAAAAAATACCCGCACGATCTCCGACCCATACCTTCCTGCCATCCTCAAAAAAAAAAAACTGGTAAAACTATCCTTGTCACCGGAATTAATCTTACTGGTTATAAAATCGGCAGGCCGGGATGCCAATTCCGATCCTTTATGCACGGCGGCTACCTTATAATCAGTTCCTATCCAACTGATATATTCCTCCGTCTCACACAGGACATGGTGTTTCAGTGTATAATCATGCTTGTTTATCTCGTTCCGAGAGTCGAACAGAATCTTGATAGTTACCTGCCCTTTTTCATCTACCCCGGCCAATAACAGATTTTTATCTTTAGTCAGCAACAACACATCCCCCTCGGCCGTATTTTGTAATTTTATCACCTGGATATTCTCCGAATAGTTCTTCATGTCATCATAAACAGCATGAAAACATTCGGTCACTTTATTGAAGACATATAACTTACGGTCAATGGTCTTTACCCATATATACCCGTTTTTATCCTCGACTATGCGCTGGATCTTACGTGGCGGCACATCCGAATCGTGCTCCTGTTTATTGAATGTTTTAAACTTCACTCCATCGAAACAACATAAGCCATACCAGGTTCCGAACCAGATAAAGCCATCTCTGTCTTTCAAGGTACAGTTTACCGTATTATTAGGAAGCCCTTGATCTACAGAATAATGTTCCACAATCATATTCACATTATATGACCACAGAGGAAAGCTTGTCAGGCAACAAAGTATAATAAGTATATATTTCTTCATAAGTATTTAGTTTTCTTCAAACCGAGGTCAAAGATAAGAAAAAATCCGTTGGTACTTAAATTGAAATTAGTTAAATACCAATATTGGTTAGATTGGAACGAGATAAATCCGCGTTCTATCTATATTACTTCTCCGTACCGAATTCAGTTTGCTGTCTCTCCACCTCCATCAATACTTTTTGCCTTTCCTCTTCTGTCAGCACAACTTTCCCCGCCATTCTTTCTGTTCTAACAGGGCTTCCGGCTAGTCCTGCTCCGGCTGATTGGGCATCCGTCTCCTCCTCCGTATAACAGAAAGGCAGTTCTGACGGAATACTTTCTAATTCTATTTCCGTAGCAACCGGCGCATTCGTTCCTTCAAACTGCACATGGGCCTTCACCTTTATTTTGCCGGGCTTGCGGGTAGAACGGATCAAGACGGGAGCAGAGCCAAACTCCACCGTGCGCGGATTGGCATTGATAGAGGCATCCCCTATAATTCGTCCTTCACCTTCTACAGTAAATACGATATTTTCTTTGGCCAGACGGCGCACATTACCGCTATCATCCGTCACTTCGGCCACCACTACGATAAAATCCGAACCGTCTGCCACCAATTGTTTTCCTTCCGTATCCACATACATACGCAACTTCGTGCTGCGACGTGACGGCATCCGCTTATAAGTGCAAACCACTTTACCGTCTATAATTCCCTCTGCCACCATATTTACTTTCTGCCAGTTTTTTTTGCTTATAACTATACTCGCGTGCTTCCCAGAAATCCCATACATCCTTGAATATCACCGGGGCATTAGGCATATGTCCCTGCGCATGAACTACCGGAAGCGTCCAGCTCTCAGTATCGTCATAGACAGAGAGACGAACCGAATCACAATTACTGAACACCACCACATCGGCATCCGAGAAAGGAGACATCTCATGGGCGATAAACACCATAGGGCCACATTCCGCTACAGGATGCTTCAATGTCGCGGCAGACTGGCTGCGAAAAGCATAATAAGCGTATTTAGGCTGCCGGAACGCATCATAAATGCCCCCGAAATACGGATCGGGATGATACCCCCGCTGATGATCAAAAGGATGCCATTGCGCCCCACCGATAAACTGTCCTGTAGTGCGGTACATTTCATCATAACTCTTTGATAATGACAACGCCTGCACCAGCAACGGGCGTTCCCCCCAGCTACGGCTGGCACGGTTATTATTATTATGTGCATACCAGTCATCCACATTCTCGCCAAACTCACGAGTAAAAATACATTGTTCCGGACGGTCTGCCTTCTCATCATCTCCCGGCCATCCGTACACCACATCATAGTTTTCCGCCACTCCTTTCGAATGAACATCGGCTGCCGCTACAGGGCGTCCGGGATAAGGAAACTCCTCCCGTGTAATCCGTAATGCCTCCAGTGCGAAATCGCGCGGATAAGGCGTTTCATTCAAAATAGGCTCCCACATCAGCACACTGGGATGATTGCGGTCCCGGCGTATCATCTCACGGGTATTCCGATGTACCAGCTTTGCGAACTCCGGATTTTTATTCCAATATTGCCATCCCGGAGTAGCCACAATAACAAACAGCCCCATTTCGTCACAAGCATCCATGAATGCCGGATCTTGCGGATAATGAGCTACACGGATAATGGTACATCCTGCATCACGCAAGCGTTTGGCATCCCTCCACTGCTGGCTGTTGGGCAGCGCATTACCCACGTATGCAAAATCCTGATGACGGTTCGCGCCGACCAATTGACCAAAAGGCTTGCCATTCAACCAAAAGCCATCCTTACCTTTAAATTCCGCTTTGCGGATCCCCACACGTGTCACTCCCCCATCCAAAACTTCATGTCCGGCTTTGACACGAGATTGTATCCTATACAAATAAGGCGAATCAGGAGACCATAACTTAGGATTGCGAACTGCAAACTGTTGCCGCACCGTCTTCGATTCCCCTGCTTGCAGTTTCACCTGTTGCGAAATCCGTTTTACGGGAACATCGCCGGCATCCGCCAAAACCGTCTCCACGGCTACGGTACGCGTCCGCTTTCCACTGTTATGTACTTCCGTATCCACATACACTTCCGCTTTTTTCCCGCTTATATTGTCAAAATGCACAAAAACTCCGCCTCCGGCCACCTTATCGGCCTCCAAGGCATCTGTAATAGCTACACTTGATTTTCCTATCATCCACACATCCCGGTAAATTCCTCCATGATAAGCGAAATCCAAGGTATATTGACGTTTTCCCGGAGGAAAATTCTTATCATCACTATTATCCGTCATCACCGCCAGCAAGCAACTGTCTCCGGGCTGTACCCCCTGTTCCGTCAGTTGCACAGTGAAAGGAAGGTATCCTCCCAAGTGCTCTTGTACCCTCTTGCCATTTAAATAAATTACCTGTTTTCCCATAGCTCCCTCAAAATGAAGCGACACCTCTTTTCCTTTCATATCTTGAGGAATCACAAAATGTTTCCGGTACCATGCCACACCCTGATAGTTACGGCAACCGCTTGCCTCGGCAGGCATCAGTTCCACAGTATGCGGAGCAGACACTACTTGCCAGGATGTATCATCAAAACGTACGGCTTCCGCGCCTTTTATGTCTCCACGATGAAAGCGCCATCCGGGATTGAAATTATATACTATTCTTCCGCTACCGGATAAAGGGATGAATCCGGCTACAGAAGTTTCCATTTGAGCTTGTGCCAACACAGGCAACAGGCACACAAGTAAAATAAACAGTTTCTTCATAATTATTACACTATCTGGGAAAAGAGACGGACCGGCTGTCCGTTTGTACCCGTTCCTTTTGAAAAAAGGTCTTGTTGTTTTTGAAAAAGATCCAGACATTTAAAAAAAAGGTCCTGATGTTTGGCGTCAAAGACAAGGTTCTTTTAAAAAAACGTCAAGGTCTTTTTATACAAAGAACAGGTCTTTGGAAGGGAATGACAAGGTCTTTTCACAAGGCCTTCCAAGGCTCAAGGCTCAAAGGCTCACCTAAGCGGTATTTAAGCCCAAAACAAGCTTCAAGAAACCCATACATATACTGATTTTCAATTTATTACAATAAAAAGACGAAAACAAGACTATATTCTGAAAAATAAATGAATAATATAATGACACCCAGGCACACACGGATACATCCGACATTTACCGGAAAGCAAAATGTATAAATAAAAGAAATTTCTATTGACATCATCACTTGGTCATTCCGGGCATCGTGAAAAATCCGGAAGCACCCCATATCCATTGATCCGGCCTATTATGAATCAAACCCGGCAAAAAAACAAGCCTGGTCAAACCAAACACAAATTCCATAAAACGACAGACAAAGTCAAGACAATCCTGAACTTCCCAAAGACCAAAGAATAATATTCAATCCGCACGTCTTGTTTTAGTAAACAATCTGTAAAACAAACATTTACACATCTACCAAGGTTTAAAATACCGCATAAGTGAGCCTTGAGCCTTGTGAGCCCTGGAAACGCATCGGACCGACTCTTTTTCTTTGCAGAAATACACCCGATTTATACGATAAACCCATACCTTTTTTATACCTTTGCCCCCCAAAAGAAAACAACAAACATGGAACTATTCAATAAAATGATTGCCGCAGCCCTGAAGGTTTCCGTACATCAAGTAGACAATACATTATCTCTACTGGGCGGGGGAGCTACCATCCCTTTCATAAGCCGATACCGGAAAGAGGCAACCGGAGGGCTGGACGAAGTACAAATAGGCGAAATTAAAGACAGAAATGACAAGTTGTGTGAACTGGCCAAACGAAAAGAAACCATTCTTTCTACCATAGAAGAACAAGGCAAACTAACAGAAGAATTGCGCAAACGCATTGAACAAAGTTGGGATGCCACCGAAGTGGAAGACATATATCTGCCCTATAAGCCGAAACGTAAGACCCGCGCCGAAGCGGCACGGCAAAAAGGACTGGAACCGCTTGCCACCTTACTGTTATTGCAACGCGAAAACCATCTGGACAGCCGTCTCCCCGCTTTTGTGAAAGGAGATGTGAAAGACGAAGAGGATGCACTGAAAGGCGCGCGCGACATCATAGCCGAACAAGTGAGCGAGGACGAGCGTGCCCGCAACCAACTGCGCAACCTATTTTCCCGACAAGCCGTCATCACCTCCAAAGTGGTGAAAGGCAAAGAGGAAGAAGCCGCCAAATACCGCGATTATTTCGATTTCAGCGAACCTTTGAAACGCTGTTCCTCCCACCGTCTGCTGGCTATCCGCCGGGGAGAGTCGGAAGGCCTGTTGAAAGTAAGTATAAGCCCCGATGACGAAGAGTGCGCCGGACGGCTGGAACAAATGTATGTCCGTGGCAACAATGAATGCAGCCGCCAGGTAGGCGAGGCAGTACGTGATGCGTACAAGCGGCTTCTGAAGCCTTCCATCGAAACCGAATTTTCAGCCTTGAGCAAGGAGAAAGCCGACGAGGAGGCAATCCGCGTCTTCGCCGGAAACCTGAGACAGCTTCTGCTGGCTCCCCCTTTAGGACAGAAACGGGTCATGGGAGTTGATCCCGGCTACCGTACCGGATGTAAAATAGTCTGTCTGGATGCCCAAGGCTCTTTGCTGCACAATGAAACCATTTATCCGCATCCGCCCAAGAGTGAATACTCACAGGCAGCCCGCAGCATCGTGAATTGGTAGAACAATATCAGATAGAGGCAATCGCCATAGGTAATGGCACCGCCAGCCGTGAGACAGAACAATTCATCACTTCACAACGCTATGACCGTGAATTGCAAGTATTTGTAGTAAGCGAGGACGGAGCATCCATTTACTCGGCCTCGAAAACCGCCCGAGACGAGTTCCCTGAATACGACGTGACCGTGCGTGGAGCCGTATCCATAGGCCGCCGATTGATGGATCCGCTGGCCGAACTGGTGAAAATAGACGCCAAATCTATCGGAGTGGGACAATACCAGCATGATGTGGACCAGACTTTATTGAAGAAATCATTGGACCAGACGGTGGAAAGTTGTGTGAACCTGGTAGGTGTGAACCTCAATACCGCCAGCCGTCATCTGCTGACTTATATATCGGGGCTAGGTCCTGCCTTGGCTCAAAACATTGTGGATTACCGCACCGAGAACGGGCCCTTCAGTTCACGCAAGGAGTTATTGAAAGTACCCCGGATGGGAGCGAAAGCGTTTGAACAATGCGCAGGGTTCCTGCGTATCCCACAAGCGAAGAATCCGCTGGACAACTCGGCCGTGCATCCCGAAAGCTATCCCATAGTGGAGCAGATAGCCAAAGACCTGAGCTGCACCGTGGACGAACTGATAAAGAGCAAAGAACTACGCAGCCGGATTGATATCAAGAAGTATGTCACCCCGACAGTGGGGCTTCCCACCCTGACAGACATCATACAGGAATTGGACAAGCCGGGACGCGACCCACGGCAACAAATCCAAGTTTTTGAATTTGACAAGAATGTAAAGACCATAGAGGATTTGACTGAAGGAATGGAACTGCCCGGCATTGTGAACAATATTACCAACTTCGGTTGCTTTGTAGATATAGGAATCAAAGAGAAGGGTCTGGTGCACGTATCACAACTGGCCGACAAATTTGTGAGCGACCCCACCACCGTAGTCAGCATCCATCAGCATGTACGGGTGAAAGTGATGAGCATAGACCTAGAGCGCAAGCGCATCCAGCTCACTATGAAAGGATTGAATCAATAATTGCAACAAGGTAAAAAAGAATATGGAAGAAGATATAGAAACCTGCGGCTGGTTCGTTTTTTATAAGGATCAGCTGCTGATAGAGAAAAAGAACGGAATGTACACCATACCTTTCGGAACAGAGCCTCCCATGCCTGTTCCGGTGGGAAGCACTATCCACACCATCGGAGAGATAGAGGGACACACTGCCAAAACTTTCTCCGTACACGCCCCGGTGCCCGGCTGCGAAAATGACCGCCACCTGATGATGGATCTCCGGAGTTCATACGACGTATTGCCTTGGGAAGAGTACAATGTGGGTGGCAAAGCCTTCCAGATACTGAATTGGGACAAGAACAGCCGCTATTGCCCCATGTGCGGCGTGCCTACCGTACAGATTTCTCCAATTGCTAAAAAATGCCCCCAATGTCGTCAGGAAATTTATCCGCGCATCTCTCCTGCCATCATTGTATTGATACGCCGGGGAGACAGCATACTGCTGGTTCACGCCCGCAACTTCCGGGGAACTTTCAACGGTTTGGTAGCCGGCTTTCTTGAACCGGGCGAGACTTTGGAGGAGTGTGTGTACCGCGAGGTACTGGAAGAAACAGGACTCCATATCAAAAACCTGAAATATTTCGGCAGCCAGCCGTGGCCTTATCCCAGCGGAATCATGATAGGCTTCACCGCCGATTATGAAAGCGGAAACATCAAATTACAACAAGAAGAACTGAATGCCGGCGCTTTCTATACCAAAGACAATTTGCCAGAGATACCCAAAAAGCTGAGTCTGGCAAGAAAATTGATTGATGCGTGGCTGGAGGAAAAGAATCATTTATAGAACGAGATGAGTCATGTTCCATCCATAAATACCTATTTATCGCTTGCAGAACTTAAAAATGTACTATCTTTGCAATATGGAATGGTTAAATAGCTTATTTTTTGAACACACGCCTTTACAGGCGGTTGTAATCCTCTCGATTATCATTGCTGTGGGGCTCGGTTTAGGTAAGATCCACCTGTTTGGCATTTCATTGGGAGTTACCTTCGTCTTTTTTGCCGGTATTCTGGCCGGACACTTGGGATTCTCAATCGACTCGAATATGCTGAATTACGCCGAGAGTTTCGGTCTTGTGCTTTTTGTATACGAACTAGGATTGCAGGTAGGTCCCGGCTTTTTCAGTTCATTCCGTAAAGGCGGTGTACAGCTCAATATGCTGGGCATGGGCGTTATTCTGACAGGTACGGTCATGACGGTGCTTTTCAGCAAACTGGGAGACATACCGATGAGCGATATGGTAGGCATCCTTTGTGGAGCCACCACCAATACTCCCGCTTTGGGGGCCGCCCAACAGACTTTAAAACAAATGGGGGAACCCGCCAGTGGCGCAGCGTTAAGTTGCGCCGTAACCTATCCGCTGGGAGTGGTAGGTGTTATTCTGGCCATGTTGCTGGTACGCAAATTATTTGTTCGTCCCTCAGATATCGACATTCACGAACACGAGGACACCAATCAGACATTCATTGCCACCTTCAAAGTGCACAATCCCGCCATTTTCAATAAAAGCATAAAAGAAGTAGCTTTATTAAGCTATCCTAAATTTGTTATCTCCCGTTTATGGCGGGAAGGCACGGTAAGTATCCCCACTTCAGAAAAAATCCTGAAAGAGAATGACCGTCTGCTGGTTATCACCACCGAAAAGGACGCTCCCTCGCTCACGATTCTTTTCGGCGAACAGGAAAGCCAGGATTGGAATAAAGAAGACATCGACTGGAATGCCATAGACAGCCAATTGATTTCCAAACATATCGTTATCAGCCGCCCCGAAATAAACGGGAAAAAACTAGGCTCTTTACGTCTGCGCAACAGCTATGGCATCAACATCAGCCGTGTGATGCGCAGCGGGGTACAACTACTTGCCACACCGGGGCTGATCCTCCAACTGGGCGACCGGCTGACCGTGGTGGGAGAAGCCAAAGCCATAGAGAATGTGGAAAAAGTATTAGGCAATGCGGTTAAAACGCTGAAGGATCCTAATCTTGCCGCCATTTTTATAGGTATTGTACTGGGATTGATACTAGGCTCCATCCCTATCGCCATCCCCGGCATCAGCACTCCCGTTAAATTAGGCCTGGCAGGCGGACCTATCGTAGTAGGAATTCTTATCGGATGCTTTGGTCCCCGTTTCCACCTCATCACTTATACCACCCGGAGTGCCAACCTGATGCTGCGCGGTATCGGGTTATCTCTCTATCTGGCTTGCCTGGGACTAGATGCAGGTGCACATTTCTTCGAGACAGTGATGCGCCCCGAAGGAGCCATCTGGATAGCTATAGGCTTCGCCATCACCTTTATCCCGGTAGTCATCATGGCATTAGTGGCCCTCCGCATGACCCGCCTCGACTTCGGAAGCACCTGTGGTATGCTGTGTGGAAGCATGGCAAACCCTATGGCATTGAACTATGCCAATGACACGTTACCCGGTGATAATCCGGCGGTGAGTTATGCCACCGTATATCCGCTGTCCATGTTCAGCCGGGTCATTATAGCCCAATTAATACTCATGTTTTTTATATAATTTCCAGCCATGAACGCTTATAATTCAATCACCCCGGAAACCATACAGAAAGATATGCGATACCTGCAACTGCTGTCGCATAGTTTCCCCACTATAGCCGATGCCAGTACGGAAATAATCAACCTGGAAGCTATTCTGAATCTGCCTAAAGGTACAGAACATTTCCTTGCCGACCTGCACGGAGAGTACGAGGCATTCCAGCATGTATTGCGGAATGCTTCCGGGGCCATCAAAAGAAAAGTAAATGAAATATTCGGGAATACCCTGCGCGAGAACGAAAAAAAAGAACTATGTACGCTGATTTATTATCCGGAACAAAAACTGGATCTGGTAAAAGCAGTGGAAACGGACCTGGACGACTGGTATGTCATCACGTTGAACCAGTTGGTACGTGTATGCCAGAATGTATCCTCCAAATACACCCGTTCCAAAGTGCGGAAATCACTTCCCAAAGAATTCTCGTATATCATTCAGGAATTGTTGCACGAAAACTCAATGGTTCCCAACAAGCAGGCGTATATTAACGTCATCATCAGCACCATCATTTCTACCCGCCGCGCCGATGACTTTATCATTGCTTTATGCAACCTCATCCAACGGCTCACCATAGACACACTGCATGTGCTGGGTGATATATTCGACCGTGGTCCCGCCCCCCACCGCATTATGGACATATTATGCGATTATCATAATTTCGATGTACAATGGGGAAACCATGACATTTTATGGATGGGAGCCGCAGCCGGCAACGACTGCTGTATGGCAAACGTGCTACGCCTGGCCATGCGTTATGGCAACCTTGCCGCCTTGGAGGATGGATATGGCATCAACCTTCTGCCTTTGGCCACCTTTGCCATGGAAACATACGCAGACGATCCCTGCACCCTATTCGGACCGAAAGTAGAGAAAGAAGACTGTACTTACAATGCCAAGACACTGCGCATGATAGGCCAGATGCACAAAGCAATCAGTGTTATCCAGTTCAAGCTGGAAGCAGAGATTATCAGGCGCCGCCCCGATTTCGAGATGGACGACCGTATGCTGCTACACCGTATAGATTTTGAGCGTAAGACTATCACAATGCCCAATGGAAAAGAATATGAACTGAAAGACAGCTTTCTTCCTACGGTAAATCCTGCCGATCCTTATAAGCTGACAGACGAAGAACGGGAGATTATGAACAAACTCCATCGTTCGTTTGTCAGCAGTGAGAAATTGAAAAAACATATCCGCTGCCTGTTCCGTTACGGATGTATGTACACGGTGAGCAACTCAAATCTGCTGTTCCACGCCTCCATACCCCTGAATGCCGACGGTACGCTGAAAGATGTGTCCATAGCCGGAAAAATGTACAAAGGAAAAGCCTTGCTGGAAAAGGTAGGGCACTTGATCCGTACCGCCTTCTTCGCTGAGGAAGACAACGAGGACAGACCCTTTGCCGTAGACTATGTATGGTACTTGTGGTGTGGCAAAGACTCCCCTGCTTTCGACAAAGACAAAATGGCTACTTTTGAACGTTACTTTTTAAAAGAGAAAGAGTTACACAAGGAAGTAAAAGGTCACTATTACAGCCTGCGCAATGAAGAAAAAGTATGTGATATGCTGCTGGACGAGTTCGGAGTGATAGGAACACACCGCCATATCATCAACGGACATGTACCCGTAAAAACCATCCAAGGTGAGAATCCGATAAAAGCAAACGGCAAGATGATGGTCATAGACGGAGGATTCTCTAAAGCGTATCATTCGGAAACCGGAATTGCCGGATATACACTGGTATACCATTCGCGCGGATTCCAACTGGTACAGCACGAACCGTTCACCTCAATGCAAAAAGCCATTGAAGAAGGGCAGGATATCAAATCGAGCACCCAGATAGTAGAAATGAGCACCCAACGCATGATGGTAAAGGACACTGACAAAGGACGGGAACTGGTGACACAGATTAACGATTTAAAGAAATTGCTGGTGGCTTACCGGACAGGACTTATCAAGGAGAAATCTATATAAAAGATTATCCGCAATCATACCACCGGATAATAAAGAAGGTTTATTGCCCTATGATTGCGGATACAAAAATTAAAGCCCGTATCAGACTCACGTCTACCGGGCTTTTGGATTACCGAACAAAAATATCGTTATACAATCTTGTTCATCGCCGAATCGGGAAAAACCACCGTCGGCTTGAACGATTTAGCTTCCTCAAAATCCATCATGGCGTATGACATGATAATCACAATGTCACCCACCTGTACCTTCCTGGCAGCAGCCCCATTCAGACAAATACATCCCGAACCGCGCTCACCCTTAATAATATAAGTTTCAAACCTCTCGCCGTTATTATTATCCACAATGTGCACTTTCTCACCGGCAATCATGTTGGCGGCATCCATCAAGTCCTCGTCAATCGTAATACTACCCATGTAGTTCAAATTGGCTTCCGTTACACGGACACAATGCAGTTTCGATTTTAATACCTCAATCATCATAATTCTAATGGTTAACGATCACTATCCCTTATATTTTATATTATCTATCAAACGTACCTCTCCGCAAAATACCGTAATGCAACCTACTGCATAATCCGTATCTTCCCAATCCGTTATTTTCTGAAGCGTAGTGCCATCTACTATTTCAAAATATTCCAAACGCAAACCCGGAGCGGCAGCAATCGCATCCTCTACAAACTTCTGAGTCTCAGCGACCGGATGAGATTTTGCAAAAGTACAACTTTTAAATAAAGTTTGCGAAATATTCAGCGCATACTCTCTTTCCACCGCAGAAAGCCGTGCATTGCGGCTGCTCAATGCCAGCCCGTCTTCCTCACGCACAATAGGACAACCTACAATTTCCAGTCCGTTGAACCCTATCTGTTTCACCATTTCACGAATAATAGCCAATTGCTGGAAGTCTTTCTCGCCGAAATAAGCACGGGTAGGGTTTACAATCATAAACAGCTTGCTCACTATCTGGCATACTCCATTAAAATGTCCTGGACGGAAACGGCCTTCCATCACTGTGTCCAGCGGCGCATAACTGAACTGCCGGGTATCAGGCTCAGGATAAATCTCTTCTACAGACGGAGCAAAAACAAAAGCCGCTCCTACTTTTTCCAACAATTCACAATCGGCATCCAATGTACGCGGATATTTTGCCAAGTCATTTTTGTCGTTAAACTGGGTAGGATTTACAAAATCACTTACCACCACTACATCATTTTCTGCAACAGCACGTTTCACCAACGAAGCGTGTCCGGCATGGAGTGCACCCATTGTAGGCACCAGACCTATTGTCTTTCCCTCACTGCGCAGGGCATCCAGCTCTGACTGAAGCTCTTTGATTGTTTGAACTAACTTCATCTTTTTATCTCTTTTGTTTGAGTAGTTTCATTTAAAACGGCTGCAAAGTAAACCATTATTTGGGAGATAACGAAGAAAAAAAGAATTTTAATTAATGATGAGTGGTTAGTAATAAGTGGTTAATACCTTGCAGATATGACGCAATAAGCCCTCTTCAGCTACCGGCCAGCCACTTGTTCTTTCCCATTTTTCACCTAATTCCGCAAGGCATTGACCATTAACCGCCAATCACTAACCACTAATTACCAGCCACTTAACATATCATAAGGAATTATTATTCCTCGTTTCTTGCCACTCTCATCTATTTTTTTTATATCTTTGCAAAATGATTATGAGCAACAAAAAGTTAAGATGAAGGCAAATAAAGTTTTATTTATTACACAAGAGATTACCCCTTACGTTCCCGAATCCGAAATGGCAAACATGGGAAGATTTCTTCCTCAGGCTATTCAGGAAAAAGGCAGAGAAATCAGAACTTTTATGCCAAAATGGGGCAATGTCAATGAGCGCAGAAACCAATTACACGAAGTCATCCGCCTGTCCGGCATGAATTTAATCATAGACGATACGGACCATCCGCTGATTATCAAGGTAGCATCTATCCAAGCTGCACGTATGCAGGTTTACTTCATTGACAATGACGACTATTTCCAGCACCGCCAAATGGTAGCTGACGAAAATGGTGTAGAATACAAAGACAATGACGAACGTGCTATTTTTTATGCACGCGGCGTATTGGAAACGGTAAAGAAATTACGCTGGTGTCCGGACATTATCCATTGTCAAGGGTGGATGAGTGCATTTGTGCCCCTTTATATTAAGAAGGCTTATCAAGATGAGCCGTCATTCAGAGACTCAAAAGTAGTATTTTCGGTGTTTGAGGATGAATTCAAATCGAACTGCGAAGGTAATCTGACTGAAAAACTCATGCTGAAAGGCATTGAAAAGAATGATGTGGAAAGCATCGTCAAATCTCCGGCAAATTACGAGGAACTGTGCAAACTGGCCATTGCCTACTCTGATGGTGTGATACAAAACAGCGAGAAAGTGAATGAGAATGTCATGAAGTTCGCCCGTGAATCGGGTGTGCCTGTGCTCGACTATCAGCCTGCCGATACCTATGTAGATGCTTTCAATGAGTTCTATGACAAAGTATGGGAGTTTGAAAAGAAATAACTCACTAAGAATAATAAAGATGAAAATCAAATACTTATGCGCATTGTTGTTGGCAGCACTGATTTATAGTTGCGATGATTCAACAACCGGCATCGGGACTGATCTTATCCCCGGTGGAGATAAGATTCCGGCAAATACAGACAGTTATGAGTTTACCACCAAATCTCTGTTGGCCGACTCCGTTTATGCACGTACCAGTACTGCATATTTAGGACGATATACCGATGAGCAATTTGGAGAATTTACTGCCGATTTTATAGCACAGTTCACCTGTATGGACAACTTCAAATTTGAAGAAGAGCTGACCAAAGTCATCGGAGTAAATATAAGTCTGCAATACGGGTCTTTCTTTGGCGACTCACTGAATGCCATGCGCTTACAGGTTGACACATTGGACAAGGTTATTCCTGAAAAAGAACTAAGCACTTTTTATACCAGTGTGGATCCTAAAGATTATTACAACGAAAAAGGAAAGCCTATCGCTGTAAAAGCCTATTCGGCAGTAGGTCCGTCTACAAGCAAAGATGAAACTACAACCACAAGCAGCGGTGTCAAGCAAAGAACAATTATACAGACTATCAAATTGCCCAATTCATTAGGCGATCACATCTTCAACAAATACAAGGAGAACAAAGAGTATTTCAAGACTCCTGAAAGTTTTATCAAGAATGTATTAAAGGGAGTTTACATTCGCTGTACTCATGGCGACGGAACCATTTTATACATTGACGGTTTAAGCCTGAATCTTAATTTTGAAGCCCTGATAGAAAGTTCTTCCGGCAAGCGGGATTCGTTGGTTTACAAGTCCTATTTCTTTGGAGCAACCAAGGAAGTGATACAAGCCAACCACTTCAGTAACGGTAGCAGATTGGAAGAGTTAGCCCAAGATCCGGACCATACTTACCTCAAAAGTCCGGCAGGTATTTTTACAGAAGCGACTTTCCCCATTGCAGAGATTTACAATGAACATAAAAGAGATACGCTAAATGGTGTAAATGTATCGTTCACACGCTACAACGAGAAAGAGTCCAAATACAAAATGGGCATCCCCCAATATGTATTGATGGTCAGAAAGAAAGATATGTTCTCGTTCTTTGAAGAAAACAAGATTATCGATAACAAGACTTCTTTCTTAAGTTCATATAGCAGCAGTAACAATACATACACCTTTACCAACATCGCTCCCTTAATCACTTACTGCATTGAGGAACGGAAAAAAGGCATAACAGCAGCAGGTGGAGATCCTGAAAAGGAAGAAGACGGAAAAAATGGGACGCTAAAAATCCGGACTGGAACAGAGTTGTCATCATACCTGTCAAAGCAGTATCCAATTCAAACAATGAAATAGTTGAAATATCCAACAGCTTAGGTATGGAAAGCGCTATGTTAAAAGGTGGAACGAATCCTGAGAATAAGCTGAAAATGCAAATCTTCTACACTACATTTTAAGACTTTTTTATTTAACCAAATAAAGAACAGGCGGCAACTACAGCAATATAGTTTCCGCCTGTTTAATTTACTCCACCGTAATCATACCACACCGGATGATAAATGGAAATTCATGGAACGCAAATATCCCATCAACACTTCACACCATGATTGAGAATGACCATAAAAACAGACTATATAAAATAAGCCGGCAAAATCCTTTTCACGGATCCTGCGGCTTATTTATGTTTATGGGAATCCTCTATCCCCTAGAAAGGCAAATCATCCTTCTCGTCTGTCGCGGCAAAATCTACCGGTGCAGCGGGAGCAGCATTCATGGGAGGAAACGGAGCATCCAGCGCAACAGGTCCCTGGGCACCCACACGCTCTACTTTCCACGCACGGATACTGTTGAACCAACGCCCATTCCACTCGCGGGCATCCACATCAAAAAACACATTCAATTCTTCACCTGCCTGAATATTAAATTGCGCTATCTTATCTGCTCCAAATACGTCAAAACACATTTTTTTAGGATATTGATCATGCGTTTCAATTACGTATTCTTGTACTTTCCATTCATTTCCTGTCTTTGAAACTCCTCCTCTCGGTTCGAGGACTGCTATTACTTTTCCTGCTAATTCCATATTACGTTATTTAAATTCGCCACGAAAGTACACTTTTCCTTGCGAGTAAACTAATTTTTTCGCCATTTTTTTGCGCTTGAACCATAATCTTTTCGTAACTTTGGCAGTTAAATGAATGTAGAGATATAGAATATAAATATAATAATATAAAACTATGAAGTTCATCGTTTCAAGTACTGGATTATTCAGTCATTTACAAGCTATTAGCCGAGTTATCAACTCTAAAAATTCGTTACCTATTCTTGATTGTTTTTTGATGGAACTAACTGACGGAACGCTGTCTCTCACTGCTTCTGACAGCGAAACGACCCTGTCCACTTCACTGGAAGTAAATGAAAGTGACGGTGACGGACGCTTTGCCGTTTCTTCAAAAACCATACTCGAAGCCCTGAAAGAAATACCCGAACAACCACTTACTTTCCTGGTAAATACTGAAAACCTGGAAATCACCGTACAATATCAGAATGGTAAATACAGCCTGATGGGACAAAATGCCGACGAATATCCACAAGCTCCCGCATTAGGCGCAAATGCGGTACACGTAACGATGGGCGCTCCGGTGATGCTGGCTGGTATCAACCGTTCTTTATTCGCTACTGCCGATGATGAGTTACGTCCGGTAATGAATGGTATTTATTTTGATATCACTACCGAAGACATCACTTTCGTAGCCTCAGACGGGCACAAATTAGTACGCAATAAAACATTTGTGGCACATGGCGATGAAAAAGCCGCTTTCATTCTGCCCAAGAAGCCGGCAACCCTGTTGAAGAACCTGTTACCGAAAGAACAAGGAGATGTGCAAATTGATTTTGACGACCGTAACGCTACGTTTACATTAGAAAACTACAGTATGATATGCCGTCTTATCGAAGGACGCTATCCAAACTATAACTCAGTAATTCCGCAGGATAATCCTCACAAGGCCACCATTGACCGCATGACGCTGATCAGTGCGCTCCGCCGTGTATCTGTATTCTCATCGCAAGCAAGCAGTTTGATAAAACTCCGCCTCAGTGAAAATCAGATCCAGATCTCCGCACAAGACATTGATTTCTCCACCTCAGCAGAAGAAACACTGACTTGCCAATATACAGGAAGTCCCATGAGCATCGGCTTTAAATCAACATTCCTGATTGATATTTTAAACAATATCTCAGCACAGGAAATACTTTTCGAACTGGCTGATCCTTCACGTGCGGGCGTATTGTCCCTGTAGAGCAGGAAGAGAACGAAGACCTGCTGATGCTGCTGATGCCTATGATGCTGAACGACTAAAAACGACACGCCACCATGTGGTGGAAAAACAATATATAATACAAGCTGAAAATGAAATTGAACTTGAAGAATCCTATTGTTTTTTTCGATTTGGAAACAACGGGAACAAATATAAACACAGACAGAATAGTGGAAATATGCTATCTGAAGGTGTATCCAAACGGCAACGAAGAAACGAAGACCATGCGTATCAATCCGGAAATGCACATTCCCGAACAATCCTCTGCTATCCACGGTATTTATGACGCAGATGTGGCAGACTGCCCTACCTTCAAGGAAGTGGCAAAAGAGATAGCCCGGGACATTGAGGGATGTGACCTGGCCGGTTTCAATTCCAATCGTTTCGACATTCCGGTTTTGGCTGAGGAGTTCCTGCGCGCAGGAGTAGACATTGACATGATGAAACGAAAATTCATTGACGTGCAGGTAATTTATCACAAACTGGAACAGCGTACCCTGTCTGCCGCCTATAAATTCTATTGCGGCAAGAATCTGGAAGATGCCCATACAGCCGAAGCCGACACACGCGCCACATACGAAGTACTGAAATCCCAATTGGACCGCTATCCGGAAGAACTGCAAAATGATATGGCATTTCTAGCCGAATACTCAAGTTTCAACAAGAATGTAGATTTCGCCGGACGCATTGTTTATGATGACAAAGGCGTGGAAGTATTTAATTTTGGGAAATACAAAGGAATGTCTGTCAGCGAAGTGTTACAAAAAGATCCGGGCTACTACAGCTGGATACTGAACGGTGATTTTACGCTGAACACGAAAAACGTACTGACAAAAATCAGACTACGTGAATCGGGAATGATGAAATGAGTATGAAAGGAAAAAAATCGTACTAGGTATAACCGGAAGTATAGCCGCCTATAAAGCGGCTATACTCATTCGCGGACTTATTAAGAAGGGAGCGGAAGTACAAGTTGTGATTACCCCCGCAGGCAAAGAATTCATCACACCTATCACTTTATCTGCATTAACAAGTAAACCTGTTATCAGCGAGTTTTTTGCTCAACGTGACGGAACATGGAACAGTCACGTTGATTTGGGACTATGGGCGGATGCCATGATTATCGCTCCGGCTACCGCATCCACTATTGGTAAAATGGCCAACGGAATAGCGGACAATATGCTGATCACGACTTATCTGTCAATGAAAGCTCCCGTATTCGTAGCTCCGGCAATGGATCTGGATATGTTCGCACACCCTTCCACCCGGAAGAATCTGGACACGCTCCGTTCTTACGGAAATCACATTATAGAACCGGCAGAAGGGGAGCTAGCAAGCCATCTGGTAGGAAAAGGCAGAATGGAAGAACCGGAAAAAATAGTGGAAATACTGGAAGCTTTCTTTGCCAAACAACAAGACATGGCCGGAAAGAAAGTAGTCATTACCGCCGGTCCAACTTACGAAAAAATAGATCCGGTACGCTTTATCGGCAATTATTCTTCAGGAAAAATGGGATTCGCACTTGCCGAAGAATGCGCTTCACGTGGAGCGGAAGTATCACTAATCAGCGGACCGGTAACGATTCAGGCCCATCACCCTAACATCCGCCGCATAGATGTGGAAAGTGCTGGAGAAATGTACGAAGCCGCCATCCGCGAGTTTCCTACAGCTTCGGCTGGCATCCTGTGTGCGGCAGTGGCCGACTTTACCCCGGAAACCGTATCCGGTCATAAAATCAAAAGAGAGAAAGATAATCTAATACTGCAACTGAAACCCACACAAGACATTGCCGCCGCACTGGGAAGCCAGAAAAAGGACGGACAAATATTAGTGGGATTTGCTTTGGAAACAAATGATGAAACAAAAAATGCACAAGGAAAACTGGAACGTAAGAACCTTGATTTCATTGTACTGAACTCATTGAACGACCAAGGAGCAGGGTTTCGTTGTGATACCAACAAAATAACGATTATAGACCGTCAAGGAGTAACTCCTTATCCGCTGAAAAGCAAACAGGAAGTAGCAAGAGATATTATTGACAGACTGGTAAATAATAAATAATTTCTTAATTTGCCACGTTGTCAATGTGCTAATTACCATGCGGAATACAGCGCAACAAATTAGCAAATTGACAAACCAGCAAATTATTAAAAAGGAGCAAGAATATGCTGCAATCTATCTATATACAAAATTATGCATTGATTGATACATTGGATATCAGTTTCACCCCCGGTTTCTCTGTCATCACCGGAGAGACCGGCGCCGGTAAATCGATTATTCTAGGCGCTATCGGCTTGTTACTGGGACAGCGGGCCGATATCAAAGCTATCAAGAAAGGCGCCAATAAATGTATTGTAGAAGCACGTTTCAACATCTCCGCCTATCAGATGGAGCCTTTCTTTACCCAAAGAGATTTGGAATATGATCCGAATGAATGTATTATCCGCCGCGAGTTATATGCATCGGGCAAAAGCCGCGCATTCATAAACGACACGCCGGCCTCATTGGCGCAGATGAAGGAACTGGGCGAGAAACTGATAGATGTACATAGCCAGCATCAAAACCTGTTGCTCAACAGTGAGGGATTCCAATTGAATGTATTGGATATCCTGGCACAAAATGACAACGAACTTTCAGCATACAAAAATATTTATACCGAGTACAAGAACGTATGCAAACAGCTGGCCGATTTCATAACACAAGCCGAGCAAAGCCGGAAGGATGAAGATTACATCCGGTTCCAACTGGAACAGCTGGATGATGCAAACCTTCAGGAAGGAGAACAAACCGAACTGGAACAGGAAGCCGAAACTTTGAGTCATGCCGAAGAAATAAAAGCGGGCTTGTACAAAGTGGACCAAATAATGTCTTCGGAAGATGCCAGCCTGTTGTCCGCTACCAAAGAATGTATGCAAACCCTGCATAACATAGCGAGAGTGTACACACGTGCCCAGGAATGGATAGGGCGTTTAGACAGTTGTTACATAGAGCTGAAAGATCTGTCGCATGAAATAGCAGGCGCACAGGAGGAAGTGGAGTTCAACCCCACCCGTCTGGATTATGTAAATGAACGCCTGAACTTAATCTACTCTCTGCAACAGAAACATCACGTACAAACAATAGAGGAATTGATAGCTGTGCAAACCGACTACCATGAGAAGCTGAACGCCATCACTTCTTTTGACGACCGTATAGCAGAACTTACCGCCCAAAAAAGAAACGCTATATGACAAAGTGATAAAGCAAGCCGCTGTGCTGACAAAGCTCCGTTCCCAATCGGGTAAGAACATTGAGAAACAGATGCAAAGCCTGCTGGTTCCTCTCGGTATGCCCAATGTGCGCTTTGTGGTGGAACTGAATCCGCGCAAGGAACCGGACAGTAAAGGGATGGACAGTGTGACATTCCTGTTTTCGGCCAACAAGAATGGAACATTACAAAATGTAGCTTCCGTAGCATCGGGCGGTGAGATTGCCCGTGTCATGCTTTCGCTGAAAGCCATGATAGCCGGAGCTGTGAAACTGCCTACTATCATCTTTGATGAAATAGACACTGGAGTTTCCGGTTCCATCGCCGAGAAAATGGCACTCATCATGCAGGAAATGGGAAAACAAAACCGTCAGGTCATCAGTATCACCCATCTGCCCCAAATTGCAGCACGCGGCATCACTCATTATAAAGTATATAAGGAAGATACGGAAACAGGCACCAACAGCTACATCCGCCGCTTGACTGATGAAGAAAGAGTAAAAGAAATAGCCAATATGCTAAGTGGAGCTACCTTGACAGAGGCAGCCCTGAACAATGCAAAGGCGCTGATAAGTGGCTAGTGCCAAGTGATTTATGGACTGTCATATTGCAGACATTAATCACTTACCACTAACCACCTGTCACTAACCATTAACCACTAATTAGACATGTTAGAAAAGAATGAAATGATTTTCGGTGTACGCGCTGTTATTGAAGCCATACAAGCCGGAAGAGAGATAGATAAAGTATTGGTGAAGAAAGATATACAGAGCGAACTGTCCAAAGAACTGTTTGCCTGTTTGAAAAATACCCTCATCCCTGTTCAGCGTGTACCCGTGGAGCGTATTAACCGTATCACCCGGAAAAACCATCAGGGAGTTGTAGCATTCATCTCCTCTGTCACCTACCAGAAAACAGAAAATCTGGTACCTTTCTTGTTTGAAGAAGGAAAAACACCCTTATTCGTCATGCTGGATGGAATTACCGATGTACGTAACTTCGGAGCCATTGCCCGTACCTGCGAATGTGCCGGTGCAGATGCCATTATTATTCCCTCGAAAAACAGTGTCAGTGTCAATGCTGACGCAATGAAAACATCCGCAGGAGCTCTGCACACTCTTCCCGTATGTCGCGAACAAAGTTTGACTAATACCATCAAGTATCTGAAAGACTGCGGATTCAAGATTGTAGCAGCTACGGAAAAAGGGGATTATGATTACACCAAAGCAAACTATAAAGACCCTGTATGTATCATTATGGGAGCCGAGGACACAGGTGTTCCCTACGAGCACCTTTCTCTGTGCGATGAATGGATCAAAATACCGTTAATGGGTAAAATAGAATCACTGAACGTATCGGTTGCCGCAGGTATTCTGATTTATGAAGCTGTAAAACAACGCGGCTTCACAGAAGACAAGACGGCATCCGCTTTATAAAATACCGTATCATCGTTAACAAACAATTAACTATATCATGAAGAAAGTACTTTTGATATTGGCATGCGGCATAGCTACCCAGCTAAGCTATGCACAAGCAACCCCAAAGTGGGCCGACAAAGCTAAAAAAGCCGTTTTTTCCATCGTTACATACGATAAAGATAACAAAATCAAGAATACAGGAAATGGATTCTATATCAATGAAAATGGAACGGCATTATCTGATTACACCCTGTTTGAAGGAGCCGAACGCGCAGTAATCATTAACGCGGACAGTAAAGAATTACCTGTATTGCGTATCTTGGGAGCCAACTCCATGTATGACATCGTAAAATTTAATACTGAAGCCGATAAAAAGACCATAGCATTAAAATCGGCATCACAGCCGGCATCAGTAGGTGAAACAGTCTATCTGCTGCCCTACTCGACTCAAAAAGCGGCAACCTGCCAGACAGGGACCGTCACCAAAGTAGACACCATTGGCGACAAGGCATATTATTATACACTGGCAATGACAACCAACGAAAAAACCGTAAGTTGCCCTATTATGAATGCCAATGGAGAAGTATTAGGTTTAATCCAAAAAAACGCATCGGATGAGGCCAAGGAAAGTTATGCCATCGGAGCTACATACGGTGCCTCACTGAGCATTACCGCCCTTTCTTTGAACGACATGTCACTGAATAAAATCGGCATCAAAAAAGGACTGCCCGAAACAGAAGACCAAGCACTGGTGTACCTGTTCATGGCATCTTCACAACAAAATCAGAACGAATATATCACCACATTAAACGATTTTCTGGAACAATATCCCAACAGCGCAGACGGATATATACGCCGTGCCACTACTTATATGGGATTTAGTGATGATGAACACAACGCTTTGGCAGATGCTGACCTGAAGAAAGCACTGGAAGTGACTACCAACAAGAGTGAGACGCAATATAATATCGCTAAATTAATTTATTCGTACATCATCTCTTTAGGTGACAAGAAACCATACGGTGACTGGAGTTACGACAAAGCTCTCTCCATCATTCATGATGCCATGCAAGCCGACAACCAACCCATTTACACACAATTGGAGGGAGATATTCTGTTTGCTATGAAGAAATATCCTGAGGCATACGCCGCTTATGAGAAAGTGAACCAGTCTTCCATAGCCTCTGCCGCTACATTTTACTCGGCAGCCAAAACCAAACAACTGATTGAAGGAACAGATATGAACGAGGTTATTGCCTTGATGGATAGTGCTGTGGCACGTTTTACCAAGCCTTATACATCGGAAGCTGCTCCTTATTTCTATGAACGGGCAGAAATAAAAGCCCAGACAGGTAAATACCGTGAAGCGGTAATAGATTATGATACTTTTTATGATGCTATCGGTGGACGGGTTACAGCCGCTTTTTATCTGCAACGCGAACAGGCGGAAATACAATGTAAGATGTATCAGCAAGCTATCAATGACATTAATAAAGCAGTAGAAATGACTCCTGAGGATGTAGCCATGTGGGTGGAAAAAGGTTCGGTGCATCTACGTGTAGGGCAACATAACGAAGCAATAGAAGCATTGGAAAAGGCTATCTCTTTAGACCCGAAAGCCGCAGCCGCATACCGCATGCTGGGATACTGCCAGATACAATTAAAGAAAAACAAAGAAGCCTGTGCAAACTTTGCCAAAGCAAAAGAACTGGGCGATGAAGTGGTAGACGGACTGATACAGAAGTATTGCAAATAATACCGGAAAGCTCCATCCAAAATCCGCGAATCTTGCTACGTGATTTCTGAAATCTTGTTGCATGATTCGCGGATTTTTGCTACAAGATTTCAGGGAGCATTCCCTGCCATTCATGAAAAAGCAGGAAAGGAAAAAATTCTACTTATCCCACAACTGCTGTATAATCAGTACCCGTTTCGTATCTTCCGTCACCCGGAAACGGTCATCGCTACGCTCTCCTACCAGCCATACAATCTGGCCTGCAGAGCAAACCACATATTGATTTTCTTTCTGGAAAAGAGAAAACTTACGATCTGTCAGATAATCGCTGATCTTCTTTTTCCCTTTCATTCCGAAAGGAACAAATTTATCCCCCTGCCGCCATTTACGCACCGTGAGAGGTAGCACCACCTTGTCTGCATCCAAACAGGCCGTATCCTTATTCTTAGGGATGACAAAGTCTGGCATTATTTCCTGCGTTTCCATTGCAAGCCGGAACGGGGGCACATTTTCCTCCACTTCCTCATCCGCCAGCTTCCTCCTGCGAATAATCAACTCCGTCCTGTCGCGCAGTACCTCCCATCCGGCAGAAACAAACCTTTTTCCCGACTGGGCAGACAAACTGCGGAATACATCTCCTGCCTGGACAGAATTGAAACCTAACGGATGAAGAATCTCAAACAGCAAAGCCGCCGGAGCACTCTCTTCCATCAAACGAGAAATAAGAATATGACCGGACTTTTCCATCACCCTTTCTTTTCCCGCCTCTATCTCCTTATTATATATAAGAGAAACATCAGTCAGACGCCTTGATGTTTCAGCTATACTTTCACTGACAGAAGGATTCAGCTCACGCAACATCGGAAGAATATTCAGACGGATTTTATTACGCATATATTCATCTTGCAAATTGGTACTGTCTGTAACATAACCTTGACGCAAACAACGCAAATAATCCAAAATATCCTGACGGCTCACCTCCAACAAAGGCCGTACAATGCAGCCGTTATGCGGACTAATACCTTTCAAGCCATTGATTCCCGCGCCACGTATCAAATTCAATAAAAAAGTTTCCACACTATCGTCCCGGTGATGGGCTACGGCAATAACAGCCCCCCCCTCTCCTTACGCAGTTGTTCGAACCAATCATAGCGCATTTCGCGAGCCGCCATCTCAATAGAAACATGATGCCTCGAAGCATAAGTGACCGTATCAAAATGAGTAACATGCAAAGCCACTCCTAATCCTTTACACAACTCATTGACAAACCTTTCATCTCTATCGGATTCCTCACCACGAAGGTGAAAATTACAATGGGCAGCCTCACAATGATACCCTAAAACAAGCAAGACACGCAACAAAGCTACCGAATCTGCCCCGCCACTCAATGCCACTAACACCTTATCATGCAAGGTGAAAAGTTGTTTCTCCTCTATATACTTCTGAATATTCCAATGAAACATGGCA
>OIFH01000013.1_pt1 | contig 92688 bp, 84 predicted proteins | sample 1581951 | NCBI WGS metagenome assembly OIFH01 (sample SAMN04414075, study PRJEB24778) | human gut metagenome | material: faecal | host: Homo sapiens | reverse complement strand
TTCTGAATGAAATGAAGAATGACGAACTATAAAGAGTTTTCTTATCCTTTTTCTATGTGTAACACATATCCTTTCTTCATCAGTGATTCTATCTTCACACTGGAGTCATTGCGCAACGCTTTTCGTAAATAGGTTATTTGTACATTCAATGCCAGCGAATTGGCATAGGATGAAGCTCCCCATACATGTTTCAACAGTATTTCCCGATCTACGGGAACATGGAGGTTTTTAGCTAATATTCGGAGTATCTCAGCCTGTCGGGAAGTAATCAGTACCTTGTTATTTCCTGTCCTTATTTCATTGGTGGTATAGTTGAATGTACTTTTCCCGAATGTATAGCTTTCTGTTTCAATTCTGTTGTCTACACATTGAAACCGTTCACGGATACGTGCCAACAGCTCTTCGGGATAAAAAGGTTTTGCTAGATAATCATTGGCCTGCAGATCAAAACCTTTCAGACGGTCGGCTTTATCGCTACGGTCTGAAAGAAAGAAAATAAGTACCTGATGATTTTGTTTCCGTATTTTTGCCGCTACCTCAAAGCCGTTCAGTTCGGGCATATTGATATCAAGCAATACCAAATCGGGCTTTATTAAGGGAAATTGCTGTAAAGCAATGTTTCCGTTCCCTGCGTAAGTAACTTCATAGCCTTCTGCTTCCAAAAAACGTTTTTAAGAGCATGGAGTATTTTAAATCATCATCTGCGAAAAGTATTTTGATTGTTTTCATCTTATATGAATTTGAATTGTTGAAATGATTATTGAGGTAATACAATACTGAAAGTCGTTCCTTTACCCGGCTGGCTGGTCAAGGATACGTATCCGTGGTGTGCTTCGGTGAGAAGTTTTACGTAACTTAGCCCTAGTCCGATACCCGGTATATTTCGGTCTGGTATATGGCTGCCGCGATAAAACTTATCAAAAACCTTGCTTTGCTCTGCTGGCGGAATTCCAATTCCGTTATCTGTTATTTGTATAGTAAGGGTGTGTCCTTTCTGTATACAGGATAAATCAATCCGGACTTCTTTACCGGAGTACTTGATGGCGTTCTCTATCAGGTTGCTGATGATGTTGGCAATATGTACCGGGTCGGCGATGACCAAAGTGGATTCCATTTTATAGTGCGGATGAACCGTAACCTGTTTATCGGCAGGTATATTGGTAAGCCGGATTAATTTATTTACGGTTTCCCGTAAATCAAAAGTACGGATGTGGAGAGGCGTGTGTTCATAGTCAGCCCGTGTCATATCCCTTACTTTGGCTAGGTAGGCAGAAAGATTGTCCAGTTCAAACATGGAATCCTTTACTACTTCATCCATTGCTCTTTCGTCTGTACGCATGGACTTGTTGTTGAGAAAGGCAATACACATTTTCAAGGTTTGTACGGGGCGTTTCAGTTCATGTATCATGGTATTTACAAAGCTTTTTCTCATTTCGTCTATTTTCCGTTGTTTCAAAATGGTCTTGATCTGGTAGATAAGGCAGAATACCAAGAGCAGAACTAATATCAGGCTACCCAACAGCTGCCATGCCATTTGTTGGAGAAGGGAGGGGAAAGGTATCTGTATGGATGCCGTCAATGCCTGTTTAAGTAAAGGATTATAAGGATAAACAATATACATTTCAGGTTTGAACAATCGGGTGGAAGAGGTATAGCTTCCATGCCACAGGATAGAATCAGTCTGCATCAGTCTGATATTTGTCAGTTTTATCTGGTTGGCTTGTAATAGTGAATCAAAATTTTCAGCTCGAAAGGGGTGGGTCATCTCGGCTCTATAACGTGTGGCTGCATCAAATAGAATTTCATTGGAAATGTTCTCTACCCGAAAACTGTCGCGGACTATAACACTTTCCTCATTCAACAATGCATTCTGTTTTATCAATGAATCCAGATTATTAATTTCACTTTTTTGTCTATAAAAACTAATGACACAGGTTGTTTTGCCGTTTTGGTTCACCGAATCCGGCATTTCTATTTTGTAGCTCAGTGTATATTTGTGGTTGTTAGTCCGTTTGTCATAGCGTGTATTCATTTCTTCTTTTTCCAGTTGCAGTATTTGTTTATGCAGTTCCTGCATGAACGTTCTCGTTGAATAGCAATATTGGTGGTGAAGCCAATAGCCTTGACCGCCTATTATCAGTATAGCTGTAATGATAGTCAGTATCCATACTGTTTTTATTCTTTTTTCCATCTTTTCTTTTTTTCGTTAAAGCAAAGGTACGGGCTATCCTTAGATATGCAATGTACACGAGGGTTGTTTTTTCATCGGCGTAATATTTCAGTAATAATTTTGTGGTATCGGGAAGGAGAGAAGGACCTAGCTTTGCAGTATAAAATTCATCACTTAAAAACAATTCGGATTATGAAAAAGAAACTGGCAAACCTGTTATTTTTGGCAATCATGGCATTGCCGGCTACGGCGCAGATAACCATTCTCGCTATGGATGATGTGAAGAAAAGCGAACCCATAGATGAATTGGTTTTCCGTGCCCAGTATGAGTTGAAGATGGTAGAGGACACAACTAAGGCCGACCGTCAGCCCAATTCGGAAACGATGATGCTGGAAGTGGGAAAGAAATGTTCGCAATTTTATAGTTACACTACTTATCTTCGGGATTCTACTTTGATCGCCGACTATGCTAATAAAGTGTCCCAAGATGTCTTGCAGCAACATGCCAAGGCTTATGGAAACGGGCGTATTACATATCGGATTTATAAGAACTATCCTACGGGAAAGGTGACAACGCTTGACCGGTTGGCTACCAGTAATTTCCGTTGCGAGGAAAAGAATGAAAAACCGGTATGGACCTTATTACCCGATACGGCTACTATTCTGACTTATCATTGCCGGAAAGCAACTGGTCACTTCCGGGGAAGAAGTTATACGGCATGGTTCACGATGGAAATTCCTGTAAGTGAAGGGCCTTGGAAACTTTGTGGATTGCCAGGTCTCATCATAAAGCTGAGGATGACCGCCGACATTATTCATTTGAATGTACAGGTATCGAGCAATTCCGTGGACCGAAACCACTTCTTTTCAATGGAAAAGGTTTTGAATCCATCAGTCGTAGAGATTTGAATAAGGTATATGAGCGTTATGCCAAGGACCCGGTAGGCTTTATCACTTCTACAGCCCCCAATGTAAAATTGACGATAAAAGATGAGCAAGGTAACACGTTGAAAAACTTTGAGTTACCTTATAATCCGATAGAATTATCTGAAAAATAACAAGATGAAAACAGCAATCATTCTCTCTTTGTTGAGCTTTTTGCTTCATATTCACACAAACGCACAAAACACGATAAAGGGACGGGTAACGGACAAAGTTACCCGTCAGCCTTTGGAATCCGCTACCGTCACTTTGCAACAGGGAGGGGATGGCAATATCATCAACTATACTTTGACAGATGCTGACGGACGTTTTCAACTTTCCTCTTCATCCTTGAAAGACAGGACAATAACGGTATTTTATATGGGTTACAGGAAAAAGACCATACCGGTACTTATCAGTCGTCCGTTAACTATCGAACTGGAGCAGGAAACTGTCTTGCTGAAAGAAGTACAGATTCGTCCGGGGCGCGTATGGGGAAGGCAGGATACCTTGAAATATGACCTCACCCGTTTTACATCTTCCAAAGATCGGAATGTAAGTGATGTGTTGAAAAAACTTCCCGGCATCAATGTGGAAGAGAATGGAACTATAAAATATAATGGAAAAGTGATCAGTAATCTCTATGTGGAAGGTATGGATGTGAGTGGCGGTCGTTATAATCAAATTAATAATAATCTGAAAGCGGATGCCGTACAGGCAGCGGAGGTCATTGAAGGACACCAACCCATTAAGTCCTTGCGTGGCAAGACCTTTACGGATGACGTTGCCTTGAATTTGAAATTGAAACCCGAAGTCCGTTCCCAATGGATTTATACCGTTATGGCAGGGGGAGGTTATGGAGAGAAAGCACTTTACGACGCTTCGTTCAATGTACTGCAATTGAGTCGTAACCGGCAGACTGTCTATACTTACAAGGCAAATAATATAGGCCGGAATCTGTTTTCCGACCAACAGAAACTGGCATCCGGCAATAGCTTTGACCGGGTGACGGACAGCAATCCTCCCATTTTTCTTCCTTTACCCGAACCGGCCATGCCCTTGTCGCAAAAAAGGCTGTTATTCAATGAAACGCATACAGCCTCTGCCAACCGCCTGTACCGATTGGATGAAGAAAAGCAATTACGATTTCAGTTAGGGTATATTCATGACCGCACAACCCGGCAATATGGAAGTGAGGAAATCTATTATTTTGCACAAGATACGGTGCATACGGCTACCAACCGGCATGACCGTTTAAAAACCGATTGTCTGAATGGTGAAGTAAATTATGAAGATAATGCTGCAAGTCGGTACACTCGTGAGAATTTTTCGTTTGCAGGAACATGGAAATCAGGAGTTTCGGATATAACGGGTGATAATGTTATTTTCCAAAAGATAAAAAATTCACAATGGGAATTGAAGAATTATTTCAACCAACTTTACACCAAAGAAAAATACACCTGGGGAATCCGGTCGTATATCCGTTACACCCATCTTCCTGCTTTACTGACAGTGATTCACCGCAACCTGCCCGTGTCATCTGCCGATAACAGACTGATTGCCACCTGCATCCACCGTAGGGACGAATTGAATTTGCCTGATAACATCAACGAAAACACATATCGAACTGTCACCGGACAGACATATGAATCTATCCCTATGGAATATGAAGAAATGAACATCGACAATGCCTACACGGATAATGCCCTTTATGGGATGCGGAAAAAGAATGGAGTGAATTACCAGCTTACAGGTGGTTTTCGTGGCGAACTTTCTTCGGTGAGACAGGAGAATAGTTACTCTGCTCCTCGTTATTCCTTCTATACTATTCCCCGTATAGAATGGGAGAGGACTGATTTTTTACTCACCGCTGCTGCCACTGTCTGGTGGAATCGTCTTCCAAAGCAATCTTATTCCCGTTTTTATGCCGCTCCCTCCCTTTATTTTCGCTATAAGTTTAGTCCCCGTTGGAAAATGTCCTTATCAGGCAGCCTGGACGAGAGTGAAGGAGGAATACAGGATATCTATCCTTTCCATTATCGTGAAGATTATCGTACTGTGGTGAAACACACGGGAAAAGTAGCTGTAACCGTCCGGCAACTTTATACCTGCTATCTGGAATACAAAAATACTGTCAAGGAATTTTTCTGGACTTTATCAGCTTCCTATTCCCACAATCGTTATAATCTGATGGCAGAACGTAATTATAAGGACGGTAATTTTTATCTTTCGTCTGTGGAAAGAAATCATTCCTCTTATAGTTACGCCTTGAATACCATAGGGTCGAAAGGGGTATATGACTGGAATTTGAAGACTTCTCTGGAACTGACTTTAGCACGCAATGAAGGTAAACAGTTGAATGAAAATATCGTTCAGAATTACAGGTATGACTATCTGCGCGTCGAACCTAAAATTGTGTGGGCCCCTTCTGCACTTTTTGAGGTTGAATACAAAGCGACGGTCAGTTGTGGGGGTTCCGGAATAGGAAAGGATACCCGTTTAGACCCTTTATGGGATGTAGCTCAACGGCTGACTCTCAGTTTGGGATTTCATGATACGGACTTCCGGTTATCCGGAGAGCATTTTTATAATGATTTAAGCAAGGACCAGCATCTGAATACTTGGCTTGCAGATGTTTCATTGATACATAAATCCGGAAAATGGAGGTTTACCGCTTCTGCTATGAATCTGTTTAATAAGGAACAATATCGTTATACTCTTTATTCTGCTGTGCAGAATTATACTTCTTGGGTAAAACTTCGTCCCCGCGAATTTATGGTATCTGTGCAATATCAGTGGTGAAAAAGAATTGGGATGGAGTTAAACTTGTAGCTTTCATGTAAGGACAGTGCTGTGTGTTTTACTGAAAGTATGAGGTGGACTGTATCTTTTTAGTGTTGCATAATATATCCTCTTCTATCTCTTCTGTTGTTTCTTCATGGTATTCTTTGTAGATAACCCCTTCATTCAGATAGTGGATAATATCACATATTTCCCTTAACGAGGCAATGAGATGTGATGAAATTATCACCGTCTTTTCTTTTGCTTTCAGTTGCCGGATGAGTCTTTTCATCAGGATACACCCCTTCAAGTCCACCCCATTGAACGGCTCGTCAAGAATAAATACGTCATTTTCTTGCAATAATAATGCCATAAATCCCAGTTTCTTTTTCATTCCGGTAGAATATTCGGCAGCATACCTGTCAAGGGGCAGTTGGAAAATTTCATTTAAATGTTGAATGGTGAGTGTACTGACCGGCAGACCTTTGGCCTTCATACAGAATTCCAAGTATTCAAGACCCGTGATTTGGGAATAAAAGAAGTTGGATGCAGACAGATAACCTGCTTTTAAAGTTTTGCTTTTGGTTATGCTTCCAGTATAATCATAGATTCCCGTCATGCAGTTGAATAAAGTAGTCTTTCCGGCACCATTCTCACCCACCAAACCATATATTTTTCCAGGGTGATATTCTAAATGAATCCCGTTTAATACTTTGACTTTACCGAATTTTTTTATGTAAATCATTCACTTCTATCATAGTAATCTTTTTAAATGTTTGCGTGTCTGGCAGCTCAACAATGTGGTAAGAGCCATGCCGGGTATTAAAAGAAACGGAACAAAAAGAGAACCTAAATAAAAAGGCATCAATATACTTAATTGCACAATAAACAGCAATAGGGGGGATGGGATGATATGGCGCAACATACTGATGCCAATGGCATAAATCAAGGTGGCGATATAATAAGATAAGAAAAAGAGGATTTCATCTTGGTCATAGGTAGATGCTATAAGTGCTAAGCCGAAAGGAATGGAGGTGATGAAAACATTCCATGCGATACTTTTCGATTGGAAACGGCATAAAGTCTTGAAATTTTTGAAATGAAGAAGATATCCGGTGTCCATTGGTTGCAGATAGCCTGACGCCTGTATCAATCCCCATAGAACGACACACACTTTGTCTATTTTTATATTTCCGTGTACGGTTCCTGCTATGGAAAAAAGCAAGAGTAGGGCATATATCCAGAAAGATTGGCGGAACATCCGTATATATTCATAACTTCCTTTGTAGAGAAAAGGTAAGCGGATAGGTTTGTGTTCCAGCTTAATTTCTTTCAGGAAAGGCAATAACGTGGCGAACAGCCATAAACCGATAGCTTCTGTAAATCGCCCTTTTATCATTTCCATTCCCGCAAATGGCAATGTGATTAAAGTATACTCTTTGATCAGGAAGACTGGAAGATGGGACGTTAAAGTGTGTAGAAACTCTTTATCTTTTCTATAATTATGATAGCTGGCCAATAAGAGAACGCATACCACAGGAATGATGAAACGGTTTTCTGCCAAGAACAATATCATGATGGCAGCCACCGTTAAGATGGTAAGGAAGACTATTCTGAAGATACCCAGTTCTATGACTATCCTTCCAAAATTTTTTAAACGAAGCAGCAGATACAGCTGAAACATAAAGTGCTTTTTTATTCTAGTTGAGGGTACAAAGGAATAAAATATCCGGTTAAGTACCCTCATAATGGAGTGAAAAATTATTCTTTATGCTCCTCTTTCAGTTCTGCCAACTCTTTGTTCACCCGTGTCAGCTCTTTAATTCTGTCAGATACATAATGGAAGAGGAAATAGTCAGTCAGAATAGCCATCAGCATCAAGATAGATATGGTCAATACCATCCACCATTGATGGTAATTATAAAAAAATACACCGAGGAATATGGTAACAATTGGGTATCCTGTAATATAGCCCCAATGAAATAACTTTTTGTATTGGAGTACATTCTTTATTTTTTTCCAGTTTTATAATTCCGATAAAGTTTAGAGCCAAAACATAAAGCAAGATTCCAAAGGTTAGTCGGCAGAAAGGGGAGAAAGTTACACCTTTGTGCTATAAAAATCTTTGTATTGAAAGTAGGTATTACAGGTCTGTTCTTTCAAATGTAATGATTTAGTAATTTTCTTAATGTAGCAGGCAGGATTACTTTTTGCGGACGTTAAAGCATTTGTCGAAAAAGTCTTTTTTGTTTTTCCCGTAAACATTAGTGTCAAGTCCTTTCCATGTCTCAGGAAATATCTTTTTAGCGAGTTCCACCTCTTCTTTAAGAACCGCAATATTATCAGTCATCAATGCCATGTTCAGTGCGCGGTTAATGCGGAAACTGGCATACTTGAGGCTGTCTGTAGCATATTCTTTTATGAGGATGGCATAGGCGGAATCGGCAGACCGATAATTTTTTTGGGCGGTAAGGCTGTCTCCGAAATAATCTTCAAACATCGCTTTCATTGACCATAAGTCGGCACTGAGGGTGGATTGTTTTTCGGCTTGCCGGAGTACAGATAGAATCTCACGGTACTTTTTGCACGCTGATAAATAACTAATTCTTCCCACATACACTTTTATATTGGTAGGGTCAATGGCTAACGCGCTGTCCAGTTTGGCCCATATTTCCTTGTCGTTTATAGAGATATGTTCACTGTCATTATTAAAGAAGAAAGTGCTGTCCAAAGAAGGAGACCATAGGTTTCCCGCTTCTGCTACCAGACGGTTGGCTTCTTGGGTGTGGAAGTTTTCTTCTGTAGTTACGGGGGTGGAATGGTGTTTGCATGAAGCTGTAAGAGTTAATAATAAGCCAAGTAAAATGGTGGTTTTCATCAGTCTGTGTATTATGGGTATTAGTTTGTTGCCAACACAAAAATACGATAAAAAAAGTGATATGTGGCAAAAGGCAGTAAGAGTTTTGTTGCAAGTGTCGATTTTGCGCATAGGACTTCTTTTTCTAACTCATATATATCAAATATATTTTCAGATGATTGGTTATAACGGTTCTGTTTATATCAGACAATGTTTTCATTGCTTTCCGTGTACATCAAATCACTTCGTATCCTTTTGTTTATTCATTCTATTTTTTACGAAGGGGCCAACTACCTGATTATTTTTCTCCTTAATCCATCTTTTCCGTTATATTAAGCCTTTTTCCCCTAAAGATTAAGTACTTTTGTCCAGATGTGTTCTATCTCCATAGGTTGCGGAGTTGACTCCATAAGCTTTGGAGATAACTCCATAGCCTTTGGAGTTAAGTCCAAAGCTTATGGAGATAGAATACAAAAGGAAGAGAACCCTTAACCATAGAGCAGAAAGGGCTTACGGATACAGATCAAATCTTTTAATGATGGATATAAAATATGATTTCAAGGCCAACCCTTTCAAGGAAAAGGACGGCAAGCCGGTGCTTTATCCGGCGGTAGTGGTGAAGGAAACGATTACTACCGATCACATTGTGAAGGAGTTGTCCAAGCACAGCGCATATTCGGCGGGCTGTGTGGTGGGAGTGCTACAGGAGGTGGCCGATATGGTTGTATCCCATTTGCGGCAAGGGAAAAATGTGCGGCTGGACGGACTGGGTACGTTCTCTCTTGCCTTGTCCTCGCGTGAGGTGACAGACCGGAAAGAGATACGTGCGGCATCCGTGAGGATAAAGAAAGTGAACTTCCGTCCGGTACCGGAGTTAGTCAAGAGGGTACGTCAGGATACGGATATCCTTCGTGCCGAGTTCGGCTTCCTGCCTACGGGGAAGAAGTATACTAAAGAGGAGCGTTGGAAATTGCTGGAAGCTTATTTGAAGGAACACGGTTCCATTACACGTCTGGTTTATTCGGAATGCTTGGGGATGGCGCGCACCACGGCTGCTTATGAGCTGAAGGGTTGGTACGAAGAGAAGAGATTGGACAAAGAGGGAAAGCACTCTCATGCGGTGTATGTGCTGCGCAAGCAGGAAAGTGTTCCCGAAGTTTAGTCTTATCCGTTTGGGAATAAAAAGAGAAGGAAGGTGGTTATACAAGAAAGGGTGGTAGCAGTGGTAGCACTTTTTAAAACTCGGGGTTCTTCTTCATTTTGGGGGCAACACTTCACTACCAAAGTTCGACCAATAAAGACATTCGAATGAATCTTCGAAAATAGAGAATAATATATCCCCGAATACAATCTAATAGCCGATGAATAAAGGGATATGAATAAATCACTTGCCCCCAAAATGAAGAAGAACCAAAAACTCAGGGTAGAGACTTTTACAGTTTGTCATGTAAAGTCCCGGCTGCTTTCAGATAAGCCACATAGTTCAGGTAAAGTTGGAAACGGGCATCCACTTGGGTTTCGTATGCCTGTTGCCATAGTGCTTGGGCTTCCAGATGGTCTGAAAGAGTTTCCAGCCCTACTTCGTACTGGCTTTTGCTGACGCGTCGGTTCTCTTCCGCCTGCCGCAGGGAACGGTCGGCAAGTTCGCTTTCCAGTTTCGCTTCGTCCAAATTGTTGGCGGCCTGGGTCAGTTCCAGTAGCATTTGCTCGTTCAGATTTTGCTGTTGCAGACGGGTTTGTTCCAGTTTGGCTTTGGCTGCACGTACCTTGTTGCTGCGTTCGCCGAAATGGAAAAGGGGAATACTTACGTTCAACAGGACAGAGAAACTGGCATTATCCAGAAAATTCTTTTCGTTCAGTTCCAAACCGTGTACATAGTCGTATGAACCTTTGATGCCTACTTTGGGAAGCAGTTCGCTGCGGTTTAACTTGACTTGTTGGCGGGCGATGGCCACTTGTTTGTCCAGTATACCGTATTCCGGACGACGGGTGATATCTAGTACCTGTAATTCCATTTCCTGTTCTATTTCCGGGAAATCTCCGGAAATGAGGATCTCCGTGGTCAGCGGTTTTCCTATCAGGTGGCAGAGGTTCATGGTAGCCAGGCGGAGAGCATTCTCGGCTTTGCGTATGCCCAGTTCACTTTCATTCAGTTTCACTTGCACTTTCAGCACATCGTTCTGAGGTTTCAGTCCGTGCTTGTAGGCACTCTCCACGTTCTTTTGCAATTCGGCCAATACGGCATGGTATGTGTCGGCCACTGTTTTCATCTCTTTCGCTTTCACTACCAGAGCGTATGCCTGGTCTGTTTTCAGAATGACTTCTGTGGCGGTCAGGGTTTCGTTCATCTGTGCCATTTCTTTACCTAACAGGGACATTTTGTAGGCGGCGCGGATTTTACCGCCCATATAGAGGGGTTGTTCTAATTGTATGCCACCCATGTAGACCCATCCTATCTTGTAATCCAGGTTGATACCGGGAAAATAGGCGAAACCTGAGGGTTGTCCCGGATTAAACTGTCCGGTGGCGTCGGGCAGAAAGACGGGCAGGTTGCCTCCGGCTATGCCATAACTGCCGTCGGCATTGCTGTAAGTCCCGTTCCACTAGCTGTCAGATTGGGGAAGAAGTTCCCCTTGTAACTCTTGGCTGTGTAGTGGGCGCTTTCCGTTTGTTTTACAGAAGCCGCCATCTCCTTATTGTATTTCAATGCCATTTCACGGCATTCTTTCAGACTCAGTGTTTCCTGTGCCTGTGCCGGGGCGACAAGATGCCATAACAGAAAACAGAAGGGGATTATCATTGTTTTTTCATTTGTTCTTGTTTTTGTATGTCAGTGAAATAAATCAATCGTTTCTTATTTTGAAGAACAAGGCGTATAATATAGGGATAAAGAGCAGCGTAATCAGCGTGCTGCACAGCAATCCGCCCATGATAGCTGCCGCCAGTGAGCCGAACATGGCATCGGACAGCAAGGGAATCATACCCAGAATGGTGGTCAGCGAAGCCATCATAACAGGACGAAGACGGCTTTGGGAACTGTCTATCAATGCGGTAACAGGTTCTATCCCTTTACTGATTTGAAGGGTGATTTCATCCATCAGTACAATTCCGTTCTTTATCAACATGCCGATAAGACCCAAGGTTCCTACGATGGCCACGAAGTTGAATACCTTCCCCGTGAGCAGCATCACTGCTACCACTCCTACAAAATCATCGGGATACAGCAGAAGATGATGATAGGCTTGCGGTAGTCCTTGAATAGCATTATCAGGATGGTAATCATCAGAATGATGGCCAACGGGAAGTTCTGGAACAGGTATTTCATGGACTGGTCGCTGGCTATCTTCTCACCTTGCCACACCAGTGAATATCCTTCGGGTAGTTGTATCTTCTCTATACGTTCTGCAATGGCAAGACGTGCTTTTTCCGTTTCTATGCCCGGTGCGGGCGAACACTGTACACGCTGGCTTCTCTGACCGTTGTAACGGGGAACTACCGGGTCTTCCCATCGGATATCAATTCCTTTGCTGATTTGCTTCAGCGGAGTACTTCCCATGATGCTTTCCACCAAATCTTCTTTCGAAAGCGTGCCGGCTTTCAGTTTCACCATGGTTTCTTCGTTCAGCAGTCCGTTCAACGAGGGCAGTGACGAGAAGACTTGTGCATTGCCTAAATCTTCTATGGGTTCTCCTTTTTCGTCAAGGCATTTCAGATAGATATTGTTTTTGTGGATGCCTTCGTAGAAAGAGCCGATGGGAATTCCTCCGGTAGCTGTGAGCAGGGAAAGGCTGACATCATTGCGGCTCAGGCCGAGGGCACGGGCAGACGGCTGGTCATATTCGATGGTCAGTACAGGAATCTGAGGTTCCCAGTCGGTGGTGATAAGGCAGACTTCCGGTGTATTTTCCATGATGGTACGGGCGCTGTCTGCCAGTTGGTGCAGAACGGCAGGGTCGGGGCCCAGGAATTGCGCTTCTATGGGATATTTCTTGAACATCAGATTGTATCTTTTCAATTTGATGTATGCGTCCGGATAGGCTTGGGAGAGGTAAGCTTGGATTTCATCTATATGTTCTACCAAGGTTTCCGGTGAGGTGAAATCGATAATCAGTTCGCCATACGAAAGCGATGGGTTGGCAACGCTCCGCACCAGGTTATAGCGTCCGGGCGTACCGCCTATGGAGGTGGTGACGTGGGTTATTTCCTTGCGTCCTTTCAGATAGGTTTCTATTTCTTTCAAATCTTGTGCCACACGAGTGTGGTTGTTTCCTTCCGGCAGTTTGTATTCCATGTAAAGCTGGTCGTAAACCATGTCGGGGAAAAAGCCCTGACGCATGTATGGATAGCCGAAAGCGGAAAGTAGCAACAGGCCAATCATGGTGAATACAAAACTCCACCGGTGGGCCAGACCGAACCGCAGTGCCGAACGGAGACCGGCATAGATTTTACCTTTGTACACACGCTTTCCGGTACTGCCGGTATCTATGGCAGGATGTAGTCTGCGGTCGGCCATCAGCGGTACGTGAATCAGTGCCAATACCCAGCTCAACAGCAGGGAAACGGCAAGTACGATGAAAAGGTCGCGCGTGTAGACTCCTGCGGTGTCGGGGGACATGTAGATAGGTAGAAAGGCGATAATGGCTATCAAGGTGGCTCCTAAAAGAGGCATAGCTGTCTGTCGCCCGATAGCAGTCATGGCTTCCATTCGTTTTTTTCCGGCTTTCAAGTCTACCAGTATGCCGTCTATGATGACGATAGCATTGTCTACCAACATGCCCATTGCCAGTACAAAAGCAGCCAATGATACGCGTTGCATCGTTCCACCTGCCGAATAAAGGAACAGGAAAGAACCGAATACGGTGATGATCAGGCTGATACCTATGATAAGGCCGCTCTTGAATCCCATTGCTATCATCAGTATCAGTACTACGATGATGACGGATTCTATCAGGTTGATGACAAAGGTTCCCAAAGAGCTGCCTACCCGTTCGGGCTGATAGAAGATTTTGTGGCATTCCACTCCGGCGGGCAGACGTCCGGTTTTGAGTTCGACCAACTTGCTTTCTACGGCATGGCCTACTTTTATAATGTCCGAGCCACTGGAGGCGGCGATGAGTATACCGAGAGCACGTTCATGGTCATAAAACATTTCATTGCGTGTGGGATCCTCGTAGTCTTTTTCTATGCGGGCGATGTCGCTCAGGCGAAGCTGGTCGTCATCATGTCCCTGGATCAGCATTTTTCCAATATCTTCTACGGTTTTGAATTTATCGTTTACTGTGACTCGGATACGGTTGTCACCATTTTCATAATATCCTGTATAGGTGGTTTTGTTCTGTCCGTTCAGTGTGGCGAGAACTTCGGCAGGTTTAACACCGAGGTTTGCCATACGGTCTTGCAGCAGGGAGATGTTGATACATTCGGAACGTTTGCCGTAGAGTTCCACACGGTCCACGCCTTCCAGTTCGTTCACTTCCCGTTTCACCAGTTCGGCATAGTCGGACAGTTCACGGTCGGACAGTCCGTCGCCTGTCAGGGCATAGAACATACCATATACGTTTCCGAAATCATCCTTGACTATCGGGGTGGTGGCTCCTTCGGGCAACAGGGCGTGGGCGTCGCTTACTTTGCGGCGCAGCATGTCCCAGCATTGTTCCACTTCGTCGTCCGGCACGGTGCTCAGCAGTTCTATCTGTATCAGGGATAAGTCGTTGTATGAATAACTTTCTATATTGTCTATGTTGCCCATGGTGCGGATGTTCTTTTCGAGCACGTCCGTTACTTCCAGTTCTACCTGGTGGGCGGAAGCACCCGGATAGGTGGTGACTACCATGGCAAGCTTTACTTTTATTTCGGGGTCTTCCAGCTTGCTCATCTGATAGCAGGAGTAGGCTCCGCCGAACAGCAGAACCGCTATCAGGAAATAAATCAGATTCCTGTTACGGAATGCCCATTTGCTGATATCCATTATAATAATCCTCCTATATTTGTGTTAGTGACAAGTGGTAAAGGTTTTACAGTTTCTCCATCCTCGATGTGATGTACTCCCGAGGATACAATCAGCTCTCCTGGTTTCAGCTGTTCGGCAGTGATGAGGCTGTGTCCGTTGTTCAGTAAACGTAGCATGGATATTTCCTGTTTGTGCACTGTGTTGTCCGATGGGTTGAAGACGAATACATACGCTTTGCCTTCTTTTTGCAGGATGGCGCCGGTAGGGACAGAGAGAGTGTTCGTCTGTTCTGTACGGTAAGAGATGGTGACCATGGTGTTCATTCCGGGAGAGGGGACAGCCGGCGTTCCGGGTACTACTTGCAGGCGCATGGTGTATAATTGGTTTGCATTGGCTTTCGGGGTGACACTGATTAGTTTCAGCGGATAGGTTTCGCCCGGATAGATGTCAAACGTACAGTGATAATTGTCGAACTGGTCCCGGCGGATGTATTCGGCCGCAGGAAGGTTTATTTCTACTTCGGGAGTCCCACTGCTGATCATGGATAGGACGGGCATTCCGGCTCCGATGGTTTCGTGAGCTTCAAACAGGCGTTTTTGGACGTACCCGTTGAAGGGGGCGTAGAGCCGTGTATAAGCCAGTTGGTCTTTGTGATGTTTGTACTTGGCAGTGATTTGTTTGAGTCCGTATACAGCTTTGTCATTGGCGTTGGGGGTGGTTCCGTTGTCTTTGTAAAGGGCCATGACTCTTTCCGCTTCCGCTTTTATTTGCTGGTATTCTGCTTCAGTAGCATCCAGTTGTACTTGATAGTCGGTGGGGTCCAGTTCGGCCAGTAATTGTCCCTCCTGCACACGGGTGCCGTCTTTTACATGTATTTTGCTGATGGTTCCGCTTACCCGGAAGGCAAGGCTGATATCTTGTGCGGCTTTTACCTTTCCCGGAAATTGCAAGAACGTTTGCTTGTCGGCAGAAACGATCGTGTCTATTTTTACTGTCTGATAGCCTTTGGCTTTCTGGGTACGCTGTGTGCAGGAACTCAGTAGAATCAAGGAAATACCTGTTAGAATAAGATAAATTTGTTTCATATATCATGCTATTGGTTTTCTGATGCAAAGTTATCCCGAAGCAAGAGGATAGAAAAGGTTGATATGAATGATAAATTGTCCGATTTGTATATTTTCTAGTAGATATATAGCTGAAAAGTTTGCGATTTGTATTTATTTTGCAGTGAATGAATAAAAGAGATAGATGGTCGGACAACAGATGCCTTTTCAGTTTACAGTGCTTTCGAGCAGTGATCCGCATACTTTTAAAGACGGACAGATTATTTCTACATTTAATAAATGTGGCTTTTTCTTTTGCCGGAGGGGAAATGTGGAGGTTTCACTGGAAGATAAGCTTTTTCAGATAAAGCCCGGTGATGTGTATATTTACATGGCTTCTACCTTGGTGCATCTGCTTCATAAGAGCGAGGATGCGGATGGAGTGATGGTAGAAGTGGATTTGGATTATCTCATTCCTATTGTTAATAAGGTGATTAATGTGGAAAACCAGCTTTTTATGCGGAACCATCCTTGTATATCACTTTCTGATAGGCAACGTATCCATTTGGAGTATCTGTTGGATAATTTGCAGGAAAGGATAGGGGCGGAGGACGTACTGGAAGTGAATTTGCAACAACAACGCCTGACTTTAGAGTTGATTAAGTCAATGGGACAGACTTTTTGCTATGAAATATTGAATATGTATTTCGCTAACCAACCCATGCAGCCTTTGCCACAGAATAAGAAGGATGTGATCTTCCAGAATTTCATGCTGGCTCTTTTCCGTTTGTATAGGAAAGAGCGTGATGTTGCCTATTATGCGAAGATGCAGCACATTACTCCACGTTATTTTTCTACGATCATTAAGGAGAAGTCGGGGAATAGTGCCTTGCAATGGATTGTGCAAATGGTGATTACCGAGGCGAAACAATTGCTTGAAGGATCGGATTTGAGTATCAAGGAGATTGCGAACCAGCTGAACTTTCCTACGCAGTCTTTCTTTGGAAAGTATTTTAAGCAATATGTGGGGATTTCACCTAAAGAATATAGAAAAGGCAAGTTGAGGATTAAGGATGGAATTTGATTTCTGAAAATGCAATCTATTTTATTTTAATGTACCTTTGTGTACAAATCATAAACGTTTTATTTATGACCCGAAAGAAAGAACAAGAGCAATTTATATCTTATATTACAGAACGGCAAACCCATGAGGGCCAGATGGCTGTTGCTGATTTTTTGCGGAAATATGCTGTCCGGTATCATAACTCTGATTTCATTTCCTCTGATCCGGTGCAGTTTCCGCATCGTTATCATTCTAAGGCGGATATTGAAATCAGTGCTTTTCTTACTGCTTTTCTTAGTTTCGGAGCCCGCCCTCAGATACTGAAGGCAGCAGAACGACTGGATTCTATAATGAACCGGCAGCCTTTGCAGTATGTGTTGTCTGGAAACTGGAAAATAGATTTCTGTGGTGAGGAGTCGTTCTATCGGACGGTTTCAAAAAATAAGATGGCACAATTGTTTTATTGGCTGCATACTATATATAATAGGTATGAGAGTATGGAGGATGCTCTTCTTTGCGAAACGGATGGAACTCCGATGCAACGTCTTTGTCGTTTGTTGGGAGTGTCGGATAAGGCGCCGCAAAAGAAATTGAATATGTTCCTGCGCTGGATGATCCGTCGCGATTCGGAAGTGGATTTTGGAATCTGGAGGAATTTTTCTCCATGTGAGTTGATTATCCCTTTGGATACGCATGTCAGTGAGATGGCTTTCAGATTGGAGCTGACCCGAAGTAAATCTTATACGCTGAATAATGCGAGAACTATTACTGCGGCTTTGGCTGAGGTTTTTCCCGAAGACCCTTGTCTGGGGGATTTTGCTTTGTTTGGCTATGGGATTAATGAATTATGAAATGTAGTTGGGGGTGTGTTTCTCGAAACAGGTAGCTGTGGTGAGGATGATTATCGGATATCGTTTGAGATAAGTGGAAATCTAAAAATAATCCCCGAAGGATATCACATCCATCGGGGATTTTCGGTTTTTTGGTTAAAGGTTAGTATAAAATTAGGTTAGGTTGTTTCTTAAATTATAGGGGTACGTATTCCACAAAGGCCTCCATTGCTTCATAACATGCCAAACCAAGTTGGTCATACAAAGCGGCTGTACCCCGATTGCGGTCTTCACTTCTTTGCCAGAACAGACGTTCGTCATTGCCCAGGAACGGTGCGCTTTCCATCTGAGACTGATGCTTTAAGATGGAGTTACGTTTAGCACGCAGTTCTTCAGGACTGAACGGTACGGCCATTTCAATGTTTTCAATTTCCCATTCCGCCCATGCGCCACGATACATCCAAATGCGACAGTCTTTCAACCATTCGGCACCGGCTTCTTTCTCGATGTCAATAGCGGCAAGCACTGCGTCTGTGCAGACACGATGGGTTCCGTGCGGGTCAGCCAAGTCACCGGCTACATAAATCTGATGGGGCTTTACTTCACGTAATAACTGCAAAACAATTTCTACATCGGCTTCACTGATGGGATTCTTTTCAATCTTGCCGGTTTCATAGAAAGGCAGATCGAGGAAATGAACACGGTTCAGTGGAATTTGATTGTAAGTGCTTGCGGTACGGGCTTCTCCACGGCGAATCAATCCTTTGATGGTCAGAATATCACGGCTGTCCATATCGCCTTCTTTCTTAGCGGCAAGGAATTTCTTGATTTCAGCATATTTGTTTTTGATGGTTTCGTTGGAGTTTTCATCAAAAAGCTGGTTGAAACCGTTGATGAAGTGCATGAAACGTACTACTTCTTCATCGCCTACGGCAATGTTTCCGGAAGTTTCGTATGCTACGTGTACCTCATGACCTTGCTGAACCAGACGGCGTAAAGTTCCACCCATTGAGATTACATCGTCATCCGGATGCGGAGAGAAAGCAACCACACGTTTTGGAAATGGTTTCGCACGTTCGGGGCGATAGGTGTCGTCTGCATTCGGCTTGCCGCCGGGCCATCCGGTGATGGTGTGCTGCAGATCATTGAATATTTTGATATTTACGTTGTAAGCAGAACCGTAAAGTGCCAACAGTTCGCTCAATCCGTTTTCATTATAATCTTTATTGGTGAGCTTCAGAATCGGCTTTTTAACACGCATACATAACCATACGATGGCACTGCGGATTAGTTTGTCGTTCCATTCACAGTTGGTAACCAGCCACGGACGTTGGATACGGGTAAGGTGAGAAGCTGCAGCCAGATCTATGCAAACATTTGCATTGTTGTGCATTTGGAGATAAGAAGCGGGTAAGGTGTCACTTACTTTGTCTTCCACCGCTTTCTTGATGATATCGGCTTTGTCATCTCCCCATGCCAGCAAATAGATTTTCCGGGCAGCCATAATAGTTGCCACTCCCATGGTGATGGAGCAGGGAGGAAGATTGTCTACTCCTAAGTTGTGTGCAGCTTCAGCACGCGAGGTTGAGTCAATCAAAATCAGTCGGGTAGGAGAGCTCAAGCTTGATCCCGGTTCGTTCATGGCAATATTGCCTTCACGACCAATGCCCATTAATACGATATCTATACCGCCAAAAGTTTGGATACGTTGTTCGTACAGGCGGCAGTATTCGATAACAGCTTCCTGCGGAATCGTTCCGTCGATGGTGAATACATTTTGTTTGTCAATATCGATTTGGCTGAGGAATAAATCGTTCAGTTGTGAGAAACTGCTTCCCGCCCCTTCGGAAGCCAAGGGGTAATATTCATATAAATTGAAAATTACTACGTTACGGAAACTTAGTCCTTCATCTTTATGTTTACGGACCAGTTCGGCATAAAGCGGACGTAATGAAGCACCGGTTCCGGCACCAATCACGCAGAACTTTCCTTCGCGCTGACGTTCCTGAATTTTTGCCGTAATTTCATTGGCTATTTGTTGTACGCCTTCTTCCATCGTTTCATAGATGTCGGTAGGCACTTTTTCGCAGCGGGTTAAGACAGAACGTTCCACCGCATTTTCGGGTTTATAATATTTCGGAGATACTCTGTTCAGAGAAATCTGCGAACTTAGGTTTGTTCTCATAAATTACAAATTAGCTTTTTCGATGTCTTTGAAATATTTGTAAGTACCGACTTTCAGTTCGTCTGTAGCGGCTTCGTCACAAACAATGATGCCATGTTGGTGCATCTGTAATGCGCTGATAGTCCACATTTGTGTGATACCACCTTCAACGGCATGTTGCAAAGCGCGTGCTTTGTTGTGTCCGTTGCAGATAATCAGAACTTCTTTAGCTGAAAGGACAGTCCCTACACCTACTGTTAACGCAGTTTTAGGTACTTTGTTCACGTCATTGTCAAAAAAACGTGAGTTGGCAATGATTGTATCTGTAGTCAATGTTTTGATACGTGTGCGTGAAGACAAAGATGAACCCGGTTCGTTGAATGCGATATGTCCGTCGGGACCGATACCTCCCATAAACAGGTCGATGCCTCCGATTTCGGCTATTTGCTTTTCGTAGTTGGCGCATTCTGCTTCCAGGTCTTCGGCATTTCCGTTTAGTATATGTACATTTTCTTTCTTTATATCAATGTGGTTAAAAAAGTTTTTCCACATAAATGTATGGTAGCTTTCAGGATGATCTTCAGGTAAGCCTACATATTCGTCCATATTGAAAGTAACGACATTCTGGAAAGATACTTTTCCCTGCTTGTTCAGTTCTATCAGTGCCTTGTACATGCCCAGCGGTGAAGATCCTGTAGGACAACCTAAAACAAAAGGTTTTTCAGGAGTCGGATTTGCCGCATTGATTTTACTAGCTACATAGTTTGCCGCCCATTGTGACAGCGCTTGGTAATCAGGTTCGATAATTACTCTCATGGTTCTTTCTTTTTTTAAGTTTTAAGTGTTAAGTTAACTATACGGGTTATTCCATATTATCCGTTTTAGGACGGAGGAATGTCAACTGTACGACCAATGCTATTGCAACAATGATGGCCAACATGGCAAATCCCAGTCCCAACTTACCTCCGTCTGTCCACTTTCCCAAGACTTCGGTAATGGCTGCTCCCGCAAACACGCCTGTCATATTCATGATACCATAGGCGGTAGCACGGTGTTTGGATGATACGAACTGGCATAGAATCGGCATATTGTTGGCATCGAAGATACCATAACCGATACCGAATAATAATCCAGCTCCCACAACGGCTACGAAACTATGGCCGAACCCTAGTAAAAGCAGGGATGGAATAGTAAGTCCCAAGCCGATGGCACCCGTGTACACACGTCCTTTTATATTTCTTTGCACCCACTTATCGGATAAGGTTCCACCAATAATTACACCAATGAACGAGGATAGTGCGATGGTGATAGTCGACATGGGGCCGGCTTGTGACATCGGTATATTCAGGTTCTCGGCGAACAAGGTAGGTAACCAGTTTTTGGTTGCCCATCCCGGTAAACTGGGGGCTGCGAAATATAGCAGAATCACCCAGAATGCAATATTACTGAAAAGTAATGATAATCCCTTCAATAAATTGCTTTTTTCTTTACCGGAAGGTGAATTTATTTGTTCAATTTGTATTCTATCCTTCTTTTCATGTAGAAAAAGCATCAAAATTACGGCGTATGCAATGCCGGCGATGCCGAACCAATGAAAGGTTGTATGCCAGGAAAAAGCGGCGGCTACTGTAGCGCCGAAACCTCCGATGGCCTGCCCGGTGTAGAGCCCGGTCATGTGAATACCGATAGCTAATGAACGTGACTTATCGGAGTGATAGTCGGCGATCAGTGATAATCCGGCAGGAATATAGAGCGCTTCGCTGATTCCCATCAAGGCGCGAAGGAAAAAGACTTCATTATAAGTGTCGGCTATTCCCATCAGATAAGTGACGGCCGACCATACAAACAAACTGCCAACAATAAGCCATTTGCGGTTCATGCGGTCGCCCACCATTCCGGCTATAGGGCTCATACAGCCATATATCCAAAGAAAAACTCCCATCAGTCGCCCAAAATTGGCAGCTGATTGAAGCTCGGTGATATCCACCGCCATGGCATCTCTCATTGTGGATAGCATTTGCCGGTCCATGTAATTCAACAGGGCGACACCCCATAATAATCCTACTACAACCCAAGGATAAATTTTACTGTTTTTCATGCTAATAGATAAAGGGCTTTATAAATGTGATTTTTTGTTGTCGAGTATTTCCTTGCACAATGTATAGCCCTTGATCATCATTCTTGGAATGTGGAACGGGCCTTTGAATAGGTTACCCTTGGCCATTTGTGCAGGCGTGCCGTCACGATGGAGATATCCAAACCATTCTCCACACTCTTTATCAGGAAAATGGGCGTATGTCCAATCGCTGATTTGTTTGTGCATGTCAAGGTATTTTTCATTTCCGGTTGCTAAATATGCATACAAAGTAGCGATGACAGCCTCTGTCTGAGGCCACCAGAATTTCATGTCTTGGGAATAATCCTGTGGCGGAAGGTTCTTGCAGTCTTTGAAGTTGATGATACCTCCGAATTCTTTGTCCCATCCCCACTCCCAAGACCAGTCGAGGATAGTGAGGGCCAGTTCTGTAATGTCTTTGTCCCAGTTACGGTATTTGGCTTCTTCCAGCAGAAACCAGGCTGTCTCAATACAATGTCCCGGATTGATGGTGCGGCCCATGTTGCTGTCAATGAATTCTCCGTTGGGACCTACTGTTTCAAGCAAAGCCTTGAATTCAGGATGCATGAAGTCTTTACGTAGCTGGTCAATGGAGGCGTCAATCTGTCCATTGAAGCTTTCGTCCTGAATAGCCTGACGGATACGTGATGCCACATTAATCAGAATCATGGTAATGGAATGTCCTTTCATCGGGAGGGTATCCAGATATTTGGGAGCCAGTATGCCTGGTGTTTCCATAAAATACTGCATCCGTTTGAACAAGTCTAATGCTTTTACAGCATACGTCTGGTCACCGGATGCGATGGCATATTCCGACATGGCGATGGCTGCGAATGACTCCGAAAAAATATAACGGCGTTTGCGCAAAGGAGTGCCTTCGGCAGTCACTTCGAAATACATACGTCCGTCAGAGTCAAAACAATGCGCTTCTATAAAGTCTATTGTACTTTTGGCTGCCGCCAGCCATGCTTCGTTCTTTTCTATATTATTATATGCATAGGAACAGATAAAAGCAAATCTTCCTTGGAACCACACTGATTTGGTGGTGTCCATCAAGCTGCCGTCTCGGTCAACGCAGGTATAAATACCTCCATTGACCTTGTCCAGCCCGTATTTCAGCCAAAACGGCATGATATTGGTGGTCAGATCTGTTTTGTATGATTCCGACCATTCTTTTATATAGTCTATTGAAAACATCGTGGTTCAGGTTTATTTGTTACATCTTTCGAAGAAATTGATTGCTTCCAGTTCGGCTTTCATGGCAGCTTCTTCCTCATCTGTCATGTTCTGGAACGGAGTCCGGTTCTTCCTAAATCCAGCCCGATCAGTTTCATGATGCGTTTACCGCCAACGATGTTTCCACGATAGTGACAGATGACATTGATAACTTCCTGTGCGAAATTCTGGCGTTCGCGTGCCAGTTCCAGATCACCGGCTTTCCATGCTTCGATAATACCTGTGAGTTCTTTGCCGTTATAGTTGGTTGTTCCACCGATACCGCCCTGTGCACCGCCCATAGCCAGACAAGGAAGGATCGTTTCATCCTGGCCGTGCAACATGTCAAATTTGCCATTTTTATATAAACGGCATTGGTTGTATTCATACAGGCTTTCGAAAGTATATTTGATACCGGCGAAATTAGGAATGCGACCGTCTACGGCTTCCAAGAATGCTACCATTGAGAGGAATGCTCCGTTGAAAGCTGGGATGTGATAAAAATAGAAAGGAAGTGCAGGAGCGCCGCATGCTATTTCTTCGCAGTATTTCACCAATTCTTCAATGCGTCCTACTTTGGGGAAAGGAGGTGCCATTGCTCCGATACCCCATGCTCCGATTTTCTGAGCGTGTTCTGCCAGACGTTTGCTTGATTTTACACAAGTGCTTCCTACATGGACAATGACTTTGAATCCTTCGGGTGCTACTTCCATCCAGCGTTCAGCCAGTTTCATGCGTTCGTCTTCTGTCAGCATATAGCCTTCTCCGGAAGAACCATTGATAAATACGCCTTGAAGTCCGTTTCTAACCAATAGTTGGCAATAGGCTTCAATAGGTTCATAATTTACTTCTCCGTTCTCATAAAATGGGGTAAAAGGTGCATCAATTAATCCGTGAATCTTTTCCATAGCCTTTAATTTATTTGAAATGAATATTTTATATTACTTAATCATGTTGCGTGCAAATATATAAATGATTTATGAAAACAACAAGTAAAAACTAAATTTATTTATTAATAATCACTCTTTTAATAAATAGAAAGATGAATAAACGACTAGGAAATATTATTTAAATGTATCTGGAAAGTGGGATTGTTACAAAAAATGATAATTTGCTTACATCTTCTAAAATATTTTTTGAAAATTCTCTTTAAATGTGATTTGATTTCATAAAAAAATAACTATATTTGTGGACATTAACGGAATATTTTATTATGGGTGAGAATTTGTTGAAAGAAATTGAAAAGGGCTCAAAGATGGCTGTGATGAAGAAGAAAATCATTACCCATTATATTTATAATGGAAGCTCTACGATTACTGATTTAGCAAGAGAGATGGATTTAAGTGTGCCTACAGTTACAAAATTCATCGATGAAATGTGTGAGGAAGGTTACATTAACGACTATGGAAAGCTGGAAACCAGTGGGGGAAGACATCCCAGTTTGTATGGTTTGAATGCAGATTCCGGGTATTTTGTAGGTGTTGAAGTGCGTCAGTTTTCCATTAACTTAGGGTTGATAAATTTTAAAGGAGATGTAGTTCAGCTAAAAATGAATGTTCCTTTTAAAGCGAAGAATACCCCTGAGAGTTTAGACGAATTGTGTAAGTTGATTAAACATTTTCTTCAAAAAGTCAGTGTTGAGAAAGATAAGATATTAAATATTAATGTAAATCTTTCCGGGCGTGTGAATCCGGATTTGGGATATAGTTACAGTATATTCAATTTTGATGAGCGCCCGTTGACGGATGTCATATCAGAAAAGGTGGGTGGTTATCGTGTTTCTATTGACAACGACACCCGTGCTATGATTTACGGTGAGTATATGCAAGGTGTTGTGAAAGGTGAGAAGAATATCATCTTTATCAATGTCAGTTGGGGATTGGGTATGGGAATTATCATTGATGGAAAGATTTATAAAGGAAAATCCGGTTTCTCTGGCGAATTCGGGCATAATTTTGGATATGAGAATGAGATTATCTGCCATTGTGGGAAAAAGGATGCATAGAAACGGAAGTTTCGGGGGCTGCTTTGCATCGTATTCTGTTGGAACATATTAATAATGGTGAGAACTCTATTATCTCCAATACCAAGAAAAATTTGGAAGATTTGACCTTGGATGATATCATTGATGCGGTAAATAAGGAAGATTTGCTGTGTATTGAACTGGTGGAAGAAATTGGAGTGAAATTAGGCCGCCATGTAGCGGGACTTATTAATATATTCAATCCGGAGCTAGTCATTATTGGTGGTGCATTGTCACGTACAGGTGATTATTTGACACAACCCATCACTACAGCTATTCGAAAATATACACTGAACTTGATGAACCGTGATTCTGTTATTGTAGAATCTAAATTGAAAGAAAGAGCCGGGATTATCGGTGCCTGTATGTTGTCGCGCAGTAAACTGTTTGAATAATATGTAGGTATTATAAAGTAAGGGATGAGTCCATTACATGATTCATCTCTTATATTGCCTTCTTGTTAAGTTTAACTCTGAGCAAGCTCAATAAGTTTTTAAGGAGCTAGTATTATGGTTGATAGAACACATGATGAAACTAAACTTTGGGAATCTTTCATTAAAGGAGAAACGGCGGCATTTGAAGAAGTTTATCGACGCTATTATTCGTTATTGTATTCCTATGGAATTCGTATGGTAGGTGACAGAGAGCTGGTTGCCGATACCATACAGAATCTGTTCGTCAAGTTGATTTTAAATTGTAGGAATTTGCATTATACTGATAATGTAAAGGCGTATTTGCTTTGTTCTTTTAGAAATAAATTGCTGGATGCGTTTCAGTCTTTACGTCCAATGGAAGTGATTGAAGAATGCCATGAGTTTTTTCCGATGGGTGAAGAAATAATAAATTCTTTATTTAAGAAAGATGATGTGGATGTGAAGAATGAAAGGAGGCTGGCTAAGGCAATTTCACGTCTTTCTGGTCGTCAGCGTGAAATTCTGTATTTATATTATGTAAAGGAATTGAGCCATCAGGAAATATCCGCTATCTTAGGTATGAATCCTCAATCAAGCAAGAATCTTTTGTCGCGTACATTGGCACGTTTGCGTGAATTCTTTTTCTCTGTTTCAACCATTTGGATTTTCAGTATCTTGGTGCATTGTGTTCATGTGCCTGTGCGTAGTGTTTGGGCTTTTCACTTCTCTTGATTTAGCGAGTAGTTAATTGTTGTTGTTTTATCATTTGGGCATGTTTTCATGAAGTGATATTTGTGTGATGAATAAGTTTTTTTTATTTGTCATATAAGGTTTATCTATTGGTCTTACGAAGACTCATGCAAAGAAAAGTGTGATTTCTTTTCTTTTTTATGAGTACCTTTTTTATCGGGTGCCGTTTTCTTAATAAAAGGTATTTCGATGAAAAATAAAAAAACAATATATAATTCAGATGAATTTCGTAAAACAGTTCGATGCCTGACTGAGAAGATTCGGGAAGCAGATGAATTGGAATTTGTTGATGTGGAAAAATCTTTTCAGGACGTGATGAAACGAGTAGAAAGGGAAAAGAGGGTTTCCTACAGACGTCATATTTATAGGTGGTCTTTGTCGATAGCGGCAGCGATTGGTTTGATTTTAGCTATGAACTGGTGGAGTACCAATGCTGATGAGGGTACGGAGCTTGATATAGCATTGCTGAATGACACGACTTCCATTTGCGGTGATGAGGTGATTCTGATAACAGATAACCAAGCTATGAATCTGAAAAATGATGCTTCTTTAAAATATGATACTTTAGGAAGTTCGAATATTCAGCAGTATGCATTAAATACTAAAATATCCCAGGCTTCATCTGTAAAGAATGAAATGCACCAGATAATGGTTCCTAATGGGAAAAGAGCTGATATTACTTTTTCTGATGGTACTAGAATTTATATAAATTCAGGTAGTAAAGTGATATATCCGGATATTTTGAAGAACAGAAACGTGAAATCCTGGTAGAGGGGGAGGTTTATCTGGATGTAGCCAAAAGGAAGGATTGCCCATTTGTTGTCAAAACAAGAGAGTTTGATATACGCGTACTGGGTACTTCGTTTAATGTCTGTGCCTATAGGGAAGATGAGGCTTCATCTGTTGTTTTAGTACATGGAAGCGTGGAAGTAACTACTGAGAATAAGAGCAAAGTAAGATTAGCACCTAATCAATTGGTGGATATTAAAGGTAATAAAACGCAGGTACGTAAGGTTGATGTGTCCGAATACATCAGTTGGAAGGATAATTTATTGCTGCTTCATCAAAGACCCGTAGGAGATGTTTTGAAGAAACTTGAGCGGTATTATGGGTGTAAAATACGGTATGATGCGGAGATTACTACCTTGTCATTGTCAGGAAAACTGGATCTTCAAACAGACATTACCGATGTTATGGATAATTTATGTCTTTCATTATCATTGCATTATACAATAAATGATAAAGATGAAATCTATGTGAGCCTTAAATGAGAATTGTTGAACCTTAAAACACTTTAGCCTATGGAATAAAAGAAGAATGTAAAAAAAAGAAAACCAGACAGTATTTGCCGTACTATCTGGTCACTGAATCGTTGTTTAATTATTTACCTTGAAATAAATAGAAAAAACAATCAAATATATGAAAAAATACACGAATAGAATAAAACTCATGCCTAAATTCACAAAATGTATGAGTTTAGCCATGATTTTAACATTTACAAGTTATGAAGAGGCTTTTGCGGAAATGAGTTATGCGGAACAAACTAGCTTTACCGTTTCTATGGAGAACCAGACTTTGAAGAGTGTGATTAATTGGGTAGAAAAGAATAGTCAATTTATTTTTATATATCGTACAGATATTGATTTGTCTCGTCGTGTCAATGTGGATGTACGGAATAAAACAATAGAGGAGGTACTGAAACAAATGTTTGCCGGTACTGATTTGGAATATCATATCCGTGACAGACAAGTAATAATTCGTAAGGCCATTTCTAGAGAAGAAACGCCTCCCATTGTTATGCAACAAGAGAAAGTGACTGTCAAAGGTATAGTGACCGATGCCAAAGGAGAAGCAATTATTGGGGCTAATATTATAGAGAAAGGTACTACCAATGGTACCATAACTGATATAGACGGCCAGTTTACGTTAATGGTAAGTGAAAAAGCGTCTTTGGTCTTTTCTTATATCGGTTATCTGACTCAAGAAATGGTTGTAGGGAAAAAGCCGTTTTTGAATGTTCAACTGCAGGAAGACAATAAGACTTTGGATGAAGTGGTGATAACAGGTTATGGGGGCACACAACTTCGTTCCAAGATGACTAATTCTATTGCTAAAGTTGATAATTCTACTTTAAGTACGGGTGTCCATACTAATCCGGCGCAAGCACTGTCTGGTGCAGTGGCAGGATTAAGGGTGCAGCAAACTAGTGGTAATCCGAATTCCACTCCTACTTTGGTACTTCGTGGTGGTACCAATCTGGATGGTAGCGGTTCACCTTTGGTTATTATCGATGGTGCTGTACGCGAGTCGTTGAGTGATGTGAATCCGGAGGATATCGAGTCTTTGGAGGTCATGAAAGATGCTGGTGCTACAGCTATTTACGGTGCGCGTGCTTCCAATGGTGTAATTCTTGTTACTACTAAAAGAGGTTCGGAAGGACATACGGAAATAAATTTGAGTGCGAAAGTCGGTTTCAATTTTTCCATAGCCAGTATGAGTTTTTGAATGCTCATGATTATTTGTATTATATGCGTTCAGCATTTTATCGGTCTTCGCATATATGGCAGGATAAATCGGGCGCTTGGCATGGATTTGCCAGTGATGCGACTTTATCCGGAACACAGCCTTACGGAACAGGAAACAGATATTTTGATGAAAAAGGGAATGTACTTAATGGCAATAAGGACAATACAGCCGTATGGGGTGTTATGAATTATACAGATGATCTGGCTTTCCTGTTAAAACAAGGTTGGCAGACAATGGATGACCCGGTGAATCCGGGACAAAAATTGATTTATTGTGATAATCAGCTGAAAGATTATAATATCAAATCTCCGGCTATTACTCAGGATTATAACTTGAGCGTATCCGGCGGCAATGATAAGGGACATTATTATGCAAGCCTAGGCTATAATCGCAGCGAAGGAAATGCGATGAACAACTGGTATCACCGTTTGAATTTCACGATCAATGCAGATTATAAAATTAAGCCTTGGCTTACTTCTAATTCTTCTTTGACATTTACCGATGCAAAATGGGACGATGGTGGTGCAGGATATGCCGGTGAAGGTGATTTTTTCAGTACTACCTTGTCCGTTCCTCCTACATTCCGTGTGAAAAGTCCGGATGGCGATTGGTTGGCAGGCCCTGCCGTGGCTTCTTATGCCCGTGGCTGGACCACAGTGAAAGTGTATGAGGATGCATTGAACTATGATAATAATACAGACAAGTTTAATTTGAGTCAGTCTTTTACCTTTAATATAATGAAAGGGTTGACATTCAAGACCACAGGAACTTGGTTTTATTTTGATGACAGCAGAGAGTTCTTCAAAGGGGACTATATTGTAGCTACAGGACCGGTGTATGACACTAATCATAGTACTTCCAACAAGCATGAACGACTTTTGGACCAGACTTACAATGGAATCTTGAATTATCAGACTACATTCCGGCAAGATCATTCTATAGATGCGATGGCAGGCGTAGAATATTATGACTCATACAAGAAAGGTTTTTCGGCGTCCGGTTATGGATCTCCATTATCTGATTTTCAGGATTTGAATTATACTTCGACTGCTGCCGGAGTGCGGCAAATAGATTCCTGGCATTACAGACAACGCATTCTTTCATTCTTTGGTAGAGTGAATTATGATTATAAGTCCAAGTATTTGCTGAGCCTTGTTTTACGTCGCGATGGATACTCCAAGCTGCCAAAAGATAACCGTTGGGGAACCTTTCCCGGTATATCAGCCGGTTGGGTATTGAGTAGAGAGAATTTTATGGAGTCTTGTAGCAATGTACTTTCTTATGCTAAAATTCGTGCTAGTTACGGTGCCAATGGAAATGTGTCTGGTGTACTGGATGCTAATGGTAATGTAGTGACAGGACTTGATTATTATACGGTTCAAGGCTCTTATGGTATTATGAAAGATAAAGATGGTAAAATAGTACCCAACTATAATGGCAAAGTTCCTTTGATGATAAACGATTTGCCTAATCCCACCATGAGATGGGAAAAATCGTACACATTCGAGACAGGTTTCGATATTGGTTTTCTGAATAACAAATATATCTTGAACTTCACCTATTATAATAGACGTACACAGGATAAATTTGCAGAAATCACCCTGCCTTCCCATAGCGGAGTTTCTTCTTTCCTTTCTAACAATGGAGAAGTACAAAACCAAGGTATGGAGTTAGAACTGACTGCCAATGTTTTGCGTACCAAAGATTGGAAATTTACAGTTAGTATGAATACCGCTTATAATAAGAATAAGATTATCTCATTACCGTACAATGGATTGCCGAATAATATGCAGGATGCCTATCAGGTTTATACGGGACGCAAGCTGGCAGATGGTACCTATGAAAGACAATGGGTGGGTGGTTATCAGGAAGGACAGGAATATGGTGTGATTTACGCCTTTAAATCTCTTGGTATTTATAAGAGTGAGAGTGAGATTCCAGGTAATCTGATAGACAGATCCACTTATACGGAAAATGGAGCAGATGCCAAAGTGCTCTATGGACCTGAAGCTTGGGCTAAATTGTCGGATGCCGAAAAGGAGAAAGGACTGCCTATACAGGCTGGTGATGTGAAATGGCAGGATGTGAATGGGGATGGTGTAATTGATGATTATGACCGGGTGAAATTGGGTAATACGATACCTCATTGGACCGGAGGCTTTAACATTAATACTTCATGGAAAGGATTAACTTTGAACTGCCGTCTGGATTATGCTTTAGGCTATTGGGTGCATGATTGGAAAACTCCTTGGATTATGGGTAATATGCAGGGAACATTTAATACCATATCTTTGGTTAAAGATTCCTGGTCGGAAAGTAATCCGAATGGAAAATATCCGGTGTATGGATGGGCTGACTTTTTAGGCAAACGTAATTATGACAGAATATCGGACATTAATTGTTATCGTGGCGATTATTTGGCTTTTCGTGAAATAAGCCTGTCGTATTCCTTGCCTCAGAGTTGGATTCATAAATCCGGTTTGAGCAAGGTGGATGTTTCTGTAACAGCACAGAATTTGGGATATATTACAGCAGCCAAAAATATGGCGACCCCCGAATATGGTGTCAGTCAGAATGGAGGATATCCCCTCCCTAGAACAGTTGTTTTGGGTTTAAATGTTACATTCTAATAAATAGGAAGGATTATGAAGAAAATATTTTATAGCATATTGTTGAGTGGGATGATGGTATTGTCTGCTTGTGATGCGTTGGACCTGTCTCCTGAAGATTATTATGGCTCTAATGATTTTTGGAATCAGAAGTCTCAGGTAGAAATGTTTATGACTGGTATTCATGCCGATTTAAGAGATAAATATCAGATGCCTGTCACATTGGGAGAGTTCAGAAGTGAGATTCTGATAAGTGATGTTACTTCTATGGGTGAGGGGGTATATGGTCCGCCTATGACTAATAATCTGCTTACGAAAGATAATACCGGTGTCGATGATTGGTATGAGGTGTACCCAAATATCATGCATATAAATTTGTTTATCAGAAATGTAGATAAAGAAATTGATTATATGACTGGAATGGAGAAATCATTTTATTTGGGACAGGCTTATGGCTTGCGTGCATATTACTATTTCTATCTTTATCGAACATTTGGTGGTGTGCCGTTAGAGACGGAACCGAAAGTTACCGAGGGTAGCATTGATATTACGCAATTATATAAGGCTCGTTCTACTCCGGAGGAAACGTTAGAGTTTATCAAAGAAGATATTAATAAATCCGAAGCTTTCTTCAATGAGTCGGATAAGAAGATGTCCGACCAATATGAATGGTCTTATTATGCAACGGAACTTTTGAAGGCCAAGATATATATGTGGTCTGCCAAAGTCACTACAGGATTACCCGATGATGATATTGCAGGGGATCATATAGCTACTCTGACTGCCGTAGATCCTAATAACAGTGACTTGTTGACAGCAAAGAAGGCTTTATTGAATTTGGTGAACCAACAATTCGAACTGCTTCCAAACTTTGCGGATTTATGGACTCCGGAGGGGAAGAAGAATAAAGAGATTATTTTCGCTCTGTGTTTTAATAAGAATGAATTGACCAATTGGGGGGCGAACTGGTTCTATAATGTAGCCTTGTTTACCAATGCTACGGACTTGGATGGAAATAAATATGGTCCGGATCCGTTGAAGCTATTGACAGCCGGACCATTACGTTATGAGTATAAAGTGCCGTTTATCGAGATTTATGATAAGGAAGATACTCGTTTGGATGCTACTTTCTTTCAATATATGTTCGAAGGAAAGACTCGTGGCGCTTGTTGGAAAAAACTGATGGGACATACGGATGGAGGAACTCATTATTATGATTCAGATGTACCGGTATATAGATATGCTGATGTTTTGTTGATGCTGGCCGAGTGTGAAAACGGGTTGGGAGCTCCGGATAAATGTGCTGCATATATAAATGAGGTACGTAAGCGTGCTTATGGTGATAAATTTGAACAACATAAATATATCGCAGGAGATTATGCGGATAATGAGTGGGCTATTTTGCAGGAACGTGATAAAGAGTTTGTAGGTGAGGGAAGCCGCTGGTTTGATTTATTGCGTTTACGTGATTCCAACGGAAAACCTTTTGTCTTTTCTGTTAAAGCGCATTATGGAAGTTCATTGCCTATATTAACAGAGGATAAGGCGTATATGATGTTGTGGCCTGTTAATGTGGAAGTTTTGAATGGAGATCCGGAAATCAAGCAGACTCCGGGGTATGAATAATAGTGAGATAATATGATGATAATGAAAAGATTGCTCTTTTTAGTATCTGTATGCAGCTTATGTATGGTTGGTAATTCTCAGAATTACAACCTGAGAAGCATGCAGTTGTGAAATCAGATCGTGGGGATGGACGGTTACTAAGTACTTATGCCATTGTGCATGAGATGTTGAAAGATACACATCCCCAATATGCTTACCGTTCCGGTATGTCCGCACAGGATTTTACGCAATGGCAGGATGGAGTGCGTGCTGCAATGGTGGAGATCATGAAGTTTCCCGAGATAAAGGGACAACCGTCTCCTGTCTGTGTGAAAACGGAAAAAAAGAGGGATATATTTTAGAGAAATGGGAGTTCTATCCTTTTCCAAAGTCAGTTTCCACTTTTCTGGTTTTGAAACCGGAACATTTGAAGGGTGCAGTACCCGGAGTCTTGTGCATTCCGGGTTCCGGAAGGACTAAAGAAGGATTGGCCGGTGAGCCCGGCATCTGTGATAAGTTAACTGAGGATTATAATAATCCCAAAGTAAGTATGGCTTTGAATATGGTTAAAGAAGGTTATGTGGCGGTAGCGGTGGATAATGCCGCTGCCGGAGAAGCCTCCGATTTGGAATGTTATGATAAAGGATGGAATTATGACTATGATGTTGTTTCCCGTTTTTTGCTTGAACTGGGATGGAGTTGGCTAGGGTATACTTCTTATCTGGATATGCAAGTGCTGAATTGGATGAAAGACCAGTCTTATATCCGAAAGGACAGGATTGTGATTAGCGGATTCTCATTAGGTACAGAACCGATGATGGTCTTGGGGGTGTTGGATAAGGACATTTATGCTTTTGTGTACAATGATTTTCTATGCCAGACTCAAGAACGTGCCGTTGTGATGACTAAACCTGACAAGGAAAACAGGCGTCCTTTTCCAAATTCTATCCGTCATCTGATACCTGGTTATTGGAGGTATTTTAATTTTCCAGATGTTGTTGCGTCATTAGCTCCTCGTCCTATCATTTTTACAGAGGGAGGGTTGGACCGTGATTTCCGTTTGGTGCAATCTGCTTATGCTGCTAGTGGAAAACCGGAAAATGCGGAGTTTCATCATTATCCGAAGTTTGCTGATAAGGCAGTTAGAAAAGATGTGGAGCACCTTGATGAAGGACTGGATTCAAAGACCTATTTCGAAACGGTCAATGTAGATCCCCCTTCTCATTATTTTAAAAACGAACTGGTTATTCCTTGGTTACGCAAAGTTTTAAAGTAGGTTCAGGTATTTTGATAGGCTGTGATTTTTTATATAATATGGGCTCCTTGTTTTTCATCTAGGTGAAAGCAAGGAGCTCTTTTTTATTGATTGTGAAGAATTCTTGCAAAATTTAATCTTGTTTTAATGCAGATTGTAGTGTTTCCCAATTTTTATTGAAGTCGGGCATGGAATGAAAAAGTAAATTCGCTCCTTCATTCAGTAATACATTGTCGTGCAATGGTCCTGTATTCACGGCGATAGTAAAAATACCGGCGGCAACTCCCGCCTGTACACCTAGTGGTGCATTTTCTATTACTAACGCTTCATTGGGTTTGAAGCCGCCTTTCTTTAGGGCTATCAGATACGGTTCCGGATTTGGTTTCCCATATTTCACATCAAAGGCGGTAACCATTAAGTCTGCTTGGAAGATGCCCGGAAAATTATGATTTAACCGGTCTAATAACGAAGTTTGTCCCGAACCGGTCACTACCATCGGAGTCAGTCCTTCGCTCTTTATTTTAGTCAATACTTCCAGTGCGCCGGGCATTCGTTCTGCTTTGGGGCATTTGTTGAATTCTTCAGTTTTGGCTTGGTAGATGGCTTTTATTTCTTCTTCTGTAGCATCATGCCCACGCTCCCGGCGACTTACTATATTGATCGTAGATGCACCGGTACGCCCTTCGTGCATATAAGCTTCTTCTCGGCTGAGGCCGAAACCGAAGCGTTTCATTATTTTATGCCATGCTTCAGCATGGTTGGGCATGGAGTCGAACAGCACTCCGTCCATATCGAATAATACGGCTTTCAGGTCGATGGATTCGTATCCATGAGCATGAAGATAGTTATTTATCGCTTCTTTAAACATAGAATAAATGTATAATTATTACTTCCAACGGTTGTGACCGTTGGATTGGAACAAAGTGAAGAATCTGCAAGCACTTGGTGGATGCTTTCAGATTCTTCACTGTCATTCAGAATGACATTGATAAATGGCATTCTTTATAGGTTCTTGACGATTATAATCTAGCTTGGATGGCTTTAGACTCTTCTTCGTATCCCGGTTTGTTCAACAAAGCAAACATATTTTTCTTGTATGCTTCCACGCCCGGTTGGTTGAACGGATTTACTCCCAGCAAATAACCGCTGATACCACAAGCTTTTTCAAAGAAATAGATGATTTCTCCCAGATAGTATTCATTCAGCTCGGGCACAATCAGTCGCATATTGGGTACACCACCGTCAACGTGTGCCAGCTGAGTTCCCAGTTCTGCCATCTTGTTCACTTCGTCCACACGCTTTCCTGCCAGGAAATTCAAGCCATCCAAATTTTCGCTGTCCGAAGGAACTTGAAGTGTATGTTCCGGCTTTTCGATAGAGATAACTGTTTCGAAGATAGTACGTTCACCTTCCTGAATCCACTGTCCCATAGAATGGAGGTCGGTAGAGAAGTCGACGGCAGACGGATAAATACCTTTACCGTCCTTGCCTTCGGATTCACCGTACAATTGTTTCCACCATTCGTTCATATAGTGCAGTTTGGGATTGAAGTTTACCAAAATCTCAATCTTCTTGCCGTTTTTATACAATTCATTGCGGGTAGCGGCATAAACGGCAGCAGGGTTTTCGGCAAACGGAGTAGCCGGCCCACATACTGTTTCCATTGTGCGTGCGCCTTCCACTAATTTTTCGATGTCGAAACCTGCCACTGCGATAGGCAACAAACCTACCGGAGTCAAGACAGAGAAACGGCCACCTACATTATCGGGGATAATGAAAGTCTGATATCCTTCTTTATCTGCTGTAACACGTGCAGCACCTTTCTTGGCATCTGTAACGGCAACAATCACTTTCTTCGCCATTTCCTTTCCAAGCTGGTCTTCACACTGTTTTTTCAGCAAACGGAAAGCCAAAGCGGTTTCCGTAGTAGTACCAGATTTGGAAATATTAATTACACCGAACTTTTTACCTTTCAGGTATTCAGTTAATTCGAACAAATAATCTTCGCCGATATTGTGGCCTGCAAATACGATGACGGGTCCGTTTTGTTTTGCTTTCAACCATTGGAAACTATTGGATAAAGCTTCGATTACGGCCCGTGCTCCCAGATAGCTTCCACCGATACCTGCTACTACTACTACTTCACAGTTGTCGCGCAGAACCTGGGCAGTAGCTTTCAAGTCAGCCAAATGTTCGGCTGTTATAGACGATGGCAAGTGCAACCAACCCAAGAAGTCATTACCTTTACCTGTACCGTTTTCCAATGTTTCCATGCAGGCTTTCACCTGAGGTTCGTAAGCAGCGATTGTTTCCTTAGAAGCAAAACCGGCTACTTTGTCGATGTTTAAACTAATATTCTTCATTGTATCTGATATTTTATCTGAATGAATCAGTTAATAATTTAATCTCAATCATGGGCGAGATGCGCTCATATAAAATATTATATACGGCATCTACGATAGGCATGTTCACGTGCAAGTGCTTGTTTAACTCCTTGATACATTTCGTTCCGTAGTATCCTTCGGCAATCATTTCCATTTCTATCTGTGCGCTTTTTACGGAATAACCTTTACCAATCATGGTTCCGAATACGCGGTTCCGGCTGAAATTGGAATAAGACGTTACCAACAGGTCACCCAGATAGGCGGAATCGTCAATAGAACGTTCTACGGGATGTACGGTATTCAGGAAGCGGTTCATTTCCTGAATGGCATTCGATATTAATACGGCCTGGAAGTTGTCTCCATATTTCAGACCGCTGCAAATTCCGGCGGCGATGGCATAAATATTCTTCAACACAGAAGCATATTCTATACCTGCCACATCCGGGCTTACAGAAGTTTTTATATAATGTCCGGCCAGTTGGCGGGCAAATATTTTCGCCTTGTCAATGTCTTTACATCCGATAGTAAGGTAAGAAAGACGCTCCAAGGCTACTTCCTCTGCATGGCACGGACCGGCGATGACGGCTATATTCTCTTCGGGAACACCGTATACCTGGTGAAAATAATCGGAAACAATCAGGTTCTCGTCAGGGACAATACCTTTGATAGCAGTGACAATGAACTTGTCCTTTATTTTGGTTTTCAGCTTTTTCAGGTGGCTTTTCAGATAAGGAGAGGGGGTAACAAATATCAGAGTATCCGATTCCTTTACCACCTTGTTAATATCTGATGAAAAGTTGATGTTCTTTATTTCAAAGCGCACACTTGTCAGATAAGCCGGATTATGTCCCAAACGCTTGAATTCTTCAATTCGGTCATCGCGGCGCATATACCAGTTGATTGATTCAGCCTGAGCCAAGACTATTTTTGCAATAGCCGTGGCCCAGCTACCACCACCCATTATCGCTATTTTACCGGGCAATTTCATGCTTATTATTTATGATGGATAATTGACAATTGGAATAATTCTCAATCTTTAAATTCTCAATTCTCAATTTTCGCAATCCATCCGGCAACTTCGTCCACCGTAGGATTGGTCAGTTCCAATTTATATTTTTTGTTGATTCCGCAAATGTCCATATGCAACTTCTGCGGATTCACTTCTTTCATATCGCTCACCAGGTTATAGCCTGCTTTCTGAATGACAGGAACCCAGTCTTCTGAAATTCCCAATTCCATAAATTTGGCAGGAGTGTCTTTCGGAGTAACCTTTTCGGGACGCATCTGGGGGAAGAACAATACTTCCTGAATGGTAGACTGCCCGGTCATCAGCATCGTCAGACGGTCCATACCGATACCCATCCCCGAAGTGGGGGGCATACCATATTCCAACGCACGGACAAAGTCCTTGTCAATAATCATCGCTTCGTCATCTCCCTTTTCGCTCAGTCTCATTTGTTCTTCGAAGCGTTCCAACTGATCAATAGGGTCATTCAGTTCAGAGTATGCGTTACACAGTTCCTTGCCGTTTACCATCAGTTCGAAGCGCTCTGTCAAATCCGGATTGCTGCGGTGTATTTTTGTCAGCGGAGACATTTCTTTCGGATAGTCGGTGATGAAAGTAGGCTGGATGTAAGTACCTTCACAGAATTCTCCGAAGATTTCATCAATCAGCTTGCCTTTACCCATTGTATCGTCAATTTCCATGTTCAGTTTCTGACAAACTTCGCGTATCTGTTCTTCGTTCATGCCTGTCAGGTCATAGCCGGTGTGTTCCTTGATGGAATCCAGCATAGTGACACGCTTGTACGGGGCTTTGAAATCAATAATGTTGTCGCCTACCTTTACCTGAGTGGTTCCATTTACATCCAGACAGATTTTTTCAATCATCTTTTCTGTAAACTCCATCATCCAGTTATAGTCCTTGTAGGCAACATATATTTCCATGCAGGTGAATTCCGGATTGTGTGTGCGGTCCATTCCTTCGTTACGGAAGTTCTTGCCTATTTCATACACACCTTCGAAACCACCTACGATAAGTCTTTTCAAGTACAATTCGCTGGCGATGCGCATATACAGCGGCATGTCCAGTGCGTTGTGATGAGTAATGAACGGACGTGCGGCTGCTCCGCCGGCAATGGATTGCAGAATCGGAGTTTCTACTTCCATATAACCTTTTGAGTTGAAATATTCACGCATAGAGCTGAATACCTTGCTGCGTTTGATGAAGATGTCTTTTACCTCCTCGTTTACGGCTAAATCCACATAACGCTGGCGGTAACGCAGTTCGGGATCTTCAAACTTATCGTAAGCGACTCCATCCTTATATTTTACAATAGGAAGTGGTTTGATAGACTTGGACAGTACGGTCAGTTTTTTAGCGTGGATACTGATTTCACCCATCTGGGTTCTGAATACGAATCCTTCTATACCGACGAAGTCACCAAGGTCCAGCAGACGTTTGAACACTGTGTTGTACAATTCTTTATTTTCATCCGGACAGATGTCGTCACGAGTGATATATACCTGGATACGGCCTTTTGAGTCTTGTAATTCGATGAATGAAGCTTTACCCATCACACGGCGGCTCATCATACGTCCGGCTACCGATACTTTGCGAGGTTCCTCATCATCTTTGAACTCAGCTTTTATATCTGTAGAAAATGCATTGGTTACATACTCAGCTGCGGGGTATGGCTCGATGCCCATAGCGCGCAATTCATTCAGACTGTTTCGTCTGATAATCTCCTGTTCACTTAGTTCTAATACGTTCATCCTGTTAAAACATTAACTCAATTTGTTGGCAAAAATACGAAAGATTTTGCAAAGTACCTCATTAAGACGTGTTTTTATTTCGATAAAGCCTGTTCTTGAGCCAGTTCGCATACCATAGATATCATGAACAGTACACCGATTGCACCGCAAGCAATAATTAAGGCGAGATTAATCATACGGGCACGGAAAAGGGTAGAAGTATGCAGATGGGAAGCTGTGTATTCTTTAAAGAACAGATAAAGTCCTGGTACAGCCGAACTTGCCAGCAGAAAATCTTCGGGAATATGGAAAAAGTAAGTTTTGGTGAAACCGATCAGCGCCCAGTGGCAGAGAAACATGACGAGAAAGATATTGACTCGTTTGGAAAATGCCAGCAGCAGTCCGATGGTGAAAACCGCTACCGAACAAGGCATTACAGGTGAGGTCATCATGGGAAAGCTCATCCCCCTTATAATGGAGAAGAGTGGATAGGCCAGTGGCAACATACAAAGCAGGACGGCTAGTGCGGTATGTTTGTGAGTCCGATCAAAAGGGGTGTAGTTTACTTTCAGGTCATAAATCCAGAAGATGGCCATGATTCCCCAAAATCCTGCCAAAGCACTGTTATAACTTCTTGGTTCACAATAAATCATGTAATACACGGCAGCTATCCATACATTCAAGAATATAAGGTATAACTTCATTGCTACCTTTATTTTTTTTGTAGGTTTTTTGAATAGAGAACAGGTTAAAATAATGCCGGTAAGGGTAATAATAACTTGATAAATCCACGTACCCGCATTATAATGAGTGATTGTATCCCAAAAAATATTCATCTTCTTGATAAGTTGGTAGTTATTTTGGGTGGCAAAATTACGAAAAAATGATGGAATAGCCTATCTTTGTAGCGAATATATAAAAATAGAGAATAACGATGAAGAAGTTTATGAGTCTGATGTTGCTGGTTTGCGCATGTTTGCTGAGCCAGCCGGTGAAGGCACAACAGGTTACTCCTGATAATGCTGGTTATATAGTAAAGGTAGGGGATATGGCTCCCGATTTTGAAATGGAGCTGACAGACGGACAGAAAGTAAAACTCTCTGATTTGCGTGGCAAGGTAGTGATGCTTCAGTTCACTGCCAGTTGGTGTGGAGTTTGCCGAAAGGAGATGCCTTTTATTGAAAAAGATATCTGGTTGAAACATAAGGATAATAAAGCGTTTGCTCTCTTTGGAGTGGATCGGGACGAACCTTTGGAAACTGTAGTGGCTTTTGCCAAACGTACCGGCGTGACCTATCCGTTGGCCCTTGATCCGGGGGCTGATATTTTTGCCAGATATGCGGATCGTAAGGCGGGTATCACCCGTAATGTGTTGATTGACAAAGCGGGCAAGATTGTCATGCTGACCCGTTTGTACAATGAAGAGGAATTTTCTTCTTTGTGCAAGAAGATAGATGAAATGTTGGGAGAAAAATAACAGGCAATGAGGGTATCGGTACTATTTGTTACATTTTTATTTTTTGTTCTATCACCGCTTCTGGCAAAGAAAAAGCCTCGTACCGGCAAAGAGTCTTTATTTGGAAAGGAGTATGCCACCTATCAGATTACATCTAATGAATTAAGCGGAGCTTGTTTTTATTTGGTGAGTGGGCACGGAGGTCCTGATCCTGGGGCCATCGGTATCTATCAGGGGCGTCAGTTGCATGAGGATGAGTATGCATACGATATTATTCTGCGGTTGGCACGTGAGTTGTTGTCACGCGGTGCGAAGGTACATATTATCATTCAAGATAAGAAGGATGGTATTCGTGACGGTCATGTCCTGGCAAACAGTAAGCGTGAAACTTGCATGGGAGACCCTATTCCCTTGAATCAGGTGGCTCGTTTGAAGCAACGTTGTGACTGGGTGAATAAACTATATCGGAAGGATAAGAGCAATTACAAACGAGCTGTATTTATTCATGTGGACAGTCGCAGCCAGGGACAGCAGACGGATGTGTTTTTTTATAACGCTCCTAAGAGTATAAAGGGCAAGCGGTTGGCCAACAACTTGCACCGTACCTTTGATAAGAAATATGATAAGCATCAGCCAAACCGTGGTTTTCGCGGGACGGTGAGTGAACGTAATTTGTATGTATTGCGTAATACTACTCCTGTAGCGGTGTTTCTGGAATTGGGAAATATCCGGAACAAGCGTGACCAACAGCGGCTGGTTCTGAAGAATAACCGTCAGGCATTGGCAAATTGGATTGCGGAGGGAATAGTGAAAGATTATAAGCAAGGCAAATAAAGTAGAGGCAGCAGATGGTCTGTTGTTTTGCCAGTTTTGTTGATGGTTGGGCAAGTTATAATCGGCAGAATGTGACAAGTTGTTCGAGTTTGTGGAATTTCGAAATCAAGCCTTGAATACCAAAGTAGTGAAATAAAGAAAGGGAGTGACTCACGATCACTCCCTTTTCTTTTACTTGATTTCAATTTCCTCTTTCATGTCTATCTCCTCACCGTGAACATCGGTGAACCGATATTGCAGGAAGGCCAGACTTTGGTCGGGGATAATCTTTATTCCGAATCCGTACTTCATTTGCCATTTGCGCTTCAGGGAAACCAGTCCCTGGTTCACGTATGCTGCGATGTACGGATGGATGTACAGCGTAAATCTCTTTATCTTCAATTTGTTGACTAGGTAATCAATCTTACTCTCCAAAGTATCCGTGAAAAGGATGGATGGCTTTATGCTACCTTTCCCGAAGCAGGTGGGGCAGGTTTCATTGGTGTTGACATCCATGGCAGGACGCACGCGTGGCGGGTAATTTGCATCAATCCAAATTTACTGAGGGGCAGAATGTTATGTTTTGCTCTGTCTTTCTGCATGTTTTGGCACATACGTTCGTACAGTTTCTGCCGGTTCTCTGCTAGATTCATGTCAATGAAGTCAACCACGATAATGCCACCCATATCACGCAATCTTAACTGGCGTGCCAGTTCGTCGGCGGCACCCAGGTTTACATCCAGTGCGTTAGCCTCCTGCCCGTTGGCAGATTTGGAGCGGTTTCCGCTATTGACATCCACTACATGAAGCGCTTCTGTGTGTTCAATAATCAGGTAAGCTCCACTCTTATACGAAATGGTTTTTCCGAAAGAGGATTTGATTTGTTTGGTAATACCGAAGTTGTCGAATATGGGAAGCTGACCTTTGTACAGTTTTACGATTTCGGCCCGTTCAGGGGCGATAAGTGATACATAATCCTTAATCTCATGGAACACCGTTTCATCGTTCACATAGATGTTCTCATAAGACGGATTGAAAAGATCGCGCAACATGGCTACCGTGCGGCTGGTCTCTTCGTATACTAATGCCGGCAGTTTGGGAGCCTTCTGTACTTTAGTGATTGTTTCTTCCCAATGTTTCAGCAAGACTTTAAGCTCTGCATCAAGCTCGGCCACCCTTTTGCCTTCCGCTACGGTGCGTACAATCACTCCGAGTTTTTCGGTTTGATGCTTTGCAATAACTGTTTCAGACGGGCGCGTTCTTCGCTCGATTTAATTTTTTGTGATACCGAAACCTTGTCGTTGAAAGGGATTAATACCAAATAACGTCCGGCGAATGACAATTCGCAGGTTAGTCTGGGCCCCTTGGTCGAGATAGGTTCCTTTACAATCTGCACAATAACTTCCTGACCTTGCTGGAGGGTGGTTGAAACCGTCCCTTCCTTTTCGATATCAGGCAGCATAGTAGCTTTTGTGATAGGAAAAAGTTTTTTACGGTCGCTTAAAACTTGCTTCAGATACTTCTGATAAGAATGAAATTGAGGACCTAGGTCTAGATAATGAAGAAAAGCATCTTTTTCAAAGCCGACATCCACGAAACAGGCATTAAGGCCGGGCATCAGTTTCTTTACCCGTCCCAAATACATATTTCCCACATTGAAGGAAGCACTTCTCCCTTCTTTCTGAAATTCCACCAACGCTTTATCTTCAAGGAGTGCGATGGAAATCTCTTTGGGTTGTACGTCTACTACTAGTTCGCTTGTCACTTTTGTATTCTTAAATTGTTCACTTTCCTCATTAAACAAAGAACAAACCCGAAAGACTTTTGTTGCTTTGCAAGGTTTGTTCTTTATTTGTCGTCACAGACAGACTACAAATTATTTTTTGCTTTTATGTCTGTTCTTTCTTAGTCTTTTTTTACGCTTGTGAGTAGACATTTTGTGTCTTTTCTTCTTCTTTCCGCTTGGCATAGCTTCAAATTTTATGGGTTAATACTCTTGTTTATTATTTCTTTACTGATAATGTAAATGTCTTAGCTGGTTTAAATGCCGGAATATTGTGCTCCGGAATAATGATTGTAGTGTTCTTTGAAATATTGCGAGCAGTCTTCTGAGCTCTTTTCTTTACTACAAAACTTCCAAAACCACGCAGGTACACATTTTCCTCTTTAGACAATGAATCCTTTACTGTATCCATGAAAGCCTCAAGTGTGGTTAACACTGTCACCTTGTCAATACCGGTATTTTTCGTAATTTCGTTTACGATATCTGCTTTAGTCATTTCGCTAAATAATTATTGTTATACTTATATCTTAATTTTTTGGACTGCAAATATATAGCTTTTCTCCCTCTTTAAGAAATATATTCAGAATAAATTTCCTAAAAAAAGCATCTTCTTCCATTTTCTTGGTTTACTTTTGCGGAAATATTGCATAGAATGTACTTTTATATAATACTGATATGGAGAATTTTAGCAGAAAATTGATAGATTGGTACAGGGAAAACGGACGTGATTTGCCGTGGAGAAGGACAAAAAATCCTTATTTGATATGGATTTCGGAGATTATTCTACAACAAACCCGTGTGGCTCAGGGATATGATTACTATCAACGTTTCGTGACTCGTTTTCCTGATGTGTTCGCACTGGCTGCAGCCGATGAGGATGAGGTGATGAAATATTGGCAGGGGCTGGGGTACTATTCTCGTGCGAGAAATTTGCATGCTGCGGCCAGAAGGATGGCAGAGGCAGGAGGGTTTCCTGTAACATACGCCGGGGTGCGTGCTTTGAAAGGAGTGGGGGAATATACGGCGGCGGCTATTTGTTCATTTGCTTACGATATGCCATACGCTGTGGTGGATGGTAATGTGTACCGGGTACTGTCCCGCTGGTTGGGCATTGATACTCCCATTGATTCGACGGAAGGAAAGAAACTGTTTGTCCGGATTGCCGATGAGTTGCTGGACTGTGAGTGTCCCGGTCTCTATAACCAGGCTATCATGGATTTTGGAGCTTTGCAGTGTACTCCGGTGGCGCCCGACTGCCTGTTTTGTCCGCTAAGCGATTCTTGTGTGGCGCGCCTGAAGGGGATTGCCAGCTCTTTGCCTGTGAAGCAACATAAAATCAAGGTGGCCAATCGTTATTTTAATTATATATATGTACGCATGGGCGCGTATACCTTTATACATAAGCGCAGCGGAAATGATATATGGAAAAATTTGTATGAACCGCCTTTGGTAGAAACAGATCGTGAATGGACGGAAGAGGAACTGTATGCATCGCCACAGTTTCGCGGGATGCTGTCCGGGGGAGAGGAGCCCATAGTGCGGCTGGTGCGGAAAGGGGTGAAGCACGTGTTGTCCCACCGGGTGATTTACGCAAATTTTTATGAAGTGATTCTCCCTGAGAATTCGGCTTCTTTTGCGAAGTATCAGAGAATAAGCGTGGAAGATTTGCATAAATTTGCCGTATCGCGTTTGGTGAATCAGTTTTTTTCGCTAATTTTGGAGCCTAATAATTAAAAAGGAATAATAGAATGTCAGTAAATAAAGTCATTTTGATTGGAAATGTAGGAAAGGACCCTGATGTGAGATATTTGGATACCGGCATTGCCGTTGCCACTTTCTCATTGGCTACCACCGATCGTGCCTATACGTTGCAGAATGGAACACAGGTTCCCGAACGTACGGAATGGCATAATATCGTGTTATGGAGAGGGCTGGCTCAAACTGCGGAAAAATATGTCCGTAAGGGCGACAAACTCTACATAGAAGGAAAAATCCGTAGCCGTTCATACGATGATCAGAATGGTATAAAACGCACCATTGTCGAGATTTTTGCTGATAATATGGAGATGTTGACCCCGCGTAACGCCTCACAGCAACCGGGTACGGGATATGTGCAGGCACAAGCGGTATCCCGGCAGCAGATGTCTGCACAAGTAGCTCCGCAACAACAGCAAACTTCGGATAATAGCCTGACAGACGATTTACCTTTTTAAGTAAGAGAACTTGATGTTTAACTAAAACCAGATTCCTTGGACCCTGACTCGTATTTATGCCGCTTGGCGGATTTATTTGACGGTGTAACCGTAACGGCTCCTACCATAGGAGCCATCATAGCTATCTTATTAGCTGTTTTATTGTTGTATGCCTCAGGCTTTGTGTCTGCTTCGGAAATAGCTTTCTTTTCCCTTTCACCTGTTGATTTAAGTGAGATAGAGGAAGGAAAACATACTTCGGACAGGCGTATCAGCGCCCTGCTGAATGATTCCGAACGCTTGTTAGCGACTATTCTTATCTCTAATAATTTTGTCAATGTAACCATTATCATGCTGTGCAATTATTTTTTTGCCAGCACCATACACTTTGGAAATTCCGTGATTCTGGAATTCCTGCTAATAACGGTTGTCCTTACTTTTCTGCTATTGCTTTTTGGTGAAATCATGCCTAAAATTTATTCGGCACAGAACACGTTGAAGTTTTGCCGTAAGGCAGCTCCTGCCATTTCTTTTTTAAAGAAATTCTTTTCACCTTTGTCGGCATTGCTGGTCCGTTCTTCCTTTTTGGTGAACAGATGTGTGGCAAAAAGGAATTATAATATTTCTGTCGACGAGCTTTCACAGGCTTTGGAATTGACGGACAAGAGTGAGATTTCAGAGGAAAGCAATATTCTAGAAGGTATTATCCGTTTTGGTGAGGAAACGGCCAAGGAAGTGATGACTTCCCGGCTGGATATGGTGGACTTGGAAATCAATACCCCTTATTCCGAAGTGTTGAAATGCATTGTGGAAAATGCCTATTCCCGTATTCCGGTATATGCCGAATCGCGGGATAATATAAAGGGGATTCTTTACATAAAGGATTTGCTTCCTCATTTGGGCAAAGGCGACAACTTTCGTTGGCAAACATTGGTCCGTCCCGCTTACTTTGTGCCTGAAACAAAGATGATTGATGACCTTTTGCGTGATTTTCAGGCAAACAAGATCCATATTGCCATCGTTGTCGATGAGTTTGGAGGTACTTCGGGTATTGTTACAATGGAGGATATCATCGAGGAGATTGTGGGAGAGATTAATGATGAATACGATGATGAAGAGCGTACGTATGTGAAACTGAATGACCGTACCTATATATTCGAGGCAAAAACCTTACTGTCCGATTTTTATAAAATTATGAAAGCTGATCCCGCTCTTTTCGAGAAAGTGGAAGGAGATGCGGACACTTTGGCCGGTTTGTTGCTGGAAATAAAAGGGGAGTTTCCTGTATTGCACGAGCGGTTGGATTACGGGAATTATCATTTTGAGGTACTTGAAATGAATACGCGCCGCATTTTGAAAGTAAAAGTTATCATTGACCCTTCCCACTCCATGGAAATGGAAGAAGGAAAGAAATAGATTTTATCATGCCTTTATACCGTACTTATAGCGAAGGGGAATTTCTGCTTGGAATATGGAAGTCTGATGAAACAACGGAACAACTGCTGGCATCGTTGGAGCATAAAGACTGGTATAGGGAGAAACTGGCTGTTTTTTCCGAAAAACGGAAGCATGAATGGTTGTCGGTACGTGTGCTGCTGAAGGCTTTGTGTGGAGAAGAAAAGGAGATAGCTTATTACTCTTCGGGAAGGCCTTATCTAAAGGATGGAAGCCGGTATATCAGCATCTCGCATACTCGCGGTTATGTAGCGGTGGCGCTTCATTCTTCCTGTGAGGTGGGAATGGATATAGAGCAGTATGGAACCAGAGTGCGGAAAGTAGCTTCCCGTTTTATTCGTTCCGATGAAGAGTCCACAATGATGGAAGGAGATGAAGTTTATGCTTTGTTGCTCCATTGGTCGGCCAAGGAGGCACTGTTCAAACTGATGGGAGTAGAGGAGGTGGATTTCATTCGTCATCTTCGTATTTTTCCTTTCAGCCTGTCGGAAGAAGGGGAGTTCGAGGCATGCGAATATCGTACAGGCCGGCAGGGACGTTACCGGGTCCGTTATGTCACTCATCCCGATTTTGTATTGACTTGGATTATAAAATAATGCTCAGGCGAATCACTTCGGCTGAGCATTCCAAATAAACTTGGCAGAGTTTACTTTAAAATAAATGTTCTTTTTACCTGATACTCTTTTCCGGACAGTGAAACGGAGAAAATAGCGGATGTGATTAAAGGCATCCCTTACGTTCAGTGTTCCAAGCTCTTTCCTCGAAAGCTTCAGATTTGATAAATGCACAGGCAGGTCTTCTGACTCGTTTCCGCTATAAGCACCTTCCCGGAAATTATCCCAGTGGTTATTGGCATTTTGCTTATGCGTTTAGTGAAACATACAGCAGCGGGACTGTTCAGGATTCTCACCTTGATTCCCTTTTAATCATTCACCTCGGAGGGGAGATAAATGAACCGATGCACCGCAAAGATACAGTTTATATTTAAGAAAACAATTATCTTTCTTTATTTTTTAGAGCCTGTTTAAATTTTGAAGAAAATTTAGAAACAGGTGCTTGTCATCTTCTCATTCTTTACTCAGTGTAAATATGAATTCCAGACCTCCACCGGGGGTGTTCTTGGCGAAAATGGTTCCTCCATGCAGAATGACAGCGTTTTTCACAATGGCCAGTCCCAGGCCTGTGCCGCCCAGTTTGCGTGAACGTCCTTTGTCCACCCGGTAGAAACGCTCGAACAAACGGCTTAGATGTTCGGGATCTACTCCTACGCCTGTGTCCGAGAAACTGAAATAGTAAAAACGTTCGTCTTCACGGAAACAGCGGATGGTTATGGAAATATGACTTCCTGCGTATGCAATGGCGTTGTCCGTCAGATTCCGGAAGATGGAATATAGCAGGGAAGAATTGCCTTGTACGGTCAGTCTTTCAGGCAGCATATTGTGGGCAGTGATCTGCTTTTCTTCCAGTTCCAAAGTTACTTCGTTCAGGATATTCCGCATCATGGTGGTGAGGTTTACCGGTTCTGTCTCGATCATGTTCGGAGCTTCTTCCATGCGGGTAAGTACGGAGATATCCCGTAACAGATGTGCCAGCCGGTTACTTTGTGCATAGCTTCTCTCCAAAAAAGCATTGATTTTCTCACGGGGCAGGGTAGGGTTGTTTACTATGGTTTCCAGATATCCCTGTATGCTGCTTACAGGGGTTTTCAATTCGTGGGCAATGTTCTGTGTCAGCTGTTTTTTCAGAAGTGCTTGCTCCTTTTCCTGAGTGATGTCATTGATGGAGATTTCAAAGCTGTCATCTTGAAAGATAATGCACTCCACGGCAAAGATACGTCCGTTTTTGTCTATGTTTAATGACATCCGTTTCTCTCCTTTGCCGATACTGCGTTCCTTGTTTTTTGTAATGAAACGGGTGATGGGCTGCAATTCGGGGATGGAGAAGATTTCTTCCGTAGAACTCAGATTTTTGTCTGAGATAAGGTTGGCATATTGTGTGAACAGGTTATTTACCAGAATCTCTTCTTTGCGGTGGTTGAATACGCCTAAACCTTCGTGCGAGATTTGGAGATGGGTGATCAGTTTCTCGCGTTCGATATATAAATCTTCTTTTGCCTGATGCAGACGTTTGTAAATTTGGATGATATGTTGGGATATCTCGCCCAGTTCGTTTTTGGGAAAGGTATCCTGCATATCAGTGTCTATCGGTTCATTGCGGTCGGCTTTCATGGCGAATTGTTGCAATTTGGTGATAGACATTCCCAATTTATGTGTGAACCGGTAGAATATAATTATTAATATCAGGCTGATTATCAGTGTAAACCATACATAATGGGAGTCTGCTTTCAAGTGTCTCATCAGACTGACATTATAGGGAAGGGCCGAACGAATGATATAGTCCAGGTTAGGATAATACTTGGCCGAATAGAAAAATTCACCGCCCAGGCTTTCCGATTGTCTGTTAATGGAATAGCCGCTGCCATAAGTGATGGCTTCTTTTATTTCCTGACGGTTATGGTGGTTCTCGAAGTGGCTGGGATCTTTTTCCAGATTGTCATAAATTACAGTACCATTCTTGTTGATCAGTGTCACACGTAGATCTTCAAAGGTGTGTTCGCATACATAGTCGTCCAATTGTTGAATATTCAGCGTATCCCTGCCACGGAGAAAATCATTCAGGCGGTCGTTGTAATTCTGGAGTTGTGTGTTCAGCAGCTCTATTTTGTATTCCTTCTCCCTGCGATATTGGAATGCCATGAAACAGATGGCGAATGCTATGAATAAGGAGATTACCGACAAGAATAGTTTCTTGTTGAATGACAGGACGTGGCTGGATAATTCAATAGTCATGGAAAGGTACAGGTTAGGTTATTCGCATTCAAAACAGTATCCGTATCCTAGGCGGGTGACGATGCATTTTCCGTATTCGCCTATTTTCTTACGCAGGCGAGTAATGTTGACGTCAATGGTACGGTCCAGCACATAGACTTCCTCTTGCCATACTTTAGCCAGAATATCTTCGCGTGAGAATACGCGGCCTTTGTTTTGTAACAACAGCAACAGGATTTCGAATTCTTTTTTTGTCAGGGAAATTTCTATACCGTCTATGCTGACTTTCTTCTTGGTGATGTCGACTAAAAGCCCTTTGTATTGCAATTGTTCCTGCACTTCTTTTCCCTGTGTGGGACTGGTACGTCGAAGGACAGCCTTGACGCGTGCTATAACTTCGCGCAGTGAAAATGGCTTCGAGATATAGTCGTCGGCTCCCAGGTTGAATCCTGTCACAGTATCGTTTTCAGTATCTTTAGCAGTGATGAATATAATGGGAATAGAAGCGGTAGCTTTATTCTTTTTCAGCATGTTCGCCATTTTGAATCCTGAAATTTCTCCCATCATCACATCCAGCAACAGCAAGTCGTATTGGGTCAGTTCCATCTTCAGGGCTTCTTCGGCGGAGTTTGCTGTATCCACAAAATACCCTTCGTTTTCTAAATTGAATTTAAGAATCTCGCATAGATCTTCTTCATCGTCAACTACTAAAATGCGGTAATCGTTCATATATCCATCTTTTTAATACTACAAAACTAATCTTTTCTGATCAGCATTGCAAAGATGGAGCATTTTTATTACTATTTGATGAAACAAATATTACAAAAAGATTACATGTTATAAAATCGTTAAGTTTTCATTGCAGATTACACCATTTTAATGATTCTGTAATCATCCCGCCGGATAATAATTGGAACGCAATAAATTATGATTTCGTAAACTCTCCGGCTACTGGAATACTCATTTGGTAACGTATTTCTCTTTCACTTTTTCCGTGTCCCAAAAGGAACATCAGTTTGGTTAGAACGGATTCCACCGTACTGTCGTAGCCGCTGATGACCCCTGCGTCCAGCAGATGGAGTCCGGTTTCATATCTTCCCATTTCCACTGTTCCGGTAGAGCATTGGGAGATGTTGACAATGATGATTCCCCGTGAAGTGGCATCCCTTAGAAGTTCGATGAACCATGGCTTTTGCGGAGCGTTGCCCGAACCGTAGGTTTTTAATACCACTGCGCGTAATCCCGGTGTATGCAGGATATTGCTGATCATGTTTTCCTGGATGCCCGGGAAAAGGGTCAGTATAATTACATTGGTATCATAAAGATAGTGTGGTTTTAATGGCAGATTGGGATCGGCTTTGTGAATACGGTCATATTCATATTTTATGTGGATGCCTGCTGTCGCCAGCGAAGGGAAATTGTATGAACGGAACGCATTGAAATTCTCCGCATTTATTTTTGTGGTACGGTTTCCGCGCAACAGATGGTTTTCGAAGAAGATGCATACTTCGGGTACAATAGCAGTGCCGTTCGGATGTTTGGCAGCGGCTATTTCTATGGAAGTGATCAGATTTTCCTTTCCATCGGTGCGCAACATGCCGATGGGCAGCTGGCTGCCAGTCAGGATAACCGGCTTGCTCAGGTTTTCCAGCATGAAGCTGAGCGCTGAAGCGGTGTATGCCATGGTGTCTGTACCGTGCAGAATGACGAACCCGTCAAAATTATCATAATTGTATTTGATGATCTTGACTAACTTGGCCCACAAGGCAGGTTCCATATCCGAAGAGTCAATGGGGGGATTGAATTGGTAAGAGGAGATGCGATAGTTGAACCGCTTCAATTCGGGGACATTGTCTTGTAACTGGTCGAAATTAAAGGCTTCTAGTGCACCTGTCTCAGGATTTTCAATCATGCCGATCGTACCGCCTGTGTATATTAGCAAAACGGAAGGATATTCACTCTGTATCATGCGCTTCTCTTGTTTAATTTTGGCACAAAGATAGTAATTATGTATAAGTATGACAAAAATAAGAGGGAAAAATAACAAATGTTTTCTCTATGGACCGAGGCTGGTTTTCCGATAGTGGGTGGAAGATATGGAAAGATTACGTGTAAGATTATATATCTTATGCTTGTAAGATATATAATCTTATGCCTGCAAGGTACTGTATCTTTCACCTTCATCGTACTGGCCTTTCAGGTGAGCTTTGAAGAGGAGGGCATTATGAGTGAATGCCGTAAACGCAGATGCAGACGCAGCAGACGCAGGCCCTTTTTTCTCACACACGTGCGCGTATAATACAAGGTGGGGAAATAGAATAAACTACCGTAAGGTGGAAGACCCTATTTTAGAGAAAATGAACTTTGAATCTGAAACTTGTACTTTCAACCGACAATAAAAGAGTCGTATTCACTCTACATTTGAATAAGGATACAACTTTTTTTATGTTGTTCAGTTACAATCTGTATCTTTTTCAGAGCGTTCATCTTCGTTTTGACCTCCCTCTCTGATGACAGTTAAAACAGGTTATTAAAAATAGATACACATTTACATATATAATGTACGCGCACGTGTGTGAGAAAAAAGGGCCTGCGTCTGCTGCGTCTGCGTCTGCGTTTACGGGTTGTGGAAGATCAGTTTTTCAAAGCTTCCAGCAGCTTGTCTGCCGCTTTTTCCGCATTCCCGTTTTCCTCGTCCAATAAGGTCACGAATTTACTGCCGATGATGGCTCCTGCGGCATGAGCGGATGCGGTTTCGAAGGTTTGTTTATTGGAAATTCCGAAACCTATCATGCGGGGATTGCGTAAATTCATGTCGGCGATGCGTTGGAAATAGGCTTGTTTCTGTGCGTTGAAATCTTTTTGAGCACCGGTGATAGCGGCGGAAGATACCATATAGATAAAACCGTCGGTGTGTTCATCAATCAGGCGGATACGTTCTTCGCTGGTTTCCGGAGTGATGAGCATGATGATTCTCACATCCTGTTCCTCGGCTATGGAACGATACTCTTCCATATAATCTTTGAAAGGCAAGTCGGGGATAATCACCCCGTCGATTCCCGTCTCCCGGCAAGTGCGGCAGAAATCCTTGAATCCATATTGCATGATGGGATTGAGGTATCCCATCAACACCAGCGGAATCTGTACTTCTTTACGGATATCTTTCAGTTGGTCGAAAAGAAGTTTCAGTGTCATGCCGTTTTTCAAGGCGCGGGTGGCGGCGTGCTGGATAACGAGACCGTCAGCCATCGGGTCACTGAAAGGAATGCCGATTTCAATCATGTTAATCCCTTTTTTTTCCAGGACTTTGATGGTGCTTGCCGTACCTTCTAAAGTAGGAAAGCCTGCGCAAAAATAAATAGAGAGGATATCTTTTTGCTTGATACTGAATAACTGGTTGATTCTGTTCATTGTATTTTTTGTTTTAATTGGTTTATAAATGTGTGGACGGCGGCGGCGTCTTTCAACCCCGGAGCAGTCTCGAATCCGCTGTTCAGGTCGATGCCTGCCCACTGTTCATGTTTGAACTGCAACAGAGAGGAAAGGCTGCCGGGACGGAGGCCGCCACTCAGCAGGAAAGGCGTTTTTCCCCGATAGGCTTGCAGGATATTCCAGTTGAAAGTTTTGCCGGAACCGCCATATCCGGAACAGGCAGTGTCGAAAAGAAAGTAATCGCAAATGCCCTCATAACAGCCGACGGGTCGCAGGTCAATTTCCCGTGCAATGGAAAACACCTTAATGATTCCTAATCCGGCGGCTTTTAATTTGCGGCATTGTTCCGGTGTTTCCCTGCCATGCAACTGGATATGGTGCAGACCGAATTCCTGTGCTTTCAGCAGGATGTTTTCGCTGCTTTCGTTGACGAAGACTCCGATCCGGCGGCATTGTTCCGGCAGGTATTCCGGACGATGTGATACGTGGCGGACAGACTGGGGGAAGAAGATGAATCCCATCCAGTCTGCTCCGGCTTGCTCTATGGCGCGTATGTTTTCGGGCTCGCGCATACCGCATACCTTGATAATCATTGTTGTTGCATCCTAACATTTCTCTAGTTTGGTTATAAATTCTTTTAAGGCTTCTCCAGGTGCGGGTGTTTTCATAAAGTTTTCCCCTATCAGGAAGCCTCGGAAGCCGGCAGCTCGGAGTTGTTTAACTGTTTCGGGGCTGGAGATGCCGCTTTCAGAGATCCGGAGTATTTCTTCGGGTAGTTTTTCCGCCAGGCGGAAAGAGTTTTCCACCTCTGTGTGGAAGCTTCCCAGATTACGGTTGTTGACTCCTACCATGTCAATGTTCTCGTCTATATATTCCAGTTCTTGCTCGTTGTGGATTTCCAGCAGGACTTCCAGTTCCAGTTCATGGGCTTTGAGGGCCAGGGCTTTGCATTGCTCTTTCTTCAAAGCGGCGGCTATAAGAAGGATAGCGTCCGCTCCTACGATGCGTGCCTGATAAAGTTGGTATTCATCTATAATGAAATCTTTCCTTAGAATGGGAAGTTGCACGTGGGGGCGTGCCGAACGGATATCTTTCAGAGTGCCGCCGAAGTATTTTTCATCGGTGAGGATGGAAAGTGCGGAGCTCCGGCCGCCTCGTAAGCGGGAGGAATAGTATCTGCCTGTGCGTCTTCTTTTATCCATCCTTTGGAGGGGGAGCGACGCTTGAACTCGGAGATGATGCCGTAAGGAGAAGAGGCAAGACTGGCACGCATACTGATACGTGGCATGGGTTCGTTACAATTGTTTATCAGCATTTCTTTGCTGATGGCAGCCTTTTGCAGTTCGATCTCGATCTGCTTGCAGGCGATGATTTCTGTTAATATATCTGTCATTGTATGAGGCGTTTGGTAGTGGAATACTGGGTGTGTAATCAACTGTTCAGTTCCACAAATTTTTTCAATGTATTCAATGCTTTTCCGCTTTCCAATGATTCACGGGCGATGGCCACGCATTCTTCTATCGGTTTGGCCGGTTCCATGGCTTGTATGGCAAAAGAAGCATTAATCAGCACACAGTCTGTCTGGGCTTTGGTGGCTTTGTTCTCCAGTACGTTATTGAAGATTTTTGACGCTTCTTCGGGAGTGTTCCCACCATAGAGCTCTTCTTGTCTGGCAAGGGAGAAACCTAGTTCAGATGGCTTGTAGATGGTTTCGTAGCGATTGGTCATCACTTTGAATTCATCGGTCAGTGAGATTTCGTCGTAACCGTCCAGGTTGTTTACTACGGCAAAGCCAATGCCTAGTTTCTGGAATACGTTGGTGTAAAGGCGCATTTGCGGCAGATCGGCGACCCCTAGAAGTTGGTAAGCCGGAAGACATGGATTAACCAGCGGACCTAGCAGGTTGAATATGGTACGTACTTGCAGTGCTTTGCGGACAGGGCCTACACTTTTCATGGCAGGATTGAACAACTGGGCATGCATATAGACCATTCCACATTCTTCCATAGAACGGGTCAGCTTATCCGGATTATTAGTGAATTTTACGCCGTGTTGTTCGATGACATTGCTGGCTCCGCTGACGGAAGTCGCGCCATAGTTGCCATGTTTGGCAACATGATATCCGGCTCCCGCTACAATGAAGCAGGCGCAAGTAGAGATGTTGAAGGTATTTTTTCCATCACCGCCTGTACCTACAATATCAATAGGGGTGTAAGCGGAAAAGTCTATAGGTATGCGGGTGGTGAGCAATGCTTCACGGAAACCTATCAATTCTTCTACTTTGATGCCGCGCATTTGGAAAACGGTCAGCAGAGCGGCTATCTGTGCGTCGTTATACATTCCCCGGGTTATGTTGAGCAGCAAATTCTTTGCTTCTTTTCGGGTCAGTTCCTCGTGATTGAAGAGGCGGGATAATATAGCTTTCATATTTATTATGTACGGTTTGGTTTATGCGTTTAGAAAGTTGGCTATCATGGTTTTACCATCGGGGGTTAGTACGGATTCGGGATGAAACTGGATGCCGTGGATATCGTATTCTTTATGTTTCAATGCCATAACGAGACCTTCCCGGCTTACTGCGGTTATTTCAAGGCACTCAGGGAAACCGTCCGTATCTACCACCCATGAGTGATAACGTCCTACCGGCACTTCATCCGGCAGTCCGTTGAAAATGTAATCGGTTTTCTCTCCTTTGTCTTTTAATTGATTCTTTTTAATTGAGATGGGGGTCTGTACGCCATGAAATACTTCGCTCAGATTGGTCAGTTTGCCGCCAAAAGCTTCTCCTATGGCCTGTTCTCCCAAGCATACACCCAGAATCGGTTTCTTGCCGGCATATCTTTTAATTACTTCGAGCAGCAGGCCTGCTTCTGATGGAATACCGGGACCGGGTGAAAGAATGATTTTATCGAATTTTTCCAATTCTTCCAGTTGGAAAGCATCGTTACGTAATACGGTAACTTCGGCTCCCAGTTCTTTTACCAAATGACTCAAGTTGTAGGTAAATGAGTCATAGTTGTCTATAATTACTGTTTTCATGATGATTCGTTTTTACATTTGTTCTGCCAGGATGATTGCTTTTTTAAGTGCTCCCAGTTTGTTGTTTACTTCTTGTAACTCGTACTCTTCATTGCTCTTAGCTACGATGCCGCCACCGGCTTGAAACCATAGTTCGTTGTTGCGGCTGACGAATGTACGAATGGTAATAGCTTGGTTCAATGTGCCGTTCAGCCCGATAAATCCGATGCAACCTCCATAGGCTCCACGGCTGTGAGGTTCGTATTCGCTGATCAGTTGCATGGCTTTTACCTTCGGAGCGCCACTCAGAGTTCCGGCCGGGAAAGTATCAATAAATGCTTTGATGGGATTGGCTTTGGGGTTCAGTTCGCCACTGACCCGGCTTACCAGATGAATGACGTGGCTGTAATATTGAGCTTCTTTGTAAAATTCTACTTGTACATCGTGACAATTGCGGCTCAAGTCATTGCGTGCCAGATCTACCAGCATTACGTGTTCTGCATTTTCTTTGGGATCAGCCAATAGGTTGGCGGTGAGTTCAGCATCTATTTTCTTGTCTCCGTTGCGGCGGGTGGTTCCGGCGATAGGGTCGATGGTGGCACGTCCGTTTTCTATTTTACAGTGGGTCTCGGGAGAGGAACCGAAAATACGGAAGCCCCCGAAATCGAAGTAAAATAAGTAGGGGGACGGGTTGATGCTGCGTAAAGCACGGTAAAGTTTGAAATCATCTCCTTCGTAACGTTGGATAAAACGGCGTGAAAGGACGATTTGGAAAACATCACCGCGCATACAGTGGGCAATGCCTTTGCGGATGTTCGCCTTATGCTCTTCATCGGTCAGGGTGCTGGTAGTTTCGCCCACGGCACGGAAGTCGTAAGTGGTATAGTTACGGTTGTGGATTGCTTTTTCCACATAATCCAGATGGCTGTCCTCACCGTCCTGCAACATTTCCAGTAATAACATTTCGTTGCGGAAGTCATTGAAGACGATCAGGTATTTATATAAGATATACAACATATCCGGAGCATCGTTCTTAGGGTCACGGCTGTCTTTTACATTGATATGTTCGAAGTAGCGTACGGCATTGAACGTGGTATAACCATACAGTCCGCAGTAGTTGTTGTATTCTCCGCTTACCTTGAAACGATTCAGAAAATCGGAGATCGCATGGTCTGCCCGGAAATGTTCGGTGATGGGATGTTCTTCCATGCTGCCGTCAGGGTAGGTGGCAGTGGCTATGCCATGGTTGATTCCGATGCTGGCTACAGGATTCAGTCCGATGAAAGAACGGTTGTTCTCACTTCCATGATAGTCGGAACTTTCCATCAGCGCACTCTGTGGGAAAATGTCGCGTACTTTCAGATAAGTACTGACCGGTGTATGTAGGTCACCCAGTATGGTTTTGTATCGGGTGGTATAGGTAAAAGTTTTCATTGTTTCTTTTCTGTTTATAGTTGTCCGTATAAGATTTTTACTCTCGTGGGTTTCTATGTGTTATTGCAGGGAGGCCCTTGTGCTGGATTCTTTCAAGTAGGTTTCAATATCCTTATCTCCGCGTCCTGATACGGTGAGAACCACTATATCCGTTGGCTTGAATCTCATTTTGTCCAGTGCTCCCAATGCATGAGCCGATTCCAATGCAGGAATAATACCTTCCAGCCGGGTCAGTTCAAATGCGGCACGGATGGCTTCATCATCGTTTATGGCGAGTACCAAAGCGCGTTGCTGTTTGGCTAGATTGGCATGCATGGGGCCTATGCCCGGATAATCCAGACCGGCAGAGATGGAGTAAGGTTCCTCTATTTGTCCGTCCTCGTTTTGGATAACCAAGGTCTTTGCTCCGTGGATAATTCCCATTTTCCCCAGTTGGATGGTAGCGGCCGAGAAACCGGTGTCTATGCCTTTGCCTCCTGCTTCGGCCAGGACAATCTGCACACGTTCATCATCTATATAGTGATAAATGGTTCCTGCCGCATTGCTTCCTCCTCCTACACAAGCCATCAAGTAATCGGGATATTCCCTTCCTTCCTGTTCTTTCAGCTGCTTTTTGATTTCTTCGCTGATAACGGATTGCAGACGTGCCACCATATCAGGGTAGGGATGAGGGCCTACGGTAGAGCCGATGACATAGTAAGTATCTGCAGGGTGGCAACACCAATCGCGGATGGCTTCGTTTGTAGCATCTTTCAGTGTCATGTTGCCGGAAGTGACCGGGCGGACTTCGGCTCCCAGCATTTTCATCTTTTCTACATTGATATGCTGGCGTTCTACATCGGTCTTGCCCATGTAAACAATGCATTGCATGTTCATCAAAGCGCATACCGTGGCGGTGGCCACACCATGCTGTCCAGCTCCGGTTTCTGCAATGATACGTTTTTTCCCCATACGTTTTGCCAGTAACACCTGCCGATGGCATTGTTGATTTTGTGTGCTCCGGTGTGGTTCAAATCTTCACGTTTCAGGTAGATTTTACAGCCGTATTGTTCGCTTAGCCGGTTTGCCAGGTATAGAGGTGAAGGGCGTCCCACATAGTCGTGTAGTAACTGGTGGAATTCTTTTTGAATCCTTCACTTTCCAATACTTTGGAATAGGCATTTTTTAACTCTTCCACACAGCGATGAAGGATTTCGGGAATATAGGCCCCGCCAAATTCGCCATAATAACCTTCTTTGTTTACCTGATAAGTTTTCATTGTCGTTCTATATTAAATTTTGATTGTTAATTGCACTAACGAAAAAAGGCCTGTCGTAAGTACGACAGGCCTTCAGTTTGAATATCCTTATTAGAATGTCAGGTATATATACATGGTCTGGTTCCCTTACGACTTGTTTAGTTGTAAGAAACGCCACCAATATGTATTTACCATGATTCTATTCATAAAATCTGTTTTTATTTTGGGGCAAATGTAAGCGTTTTTGTTTTAAACTCCAAAGAAAAACTTACTTTTTTTTTTATTTATTTGCAGCCTCGTGTATTTTCCCTTTCACTTCTTCCACTTTCTCACCTACTTTTCCGGCTACTTCACTGCTTACTTGTTCTGCTTTATGTTTTGCATGATGAGCCAGGTCTTTTTGCATCTTCTTGTAAGTCCTGAATGGCATCATACACGTCTCTTCTCAATTTGCGGCCTCTGTTGCTGTGCGCAAAACAACTTAATGCACTGCCGACCAGCGCTCCTAGTGCCAGTCCGGCAAAGAATTTTCCATTATTCATAATCTTATTACTTTAAATTGGTTTTATAAATGAACATTTCGGGTGGCGGAATGGTTTTAATACATCAGTTAATAAATCATTAAAATGAAGTGTATGAAACGTAAACTTTGGATAAGGATAGGTGCCGTGTTGTTGGCAGGATTGCTGTTATGGTGGCTCTTTTGGGCTATTTTGATCGATGAGGACGAGAATGAACAAAGTCTGCCTGAAACAGAACAGATAGAGTGATTTGCCATATGATAAAAGGATGATCTTCAGGCATGGGTACGAAAGAACATATTGGAATAGTCGGTAGAATATTCTGTTTGCTAAAGTCTATAGAACAATAGAATGTAGTTCTAAGCTTATGACAGGAAAATCTGTTCCGGCTTTCTTCTTTTGTTCTTCTGTCTGAAAAATTAATATCCATTTTGCATCTGTCTTCTCAGAAATAATCAGTATATTCGCTTCATTAACCAATTAGACATGATTGAATATGAAAACAATGAATTATTCTATAATCAGATGTATCTGTGCATTGGTCATCGGTGTGTTGCTGGTGGCATGGCCTGAAGCTGCCATTCTTTATCTGGTTATTACAATCGGTGTCCTGTTTCTAGTACCGGGACTCTTTTCTGTATTTGGGTATTTGATTCGTGGCAAGCAGGATGGCAGCAGTTTCCCTATTGCCGGGCTTGGTAGCCTTTTGTTCGGATTATGGTTGATGATTATGCCGGCATTTTTTGTCGGTATTCTGATGTATGTGCTGGGTGCTGTTTTGGTACTGGCGGGAATCAGTCAGATTGTGAATTTGTCTGCTGCGCGTAGTTGGACGGTGGTACCGGGAGGTTTCTTTGTGATACCTGTGTTGGTGCTGATTGCAGGTATTGTGGTATTATTTAATCCATTTACGGCGGCGGCTGTTCCATTCATCATTCTGGGAGTGAGCAGCATTGTATACGGACTGTCCGATTTGATAAACATCATCCGCTTCCGTCAGAAGAAAGAACCGGGTATGCCTGAAATAGAGGATATTACTCCTATAGAAGAGATAAAAGACTAATCCGATTGATATGAAAATACGAGGGGGCTATATTTTATATCTTTTGATTTTATGTGCGGTTGTAGGTTGTAAGGGAACTTCTTCACCTTCACCGCATCCGAAACGGATAAGTATGCTGGGACATGTGAGGGGGAAAAAGCGAAAGCTATTTTGTGGGTGGATTATAAAAGAGGACGTAAGATAGCGGACGGGACTCCGATAAGAACGGTAAAAGTCTATGCGGATGTTCATGCCGATGGAAGTCTGAAAGTGCTTTCTTGGTGTAAAAAGCAGCCGATGAAGGTAGAAAATTACTTATTGAAAAGGGTGGCAGTTTACCGGATCAGGAAAGAAATGTTCGAAGGGGGGTATCTGAAACCGGGAGAACAGTATTTGCAGTTGCGCTATCTGCCGGGAGAGGTGAAATAATATGTTGTAGGAAGCATTGAAATTCGTAGAAAAAGGTTTTTGTTTCTTTTATATTTCGTATCTTTGTGTAACACAAATTGTTAGAAATATGAAGAAACAAATCTTATTGTCTTGTGCTCTTGCCTGGGCTGTGATGGCAGGTGCTGAAACGATTGACATTACTACTTTCCGTTATGCCGGACCCTACATTGTACAGGCTCCTTTTCAGGTAGACAGCGTGGATGTGAATTCAAAGACTTTTGTATCCGGACGTTTGTTAGATACTCATCTTTCTGTGGACGTATTGCAGCAGGGAACTTTATTTACAGGCGGAGTTTTGCCGGGAAGTGACTCGGGATATGCCTTGCACATGGTGGGCTTTGTGTTGGAGAATACTCGTTATGCTACGGCCAAGTTGAAGATTGACGGTCTGAAAAAATACCAACTTTATGTAGATGGGAAAAAGCAGGAAGGGACTGAACTCGCTTTGGAGCCGGCCACCCATTCTGTAGTTGTTAAATATCTTTCTGAAACAGGGAAAACAGATTCCTTGAAAGTGAGTGTGGATACGGATCAAGAGGGAAGCATTTCACTTAAGCAAGATAACAAAAAGCTATATACTTTAGCGGATGTGTTGCATGGAACTCGTTTTGCCGGAGTAGGACTTTCTCCTGATGGCAGATATCTGATTACTAATTATCGTACGACTTGTGTAGGTGGCCGGTCGGCCGGCAGTACGCGTATTACTGAACTTGCCAGCGGTAAGGTTTTGGCGGAGCGTACTGAGAATATGCAATGGATGCCTCGTTCTAACCGTTATTATTATACCCGTACAGGAGTGGATGGCAGGCAGCTGATAGTTGTGGATCCACTTACCGGAGTGGAGGCCGTGCTGGTGAATAAATTACCTGACGGGTATTTCCAGTTCGCACCTACGGAAGACTACCTGCTTTTCACCATGACCCAGGAAGGACCGAAAGAACGTAAAGAAATTTATGAGGTACTGGAGCCGGATGACCGCCAGCCGGGATGGCGTAACCGTTCTTATCTGGCTAAATATGATTTGAAGATCGGTTTGTTGCAGCCACTGACTTTCGGTTATCACAATGTCTGGGCTGCCGATATTTCCAATGACGGCCGGTATCTTTTGATGATGACCAGTCAGAGCCGTCTGACCAAGCGTCCTACTACTTTATTCTCACTATATCGGTTGGATATGCAGACTTTACAGGCGGAATTGCTGATAGATAAAGATGGTTTTATCAGTGGAGCCCGTTTTTCACCTGACGGAACGCAGGTATTGGTATCCGGCTCGCCTGAATCGCTGGGTGGAATAGGGAAAAATGTAAAGGAGGGGCAGACTCCGAGTATGACGGACGGTCAGCTTTATTTGCTGAATATAGCTGATAAGAGGGTCACTCCGCTGACGAAAGATTTTAATCCCAGCGTACAGCGTGCCGTGTGGAATAAGGCCGACGGGCAAATATATTTCACGGCCGAGAACCGTGACTGTTACAGTTTGTACCGGATGAATCCCGCTGATGGGAAAATTCTGCAACTGGAGGTTGCAGAAGATTTGGTCAATTCATTCTCATTGGCGCAAAATGCTCCGGTTATGGCCTATTATGGACAAAGCGCCTCAAATTCCGACCGTTTGTACACCATGAATACCAAAAAGATGAAATCATCTTTGTTGGAAGACTTAAGTAAGGACATCTTGAAAGATGTGGAGCTGGGCGAATGCAAGGCTTGGAGTTTTACCAATTCGCGTGGTGATACCATTTACGGCCGTTATTACCTGCCGCCTCATTTTGACGCTAACCGGAAATATCCTATGATTGTGAATTATTATGGTGGGTGCAGTCCGGTCAGCCGTAATTTTGAAAGCCGTTATCCGCATCATGCATACGCGGCATTGGGCTATGTGGTGTATGTGATAGAACCTAGCGGTGCTACCGGTTTCGGACAGGAATTCTCTGCCCGCCACGTCAATACAGCCGGGGAAGGGGTGGCACAGGATATTATAGAAGGTACAAAGCTGTTTTGTAAAGAACATGCTTTTGTCAATGACAAGAAAATAGGCTGTATAGGTGCGTCCTATGGCGGCTTTATGACACAATACCTGCAAACACAGACCGATATTTTTGCAGCGGCCATCTCTCATGCCGGTATCAGTGACCATACCAGTTATTGGGGGGAAGGATATTGGGGATATTCGTACAGTGAAGTTTCCATGGCGGATAGTTATCCGTGGAGCAATCCTGATCTTTTTGTAAAACAAAGCCCGTTGTTCAATGCGGACAAGATACATACGCCTTTGCTGTTCCTGCATGGTGATGCGGATGTGAATGTACCGGTGGGAGAGAGTATTCAGATGTTTACAGCACTGAAATTGCTGGGACGCGAAACAGCTTTTGTGGCGGTAACGGGGCAAGATCATCATATTGTAGACTATGGCAAGAGGATCCAGTGGCAGAATACAATCTTTGCCTGGTTTGCCAAATGGTTGCAGGACGATGCGACTTGGTGGAACGCTATTTATAAGCCGAAAAACTTATAACTTTTATGGTGTAAGAGACTTTGGACATGTGTTTTTACATTGTTAGTATGTATAAGCTTATACGTTAGTATATGTAGGCTTATACGTACTGACGTATGACCTTACACGTACTAACGTGGGCTGAGTCTGTTTTCACTATCCGTTTTCCCTATACTGTTTCGGTGACATTCCTGTATATCTTTTAAAATATTTCCCAAAGAATGAGATATCTGGGAAATTAAGTGAATAGGCTATCTCCTGAATAGTAAGATCGGTGGATTTTAGTTTGGCTTCCGCATCTGTTATCACTAGTTTGGCGATGATATCTGTAACAGTTTTTCCCGTAATCTTATTGACAGTAGTGCTGAGGTGCTGAGGGGATATATGAAGCAGATCGGCATAAAAAGCTACACTCCGTTCTTTCGTATAATGTTTGATGATATATTGGACCAGACGTTTTACAATTTCTTCTCCACGATTGAAAGTACGTGTGGTTACATTGGTGTTCTGATGAATGCTGCCTACACCATGCAATATAGTGAGCAGCATGGTGCTGATTAAGTCTTTATTGGGCTTGGCTCCCATACGTTTCATTTTTATCAGCAACATAAAATAGTCTTGAAACAACTCGGTTATTTCGGGACGCAGAGGAATAATGGGCGTGTCAATCAGGGCTGAAAGATAGTTCATGGTGGAATTGAAGAGGTTTATTCCATTCAGCAACTCTTTGTTGAACCCTATCAGGTACAGACGGCAGTCGGGACTTTGCCGATGGACATGTACAAAGGTTTCTGGCAAAATAGTGACAATGTCGTTCTTTTGTATCTTGTGTTCAGACAGATGGATCGTTATGTCACATTCACCTCGCAGGCACAGAAGGAACAAGCATCCTTCCATTCGTTGCGGGTAGTGGTAAATACGGCCTAATGATCCTGTCATGTCAATTTCTGCAACGAAATCCTTATTTGATTTAAATAGGTTAATGTCATCTATATACTTCATAAAAATAAAGAAGATTTTGATTATGCACCACAAATATAGGACAGTTAAAGCAGATAACAAAGAAAATGCTTAAAAATAGACTAATATATCTTACTGTTAGCACTTGTACGCCTTTAATAATTATGAGAACTTTGCAGCGGAAACTAATAGTGAAGATTAACAGTATGAAAGGTAAAAATTTGTCTATCATGGCAATGATTGCAGCAGTGTTCTGTTCTTGCGGACAGCAACCTGCACAAGAACGCGGTCCCCGTCCCGTGAAATTGGCGGAAGTGACCTCGTTAAGCAGGATCGAAAAATCGTATTCAGGTGTTGTGTCGCCTGATCAGTTCAGTGACTTGGCCTTTAAAATGTCCGGTCCGCTGGTAGCAATGAATGTACTCGAAGGACAGCGGGTAAAGAAAGGACAGGTAGTGGCCGAAATTGATCCGACAGATTACAAATTGGATTATGACGCTAAGAGGGCTTCATTTCAAAAGGCGGCATCACAGATGCAACGCGCGGAGAAACTATTGGCTAAGAACGCCATTTCCATGCAAGAATTTGAAACGACCCAAGCTTCGTATACCAATGCCAAATCGGCATTTGAAGATGCGCAAAACACATTGAATGACACAAAGCTACGCGCTCCATTTGATGGTTTCATCCCAAAAAAATACGTTGAAAACTATCAGCGTGTACAACCAGGACAAGGAGTAGTGTGTTTGATTAATCCGGCTAAATTGCAAGTGGAGTTCACTATCCCCGAAACGAATATTTCTTATGTAACTTCTCCTTCTACTATTTACGTAGAATTTGATGCCTATAAAGGAAAATTATTTCAAGCAAAAGTAAAGGAGTATGTAGAGGCTTCTCCCGATGGGGCAGGAGTTCCTGTATTCCTTTACATTGATGATCCGGAATTTGATTTGAAAAAATACAAGGTATCGGTGGGGTTCTCATGTCGTGTTATTGTCAATATTGAGAATGATGTGGTAAAAGAAGGGATTACAGTACCTTTGTCGGCTGTAGTGTTTGACAATACATTGAATAGTAAAAAAGTATTTGTTTATAATCCATCCACACAGAAAGTGGAACAACGCAAAGTCAACGATAAGGGTACTATTGTTGGACGTAATGACTTGATTGTTACCGGAGATGTGAAAGCGGGTGAACAGGTCGTTTCTGCCGGAGCCTCTTATCTTGTGGATGGCCAGCAAGTAAAAATATTAACAGAATAAAAAAGGAGAAAGCATATCATGAATATTCCAAAATATTCTTTGGAGAACCGGAAGGTTATCTATTTCTTTTTGGCTATTTTGCTGATAGGTGGAGTAATCTCCTTCTTCAAGCTGCCTAAGAAAGAAGATGCGCCTTTTGTGATAAAGACTGCGGTATTGGTTACCCAGTATCCGGGAGCGAACCCACATGAAGTGGAGAAACTGATTACGGAACCGATTGAACGTGAAATTCAGTCCATGACAGATGTATATCAGATTAAATCGGAATCTTATTTCGGACTGTCCAAGATTTCTATTGAACTTCAGCCTACGATTGATCCGGATTATATGCCTGTGAAATGGGATGAATTACGTCGTAAAGTGGCGAATATACAACCCAAATTGCCCAGTGGGGCGTCTACCATTACAGTGAATGATGACTTTGGTGATGTGTATGGCATTTATTATGCTTTGACCGCTGATGAGGGATTCTCGTATACTGATTTGCGTGACTGGGCCCAGCGTATCCGTACCCAGTTGACTCCGATTGAGGGAGTGCAGAAAGTGATGTTGTATGGGGAACAGACAGAAGTGATCAATGTCAAGATATCCACCTCCAAACTTTCGGCACTGGGCATTGATCCCACTTCAATTATGGGCATCTTGCAGAAGCAGAATATACAGGTGAATACGGGAGATATAGCGACAGAAATTTATCAGTTGCGCTTGCGTACGGAAGGAACTTATACCAGTCTGGAAGATATAGAAAATCAGTTGATTATCAGTAAGGACGGACGGGAAGTCCGTTTGGGGGATATTGCAACAGTGGAGCGTGGATACTATGATCCGCCTTCAACCTTGATGCGGGTCAATGGTAAACGTGCTATTGGTATAGGTGTGGCCAGTGGAGCAAAGGATAATGTGGTAGCTGTGGGTAAAGCAGTGGACGAAAGGTTGGCGGAAATAGAGCAATTGTTGCCTATCGGTATTGAACTTGCCTCCCTTTATCCTGAGGATAAGATTGCCGATGAGGCGAATAATGGCTTTATCCTGAATTTGATAGAATCATTGGTTATTGTTATCCTGATTATCTTTGTGGTGATGGGATCGCGTGCCGGTATGCTGATAGGTAGTTCGTTACTTTTCTCAGTAGGTGGTACTTTGCTTATTATGTTGATGTGGGGAGTAGGATTGAACCGTACTTCTTTGGCGGCATTTATTATTGCCATGGGTATGCTGGTGGATAATGCCATTGTGGTGACAGATAATGCGCAAATAGGTATCAAGCGCGGAAAATCACGTTATCAGTCATTGATAGAGGGGGCCATCAAGCCGCAGTGGGCATTGCTGGGCGCTACTTTTATTGCTATCTGCTCTTTCTTGCCTTTGTATCTGGCACCGGCATCCGTGGCTGAGATTGTGAAACCGCTATTTGTTGTATTGGCTGTGTCACTGGGATTGAGTTGGATTCTGGCTTTGTGCCAGACTACGACTTTTGGTAATTTTATTTTGAAAGAAGCTGTTCCCGGCGGTGCAATGAAAGATCCGTATGATACTAAACTCTATCATAAATTCGAGAAGTTTCTGACCTTGCTGATTAAACGCCGTTTTGTGACATTGACCACCGTCTTTGTGACTTTGGTGCTTTCTTTGGTTATTATGGCTGTTATGCCTCAGAGTTTTTTTCCGAAAATGAATAAGCCTTATTTTCGTGCTGATCTGGTATTCCCTGAGGGATTCAGTATTCATGCGGTAGATCAGGATGTGATGAAGGTGGAGGGTTATTTGAAGAATCATGAGAAAGTTAAATCATATTCGGTGACATTGGGTGGTACTCCGTTGCGTTACTATTTGGCAAGTTCTTCTTTTGGACCGAAGTCTAACTATGCTAATGTGATGGTGGAAACTAAAGACCCCGAAGATGCAGCCGAAGTAGAACAGCAGTTTTATGAGCACATGACCCAGAACTTTCCCAATATCATTACCCGTTCGGCACTTTTTGCTTTGTCTCCGGTGCCTGAAGCTGCTATTGAGATCGGTTTTATCGGTGAGAATCCCGATACATTGACCGCATTGGTTGAAAGGGCGAAGAAAATAGCCCGCCAGTGTGATATGGTGACGGATATCCGTTCTAATTGGGGAGATAAGGTGCCTGTGTGGAAACCGATGTTCTCTCAACAGAAAGGTTTACGCTTGGGAATTACCCGTCAGCAGGTTGCTAATTCATTCCGTACGGCTACCAATGGTTTGCCTTTGGGAGAATATCGTGAGGGGGATGTTTCCTTGCCTATTCTGTTGAAAGATGAGGATGTGGAAAAAATGAACTTGAATGATGTGAAAAGTGTGCCTGTATTCAGTACGAAAGGAAATTCCGTGAAAGTGGAACAGGTGATCGATAATTTTGCTTTGGGTTATGATTATAATGTAGTCCGCCGCTTTAACCGCGAGCGTTGTATGATGATGCAATGTGAACCTAAACGTGGAGCCAATACGATGGCTGCGTTTAAACAGGTGCTCACTGCCGTACAAGAGCAGATGCGGTTGCCCGAAGGGTATAAAATGAAATATTTTGGCGAGCAGGAAACACAGGATGTGAGTAACGCTGCATTGGCGAAGAATATTCCGCTGACCTTCCTGTTGATTTATGTGGTTCTGCTGTTTCTTTTCCCCAGCAACTACCGCAAGCCGGTATTGATTATGCTTATGTTGCCGCTGGTGTTTATTGGTGTGGTATGGGGATTGCTTTTGTTTGGTAAGTCATTGGACTTCTTTGCCATCCTCGGTCTGTTGGGATTGATTGGTATGAATATCAAGAACGCCATTGTGCTGGTCGATGAAATCGGACTTCAGTTGAAGGATGGAAAGGGTGCTGTGCCTGCCGTGGTCGAGGCTACCAAGACGCGTATCGTTCCGGTGACCATGGCTTCCGGAACTACTATTCTGGGTATGCTTCCATTGTTGGGCGATGCCATGTTTGCAGGTATGGCGGCTACCATTATGGGTGGTTTGTTCGTATCAACGGTACTGACCATTTTTGTTCTTCCGGTAACTTATTGTATTTTCTTTAAAATCAGAGCAGACAGATAATGAAAACTAAGATGATCTATATTATAAGTATGGCTTGTATGACCGGTACACTTTCGGCTCAGACTGTCGTGGATTATTCTACCTTTGAACAAAAGGTACTGGATTATAGCCAAACCTTAAAACAGAGTGTGGCGCAACGTACAGCTATGCAGAAGGCTATGAAAGCGGCAAAAACCGCTTTCTTTCCGGCTGTTGATGCAACGGGAAGCTATCAGTATCGTATTAACAAATACGAGATGGATTTTGGCGGAATGGCTGTTCCTATGGAGCACGATTCATACAGTGCCGAAGTAGGGGTATCACAACCTATTTATGCCGGTGGCAGTATCTATCACAATTATAAGGCTTCCCAAATACAAACTCAGATGGCGGATAAGTCGGTGGATTTGACAACGGATAATATTATCTATGCCGCTGAAGCCAGTTATTGGGGAACAGCCGCACAAAAAGAAATGTATGAAACGATGTGCCAGTATGTACAGATTATTGAGCAGTTGACCAAAGTGCTGCAAGATAAGTACGATGATGGCTATATCAGCAAGACGGATCTTATTCAGATGCAGACTCGTTTGAAAGAGGCTGAATTGCAACGTTCCAGCAGCTATCAGTCTTATCAGGTCGCCTTGCAGAATATGAATGTACTGATGGGATTGGAACCGCTGGCTGAAATGGATTTGACGGATTCTATTTCTACCATATTGCCTATGCCTGCCTTTGTTGGAGCGGAAACAGCCTTGAATGTGCGTCCCGATTATGCTATCTCCCAATTGGATGTGGATTATCAGAAAAGACAGGTAAGTCTGGCTGCCGCCAAGTACAACCCTTCTCTTTCTATCGGTTTTAAAGAGACATGGGGAACACAGATGTTGAACATTTCGGGCGAAACTATGTTTAATAGTAATGTGTATGCCTCTATTAAATTGCCGATTTTCCATTGGGGAGCCCGCTTTAAATCGACGGCTGCACAGAAGGCTATTTTATTGGGCAAGCAGTATGCATTGCAAGATAAGCAAGACCAAATAAGCAAAGAAGTGGCGAAGGCGTGGACTAGTCTGACAGAGAATACCCGTCAGATAAGTATTGCCGAGGAGAACTGCAAACTGGCAGAAGAGAATTTGGATTTGAACACTTTTAGTTATACTGAAGGTAAGTTGACTATTTTGGATGTGCTTTCTGCACAGCTGACATGGATACAGGCATATACAAACCTTATCCAATCTTATTATGAGCAGAAGATTGCGTTGGCTGATTACAGAAAAGCGACCGGTATAAGGTATTTAGGACAGAAATAGGTAAATTCAGACCAGATTCTTATTATAAAAAAAGTCACAATAAAGCAGGTTTGGCTATCTTTGTATCCCAATCTGCTTTATTTGTTTTTATCAGTTTATGTTTACTGTAAAGCTTGTTTTAACAGTGGAAAAAATAACAGGTTACAATGAAGAAAATATCATTTTTGATCGTAATCTTTATATGTATGGCAGATGCGACTTTGGCAGTCACGCAAGAGGGCGGTCTGTTTTATTTGCCTGAAGATACGACAACGCAACACAAAGACAGCACAGTACAGAAAAGGACTTTTTTCAAAAGATTTCTGGACTATTTTAATGATGCTAATAAAGATAAGAATCATAAGAAATTTGATTTTAGTATTATTGGCGGACCACATTACAGTACGGATACCAAACTGGGGCTTGGACTGGTGGCAGCGGGGCTTTATCGTGCTGATAGAAGTGACATGCTTCTTCCCCCGTCCAATGTATCTTTATTTGGAGATGTTTCCACTGTTGGCTTCTATATGTTGGGGATACGCGGAACTCATATCTTTCCGCAGGACAAATACCGGCTGGATTATACTCTTTATTTTTATTCCTTTCCTTCCAAGTTTTGGGGAATAGGGTACGATATGGGTAATGTAGATGCCAATGAATCTGATTTAGATCGCTGGCAAGCACAAATTAAAGCTAGTTTTTTGTTTCGGATAGCGGATAATTTATATATAGGTCCTATGGCATCTTATGATTATGTGCATGGTAAGAATATGGAACGCCCCGGATTACTGGAGGGAATGAACCTTACTGCTGCTAATTATGGAGTGGGCCTTTCTTTGGCATATGATTCGCGCGATGTGTTGACTAATCCCCATAAGGGATATTATTTGAATATTACCCAATGTTTCCGTCCTAAGTTTTTAGGAAACGATTATGCATTCAGTACTACGGATTTGCGTACCAGTTATTATCATCCTGTATGGGAAGGAGGATTGTTGGCAGGAGAATTACGCGGTACTTTTAATTTCGGTAATCCGTCGTGGGCTATGATGGCGCTGTTGGGAAATTCGTATTCCATGCGTGGTTATTACGAAGGGCGCTATCGTGACAAGCATAAAATAGAGGGGCAGGTGGAATTGCGTCAGCATGTATGGAAACGTAATGGTGTTGTAGTTTGGATAGGGGCCGGAACTGTATTCAATAAGTTCAGTGCTTTGCGCATGGACAGAGTGTTGCCTAATTATGGAATAGGTTATCGTTGGGAGTTTAAAAGAATGTAAATGTTCGTCTGGACTATGGATTTGGAAAAATGGACAGTCTGGTTTTATTTTTAATATAAATGAAGCATTTTAAAGAATTTATTCAGTGGTGTTGTGAGCCACAACGATTGTTCGTTCTGTTCATCGTTGTCTTGGCCATTCCCAATGTGGCATTGTTTTTTACAGAACAACAAATGACACTTTTGGCACGTATTTGTAATGTCATTCTGCCGGTATCGGTTTATTGGTTGATTATGACATTGGGGCGTAAACCTGGAAAGACTATTTGGATCTTATTTCCGTTTGTTTTCTTTGCGGCATTCCAATTGGTATTGCTATACCTGTTCGGGCGTTCTATCATTGCAGTAGATATGTTCCTGAATCTGACAACTACTAATTCCGGGGAGGTGATGGAACTGTTGGATAATTTACTGCCGGCTGTAATTGGTGTTTTTGTTGTTTACATTCCTGCTTTGGTCTTGGGAGGTTTCTCATGGGCCCGAGGTAATCAGTTGGAATATTCTTTTATTCGTTCTCAACGTAAGTATGCCTTGGCAGGCATTGTTGCAGGAGTGTTATTGACTGTTATCTGCTATGCGACGCAACGTGATTATCAAGTAAAGATTGAAATGTATCCGGCTAATGTATGTTATAATTTAGTATTGGCTGCAGAACGTGCGGGCGAAACTGCCGGATATGCGGAAACTTCAAGGGATTTTACTTTTAATGCCAGTGCCGCACATGATAAAGACAGCCGGGAAGTTTATGTCTTGGTGATAGGGGAAACGGCCCGTGCCTGTAATTTCGGACTTTATGGTTATGAAAGGAATACCACTCCATTACTTGATAAAATGGAGGGGTTGGTAACTTTCACGGATGTGCTTACCCAGTCTAATACTACTCATAAAAGTGTGCCTATGTTGCTTTCGGCAGCTTCGGCTGAGGATTATGACTGTCTTTATAGACAGAAAGGAATCATTACCGCTTTCAAGGAGGCAGGATTTCATACAGCCTTTTTTTCGAACCAGCTTCCTAACCATTCTTTTATTGATTTTTTGGGGATGGAGGCAGATGATTGGAAGTTTATCAAGAAAGACACTCCGAAAGGAGCCAATATTTCGGATGACGAACTATTGTTTCTAGTAGAAGAGGAGCTAAAGGCAGGTCATCAAAAATTATTTATCGTGCTGCATGCCTATGGATCACATTTTAATTATAAAGAACGTTATCCCGAATCCATGTCTGTCTTTAAACCGGATAATCTGACAGACGCCAAATATGAGAATAAAGAGTATTTGATGAATGCATACGATAACACTATCCGTTATACAGATGGTTTTCTGGCTTCTTTGATCACTTTATTGCAGAAAATGAACTCTTTTTCGGCTATGCTTTATACTTCGGATCATGGAGAGGATATTTTTGATGATAATCGAAAATTATTTTTACATGCATCCCCGGTCCCGTCTTATTATCAACTGCATGTACCATTTTTAATTTGGTTGTCCAAAGCATATAGAGAAGAGAATGTGGAAGTACATGAAGCTATATTGCAGAACCGTGAAAAACCGGTAGCAGGAAATGCTTCTGTGTTTCATACCATGCTGAATTTGGCAGGGATACAGACACCTTATAGGGCAGATAGCCTATCGGTAGCAAATAGACAATATCTCATTCGTTCGCGTTATTATCTTAATGATCATAATCTTCCTAAGTCATTGGATAAGATAGGATTAAAAAAGGAAGACATAGAACAGTTCAGACGAAATAATCTTGTTTATCCTTGATGTGAAAAAGATTTAAAATGGTTGGAGAATTATAATAGAATTACGTATTAATGATTAATTTCGCACAGCTTTGTTATTGTATTTATTACGAAAACTATTATAATTCTTTTATTATGAAAAACAAGAAAAACAATTTCTATCTGATGGGAGTGGTGTTTATAGCCATTCTCGGCGGTTTACTTTTCGGTTATGATACAGCTGTTATTTCGGGAGCGGAGCAGGCTCTGCAAAAACATTTGGGATTAGATGCTTTCTGGCATGGCGTGACTGCTTCCAGTGCATTGATAGGTTGTGTCATTGGTAGTGCTTTTTCCGGTTATTTTGCTTCGGGGTTAGGACGTCGTAATTCGTTGCGTCTGGCTGCTTTATTGTTCTTTCTGTCTGCTTTAGGCTCTTATTATCCCGAATTTTTATTTTTCTCTAAAGGAGATACTTCGTTTGCATTGATCCTTGCTTTTAACTTTTATCGTATCATCGGGGGGATCGGTGTAGGACTTGCCTCTGCTGTTTGTCCGATGTACATTGCCGAAATTGCTCCTTCCGAAATTCGTGGTAAATTGGTTTCTTGTAATCAGTTTGCTATTATTTTTGGCATGTTGGTAGTCTATTTTGTGAATTATATGATTAAAGATGGTATGCCGGATGAAGTGCTTGTTTCCGATGGTTGGAGATATATGTTTGGTTCAGAAGCGGTTCCGGCTGCATTATTTGGCATTTTATTGTTTTTGGTTCCTGAAACTCCGCGCTATTTGGCTATGACCCATCAGGATGATAAAGCGTTTTCTGTACTTGAAAAAGTAAATGGAACAGATAAGGCTAAAACTATTTTGTCTGAAATAAAGGCTGTGACTTCCGAGAAAACAGAGAAACTGCTTACATACGGGTTGACAGTTATTGTAGTCGGTATCTTGCTTTCTGTATTTCAGCAAGCTATCGGTATTAATGCTGTGCTTTATTATGCACCGCGTATTTTTGAGAAAATCGGTGGCGGTGGTGATGGTATGATGCAGACTGTGGTAATGGGGGTAGTTAATATTCTCTTTACATTGGTTGCTATCTTTACCGTAGAGAAGATGGGACGTAAACCCTTGTTGATTGTTGGTTCTATTGGTATGGCTGTAGGTGCATTCTGTGTTGCATTTTGTGATGAGTTTCAGGTGGGAGGTATTCTTCCTGTTCTTTCCATCATTGTTTATGCTGCATTTTTTTATGATGTCATGGGGACCTATCTGCTGGGTGTTGATTGCAGAGATATTTCCGAATACTATCCGCGGCAAGGCAGTGGCTATCGCTGTAGCTTTCCAGTGGATATTCAATTATCTGGTCTCTTCCACTTTTCCTGCCATGTATGAATTCAGTCCGGTGTTTGCCTATGGGCTTTATGGCGTGATTTGTGTGCTTGCAGCTCTGTTTGTATGGAAGATGGTTCCTGAAACAAAAGGAAAGACTTTGGAAGATATGACTCGTCTTTGGGAAAAAAGAGCGAAGGAGGCTTGAGAATCTTTCTTCTGATCAAGAACTATTTCATATTGTTTCCTTTTGATAATATCCCCGACGGATATAAAGCGTATGTCTTATATTCATCGGATGATCGCTTTATAAAGGTTGGATGAGCCATCTTTGTCTTGGACGGATGTGAATAGAGCAAGAAAAAAGACAGGCATGCGAAAATATCTTCGCATCTGTCTTTTTTCTTTTTTATCAGGATGGGATTGTTTTATTTCTTTTCCCCTATTGTTTTCAGCATTTCTTGTACGGCTGCTTCCAACTGCTGGTCTTCACCTGCCAATGCCTTTTCTGGAGTATTATAAACTTCAATGTCTGGAGAAAGTTGGTGATTTTCTGCATATTGTCCACGCATATCCATGCAACCCACCTGAGGAATACCGAACACAATGCTCGGATCGATTTGGTTTTCCCACCATACGGCAGTCATTGTGCCCGGAACCGGTGCGCCAATCAGTTTGCCTATCTTTAATTCCTTGTAAACCCATGGGAAGCCATGTGCGTTACTGTAATTGTCCTCGCATACCAATACGCAGGATGGCTTGAGCCATTTATTGAATGGGTCGCTGCCTATGTATTGTCCGCGTGGAACGAAACGCTGATATTCCTTGCCGCTTAATAAAGTGGCCAAGTCATCATGTAGCCAGCCGCCTCCATTGTGGCGTGTGTCTACAATAATAGCTTCTTTGTTGCGGCAGCGTCCCAATACTTCACTATATACTTCGCGGAAACTTTGACTGTCCATACCTTTTACGTGTACATAGCCTATGCGGCCTCGGATAATTTATCGACTATATTGCGGCAACGTTCTACCCAACGTTTATACAGCAAGTTACTTTGTTCGCCCGTGCTGATAGCTTTGATGGTGATATCAAAACGTTTGCCGGTAGCCGGATTATATATGGCCAGTAACACTTTTCTTCCGGCTTTGCCTTCCAGTAGCGGGAAGTAGTCTTGTCCTTTTACGATAGGTTTGCCGTCAATTTTCTCGATGATGCAACCAGGAGTAACATCCGTTTTTTTCACGGCAAATGGACCTTTTGCTAATATTTCTTTAATTTTTAGCCCGTCACCATCATAAGTTTCGTCATAGAATGCTCCTAGGGTCGCTGTGGATAGTGTAGGACCGTTTGAGTAGTAACGTGCTCCGGTGTGTGAACCGTTTAACTCACCCAGCATTTCACTCAGCATTTCCTGAAAATCATAATTGTTATTGATGTATGGAAGAAAGCGTGCGTATGCTTTGTGATAGCCTTTCCAATCTACTCCGTGCAGATCTTTTACATAGAATTTATCTTCTACTTGTTGCCATACATGATCGAAAATATATTCGCGTTCACCATAGGGTTGGTAGTCGAAGAAAGCTTCGAATTCTACAGGTTTGGTTTCACCACTGCTGACAGTAACTTTCTTGATACCACCTTGCTGCAAAGGAACAGATTCTCGCCTTTCTTATCAGGAAGCAGGCTCCGCCACCGACTTTTTTCATGACGATTTTAGTCTTGTTTTCTTTAAGATCGTGTTCCCATAAATCATATCCGCTTTCGAAGGCTGCTTGATAATATAGTTTGTCACCCTTCGGAGTTAATACAGCATCTCCCAATCGTGAAGAATTTACAGTTAGACGAATCACACGGTCACGGCTGTTTTCAAGGTCGAAAACCAGTGGTTTTACTTCCTTCTTGTCATCTTCTTTCTTGGAGTCTTTCTTTTTATCTTTTTTATTATCAGCCTTCTTTTTCTCTTCACTCTTCTCTTTGTCTTTCTTTTCTGATTCCTCCAGCAAAGCAAGTTCTTCCTTGCTCATTCTGAAACGGTCGTATGCGTCCAAGTCGAAGAACATGATGTAGATATCCGCTTCAGCGCCCCAGCTTCCGTGGCTGCGGAATCCTGCGCGGTCACTTTCCCAAATCATGGCTTTTCCATCCAATACCCATTTGGCATTGCCGTCACTGTATCCACTTTCGGTCAGATTATGAATTTCTCCGTTGCCAGATGCGTTGACCAGTGCAACATCCTTGTTATTCCATCCGCCAATACCTATGTAGTTGGTAAGAATCCATTTGCTGTCCGGACTCCATTGATACCATTGGTCACCGTCGCTGTATGAATATTCATAGTTGCCATCCATGACGGTTCGTACAGCTTTTGATTTCAGATTCAGAACACGGATGGTAGTACGGTTTTCAAGAAAGGCTACTTCTTTGCCGTCAGGACTGTATTGAGGTTGGAATGAAGTGATATCCGATTGGTCAGTCTTTCCTCTTTGATATCGGTTGCGTAAGCGAACTGTTTTTCTTCCTTTTTAGCTAGACTGGTTTGATAAATCTGCCATAATCCGTTTCTTTCGGAAGCGTAAACAATACTTCTTCCGTCCGGAGAAAAGTGAATATCGCGTTCCTGTTGCGGAGTATTGGTGATTTGTTTGGTGGTGCTGTATTCTGTTGATGTGACATATACATCTCCGCGTAGTACAAAAGCAATTTCTTTTGCATCGGGTGAAAGGGATATTTCTGTTGCTCCGCTACGCTTAATCTGGCGGATGAGATCTTTGTCGTTCTTGTCGGTGACAATGGAAATCTGAACTTTTTGCGGAATGGCACCTTCTTTTACCGTGTAGATTTCGCCATCATATCCATAGCATAATGTTCCATTGGAGGCGGCACTCAGGAAGCGTACCGGATGTTTGGTATGGTTGGTGATTTGTTTGGATGTATTACCGTCAATATCACGTTTGAAAATATTAAATGAGCCTTTTTCCTCACTTAAATAATAGAATGATTTATCATCTGAAGCCCAAACGGGAGTGCGGTCCTCACCATTGAAAGTAGTTTGTTTGCGAAAGGTACGGTTTCCATTCAGAGAACACAGCCAAATATCGCGGGTAATGGATGAAGTGTGATGTTTACGCCAAGGATCTTCATATCCTTTTTTGTCATGGTAGAGCAAAGTATTACCTGTGTGATTGATACTGATATCTTCCATCGGCATGGAAGAGAAGAGGGCAGGGCGTCCTCCTTCGGTATTAACTTCATATACTTGTTGGAATTGTCCGGAGGGGAATTGTGCGTCTTCTACAGTTGGCATTATATTGGCTAGAAACAGAATGTGTCCGGCGTCTTTATAAGCCACCGGTGTTTCATTACCCGAATGGGTGGTTAATCTTTTGGGGATACCTCCTTCCTTGTTTACCTCAAAAATATCCATACTTCCCATGCGGTCTGATGCGAAAGCAATTTTTTTTCCGTCAGGACTCCAGATAGGTTTGGTGTCGTGGGCAGGGTTGGTTGTAATCTGACTGGCCCTGCCTCCTGTAGAGGGTACTGTGTAGATGTCACCTTTATAGGTGAATGCGATGGTGGTTCCATCCGGAGAAATGGCACAATAACGCATCCATAATGGATTGTCCTGTGCATACGTGGAAATTGACAACAAAATTGCTGCCACACCTAGTAGCTGTCTTTTCATGTGGATAAAATGTTGTGGTTAATACTAAGTTATTTCTTCTTTTTCAGGAAATATCCTCTGATTCTTTGCATGATCTTGATACCGGTCCGTACTCCGTCATAAACGGCGATTCCTGTATTGATATGTTGCATAATGCCTTCTACGCCTCCTTTTTGTTCTACAGGCGCAAAAAAGTTCATGTATGGTTTGTACCATTTCTTTTTTAGCTTGCTGTACTTCTTCCAACTTCTCAGCTTTTCGTTGTGCTATCACTTCCAAAGTGATGATGGGCGTTTTATTAGGAGTATTCTCTTTCATAATCAGTTGTCATTTAAAAGCAGGTTGGCAAGGAAATTTACCATAGGCTGGACAATCAGCCGTTTGCGGAATAAAACGATTAACAGAATCAGCAGAATAATGCATCCGGTAATGATTCCATAGCTAGCCATAAGCCCGCCTACATGAGGTTCGAGTACATAGGCCAATGTAAATGACAAGTAGAAAAGTGCGATAATACCTAATATCAATAATATAAAGACAAGGATGAGGGTTGATATCAGTATAGTAAGTTTTTCTACTAAATGTAATTTTACATAATCCTTTTGTAACTCTGCGTACTTTTTAAGCTCTGCCAGAAGTTGTTGCAGATTATCTATATTTTTATCGTTTGCAAACATGCGTGGAGTTTTGATTTAAAAATTATTGTCATTCCGGATCCAAGTCCGGAATGACAATACACTTTTGTGGGCGTTGCTTATTCTTTTACCTCGGCTGCAATTTCATCGACCAGATTTTCCATATCTGTGCGACTTAATTTGATACCTCTTTTACGTAAAGCATCAGCAATTTTGCTACGAGTGTCTTCTCCGCTTTCAGGAGCAAATAAAATACCTGCTGCTGCACCAACTACGGCTCCGCCTAGGAATGCAGCTAAAATACTTAATCCTTTCATAGTTTTTTTGTTTTTTGTACTTTACAAATCTAACAAATAAAACTGAATGTTGTTGTTTATTTTGTCTATTTTTGAATAGAAATTGGAGATTCTTCTCTGATTAACTAAATTTAACTCCATTCTTGATGTGAAAGCTGTTGATATATTGCTACTTTTGCACCAATATAATGGAATTAAACTAGAGTATTAATTTATAAAAGATTGAGTAATCATGAAAAATTAGTTGTGTTGGGTATGGGATTGTGCGTAGCCTTGGCATTTTCCTCATGTAAATCTAGCGAAAGTGCTTACAAGAAGGCTTATGAAAAAGCAAAACAACAGGAATTGGCTGAAGCTCCTGCTGATCAGGTAGAAGCAACTCCGGTTGAAGCTGCTCCGGTAGTATCTGCCCCTGTGACAACTGCTCCTGTTGCCGGTCCGGTTCGCGAAGAGAAAGTAGAATTGGTTTCAGGTGACGGCTTAAAAGCATATAGCGTAGTATGTGGTAGCTTTGGTGTGAAAGCGAATGCAGAAGGTTTGAAACAATATTTGGATGGTCAAGGTTATAATGCCAAAGTGGTTTATAATGCTGAAAGAAATATGTATCGCGTTATAGCATCTTCATATGATGACCGTGCGCAGGCTACTCAGGCAAAGGAGGAGTTTAAGGCAAAATATCCTAACCGTGACGATTTCCAGAAGGCATGGTTACTATATAGAGTATATTAATGACTTCTTTTTGGTAAATTAAGAAGAAAATATAGTCTATTTTTCTTTATTAAAAGTGGCAACTGTGAAGTTGCCGCTTTTTTTTATAGCTTTGTCGGTTCTAAACAACAATAAAAACTAAGGGTATGAAATATTATGGCAGATTATCGGTCATTGCTCTTTTGGCTATAGCACCGCTGTATGGCTTTGCCCAGGAAAAGGTGGTGCCTATAAAATACGGAGATATGGATCAGTGGATAATCCGTAAGGTTCATGAGTCCGGTGTTATAGGCGGCAATACCAAACTTCTTTATGAGATAGGTCCTACAAAGGAAATAGATGGTAACAAACCTTATAAAAATATGGGAGGGTCTCCTTGGGGAACCTCTAATGTGATGGCTAAGGTAGTGGGCATTGTTAAAACAAATAATTCTGTTTATAGAGACAAACGGGACAATGGATATTGTGCTCGCCTGGAAACGCATATAGAGAGCGTCAAAGTATTGGGGATGGTGAATATTACTGTATTGGCAGCCGGATCCATTTATTTAGGTGATATGCTGGAGCCTATAACAGGAACTAAGAATGCTGAGAAGAACATGAACTGGGGAGTTCCTTTTACTCAACGTCCCAAAGCTGTCCGTTATGATTATAAGGTAAAGATGTCTGGTGAGAAAGATCGTATCCGGTTGACAGGTTTCAGCAAGAAAGGTCAGGTGGCAGGGCAGGATTGTGCGATAACTGTTTTCTTTTTGCAAAAACGTATGGAGGACGCTGAAGGAAATATTACGGCGAAGAGGGTAGGAACTATGGTGATGAAATATGATAAGGATTCGGATGGTTGGGTAAATGGTGCTACTTATGAAGTGCTGTATGGTGATATAACCAAGCATCCGTCTTATAATCATGAAACAATGGGGTTGAGAGAGAGGGATTATACTAGAAATAGTAAGGGAGAAAGTGTCTTGATTAAAGAAATAGGATGGGCGGAGGCCAATGAAAATCCTACGCACATGATACTGCAATTTTCGTCCAGTCATGGGGGGCTTTTATCGGTTCTCCTGGAAATACACTTTGGGTTGACAATGTGAAGCTGGTCTATTGAGGATAGTAAATGCTTTTGTTTGTATAATGTTGCTTATATATTAGTCTGTGTCACTATACGATTAGAATATTTTAAAATCGTCTTGAGCTTTTTTAAAAACAACAGGATGTATTTAAAAAAGCTCTTGTTCTTTTCTAAATACGTCCTGTTGTTTTTATGTATCAGTTTTTTGCTTGTATAGCCCGATATCTTGTTACAAGATTCGGTAAATACTACCTCAAGTTTCCAGAATTGTATAGCCAAGATCTGTAGATTCTTGTTATATGATTTATTTGCTGTTGCTGCTTATGTGATCAAAAAAGCAGTTGAAGAAAAAGAGGGAGCATCGTTTGTTACGATACTCCCTTCTTTAATCTATCAGAGTTTTATCAGGTATCAATGATTATTTTACTTCCAAGATAACTACGCGGTTCAAATAGTTCTTACCAAACATGTTATCTGTTCCACCCATAGCAACTTTTTCAAGCTGGCTTTCTTTTACGCCTTCTGCAACCAATGCATCGTAAACAGCCTGAGCACGTTTTTCAGACAAAGTCTGGTTGAATGAAGCAGATCCTGTAGCTTTATCAGCGAAACCTGCAATTTTGTACTTAGCGTTAGGATTAGCTTTGATTGCTTTAGCCATTAACTGTACATTAACCATACCTTCCGGACTGATCTTTGCTTTACCGATCTTGAAGAAGATAGCAACTTCTGCAGCGCTAGGAACTTCTTTAATCACTTCCTTAACTACTTCTTTCGGAACTTCGCGGATCACTTCCTTGATCACTTCTTTTTCTACTACACGGTCTTCAACTTTAGCAAACTTCTTGCCACCAAAGATGTAGCTGACACCAGCTGTCAACATACCTGTTCCTTCAGCTTTACGGTGGCTACTGATATTACCAAAGATAGAAGGAGCGATGGCGCCACGAGCTTCAACATCGATAGCCCAATATTTGTTAATGTTGAACTTCAAGCCTACACCGGCGGATGCACCAATACGTGCTCTTGCTTTGCTTTCACCTTCGGGAACCATTGTTCCATCATTCTTGATTGTTACGTTCTGTGACTTAGCTACGGAAAGCATAGGACCAGCAAAACCATATACTTCAAAAAAACGGCTAGGATTAGCACCTGCAAACAGAGTTGACAAGTTTACCATAGCGTCAATGTTAGCTCCTACGTAGTTCTTGTTGTGTTCGTAGTAACTGTTATCCAAACACAAGTGTTGTGTGATACCATTTACCTGACCACGTATCCCCCATGTGGGAGTAATTAACTTACCCAAAGAGATGCTGAAGTGAGGAGCTAGCTTATTGAAACCATCGTTTTCAATAGCGTGGATACCTCCACCTACACTGACAAAAATATTGTCACTCCATTTCGGAGTATAATAATTAGTATCTTGTGCCATAACCGTAGTTGCACAAGCTCCTGCCAACAAAAGTGACAGTGTTAAGAATTTATATTTCATTTTTATTATATTTTTTGGTGAATAACTGAACAAATAACCGATAGATGATTAATTATTATCTTCCACCTGCACCACCACCTGCGTTGCCGTTATCTCCATGACCGTGTCCGTGACCGTGATCAATAGATTCTGTAGTAGGTTCTGGAACAAATGTACCTACTTTTTCAATGATAACGCTAGGTATAGAATATGCTTTTCCGTCAACTGTTGTAGTAATAGTACAAGTTGTAGTTGTTGAAGTTGCTTTGGGAGATACAGTAAATATGCTTAATGCAGGAATAGAATAAGAACGTTCTATTGTTGTATTTTGAATTCCCGAATTATATGAATTCACTAAAGCGTTTAATACTTTGTTGACTTCAGCTGAAGACATATTTCTAGCAGAAGGAGCTATTGATTCAATATAGTTTTTCACTTCGTCTATATTCGTAATACGTTGTCCTGCTTTAACAGTGAGGCTCAAGTTTTTATCTATAGCTTTTTCCTCAGTGTTGGTGTAAGAAGTTACTTTCAAAGGTTCATCTACAATGATGGTAGTTTCAGGATCTTCTGTTATGACAGGATCTTTGGCAGCAGACAAATATGATTGCAAATAAATATTAGCAGGAATATAAGCATACTGTCCTTTAGCTAAAGCAGGAATAGAAACTGTTACTGAACCTGAAAAATAACCTTCTTTAGAAGCTTCATATGTTTTGGTTGTTGCAGCAATAGTACCATCAGAAGCGGCTGTAATAGTTTCAGTCTTTGATAAATCACTAATAATATTACCAGTAGCTAAATCATAAACAGTTACAACAACAGTTGCACTTGCATTAGGAAGTTCTACCGGTTCTACATTAAATTCTTCTTTTTCGCAGCTTGTAAACACTACTGTTGTTAAAGCCACTGCAGCTAATGCTAATTTAGCACCAATACCGCTCAAAAAACTTTTTCTTTTTCATCTCAATAAAATTAAAAATTTAATAATTCTGATTTAATAAAATATGGATTAAAACTATTTTGTTGCATTATATTGTCACTTGCATTACTATATGGCATTTTATAATAATATTTTTCATTTCCTGCATTATATGTTATACCCGTACCCAATGAGGTAGAAACCCTTGGTATATATTTATGTCTTTTATATTTATAAGGTGGTAATGCGACGATGAATTTAAACCCTCCATTACTATTAGCATGTTCTGCTTTTACAGCGTAGAAACCTATACTGGCATAGCGGAAGTGTCTGATCATTTCAAATCTTACCCCTTTTTCTTTTAATAAATATTGTTCAGCTCTCAATTTAAACTGTGTATTATACCTTGGCCAATAAAAGTTTCCCCCTACAGACCAATAAGTAGTGTATTTATCATTATAGCGAAATTTAAAACCATGCCAATATCCGAATCCAACATAGCCAATTCTTCCTTCCAAAGAAAAAACGTTCGTCTTTAAACGGATAAAACAAATTTAAATCTGCACCATATGTATTATAATCAAACATACCAATAGTTACTGTACTTTGTATATTATATGGTAATCTAAATTTTTGTGCTAATGTCAAATATCCTGGATGAATTTTTCCGGCTGTTTCTCCATATCCATCATTGTATACAGGAAATACAATCTGTCCGGTAAATTTCATTCCTGGCCAAAGCGACACCTCTACCGCCGGGCTAAACTCTAATAAAGCCTGATATATCTGTGTAATGATATAGTTCTTAAAGTATAGCTGCGGATATACCAATATATCTACTTTAAACAGCGAACTGTTCTTTTTCTTTTCTTTCTTCACCTTGTCCCAACTGTCACCTATATCATAACTGACTTTCCAATCTTCACCACTTACCACTGTTGTGTCACCGGCAAGAGGCTGATAGGTCAGTGAGACCTGAGGTATATTATAGTTGGTAACAATCAACTTACAAGATTTATCCTTGGGTAATCCCATTGACTGTATGATATCTACAGCCTTTCTAATACCCAACGCTTGAATTTTGTAAGCACTGTTTTCAACCACATAAACTCTTTCTTCAGGAGTATCTGTCCATCTTACATTTTCAAATCCCATTTTTACAAGACTATCTGTTGTTAATTCTCCTGTTGATTGACTGAAACTTTTTAATGGAATCATAACAAGCAACAATATAGCTATACAATACAACAAACATCTATATAAAACTCCTTTTGAAGAGCTCTTATTTTTCATTTTATAACAAATACTTGTTTCAATTTAACATTATGCGACCCTTACGTTAAGCCACATATTCGGTGCAAAAATAAGTACTATTTTTTAAATAGCAAATAAAATTAAACGAAATGAATCGTTTCTTTTGAAAAAACAGTTGAAAAAGCATATTTTAATCTTTATATATAAAATAGGTATGGAATAAATTTGTATTTTTGCAAACTATATGAGTAGAATATTAGCGATAGATTACGGTAAAAAGCGCACAGGTGTGGCTGTGACGGATGTTTTGCAAATTATTGCAAACGGGTTAACGACTGTCCCTACACACCAACTACTGGACTTTATTCTGAAATATGTGGAAAAAGAGCCTGTGGAACGCATCATTGTAGGGCATCCCAAGCAAATGAATAATCAAGAGTCGGAAAATATGCGTAATATTGTCCCTTTTGTCAATCAACTAAGGAAAAAATTACCGGATATACCGATAGAGTTTGTTGACGAGCGATTTACGTCCGTATTGGCCCACCAAGCCATGTTGGATGGAGGTTTGAAGAAAAAAGATAGGCAGAATAAAGCTTTAGTTGATGAAATCAGTGCTACGATAATCTTACAGTCCTATTTGGAGTCGAAGAAATATATTTAATAAATAAAAACAGATTAAGAAAAATGATATTACCTATTTATGTGTATGGACAACCGGTGTTGCGTAAAGAAGCAGAGGATATTACCCCGGATTACCCTAATTTGAAAGAGTTGATAGCAAATATGTTTGAAACCATGAATCGTGCAGATGGTGTGGGTCTGGCTGCTCCGCAAATTGGTTTGCCTATTCGTGTCGTAACTATTGATCTGGATGTGATGTCTGATGAATTGCCCGAATTTAAGGATTTCCGTCGGGCTTATATAAATCCTCATATTTTAGAAGTGGGTGGAGAAGAAGTCAGCATGGAAGAAGGTTGTTTGAGTTTGCCAGGTATCCATGAAACGGTGAAACGTCCGGACCGTATTCATGTGACTTATTTGGATGAGGAGCTGAAAGAACATGACGAGTGGGTGGAAGGCTATTTGGCAAGGGTCATGCAGCATGAATTTGATCATTTGGACGGAAAAATGTTCATTGATCATTTGTCTGCATTACGCAAACAGATGATTAAAGGAAAGCTGGGGGCCATGTTGAAGGGCAAGGCGCGTTGTTCCTATAAGGTCAAGACTATAAAATGATAACTCCGCGATTTTGATTTATGCGCCACAGGTGGCGCATTTGTGGGGAAAACCGTATTTTTATAAATACAAAATGATAAAACGGATACTCTATACATTATTAATAATGTTCCCTGTACTAGCTTCGGCACAGATAAATACGGACAGGGTGATGGCGATAGGGCGTAATGCGCTTTATTTTGAGGATTATGTCCTTTCGATTCAATATTTTAATCAGGTGATTAATGCAAAGCCTTATTTGTCTGATCCTTATTTCTATAGAGGTCTGGCGAAGATAAATTTGGATGATTTTCAGGGGGCGGAGAGTGACTGTTCAGAAGCTATTGAGCGGAATCCGTTTGTGGTAAGTGCTTATCAGGTACGTGGATTGGCACGGATCCAGCAGAATAATTTTGCGGGAGCTATAGAAGATTATACCAAGGCATTGGAGTTTGATCCTGAGAATATAGGGGTATGGCATAATATGGCCCTTTGCCGTATCAGGCAGGAAGATTATAAGGGGGCGAAGAATGATCTGGATAAGCTGATCGCTATTTCCCCCCGATATACAAAGGCCTATTTGATGCGTGGTGAGGTGGATTTGAAGCAGAAGGATACTTTGGCTGCCGAAAAAGACTTTGGTAAGGCGATTGAAATAGACCGTTATGATGCAGATACATGGGCCAGCCGTGCTATCCTTCGTCTGCAGCAACAGAGATATAAAGATGCGGAAGCTGATTTTGATCATGCCATCCGTCTGTCCACCCGGAATTCAGGTGTCTATATCAATCGTGCTTTGGCCCGTTACCATCAGAATAACCTGAGAGGAGCGATGAGTGACTATGATATTGCATTGGATATTGATCCCAATAATTTCATCGGCCATTATAACCGGGGCTTATTACGTGCACAAGTAGGCGATGACAACCGGGCTATTCAAGACTTTAATTTTGTTATCGAAATGGAGCCTGACAATATGATGGCTATTTTCAACCGTGGTCTGTTATTGGATCAGACAGGAGATTATAAAGGGGCAATTAAAGATTATTCTACGGTGATAAATGAATATCCCAATTTTTTGCTGGGCTATCAGTACAGAGCGCAGGCACGTAGGAAAATAGGGGATGTAAAAGGTGCTGATGCAGATGAATTCAAAGTGTTGAAAGCACAACTGGATAAACAGAACGGAGTAGATCCTAATAAGCAGACTGCCGATAATACAGAGAATAATAAAACCCGTAAGAAGTCCGACAAAAACATGAACAACTATCGTAAGATTGTGGTTGCCGACAACGAAGAGGGAGAAGAAAAATATAAGAGTGACTATCGTGGACGCGTGCAGGATAAGAATGTGAATATTGTTCCCCAGCCTATGTTCGTGCTTACCTATTATGAAAAGCACGATGATGTGAAACGACAGGTCAACTATTATAAGTTCATTGAAACATTGAATAATCAGAAAGTACTTCCCGGTCGTCTGATTATAACTAATGAGGAAGCTCCTCTGACGGAAGAACAAGCTACAAAACATTTTGCATCCATTGACGAACAGACTGCTGCTATTGTGGCTGATCCGAATGATGTGAACAAACGTTTTGCACGTTCATTGGACTTTTATCTGGTGCAGGATTTTGCAAGTGCCATTGAAGATTTGAATCAGGCTATTATTATTGAGGGTAATTTCTTTCCGGTTTATTTCAATCGTGCTTTAATCCGTTATAAGCAGCTGGAATACCAGAAGATGGAAAAAGAGTATGATTTGAAAGTCAATCCGGGAGAGAAGAGTGCTGTGAAAGCTGCGGACTATGAAATGGTAAAGCGCGATTTGGACAAGGTGATTGAGCTGGCTCCGGATTTTGTCTATGCTTATTATAATAGAGGTAATGTGCTTTCTATCTTGAAAGACTATCGTGCGGCAATTGTTGATTATGACAGAGCCATCCAGTTGGATCCTAAATTTGCGGATGCTTATTTCAATCGCGGCTTGACACATATTTTCTTGGGTAACAACAGGCAAGGTATACAGGACCTGAGTAAAGCAGGTGAGTTGGGACTTTTCTCTGCTTACAATATAATCAAACGCTTTACGGAACGAAAAGAATAACATTTTTTTGCTAAAAAGAGGATAAGTCAAAAAGATTTCGTTATTTTTGCATCCTCAAGAAAGAAAATAAATAGAAGATTATGATAAAGATAACATTCCCCGACGGCTCTGTTCGCGAATATAACGAAGGAGTTACTGGTCTGCAGATTGCAGAAAGTATCAGTTCACGGCTGGCGCAAGATGTTTTAGCTTGTGGCGTGAACGGTGAAACGATTGATTTATCTCGCCCTATCAATGAAGATGCAAACTTCGTTCTTTATAAATGGGAAGACGAACAGGGCAAACATGCTTTCTGGCACACTAGTGCCCACTTGCTGGCCGAAGCATTGCAAGAACTTTATCCAGGCATTCAGTTTGGTATCGGTCCGGCCATTGAAAACGGTTTTTACTATGATGTAGACCCGGGTGAAGCAATCATTAAGGAGGCAGATTTGCCAGCTATTGAGGCCAAGATGGCCGAGTTGGCTGCAAAGAAAGAAATATTGGTGCGTCAGAGCATTGCTAAAGAGGATGCGTTGAAGAAATTCGGTGAAAGAGGTGAGACTTATAAATGTGAATTGATCTCCGAACTGGAGGATGGACACATCACCACTTATACACAAGGTGCGTTTACCGACCTTTGCCGTGGTCCCCACTTGACCTCTACTGCTCCTATCAAAGCTATCAAGCTGCTTTCTGTGGCCGGTGCTTATTGGAGAGGGCAGGAAGACCGTAAGCAGATGACACGTATTTATGGTATAACTTTCCCGAAGAAGAAAATGCTGGACGAATATCTGGTAATGCTGGAAGAAGCCAAGAAACGCGACCATCGTAAGATAGGTAAGGAAATGGATTTGTTCATGTTTACCGATATGGTGGGCAAGGGACTTCCCATGTGGTTACCGAAAGGTACTGCCTTGCGTATCCGTTTGCAAGATTTCTTGCGCCGTATCCAGGCCCGTTATGATTATCAGGAAGTAATGTGTCCGCCTATTGGCAACAAGAACCTGTATATCACTTCCGGACACTACGCCAAGTATGGTAAGGACTCGTTCCAGCCTATTCATACACCCGAAGAAGGGGAAGAATATTTCCTGAAACCGATGAACTGTCCTCATCACTGTATGATTTATAAGAATTCTCCACGTTCTTATAAAGACCTGCCGTTGCGTATCGCGGAATTCGGAACCGTATGCCGCTACGAACAGAGTGGTGAATTGCACGGACTGACCCGTGTGCGCAGTTTTACGCAAGATGATGCTCACTTGTTCTGTCGTCCCGACCAAGTGAAGGAAGAATTCCTTCGCGTGATGGATATCATTAACATTGTGTTCAAGTCTATGAATTTTGAGAATGTGGAAGCTCAGATTTCTCTTCGTGACAAGGTGAACCGTGAAAAGTACATTGGTAGTGATGAGAATTGGGAAAAAGCCGAACAAGCCATTATTGAAGCTTGCGAAGAAAAAGGCCTGACTGCGAAAGTGGAATATGGTGAAGCTGCATTCTATGGACCTAAATTGGACTTTATGGTGAAAGACGCTATCGGCCGTCGCTGGCAATTGGGAACAATTCAGGTAGACTACAACTTGCCCGAACGATTCCAGTTGGAATATATGGGTTCAGATAACCAAAAGCATCGTCCGGTAATGATTCACCGTGCACCTTTCGGATCAATGGAACGTTTTGTTGCCGTATTGATTGAGCACACTGCCGGTAAATTCCCGCTGTGGCTGACTCCTGATCAGGTAGCTATTCTGCCTATTTCTGAGAAATTCAATGAGTATGCGGAAAAAGTGAAAGCAGAACTGAGAAAATTCGATGTTCGTGCTATTGTGGATGACCGTAATGAAAAAATCGGCCGTAAGATTCGTGACAACGAAATGAAGCGTATTCCTTATATGTTGATTGTAGGTGAGAAAGAAGCTGAAAACGGTGAAGTTGCAGTCCGCAAGCAGGGCGAAGGCGACAAAGGAACTATGAAAATAGAAGAATTCGGAAAAAATATTGCCGAAGAAGTTTCTAATATGATAAATAAATGGTAACTTTGCAGCCGTTTGCAAAAGAGCACATTGTTAAACCTTTATGTATTCTTTTGCGTTAAGATAAAGAAATACTAATTAAAATAAGAAGAAACAAACAGGAACTAAAAGTTTTTTAATGAAGAATGACAGTTTAAAAGGGCAACACAGAATCAATGAACAGATTCGTGCCAAAGAAGTCCGCATAGTGGGCGACGATGTAGAACCGGCAGTTTATCCGATAGCTCAAGCTTTAAAAATGGCTGAGGATCATGAGGCTGACCTAGTTGAAATTTCACCCAATGCTGTTCCTCCAGTTTGTAGAATTATTGATTATTCTAAATTTCTTTATCAATTAAAGAAACGTCAAAAGGAACAAAAGGCTAAACAGGTAAAAGTAAACGTAAAAGAAATCCGTTTCGGACCTCAAACAGATGATCATGACTACAACTTCAAGTTGAAACATGCCATCGGATTCTTGCAGGACGGAGACAAGGTGAAAGCATATGTGTTCTTTAAAGGTCGTTCCATTCTTTTCAAAGAACAAGGCGAAGTATTATTGCTTCGTTTTGCGAATGACTTGGAAGAATATGCAAAAGTAGAGCAGATGCCCTTGTTGGAAGGTAAGAGAATGACTATTTCTTTGGCTCCGAAGAAAGCGGGCTCTCCGAAGAAGGCAGAAATGGATACTGCTAAAAAGGAAAATCCGAAAAAGGCAGTAGAAGCAAAAGAATAAAAAAAGAGTGCGTAACGCGCCGGTATAGTGCGTTACCACCATTTGAATAATAATTTAAAATTAAAAACAAGATGCCAAAGATCAAGACTAACTCCGGTTCTAAAAAAAGATTCGTTCTTACCGGAACAGGTAAAATCAAAAGAAAGCACGCTTTTCACAGTCATATTTTGACTAAGAAGACTAAAAAGCAGAAAAGAAACCTTGTACACTCAGGTCTAGTAGCTAATGCTAACTTGGATCAAGTTAAGGAATTGCTTTGCATGAAGTAATCTAAAAACAACGAAAGCGTAAACGTATTATTTAAAGTATTAACCGAATGTCTTTAGCTTGAAGTTCACCGTGTGAAACAGTGACGCTAACATTCAAAAAGAATTAAAACTATGCCAAGATCAGTAAATCATGTTGCTTCTAGAGCAAGAAGAAAGAAAATTTTAGGTCTTACCAAAGGTTATTTTGGTGCAAGAAAGAATGTATGGACAGTAGCAAAAAACACTTGGGAAAAAGGTTTGACCTACGCATACCGTGACCGTAAGAACAAGAAACGTAACTTCCGCGCTTTGTGGATTCAGCGTATCAACGCTGCGGCTCGTCTGGAAGGAATGTCTTATTCTAAATTGATGGGTGCATTACACAAAGCTGGTATCGAAATCAACCGTAAGGTGTTAGCTGATTTAGCTATGAACCATCCGGAAGCATTCAAAGCAATTGTTGCTAAAGCAAAAGTAGCTTAATTCTTCTGTAAACGGTGATATAAAGATTTATTAAAAGAGCAATCTCTATGAGGTTGCTCTTTTTTATTGCGGATGCTTTGTGATGTTTCATTAAGAATTTGAAATAACAATAAGCAGAATTACAGAGAGTTATTTTCTTGCTTATTATTTTTAACAAACAAATCCTGCTATACTCTTGTTTATATCATAAAAAGGACGTATATTTGTCATACGGAAAGAGATGAAAAGCGAGCCGCATTAGTTGGATTGGGAAACTCATCAAACTAATCTGAAAACCGAGACATAGCTTCATCTTCCAATGGCGGGCCACGCCTCGGGTAGCATTTATGCCGGTGGATTACAAAGGAGGAGAGCACTCAAAACCTGTCATTCGGAGTTTCATCGCATCACTGGTGCGGCTTCATTATAAGGCGATGTTAATTCAAGAGATTAGCATCGCTTCTTTTTTATAAAAATAATACGGATATGATATTTTATTTTTCAGGTACAGGTAATTCAGCTTGGGTGGCAAGGCAGCTGGCGGAAGGACAGAATGAGGAATTGTTCTCCATCGCTGTGGAAATAGATAAGAATAAGGAGTATAAACTAAGAGAAGGAGAAAAAGTAGGTTTTGTCTTCCCTGTGTATGCATGGGGACCTCCGGAGATTGTACTTCGTTTTATCCGTCGGTTGAAGATGACTAAGCCGGAATATCTTTTCTTTGTCTGTACTTGTGGAGATGATACGGGTCGGACTGCACAACTCTTTTCTTCTGCTGTTGCCCGGAAGGGATGGCGGTGTGCTGCCGGTTACTCGGTCACCATGCCGAATACTTATGTTTCTTTGCCAGGTTTTGATGTAGACGATGAAGATGTGGAAACCCGGAAAGTGCATAATGCTGTTGCCCGTGTACGCTTTATTAACGAGGAGATAGCATCAAGGGTTCAAACGAAACATTATAATTGCCATGAAGGTGCGCTTCCATTTACCAAATCCTATTTTTTGCGTCCGTTTTTCAATACTTTCCTGATGTCTCCTAAACCTTTTTATGCTACAGAGGCTTGTATTGCTTGTAAAAAATGTGAGAAAGCTTGTCCTGTGAATAATATAAAAGTGACGGATCGTCCTGTTTGGGGAGATAACTGTACCCAATGCCTTGCTTGTTATCATATTTGTCCGGTTCATGCTGTGGAATATGGAAAAGTTACTGCGAAGAAAGGACAATACAAAGGACGGCTGCTGAAAGACTTATAAGTGCGAGAAATGGTCTGTATTGGTTTTATATTCTAAAGAAGAAGATTCTATACATAGACATTAAGTTATCTATCCATTTGGAAGGTGTGTCGAAACCCTCATGAACTAAAAATCACCCTCGTTACAGAAGTTGAACTGCACCCTAAAAGTTGGACACAAAACTTAG
>OIFH01000011.1_pt1 | contig 107626 bp, 109 predicted proteins | sample 1581951 | NCBI WGS metagenome assembly OIFH01 (sample SAMN04414075, study PRJEB24778) | human gut metagenome | material: faecal | host: Homo sapiens | reverse complement strand
CCTTAAATAAAAGAATTATATCAAATAATTAACCTTAAAGTATCATGTTTAAATGAAAAAAAAACGTTCATTTTAGTTCTCTGCTTGAGCATGTTTATCGGGCAAAGATCTGTCTTGGCCAAGCCAATGGAAATAGAAGAGAAACTTTTCCAAGAAACTCTTCAGCAAAGCAAAAATGTAACCGGTCTACTGACAGACGAATATGGGAATCCCATTATCGGCGCCACGATATTGGTGAAAGGAACCACGCAAGGGGTTATTTCAGATATTAATGGGCGCTTTTCCATTCGGGTTGCAGTTGGTGAAACACTCTCCTTCTCATTTATTGGTTATGAAAACGTTGAGAAAAAGGTGACTTCCGAAACAGAGGTTTTTAATATCCGCATGATTGAGGAGTCCACTTCTTTAAAAGATGTGGTTATTGTTGGATTTGGAAAACAAAAGAAAGCGAGTGTAGTCGGAGCAATAAGCTCTGTCAAACCGGAATCTTTCAAACTTCCAACAAGCTCATTGTCAGCATCATTAGCGGGAAGGATGTCTGGCGTAATCGCTGTTCAACGTTCTGGTGAGCCTGGCGGGGACGGGGCGGATTTTTGGATACGGGGTATCGGAACAAACGGGGCTAACTCCGCACCTCTCATATTACTAGATGGAGTAGAAATTTCATCAGGAGATTTGAATGACATCCAGCCAGATGATATTCAGAGTTTCTCTATATTAAAAGATGCCAGTGCAACAGCACTTTATGGAGTCCGGGGAGCTAATGGAGTGATGATTGTCACTACCAAGGAAGGAGCTACAAATGAGAAAATATCTGTAAAAGCACGTTTGGAGAATTCTTGGAGTATGCCATCGTATCATCTTGATATGGTTGATGGCCCGACTTATATGCGTATGTATAACGAAGCTTTGAAAAATGATGATCCTAACACTTCTCCAATGTATTCGGAAGATAGAATTCAGGGAACAATAAAAGGATTAAATAAATATATATACCCGAACGTTGACTGGCAAAAGAAATATTTAAAAATGTAACAATGAATCAACGGGCCAATATAAATATTAGCGGTGGAAGTAAAATTGCATCATATTATGTGTCTGCTGGCATCTACAGAGATACTGGGATCATGAAAAATATATCACAAGGAAGTTTCAATAATAATATAGACAATAAAAGATATAACTTTCAAGCTAATATAAACGCTAATGTGACAAAAAACTACAAAAGTAAGTCTCAAACTGAGCACTGTTATCGATGACAAAAACAGTCCAGTTGTCAGCGCAGCTGATACTTATCGAAATATTATACAGAAAACCAATCCGGTAAATTTTCCTATCATGTTTCCGGCAGGTAGCGGTCCTTTAGGAAATGAAACTAACATACTCTATGGAAATATGAGTTTTAATGGAGCCACTTTTGTCAATCCTTATGCTGAATTGGCAAAGGGGTATTCTACCACGTTTTCTTCCACGGTCATTTCCACCTTTGAGTTAAAACAAGATTTGTCCATGCTTGCAAAAGGTTTGTCAGCAAGGGCTTTGTTTTCATATAAGAATTGGAATACAGCAAAGACTGATCGTTCCACTGTACCTTTTTACTACCAAATAAGTAAGTATAACCCTACAGATTATACTTACACTTTGGAGAAAATAGGGACAACCGGAAGTGATTATTTGTCCTTCTCTAAGGCCAATAACGGAGACAGAACTATTTATTGGGAAGCTGCTATTGACTACCAGCGGTTGTTCGGGAAGAATAATATAACAGCGATGCTGCTTTATAACCAGAGACAATATAATCCTGCTTTTCCTAGCTCCTTGTTTGACGCTGTGCCTTATCGTACCACAGGATTGGCTGGTCGTTTTACCTATGCTTATGACGAGCGGTATTTTGCGGAGTTTAATTTTGGTTACAATGGTACAGAAAATTTTATTAAAGATAGGCAATTTGGATTCTTCCCGTCAATAGCCTTAGGGTACAGTATTTCAAATGAGGATTTTTTCAAGCCTCTAAGAAGTGTAGTTACAGCATTGAAAATAAGAGGAAGTTATGGCTTGGTCGGGAACGATAAAATAGCTGGAGCCCGCTTTCCTTATTTAACGGAGATTTCTTTAGGTACTGGCCCTAATTATCACTACGGTGAAAACATGAATACATGGTATAGTGGAATCACTTTCACACGTATTGGCAATGAACAAGCAAAATGGGAGGTTGGATATAAGGCAAATGTTGGTATTGATATGGAGATATTAGGCAGCCTAAATTTGACAATAGATTATTTTACAGAACGTCGAACCGGAATCTTTCAACAGCCCGCGACCTTGCCAAGTAGTATGGGGTTTGGAAGCACTATTCCATATTACAATTTGGGAGAAGTTAAGAATAGTGGAATTGATGCTTCATTCACATACAATAAGGCTGTAAATAAAGATTTTACAATAAGCTTGCTTGGAAATATTGTATACGCACATAACAAGATAATAAAGGATCAGTATCCGGAACAGATATACTCCAATCTTAGCCACATTGGTCATCCTATCAATTCAATATATGGTTTAACCGCATCAGGGTTATACGGTACGCAGGAAGAAATAGATCACGGACCTGTGCAGCAATACGGTAGCGGTCCTAAGATAGGTGATATTAAATATGTAGATATAACCAGTCAAGTTGACGGAAAGAATATTGTGAATGATAATGACAAACATGTTATTGGCAGTCCAACAGTTCCGGAAATCACCTATGGATTCGGTGGAACCATACGTTATAAAAAATTTGACTTCGGAATATTCTTTCAAGGGGTGGCTCGTACTTCTTTCATCCTATCCGCTGGTAATATGGCCCCATTTGGGCGATGGAATGCGAATGTTGCCCAGTGGATTGCTGATGATTATTGGAGTGAATCCAATCCTAATCCTAAAGCTCAATACCCACGCCTATCAGCCATAGGCAACGAGAACAACCACCAAAACTCCACTTATTGGTTGAGAGATGGTTCCTTCCTAAAACTGAAAAGTCTCGAGTTCGGTTATTCAATGAAGTATCTTCGTTTCTATGTTAATGGAACGAATCTTTTAACATTCTCTAATTTTAAACTTTGGGATCCGGAAATGGGGGGAAATGGATATTATCAATATCCAACACAAAGAGTTTTTAACATAGGAATACAATTTAATTTTAATTAATCATGAAACTAAAAGATATATTATTAATAATTAGTAGCAGTGTAATTTTAACTTCATGCAACTACTTGGATGTGGTTCCTTCTGAGATTCCACAATTAAGCGATGCATTTAAAAACGAGGCAACGGCACAAAACTATATAATGGGGAATGTTTACGGGTATATTCCAACAGAGAGCTCGATCGCAGAAAATCCTGCTCTTCTTTCCACAGATGAACTTGATATACCATGGAGAAATGACAAAACCAATTTTAAAGCGTACCATATCAACCTAGGCACTTTGGATACTTCGTCCCCATATTTTAATTTATGGGAAGGGGCTAACGGTTCTAAAGCATTATATAAGGGTATCCGTGAAGCATACGTATTTCTAGAAAATATTGATCAGGTTCCGGATTTGGATGTTGCTAAAAAAGCACGTTGGATTGCAGAAGCGCATTTTCTGATAGGTTATTACCATTTCTGCCTATTACGGCAATATGGACCGATTATAGTAGCCAGAAACAGTGTAGATATGAATGCTCCGGAAGAACAACGCTATCCCCGAAGAGAACCTGTAGATAACTGTTTTAACTTCATTTTAGAGAATATAGATTATGCAATAAACAACGGTCTGCCACAAAGTGTTACAAGTAATGAATGGGGTCGTATCACAACCCTTATAGCCAAAAGTTTAAAAAGCCGTATCTTACTATATAGAGCCAGTCCGATATTTAACGGGAATGAGGACTATAGCAACTTCAAGGATTCTGATGGTACAATACTTGTCAACACAGTTTATGATGCGGAAAAATGGAAAGCAGCGGCAGATATTTCTTTCGAAGCTATCCAAATGGCTGAAACGAAAGGCGTTAAGCTTTACAAATGTTCAACAAACAGTTCATTGACATTTGCAGATAGCCTTCTTAAGGCTAAAGATCTCACAGGAATTATACCTGGTCAAAGACCTAAGATTTCTTATAACTCTCTTTCGGAAGAGAAGCGTAAAGAATATGATTATCGTTATACAATGGTCGATCCTTGGAACTGTGAACTGATTTGGGGATTTACCAATATAGAGAATAATCAAACATGGCAAAGACACTCAATGCTAAGGCCCTATACTTTTAATGGGATTTCTCCTACGCTGAAAATGGTAGAAGCCTATTATACCAGAAATGGGTTACCAATCGAACAAGATCCCGAATTCGATTATGAGAAACGATATCAGCTTGTAGCTGCGGACAATGTCCATTGTTATGATAGAACCCTACGACTGCACTATAACCGTGAGCCACGTTTTTATGCAAGTATCGCATTCGATAATAGTATATATGAATTGCGTGGGGCGAATATCTTATGTGAGATGCGTTTTAATAAGCCTTATGGCAAGCAATCGCAAGACGCTTCCTCGACAGGATATTTAGTCAAGAAAGGAGTACACCCATCTTCTGATTGCCAGCAAAGCGGTCAAACAGGTTTGCTTGTAAAATATCCCTTCCCTCTTATTAGGTTGGCCGAATTGTATCTGAATTATGCGGAAGCTTTAAATGAATATGAAGGAGAAGCTAGCCATAGCAAAATAATTCCTTATTTAGATAAGATTAGAGAACGTGCTGGAATCCCTGCTCTGTTAAAGTCATGGTCAAAAGCCAGATATCCCAAAACAAGTTTTACAAAGGACGAAATGCGAGAAATCATACATAGAGAACGAATGATCGAATTGTCCTTTGAAGGGCATCGTATGTGGGATGTCAGACGGTGGAAGATAGCTCGCCAAGAATTTGATCAGGATGTAAAGGGTTGGGATGTTAGTGGTCAAAGCGTAGAAGAATTTTATAATGTTTCCGGAGATATGGCCCAACCTCAGATTGTTGCAGATAGAAATTTCCCCAATGAAAAGTATGCATTATGGCCAATATCCATTACAGAGATCCAAAAGAATAGAAATTTGGTACAAACAGACGGCTGGTAAATATGGATAAAAATAAAATTTCAATATTTTTCCATTATAGAGATTTATAAATCTGTCTATGAAATTAATCGGGATGTTTCTCCTTTTGGCATAAGTCAAAAATAGAAATATAGGGCTTCGTAAGAGGCTCTATATTTTTTAGAAAATTCAATTATAATAGTGCAAGGATAAGATGTAAATTAAACTGTGTTTCAAAGTTAATATTTTATTCTTTGCTGACACAGATACAGTTTAATTTACGTCCTCTTTTATTGCACTTATTGAAATTGTGAATATATATACAGCTTTCTATCTGTCGGAAAACAAAGAGTTTACATCCTCTTCTGTATCTTCCATTTCAAACACCCTCTCGATATCTTTCAGTATTCTGGTATAATTGTCAGATATTTTCTTCTCCGCCCTAAACGCAACTACCAGAAGCGGTTCCTCCTCCAGTTTGAGCAGCCTGAACTTCTTCCTGAAATGCCCTTTGATATTGAAACGGTTTCCCATTCCGATAAATTCCCCCGGATCCAGTGAAGCGAAGTCCTTTGATTCATATATCTCTTCCTTCTGTGTACTGATGGTCACGCTGGAATTGTGGCCGCCACCGCTGCTGCCGGAGCTGGTAGACTTCTTCTCCTTCTCGTATTTCCCGAAAAAAAAGGGTAATATTTCAATGCCTCCACATCCAGTGTGCGGCCCAGGAAGATATTTCCGAAATTCGCCTCGATGGACGACCTGTCCAGTTTGCTGTACAGTTTTTCCAACTTGGCTCCGAACTGGGTGAGCAGCAGGAACGCCGCCCCGTACTCGCGCAGGACGGAAGGCAGCTTCTCGAAGTCACGCACCTTGAAGGTAGTCATCTCGTCCAAGATAAATACAAAGGGGACCTTGTTCTCCATGGAGAACGAGCGCGAGGTGATGCTCACCATCATGGCAATAACGGGGGATATCACCGATTCCGTCGCATAGTTGTTGCTGATTGCAAAAAGTTTCGGATGCTCCAGATCAATCAGATTGAAATCGAAGTCATTCCCTGTCAGCACATAGTATATGTTCTCATTGGTGGTCAGCTTCGCCACATAGTTGCTGAGGGTGGACACATAGGAGGCCTACATCTTCTCGCTGTCCTCCACCTTGAGGTACGCCCCGCTATCATGGCACTGATATCGTTCAGCTTCAGAAATTCCTGAAGCTATCCCGTATCGGCCTTCATCACGAAGTTAACGATATGCGGCAGCGTGCAACATTCCGGGAACTCGTCCCAAAGCCTGTATGCCACGCCGTTCAGGATGCCAAGCGTACCCGTATACCATTGATGATGTGGGCGGCATCAACGCGCCCAGTACGTCCTCCATCAGCTGCATGAGCATCGTCCTGTCCTTTATATTCTTCCTGTCCAGCGGATTGAAGCGGTAAATCCGGTTCATATTCGTGAAATTTACATAATAGAACTCATGGGGGTATCCGTGTTTCCTGATTAGGTTGTATGCAGTCCGGGGATGGCAAAATCCTTGAAGTCATAGATAAAACCGGCGAATCCGGACCTGATGTATTGTTCCATCAGCGGTTTGCCTATGGATTTGGTCTTGCCGGAACCGGCTCCTCCATAAACAAGGAAATTGGAGAACCAGTAATAATATCTGATAATTGTCCCGCCCGTGGCGTGAAGGGAGAGCAGGGCTTTTCCGACCTTCCGCTTTCTGTCCCTCCTTTGAAAGAAAGACGAAGAAGTACGGAAACGACACCCGGAAGCAGGAACCACCACCCGTCCGGAATGGTGGCATGTGCAACAGCTGTTTCTGCAAGTATCAACAGCAGGAACAGGATATGTGACATCCGGGATTTTCCCGGAAACAGACAACCGGCAATGCCGCCACCAAAAAGCAGGGCTGCCAGTCTCATAATAAACATATGATCCATATTCATAAATTGATTTAGATTTTTCCAGTAAGCGCATCCTTTACCAGTCTTTTAGCTTCCGCTATGAGAGCCTGTTTCGGATTCACCATGAAACGGAACATCCGGTAAGACACATCCAGCATCTTCCTCTCGTTTCTGAATTCTTTCTGCAGGATGGCGGATTTGGCCATGCTCATCGCCTCGTTCTTTCCCGGAACATAATGGTAGGTGTGTTCCCTGCCATCCTCGTAATACTTGTGTATGTAGCCTTGTAATCATACATACTGATGAACCGGTCGCACACCGGGCTTTCCACTCCATGTGTTCGAAGCCGACCATGACTTTCTTACCGTTTAGTTCATTAAATGAACCTTTGCTTCTTGCTAATGGTGAAAGTCTTACTGTTTGTGTCACATCGTTCCGTGACACGATGATATGTACATGAAGCTGTAGCCCGGGCTTCCTGTCCCCTGACTTTGCCTGTCCCTCCTTCACTTCCTCATCACTGTTCCTGTAGTGGCGTTCCGTTTCCACCCTCCCCAAATAAACAAGATCCTTTCCTGATTTTATCTTCTCCCTGCGAAAATTCTCCGCATACAGGTCCATACAGTTCCGGGAGTAATTCTTCAACTCATGAATGACTTTTTCCTGTTCCTCCACGGTGAGCTGCTCAAATTCCGTCACCTGCTTTCCTGTAACCTTCCGAATCAGATGAGCCGCTTCATCCTGTGAGGGATTAATGGACAGCATATAGAATTTATCATCTCTTTTCATCAGCTTCTTATGGTTGTTGTCAATCTTTTGCATGCCGTCACCGGTGGTACATAATCCTCCTCATGGGAGAAGAACGTGTCATAATAAGGTTTGTCTTCAAGACTTTCCTTCAACAGATATTCCACCAGTGCCCGACACCTATCCTTGTTGTCGCATACACAGGGCGTGTTGACCAGTTTATGTACCTTTACAAACATTCCACCTGGATTTAGTTCTGATAATAATCATAAGGTTCCTATTGAAATTTCTTGAATACAGATTCATGTATGATACTGCATTTTTTTTTAACTCACCGCCTGTCGTCCTCTATTCCTTCATGGTGACAGCCTGAACTTCATAATCCCCTTTCAGATAATTCTCCGGACTATATGGACACTTCATTCTGTAAAGGATTGATGGAAATATGGTAGAATATGCCATTCTTTTTTTTGATTGTTGCCAGCCTTCCGCATAAACCACATTGGTGCCATATAATATTTTCTTGTGAAAAAAAGTATCATACTTTCTCTGTTCAAACTGTATTTCCACTTCGGATGAGCCGGTACAGGACGGGCCATTACCTGTTTTATGAACATATTTCCTTTACTTTATATAACAACATTTCCAGATAAACCGGTGCGACAAAATAATCTGTTCCTATTTCCGCCTTCTTGAAGTTCTTCTGGTCGAAAGCATTTTCCAGCAGCCTGACAACCTGTTCCAATTTTCTTCTGCCTTCCACGTCAGGAGCACTTGCTTTTTTCAAGCGTTCCACTTCCGCTTTCAGTTGGGTGACCTGTTTGTCTGTCTGTTTCAGCAGAACATCACTGTGCGCTTCCGGCGCCGGAAGCAGCTTGTCAATCTTATCTTTTTCTATGGCACGGATGATTTTGATGATCCGTTCGATTCCCTGAAGTTCCAGTGTCTTGAACTTCCCGTTGATTGATGTTCGGGGATCCACCCCGTTCCGCTCAAAGTAGGACAGCATTGTCTCAATAAATTCACTAGACGACACGCTTCCTTTCATTTCGTCTAGATGCTGTTTCACATCTATGGATACACGAATGTTTTTTGTAATTTTTTTACATAATCTTAAATTTTTTCTGCAAATGTAAGGGCGGACCAGCACAACCTTTTTGTACTGCCTCCATATTATTTTCTGTAGATTTTTCGCCTACATTGCAAAGAGCTGACAATCAATTATATATAAAAATATGTAGATTTCATATAGACAATACAATTACTTGATTATCAACATAAAAAAGCTAAAATCTACAGAAAAAGTAGACTATTTGTCTACAAAAAAATCATAATCAATTGACAATCACGGCTCTGTGTGATTTGATTCATGACTTTGCCTGAACCCTGCTGTAAGCGTCTCCGCGATTCTATATAGTGTATTAAAATAAAAAGGCTAATGATCCCTTTTTAGTCATTAGTCTTTTTCCATCTGTCAGGAAGCAGTTCCCTGTATTTTTCAATTGGTGTGTTCAGTTACCATTCGGCTGTTCTGTTAATCACATCCGTGAGATACTCAAATAAATTCACTTTATGCATCCTACAAGTGAGTGCTATCGTATAGAGTATGGCGCCTCGTTCGGCCCCCTTATGGCTGCCGAAGAACAATGAGTTTTTTCTTGATAAGGATATGTACCGGTTCATCCGTTCAACCATATTGTTGTCCAGATAAGTGTCACCATAATTAAAGATGTCCACCACTGCATTCCACTCATTGCGAAGATAGGTAATGGCTTCCTGCAGTTCGCTCTTAGGTAATAAATCCCCCCGTTCTTCTATTTCATCAAGCACATCTTTTATTTCTCCGAGTATGTCCAGAGCATACTTTTTTCGATGCATAAGATTCTGTTCTACCGTCCATCCCTCAACCTCAACTTTATGCTTATGTTCGTTTTGATAAAGTGCGTTTATCAGTTCCACGATTCTTTTTGCATCCGGGTCCTTCTCACCGCAATCTATAAATTTCCGTTTTATATGTTGCAAGCACGGGATGCGTGTGATATGGAGATAAGCATCGCTTTCAAGCTTCCGGTAAGGTGAGTAACCATCGCTTTGCATAATACCTTTACAACTGCCTAATTCGTTAAGAATAACTCTTTCAGACCGGGAGCCGTCATCATAGAGCAAGTATATCATCCTGGTGTTTATGCCGACAACCACCCAAAGGTATCCCTTCCTGACTCCTTTTCCCTTGCTGTTCTTTTCCGGGACGAGTATTTTGTAATAGGTTTCATCGGCTGCCTTATAAGGATCACTCAAAGCTGTCTGCCGGATGCACTTATAAAGATTTTCGAAGAGGTTTGAGGCTTTCTCTATCAACTTATGAGCCGTAGGTTTCTTCAGCGTAAAGCCATGACTCTCGAAGTAGTTGATGATTCTTTCAACAGGTAGCGATTGTATATAACGTAATTCCATCAATCCGGCAATAAATGAACCGTCATAGCTGGAATTCAAGAAGGCCGAAGCCGGTGTTTTTCCCTCAAACAGGCGACCTTCTTGCCTATAGGTGTGTATCTTGTAGACATGCTTGATGAAGCGCATGGGTATACATTCATAGCGGACGCATATCCTGGGAACAGTGGTAAACAACCGGGCCTTATTGATGTCAAAATCGGGATCATCGGGATAAACGACATGTTCTTCTTCCTCCATCTCATAATGCATATCACGTTTGGCCCCATTGTTCTTTCTTGCTTTACGCTTATCTGCTTTTTCCGCTTCTATCTTCTGCCGCTCTTCTTCGGATATGGCAGATTGGGGAGCCTGTTGCTGTTCGGATGTGTTGGATACAAGTTTGGCGAGTCCCTTAGTAAGGCGCTGTTGCTTGCTAAGAGATTCGCCTTTTTGAAGGAGTGCCTCTTTAAGGGAAGAAACCTCCTTTATCAAAGCATCTATTTGGTCCAAGAGTCTGTTGTTGTCATCTCGTAATCCCTTGATTTGTTCCTTCAATAACTCTATGATCTCATCCTTTTTCATGGCATAAAGATATAAAAAATCAACGAATTAGCCAAATAAACCGGATGATATCTTTATTGCAAATGTCTAATAATCAGAATGTTGAATTAGAGCCTAAAACGTTTTCTCAACCGTACAGACTTTAATGACACTCCATTTAAGATAAAAGACAAAACCTGATAAGAAATCTCGTAATTGCCTGTATTGGGGTTAAATGTCGGTAACTCAAAACTTCCACCTTCGAGGCGCTTGTAGTACAGAAGAAAGCCATCGCCATCCCAACGCAGTATTTTTACACTTTGTCGGTTTTTACCAAAGAATAAAAAGATATCTCCGGAAACGGGAGACAAGTCCTTCATTTCCGATCGTATAATTTTGAATAAACCGTCAATGCCAAGGTTCATACGAACAAAGCCCTGGTACAGATAGTATCGATTGGCTGATGTTAGAGAATACATGGATCTCCCTCCTTTCTTTCGTAATCGCGCAACATTTTAATAACACCACCGGGTGTGGCCCGTTTGACTGAAATGGTGGTTCCACTGTTAAAGGTGATTGTGATCCCGGCAAGACTAAACTCTTCTTCCGACAACATGGCGGGTGCTATTTGAGTGAATGAAGGAGAGGAAGTTGTCGGTTGGGAGGGTTCAACGCCGCCATAATAATCACGGACACATCTGCCTTGGCTTGTTTAACGCTATAGCCCCGTCTGGACATCCAGGAACTCATACCACCAAAAGTGGTATGCTGATCGCGGCAAACATCGGCTAAAGAACAATTGTAGTCTACTTTCAATACTTCAAGGAAATGTTTCCAAGTTTTTCCAAATCGATTTGCTGCTAAATCCATAATGCTTCATTTTTATACATAGCAAAAATATAAGAATGAAAAAAGGGCGACAAGATAGAATCGCGAAGACGCTTACCCCTGCTTGCTCTTCTTTATTATTTTTTAAGGAAAAAAATGGAATTTCTCGGGCAGAGCCCTTTCCCAAGAAAAGAGAAAAGACCATGCGAAATGAAATGAATATAAAAAATATGTGACAGAAAAACGGATATATATTATGTCTATACAGGAACAAACTGCAAGGTTATATGGCAGATACGGATGTGCACCGGATTTCAGGTCTTGAAAGACACGGAGAAATCCGGAAAGGCACTGGCATTGCCATTTTGTAAGAGATTCCTTCGGAAGCTATCGGCAAGTGGCCGGTGGACAAACCGGAAGACAATACGGCAGACTTTATCAAACCGATTCTGAAAATCAAGAAAAGTACAACACCTGTTTCTGCATAATCTTCCCGAAAAAAAGAAAATGAACAACCTGACAGTATTCTTTCATTAAGCGGATACCGCCAGTAATGATCAGATTGCCGATAGAAATGCGCATGAACATTCCTGTCCATGAACGAATAAAAATATTGGTAATCTGAAAATGATGACGGAGAACCGGACATGCCTGGTAGCGTCAAGAAGGAACAAAAAGAAGCGGGCAGGATTATTTTGAATGGTCCTCTTTTTCCACGAATCCGATAGGTATACATTCTAAATTGCCGTGTCACTTTTAAAAAAAAATAGCCATTCAATATATCCATCCAATACTTAATGTCAATACATTAAAGTGTTTTAATATTAAAACATTAAAATATCAAAATGTTGAAATATTAAAACTTTAGTCATAAATACCTGTACATGAAGTCATGCAGGTGTTGTTTTATGATATTTATTTACCCATACATGTTATATTATCATTAAAAATATCAGACACCTAATTCTGTAACCCACACTTGATCTTATGTGGAAAATCAATGGATATTCTTTTTTTCAAAAGAATGCTGACGGTTCAATTTAAAAACATTTTAATATCAGAATATTTTAATTTTAAAATTGTTTGATATTTTAAAATTAAAATATTAATACGGACAGGTATGGAGTTGTAATCCGTATCTTTGCCCCATGTCCTTTTAGAAAAAGGAAATATGCCATCATGCCTCCTAAAAATGTCTATATTTGCGTTTCAATAATATAAATGATATGAACAGAACTAAGGACGCATACAGACACCAATCAAACAACAGAGTCATCATGTGGTACAAAATAAGAGAATTATATTTAAAAGGATTTAACAAAAGTCAGATTGCGTTCCAGCTTGGTCTGCATAGAAGTACGGTGCGCCGGTACTTGAAAATGGATGAGGACACATTGACTGCAAAATTGCAGCATCGCAGGCGATATCCCCGCATACTTGACAAATACGAAAGTTATGTCTGTGACGTTCTTTCCCGGTACAGGTTCCTGTCCGCCTCCCAGATTCATGACTGGATGAAGGAACAGTATCCTGATCTTCCTGTTGTCTTCGGGAAAACCGTATACAATTTTGTGGAAACTGTACGTCGTAAGTATAATCTGAACAAGGAGGGCCTTTCCAAACGTGTTTATGAGAAAATGCCGGATACCCCTTACGGGGAATATGCCCAGATGGATTTCGGAGAAAGCCGCATGCCCACATACAGGGACGACTTTGTCAAAGTTTATTTTTTGTCATGGTGATGAGCCGTTCCAAACAGAAGTTCGTGTATTTTTCCTGTACGCCTTTCACATCAGCCCTAGCCGTATATGCCCATGAACTGGCTTTCGCATATTTCGGAGGGAAGCCGAGAAGGATAATCTATGACCAGGACAAAGTCCTGCTGGTCAGAGAAAACCTGGGTGACCTCATATTGACAAGAACGTTCCGTGCCTTTGTCAACGAGCAGCATTTCCAGCCCGTATTCTGCCGTCCTGCTGACCCGGAAAGCAAGGGAAAAGTGGAAAATGTGGTCAAATATGTCAAGCGTAACTTTCTTGCCGGACGGACATTTAACAGTCTGGAAGTCCTTAACACCGAGGTCCTGCAATGGTTGGAAAAAACAGGAAACGGCAAGATACATGGAACCACACGCCTAGTTCCGGCTGAGGAATTTGAGATTGAACGGAAATATCTGTTGCCATACTATGGAGAACCGGTGCCCCCCCAAAGACGAGCCGAAAGAGTATCATGTCCGCAAGGACAATACGGTACGGTACCGGACCAACTACTACAGTGTACCCTCCAGCACCTATAGAAACCGGAACACCGTTGTGTGGCTTCTTGAGAATAACGGATATATCGAACTGTACGACAAAGAGAGCGGCAAACTCATATGCAGGCATGAGTTGTGTCCCGGAAAAGGGAAAAATGTATGTGACAAAAGACATCATAAGGACAAGACATGGAGTGTGAATGACTTGCAGGTCCGGATCCGAAAGCGGACGGAAGATGACCCCACCGTTATTCTATGGCTCCGGAATCTGGAAAGGGAAAAGCCGCGCTATTACAGGGACAATATGAAACTGCTGCTTCATGTGATATCCGAATACGGCAAAGAAACAGTGATAGCAGCCCTGCGGACCTGTCTGGAAAAGAACATATACAACAGCCTTTCCGTGCAGGAAATATCCGGCTCAATCCACAGAAGCAAGGACAATATGGACGGGATGACTATCCAAGCTCCGACATCCATTCCGGAAACAGCGGACTGTCATCCTGAAAAACAGATATAAACCAATATAACAAGTTTTTTGAATGATACAAAGTGAAAAATTGAAAGAACACGCCAGACGTCTGCGGCTTTATAACATTGCAAACCGCATGGACAGCATTCTGCATCATGCACAGGAAGAAAAACCGACCTACTCGGAATTCCTGTCCCTGGTATTAGGTACCGAAGTTGAAATGAAAGAGAGGAAAGACTACGAGAGACGACTTGTTGCGGTACGTCTGCCCCGGAAACATGATCTTGACGAATATGACTACAATTTTTATAAGGGCATAGACCGCCGGCAGATGAAGGAGCTTCGTGAACTGGTATGGTTCCGTGAAACTTATAACTTGATCCTGATAGGACCATCAGGAACCGGAAAGACATTTCTGGCAGCCGGTCTTGTCTTTGATGCGGTCAAGGCCGGTTACAAGGCATACCTGATGACAATGGAGGATATCGTAAATTGTCTCAGGCTTAAAGATATCTCAACTCCGGCCATGATGACTTATAACAAGATTCTGCGCGCACAGCTGCTGGCAATAAATGATATCATGCTGTTTCCTGTGAAAAGAAAGGAAGCTACAGCTTTTTTCAATCTTATAAACACACTGCATGAGAAGACATCCATCATCATTACAACCAACAAGGCACCTACAGAATGTGTAGAAACATTAAATGATGAAATCCTTGCCAATGCTCTGCTTGACCGATTGCTTTATCGATGTAAAGTCATCAAGTTTTACCGACAGTAGCTACCGGTTAGAAAACAGGCAGACTATTTTAAGACTACAACAGGAACGAGAAACGAACTTGTAAAGCCTTAGTTACTGGTGTATTCAGTGGCATATTTAACTTTTCTAAAAAAAGACACAAGAAAATTTGCAAATTACAGTTGTAGCATCCCTCGACACGGTAGATCTCGTTTACAATGAAATGGAACACCCCCCAGTCTTCCATTCCAAATTTATTTTTTAGTCTTTTTACTTTCGTATCATAGAAATGATCGGTCTCGAACCTAAAATAGGTGAAAACCTTTTTAGTTGTTTTTGGCATAAGCTTTATATTTAAAGTGGATAATACATCAGCTGGCCGAAAGTTCGGACTCCTTGGGGATACCAGGATACCGGGAGAGCATGCCACAGGACCTGACATGGTCCATATAGTTCGCTGTATGTCGGCGGAAGTCAGGCCCCAGTGCTTCCTGAAAAGCTCGTCATTGAACAGGCCGACCTGTATGCAGCCGTTGACAATTCTTGTGACATCTTCCAAAGAGGCATTCCAGTACTGTGCCGTTTCCTCGCACCACAGCAGGAGGTAACTCCCGTTGTGGAGTGTCTCGTTCACGAGATACCGATAGATGCTGTAACCGAAAAAACCGTATTGGCGGGTGAGTCTTCTGACTTTCATGTCAGAAAATTGGGAAGTGCTGAGCTCATAGCAAAGATGTGTCCCGCATTCCAGTCGCCGTACAGCCCGTGACAGGCGGCTTGTTCCGTTTGTAAAGCTTTGGGTATTCATATATAATTAATGTATAATGTTTGCTGTTAAGGGTTATGTATATGACGGACTGGGCTCCCACTCCTTGGGGGAGTGGTGCCGATAATTATCTGACCGGAGGAATGTGGTGCTTCTTCCGGATGAACTGGACATAATTGTGGACGGTCTTCTCGCAGACGTGCGGAAAGTCCGGATAATGTTCCCGCAAGTAGTCGCCAATACGACTGCTGGAAATGGAGGGGAGACTGATAAGAAGGGATGCGACGGCCTGCTCGTAGGCATGGAGCTTGTAATGCCGTTCTTTTTGCTGAAGGACTTCCTCGGAGCTTAGGGATTGGAGATGTCGTACCGTATTACGGGACACACCAAGACGACGGGCTGTCCGCGCAATGTTGATTTCCCATGAACGAAGATCAAGGAATATGTATTTTTCTGATAAATTTACCGCATCCATAATCTTTTAGACCGTAACTGGGACATTCCAGATTACGAATCTTTGATGCAGCTAAATTACCGCCCCCACTAATAGCTGGAACCCATACATAAAGAATTTTAAGACAATCTATACAGATGCCAACTGTTATGAAAGCCTGATGCATTTTCCAACTGATGTAAAATTGCTTCGGGAACGTATTGAATAAACGTACAGCATGATGTGCAGCATCAACGCTTCCCTTAGAAAGCATCGCATGAGGACGAAGTACAATAATATTGCAAAAGCAAATCTTACTTACAGGACTTTCTTCATCCACCAGCTTATACAGTATCTATCGGGGGGGGGGTAGGTCTGGTGTTTTACTGCCTCTTTCTTTATAGATAGGGAAACGCAAGCAAAATGTATTTCCCACAATAGGCATCCCATTATATCCTATATAACTTTTGTTTACTTTATTGTTTCTAAAATATCGGGCAGATATGCCTGACTTACGGATTTTCCGTTGTTTACAGAGTCTCTGATTTGTATATTCAATCAATAAAACAAAAAACAAACTTAATCATACATTAAATCTTTTTCAAGAGTCTGTAATCCGAAGTTGCCAAAAGGCTACAGCAGCTGCAGTAGCCACATTGAGCGAATCCACTCCATGCGCCATAGGGATACGGACTACATAATCAGCTTCAGCGATTGTTTTGTAAGAAAGCCCCTCCCCCTCTGTTCCCATCACAATAGCCAACCGAGGTTCAGCCGCCAATATGGGATGATCTATAGAGATAGAATCATCAGTCAACGCCATGGCAGCAGTACGGAAACCCAACTTGTTCAAATCGCCAATCGTACCATCCAACCATGTCCATGGAACCAAGAACACCGAACCCATAGACACCCTTACCGCACGGCGATTCAACGGATCGCAAGAATTGCGTGTCAACAAAACAGCATCTATCCCAAGAGCAGCTGCCGAACGGAATATCGCCCCGATATTGGTAGTGTCTACCACACCGTCAATGACTACAATCCGCCGGGTATCCCGGCAGATCTCTTCCATAGAGGGCAACACCGGACGACGCATAGCACATAATACACCACGTGTCAGAACATAGCCAGTCAACGTAGCCAACAACTCTCTATCACCCGTATAAACGGGCACATCACCACAACGCTTGATAATGTGAGCAGCACTGCCAGAGATATGCTTACGCTCACACATAAGAGCAAGAGGTTCATATCCTGCATCCAAAGCCCTACTAATGACATTGGGGCTTTCGGCTATAAACACCCCTTTCCCAAGTTCTATACGCTGGCGTAACTGAGCTTCCGTCAACATGCAGAAAACATCCACTCCGGGATGTGTCAATGATGATATTTCAATAATAGGCATACACTCTTATATTATACTATTTCATTGCTTTTAATTTACATTCCAGCCTCCATTGCCACAGCTACTTTTATCACTCCATCCTGTCGGTTCTCAAAAATCTGGTAAGCCGTTTCTATCTGATCTAGCGGGAAACGATGTGTAATTAGTGGAGTGGTATCTATTTTTCCCATCTCTATCAAGCGGAGTATCTCAGCACAATCGCAACCATCTACGCCACCAGTTTTGAAGATCAGATTCTTTCCATACATATCCGGCAAAGGAAGAATCTGAGGACGGTCATAAAGAGCCACCAAAATAACGACAGCATTAGGGCGCGCACATTCCCATGCCAAGCGAAATGTATCCTCCCCTCCTGCCACTTCAAAAACTACATCCGCACCACCGTGTGGACTACTTTGCAATACAAATTCCTTACATTCTTCTGGAGTGACAACTTCTACCTGCGGATAATGTTCCCTAACAAACCGAATTCTTTCAGAAGATTGTTCACAAACAACAATGCGCTGCGGCTTTCTCAGCATCACGCAAAGCAAAGTACAGATTCCCGTAGATCCCGCACCAATGACAAGCACCGTGTCTTCTTCGGTAATCTCCGAAATGCGAGCAGCCCAAAATCCTGTAGCAGGATATCTCCTACAAACAAAGCTTGCTCATCACTCACGGAATCGGGAATGAGATTCAAGCCTTGATCAGCATAAGGTACGCGAACATATTCCGTCTGCCCCCCATCAATCCGACATCCCAAGGCCCATCCCCCATTAGGATCAGCACAATTATTCACATATCCATGCCGGCAGAAAAAACATTCTCCACAAAAGGTTTCCACATTGACGGTAACTCGATCGCCCGGTTTGACTAATTTAACATCACGTCCTGTCTGCTCCACAATACCCACCATTTCATGCCCCACTGTTATTCCGGGAACAGCACGTGGCACACCACCATGTTTAATATGTAAGTCACTGGTACAAATACTCCCGAGAGTGACGCGCACAATAGCATCACGCGAGTCTCTCAACTCAGGCTTCGGTTTCTCTATCAATTCAAATTTTCCCTGTTTAATATAAGTATATGCCAACATGATTTCCTTTTCTTCTTTAATGGTTATCTTTATAAAACGATGCAAAGATAATATACAGACATAAATAATAGCTGCCATTTGCTGACAAAATGGCTTTCTTTATCACTTTGCCTTGCTTCTCAACTGCAAACAAATTTTACAAAGGTTTAAACACATCTCGATATTCATTAAAATTATCTTCACAGATTTAAATTCATTTCATTTCCGGCTGACATTTTGCCATCAGGCATATACTTTGCAAGAACATCAGTGTATTGCCAAAAACGACAAGATAAAAAGATTCAAAAACAGTCTAGTAACAATTTAAAATATAGGAGATTATAATTATGATGCCGACTAGAAAGTATAACAATCAGAATTGGTTACCAAGTATTTTCAACGATTTCTTTGATAATGAATGGTTGACAAGAGCAAACGCTACCGCTCCTGCAATTAATGTCATTGAAAGTGACAAAGATTATAAAGTAGAGGTTGCTGCTCCGGGTATGACTAAAGAAGATTTCAATATCCACATCAGCGAAAGCAACGAACTAGTGATCTCAATGGAGAAAAAGAATGAAACAAAAGAGGACGACCATCACAACAGAAGATATTTACGTCGTGAATTTTCTTACTCTAAGTTCGAACAAGCTTTGATTCTTCCTGAAGATGTGGTTAAGGAAAAAATCAGCGCCAATGCCAGCAACGGTGTTCTGACCATTGATTTGCCTAAACGCACTCCTGAAGAAAAAGCCAAAGTGAACAGAATCATCGAAATTCATTAATCACAGATTTTGAATATTTACAATCGGACAGTTTATAAGGTACATCTATAAAATGCTATTATTTTGCATGATATAAAAGTGTGCCTTATATATTGTCCGATTATCATAAAATCAACATATTTGCATCAACACTTTCTCCGGATTTCCACCATGCTTTTCAACATTTCTTCCCATCTTTCCCTAAAAAAGTCCACCTCTATTACAATTGAACTTCAAATTCAGAACAAAACTGAAAAAAGCCAGTTTAAATTTTCTTTGAAAAAATACTGAACAACATTAAAACAGAAACTAAGAGAAGTAGGCTTCTTTTTTATTATACAAGCATTAAAATCACATATTTTTAGTAATTTTGCACCCAAATTCACCATATAAAACAAACCAATAAAAAGAGGATGAAAGCATCAGTACGTTTAGTTCGTTTTGCTACAATAGGAACCTTAAATTATCTTATTACCATGTTAGTGATATGGATTGTGATGAGTTACTTCTCATTCAAAGGAAAATATATAGTAGCAAATATTATGGCATATCTCATCGCTCAAACCCATAATTTTATATGGAGCAAATATTGGATTTTTCCTTCCAGCAATCCCCAAAACAGTCTTTGGCAACAAATAATGCTCTTTTGTACCGCTTTCGGTATTGCCTATGGCATACAACTTCTTTTTGTGATACTGATGATAGAAGCAATAGGGATCAAAGAATTTACAGCACAATTTATTGGAATAATAATATATGGAGCTGTTAATTTTATGGTAAACAATAGAATAACATTCCGATAAATATATTTCAAAACTTATGGCAGACAATTATATAGAAAGACAATACGAACAATATGAAGCCCGAAAGGCTGCATGGGAAAAAAAACGTAAACAAGGAAAGAAGAAAACGATTTCCGTCAAGCTTCAACCAAAGGACCTGACAGACAATACGATCAAACTTCCTAGAAAAGCATTCATCACAGGAGGTGCCGATGGCATAGGGAAAAACATTGTGAAAGCTTTCTGCAACTCACAATACCAAGTCGCCTTTTGTGACAAAAATAAGGATTTAGGAATACAGACAGCCAAAGAGACCGGAGCAATTTTCTACCATACCGATGTAAGAGATAAAGAATCCCTTGAGAACTGTATGCACGAACTTTTTAAAAAGTGGGGGGATATGGACATCATTATCAACAATGCCGGAATAAGCGAATTTTCTCCCATCACAGAAACCAGCGTGGAAGATTTTGATAAAATTTTGTCCATCAATCTGCGACCTGTATTTATCACCTCACGCACATTAGCTTTACATCGCAAATCCCAAGCAGAAAATCACCCGTATGGCAGAATTATCAATATCTGTTCCACCCGTTATTTAATGAGCGAACCGGGAAGCGAAAGCTATGCGGCTTCCAAAGGAGGAATCTATTCACTGACCCATGCACTTGCTTTATCCCTTGCCGACTTTCATATCACCGTAAACTGTATTTCGCCGGGATGGATTCAGACCAATGATTACGAACGGCTACGCCCAGAAGATCATGCCCAACATCCATCAAGACGAGTAGGCAAACCGGAAGACATAGCACGCATGTGTTTATTTTTATGTCAAGAAGAGAATGACTTCATCAATGGACAAAATATCATCATCGATGGTGGAATGACCAAAAAGATGATTTATTTGGAATAAAAACGAACTAAAGAAAATATCTATAATGAATAAATAATCACTCATGAAAATACATCATATCGCCATTTGGACATTTCATCTGGAAAAATTAAGGGAATTTTACACTCGTTAACTTTAACGGAACAAGTAATGAAAAATACATTAATTCCCAAAAAGGTTTTGAATCTTACTTCATTTCATTTGAAAGTGGTGCTACATTAGAGTTGATGAGTAGGATTGACGTGCAAAATGTTCCGATAGAAGAAAACAGATTGGGATTGACTCATCTAGCTTTTTCTTTTGAAAGCCAAGAAGCTATCTTATCACTAACGGAACAGCTACGTACTAAAGGATACCATATCGTAGGTGAACCTCGCATTTCAGGAGATGGCTATTTTGAAAGTGTGGTACTAGATCCAGATGGAAACCGAATAGAGTGTGTTTACAAAAAAAAGCAGGAATACCCTCCTGTGAGAAATCATGTAATAGAAACTGAGCGACTTATTTTACGTCCTTTTACAGAGAATGATACAGAAGCTGTTTTTAACTGTTGCCAGAATCCCAACCTAGGAAATAATGCTGGTTGGAAGCCTCATGACACGCTGGAAGAATCTCTGAAAATTCTTCAAACAATATTTATACCACAAAAAAACACATGGGCCATCACTAGAAAGGAAGACCAGCTTCTGATAGGAGCTATAGGAATTCTACCAGACCCTAAGAGAGAGAATTCAAATACCGGAATGATAGGTTATTGGCTAGACGAAGCCCAATGGGAAAAAGGATATATATTTGAAGCCGCCTCTGCTGTCTTGGACTATGGCTTCAACAAACTAGGATTAACTTTGATCAGTGCAAATTGTTATCCTCAAAACAAACGTTCACAACGTGTTTTGGAGAAAATGGGGTTTGCATACGAAGGCATTCTCCATCAAGCCGAAGTGAGCTATGATGGCAAAATATATGATCATTTGTGTTATTATTTAGAGAAAAACAACCTAAAATAAGTTTTTCATTTTATAGATGATCATTAAATACCTATTCTGCTTCATTATTAATTTTGTTAATCCTTAACTTCTCCAAAAGGATATATACGCGTCTAAAAAAATCAAAACAAAGCAATCGTTCTTGGGTAAAAACATTTATCCAAGAACGATAAAATACACCTAACTCTCCTTCAGACATTATTTGAAAAAATCAATTGAAATAATACAGGAAAATAGCGATGCCTTCAAGTGCTTTCTTCGATTGGTCTTTTATCTCAATTGTAAATTTAATTTCAGCCTTGGCTACGCCACGCAGATTCTGTAAAGAATGAAGACTTGCTACCATACGAATACTCTGACCTGCTAGAACAGCCTGTCCAAATTTCATCTTGTCCATACCATAGTTGATCATCATTTTCAGATTATTCACTTCTATAATCTGGTTCCACATATGTGGAAGCAACGAAAGAGTCAGGTAACCATGTACAATAGTGCTATGATAAGGACTTTCCACTTTAGCACGTTCTGTATCTACATGAATCCACTGATGATCCAAGGTAGCATCTGCAAAAAGATTAATTCGGTCTTGCGACACTTCCACATAGTCGGAAATACCAATCTGCCGTCCTAGCAGCTTCTCAAAATCCTCGTACGAATTAACAACAACTTTATCCATTATTTCTTTGTTTTAAAGGTTATACACTAATTGAATACAAAAATAAGAAAAAATAGTCCTATATTTGCACCTTATTCACACAAAAACTTCATTACAGATGAGAATTATTGAAAGAGAACAACGTACCGCAGAACAAATGATCCGAATTTATTGTCGGTACAAGGAAAGCAATAAAGAGCTTTGCCCAACCTGTCAGCAGTTATTGCATTATGCACATAACAGATTAGAGCATTGTACATTCGGTGAACAAAAAAAGACTTGCCGCAACTGTCCCATACATTGTTATAAACCAGAAATGAAGAAACGAATGCGAGAAGTAATGCGATATGCTGGTCCGCGAATGATTTTTTTCATCCCATAACAACTATCAAGCATTTCATTCATAAATAAACAGAATGGACAGAGCACAATTTTATAAAGAAGTATATAGCATTATAAAAGAAATCCCCTACGGCAATGTTTCTACTTACGGAAAAATAGCACAGCTTATAGGCAAGCCCCAATGTTCACGAATGGTAGGACAAGCTTTATCTCATGCACCAGAAGAACAACATCTTCCTTGCCATCGGGTAGTAAACAGCCAAGGAAGACTAGTTCCCGGCTGGCAGAAACAAAAAGAATTATTGGAAAAAGAAGGGATCACCTTCAAGCCCAATGGATGCGTCAATATGCCCAAACATCTATGGGACACTACTGGTTCACTCACATCGACAATAGGTATTAGCCCCACAAGTACAACGTGGCAATAATTGCTCACTCAGTTCATCCCGATAAAACTCATATAATTCACAATACATCGTTTCATAAAGTTCGGAAATACGATATTCCAATTCGGTTTCATCCCCATAAACATGCTGAAACGGGTCATCGAAAGAAAAATGCTTCCAGTTTTTCACTTCCTTATTAAAATCACCCTCCACTTCCTTCGCTTCTTCACAGAGAGTAATCACATAATCCCATGGCTGATGACAATATATATCCACATCACTAGCTTTCTTACGAGAACAGTCGTATCCATTCTGTTCCATCACCCCTACCACTGAAGATGGTATCACTCTTCCCGGCAGAACTCCAGATGTAAATATCCTTATACCATGTCCAAAAGAAGATAATATCTTCTGTGCCATACGACTACGACACATGTCATTATTACTCACTAATAAAATATTCATCGCTATTTCTATATTTAGATTCAATGATTATTTTCATTCATCCCTACTAACATAAAAATACTCTCTTTATCTATCTGTCAAAAAAAGATCTCTCAAGGTATAAACTAATATCCGATATCCAGCTCCATTCAGGTGCAAATCATCAATGGTCAAATCAGGATTCAATTTATCATTCAATAACAATTTGTCGAACACATCTAAATATACAACATTAGTTTCTTCCTTTATCTTCTCTCTAATTTTTCCATTTAACAAAGCTATAAAACAAGTTCACTTGCTGTGCCATCCATAAAATCATTACGCGGAAAGATACAGAATAAATAAGTACCACGAGAAGAAATAGCACCAACCGCCTTCACATACCTCTCCACATAAACATCCATATTTTCTGTATTCAGATTATAAATATCATTAGTCCCCAATTGAACAACCACATAACTATCCGAAACATCCTTATGAAACATCTCCACATAATCCAGCCCTTTCCCCGGAACACCATAATTGTAACATTCCCATTTGGGAAAATAAGACTCAAACGGCCAATAAGCAATGTGACTATCACCAATAAATGAAATTTTAAGTTTTCCTTCCATACCTACCTCCTCACCAGTCTTTTTGGAGAGCCACTCCACGAACACCCCAAACAATAGACAATAGTTAAATCAAACCCTTCCATATTCTCTTCCAAATTTCTCGGTACCACTTCTCCTTCATCCGATACATAAACTAACAACCTTTCTTTCCTCTCATTTTTAACGTATAACCCTGCAATTTTGCATTGCGGACACAACAATTTTCTCATGCCTACTTTCTTTTTTTATCCAAAATAACAAACCAACACCCAATTTTTCTTATAAATCATCGACAAAAATAGAAAAAAAATCAGTTGTATAGCATCCATAGTGAATTTGCACAACATAAAAAGATTATTGGCAAGAAAATACCTATCTTTGCCCAAGAATATAAAACCGCAAAATAAAAGTGTAGCTATGGAAATAAAATTAGACAGAAAAAAAGATTATATTACAAAATCTGATCACAAAGAACAAATAATGAAATATCTATCATGGAAAATCAAACCTTTTGCCCTCTACCATGAAATCCGTGAAATAAGCCGAATATTCAATTTCTCTCCGGAAGAAATAGAAAGTATTTTGAAAGAACTAGAAGATGAAAACAAAATATTCCCTTTAACAGCAGAAGGGCCACGAGACATACACTATATGTTGAAGGCTGACATCCAGCTGCAACTTCTTATAGATATGAAGAAAAGTCCTCAAAACCAGCTTTCCTCATCTCTTCCCGGCTTTCTCCCTCAAATAACTGGAGAAAAGAAGAGTGGGTTATCATCATTCAGGATTATGTACTAGGAAAAAATTTAAAAAGTCAACTCCCTTCTTACGCTGATTTCGAACCGTTACGCTACATATTAATGCATATGCCAACCTTTCCCGAATGGATGCCTTTTTTTCAAAATATTCCCATATACATCATCGACACTCTTTTTCACGAATACAAATATATATGGGCATCAGGGTTGCTTCATCCCAACATAACCTGTATGATAAACGGATACTTTGAAAATGAAAAAATAGAACCGACAATCCGAGAAAAATATAAATTGGAATTTGCATTTTACCAATATATCCTACCCGGACACATCAACGAAATTCCCAAAAAAAATTTCTACTGATATGCCCGAAGGTATGTATTACCATGCTATTTATCACCAATATAGAGGCGATCTCAGCAAAGCTCTTGATCTCTATTCTCAATCATTGAAAGGAATGAATACTAAAACCTTTGACAACGCATTGCTCAATCTCTTCTATACCATTGCCTTACTAAACGACTCCACCATCGAGTCAAAAAAAACATTGCGAAACTTATTTATGAGAGATTATCTTCCATCAGAAATGATGCCTGCCCAACTACTTGCCCTTTATGCTTTAAATGAAAAAATGGAATCAGCCATAGAACATATTCTCTATAATTACGACAAATTTTCACCATTAGTCAAAGTTCTGATTATGCTTATAACACATCATTATCAAACTTCAGAAAAAATAAAACTAAACATAAGTAATGATGAAATACAGCAGTTCATTGACGCCGATCATCTTAAGTTATTACAATTGGAATGCTCTCTAGATTTCTCTCCTTACATTGGCAAAGCAGACTGTCTGATTCAAGAAATAGGCTTTCCCCCTTTACTCCCTCCCTTTCAAAAAATGAATGAATGGGAAAGAGTTCTTGCATTACTCTTAGATAAATCCAAAGAACTCTCACCCAAAAACAAAGAAAAAAAAGAAGTTCCGAATCACAAAGCCGGATTATTTACCGTATAGACCGACACAACAACATTAATCCATACTTACAAAAATCAAAGGACGGCATTGTATGGAGTAAAGGACGTATCATTTCACTCACTACTTTTCAGCAAGGTATGTCCGAGATGAATGAAACAGATCACGCATTAACTTTATGTATTAAAAAACTTTCTAATGATTGGGAAGAAAAAAGCCGTATGCGCTTCAGTGGCGCCAAGCCTATTATGCAGCTGGTAGGATATCCTTTGGTATTTTCGGACGAAAATCCTGAAAGACAAATCACAATTCGAAAAGAAGAGCCACAAATAACCGTCATAAAAACAACTAGCGGTTTCAAAATAGAAAGCAATGTAGACACGAACAAAATAGAAGGGAATTATATGGTAAAAAGAGAGAAAGAAACGCTTATAAAAATAATAGAACTCCGCAATTTTCAACGTGATATCATCCTAATCTTAAATCGTATATCTATATTCCCGTTACAGGCTGAAAAACAGTTAACTGAAGTATTACAGGAATTAAACAAAAACTTTATTATCCATTCCGACTTGCCCGCATAATAACCTCACAAGAAGAACGAATCATTATCAACTATATTAAACGAATTATGATACATTTTTTTAAGAATTCCATTGCCGCTATAAAGTTACCCGATAAGTTCACTTATCCTTTTCACTATACCCCTCATCCACTTTGCATAATAGCGACTAAAGAAGTACAAGCCTATCTGGCAAGTCAATCCCAATGGCAAAAAGAATTGCAACAAGGAAAAATGTTTGGCGTCCTAATTGTACAAACACCCGAGAATAAAATAGGTTATTTGGCCGCATTTTCAGGAACATTGGCTAGTAAAAGCCATCATCCTTTCTTCGTCCCACCAATTTATGATTTGTTACAACCACAAGGATTCTTCAAAATAGAGGAAGAACATATATCTGCCATCAATGTACGCATTAAAAAGACACAGAACGATCCCCATTACATAGATTTGCTCCGACAAATTGAAAAAGAAACAATGCAGTCCCAGCAGGAATTGACAGAAGCTAAAGAATTTTTCAAATCCGCTAAAAAAAACAGAGAAATCCGGCGTAAGACGGGAGTTCCCGACGCAAAGGAATTAGCTGCAATGATACGCGAAAGCCAGTTTCAAAAAGCTGAATTAAAACGCATGGAAAAAATGTGGAAAGAAAAAATCGCTTCACTACAAGCAGAGGCCGATACTTTCATCACAAAAATAGAAACAATGAAGATAGAAAGAAAAAAACGTTCTGCCACTTTGCAACGAAAACTATTTGAGCAGTTTCAGATACTAAACGCCCGTGGAGAAACAAAAGATTTATGTCGTATTTTTGCACAAACTATACAAAAATTTCCTCCAGCCGGAGCCGGTGAATGTGCTGCTCCCAAATTACTCCAGTATGCCTATAAGCATCAATTAAAACCTATTGCCATGGCAGAATTCTGGTGGGGAGATTCTCCAAAAGCAGAAATAAGACATCATGGATACTACTATCCAGCATGTAAAGGGAAATGCGAACCTATCTTGAAACATATGTTACAAGGACTGGAAGTGGAAGAAAACCCCTTGTTGAAAAAACATTATCATGAAATACCATTAGAGATAGTATATGAAGATAATTACCTAGTCGTAGTCAACAAACCAGCAGGAATGCTCTCGGTTCCAGGAAAAGGAGAAATCGACTCTGTCTATCAACATATAAAGACACTTTATCCAGATGCCACAGGTCCTCTGATAGTCCACCGATTGGACATGGCGACTTCCGGTGTGTTATTGATAGCAAAAAACAAAAAAAGTACATCAGCATCTGCAAGCACAATTCAAGAATAGAATGATAAAAAAGCGATATATTGCCTTATTGGATGGCAAGATTCCCTCTAAAGAAGGGACTATAACACTCCCCCTCCGTATGAATCCTCTTGACAGGCCCAGACAAATAGTAGATCATGAACATGGAAAAACCGCTATCACACTGTATCGGGTTTTAAACGAACAAGAAGGAAGAACACTTATTGCCTTTCATCCATTAACAGGACGGACACATCAATTAAGAGTACATGCCGCCCATCCGGAAGGATTACATTGTCCTATACGAGGAGATGAACTTTACGGACGAAAAGCAGACAGGCTTTATTTACATGCTGAAAGTTTAGAGTTTGTTCATCCTATAACTAAAAAAATAATTTTTGTAGAAAAGAAAAGTAATTTCTGATAGTTATTGCTCAGAAAATTTATCTGTAGGTGCCGAAAAAAATATTTTCAGCACCTCACACACTAAATTAGTATTTTACCATTCCTGAGGTGGCATCCGTTTTATTCTTCCATACACATATATAAATGCGGGAATCAAAAAAATTACTGCAAATATCCATACCGTAGGGTCACCAAAACAAACAGCTAAATAGCCCAATGCTGGTACCGCATAAAGACTAACCATTATACGGGCAATCATTTCGGATACCCCCGACAACATAGCCAAATTGGTAAAGCCCGCCCCCTGAATGGAATAACGCAAGATACAAAGTAAACCCAAAACCGGAAAAAAAGAAACGGAAATATGCAAAAACAGTTCCGTATCCTTCAGAATCTCCCATTCCACAGGGTCAACAAATAACAAGGCAAAAGTACGCGCTCCCAACATCAAGACTCCAAACATAAAAGCACTATAAATAGTCATCATCAATACACTCGCCTTGATTCCCTGCCAGATACGCTTCGGCTTTCCTGCACCGTAATTCTGTCCACTATAAGTAGCCATAGCTATACCCAGACTCTCAAGTGGACACATACAAAACATCTTAATACGCATAGCAGCCGTAAAAGCAGCCACACAAGCAGTACCCAACGCATTATTCGCACTTTGCAACATAATACTGCCGATAGCAGTAATAGAGAACTGCAATCCCATCGGCACACCTATATACAATAAAGTCTTTGCCAACGCTCCTCGAAATTTATGTTCTGCCGAAGTCCCCTTCAGAATCTCAAAGTGACGCATCATATACAAATAACACAACACTGCCGAAACACCTTGTGAGAATACCGTAGCTAAAGCCGCTCCCGCAACTCCCCAATCAAGTACCAAAATACAAAAAAGATCAAGCAAAATATTCAATATCGTAGAAAAAAGCAAAAACCAAAACGGAGTCTTGCTATCACCCAATGCACGAATAATACTTGAAAGCAAATTATAGAAAAAGGTACAGGGCACCCCGATGAAAGTAATCAGCAAATAAAAATAAGCATCCTCAAGGATGTTCTCCGGGGTCTGCATCATCTGAAGAATATCCGAACAAAACATACTAGTCACAATAGCAATTACCACAGACATCACCGCTGCCAATTGTAAACTAACTGCCACAAAACGCCGCATCATACCATAATCCCTTGCTCCAAACTTCTGTGCAACTGGAATACCGAAACCACCACAACAGCCATTGCAAAAGCCTAATATCAAAAACACCACCGAAGTGCTAGCTCCTACAGAAGCCAAAGCATTAATTCCAAGAAACTTACCCACAATAGCAGCATCCATCAAGGAATAAGTCTGCTGAAGTAAATTACCCAGCAATAAAGGAAAAGCAAAATTCAATATCAAAGGGAACGGACGTCCCGAAGTCATCTCTCTCGAAGTCGCCATAACATGAATGTATTGTAAATTCGAGCACAAATATATACCATCCTTTGTAAAAATACATATTCTAGAACTTCATTTCAACGAATACCCATTAATTAAATGATACATATCAATTTTTCTCGGAGAACTATCATCTTTCCCAAAATCCTGAATAGAAAAGCAACAACACAGCAAACAATTCCAAACGCCCTATCAACATAAGGAACGACAATACCCATTTAGCAGCATCGGGCAACGCCGCCCACGAAAAAGCAGGACCGAATGCCCCTAACCCCGGTCCCACATTGCCTAAGCTAGAAATAACCGTACTCATCGCCTCAGTCAGCCCCACCCCGAAAAACATCAGTAGTGTCCATCCGACCAAAGCACAAAACAAATAAAATACAAAGAATGTATTCACCGAAGCAATAATGGAAGGCGATATAACCTGACGGTTCACACGAACAGGCAATACAGCCCTAGGATGCAGCATCCGTTTGAATTCATTCTTGATATTACGCGCCAGAATCATAAGGCGCATGTTTTTGATTCCCCCACTAGTAGACCCCGTACATCCACCCGACAACATAGCAAAAATAAGAAGCATCCATGTAAAAGATGGCCACAAGTTATAATCATCCGTTGCAAAACCGCATGACGTATGTGCCGTAGCCACTTGAAACAGAGCCCTGCGGAATGCCTTTTCCCAATCATAATGATTCTGAAAAACTAAGGCAAGCGTGATAACAAGCGTCAGAATACTTACTGATTTCATAAACCAACGGAATTCATCATCCTGAAATAGACGCTTGCCCTTCCCTTTCAGGCACATAAAATAGAGAGAGAAATTAATACCCGAAAGAATCATAAATATCGCTATTACATATTCTATAAACGGAGAATTCCAATAAGCCACACTGGCTTGTTTAGTAGAATAACCACCTGTAGCCGTTGTAGAGAATGAATGACATACCGCGTCAAAAAAACTCATTCCTCCTATCATCAGCAGCATAGTTTCTACAACTGTAAGGATAGCATATATCATCCACAGCCACTTAGCCATCACATCAATCCGAGGATGTGTTTTGTCGTGCGTCACTCCGATAGCCTCAGCTGAAAAAAGTTGTATAGTTCCTCCCCCGAAAATAGGAAGCACAGCAATAGTAAAAAAAACAATACCCAAGCCACCTATCCATTGTGTCAGGCTACGCCAAAATAACAGGCCATGTGAAAGAGATTCTATATCATCTAATATAGTAGCTCCTGTAGTAGTAAAACCCGACATGGTTTCAAAAAAAGCATCTGTCACTGAAGGGATTCCTCCACTAAAATAAAAAGGTAGCATTCCAAACAACGTAAACAAAAACCAAGTAAAAGTTACAATACAGTACCCATCTCGTCGTGTTAGTCGATTCTCAGCACCTCTACTACAAATTAGCAAAACTCCACCGACCAATGTATTCAAAAGAATGGTATATAGAAAATATTGATAATCTTGCTCACCGTAACATAAGGAAATAGCCGCACAAAGCAGAAACATAGCAGATTCAATAAAAAGTAATACTCCCAATACACGGAATATCATTTTTTTATTTATCAAGCTATTATTTCGGCTTCCACCTTTATATAATTTATCTGGATTATAAAATTCTCCCATCTTTTTATACCTTTTATATTTGACAAGTATATAGCGAATACTATGCCAAAATGAAAAAGCAGATTATAATCTCCTGATAAACAAACAGATACCATATTCAGTCATAAAAAAGAAAAACACAACCCTTTTCAAAATGAAAGGGGGCGTGTTTTCAAAACAATAAGGTTGCAGATACGACGATCTCAAGCAAAATTTAAATTGCATACATATCTGCTAACACTATAACATCTTCCTCATTATAATGAATAGTGAATAAATATTTTAAGATTACCCACTATTTTACTATTTTTGCATCCAAATCGATAATCCTCTACTAAATTTAATTACGCCTACTGTGGAATTATTCTACAGCTGTTGCCTATTTTCCACACTTTCCCTATCAACAAAAGACAGAAATAAAGCACTGATTATGAATAGGAAAGACTATTTACAATAGTTTGGCACGCTGCTTGTATTTCTACTGATGGCATCTTAAACAATAACAAAACTAAAGTATGAAACTATTTTTTACACACAAAGAAATTGCGCTAAAAAAGAAAAGAACAGCGCTTGTAGTAATAGGTATTGGACTAGTTATCGGGATTTACCTGATTGTTTCCCATCAACCGGCAAAGATGCCGGAACTTCCAGTAGTTGCCATAGCACCAGCAACGCAAGACGATGTGGAAATATATGGTGAATATGTAGGACGCGTACGTGCACAGCAATTCGTTGAAGTACGTGCCCGAGTAGAGGGATATTTAGAACAAATGCTTTTCGCAGAAGGTACATATGTCACTAAAAATCAAGTGCTGTTTGTTATCAATCAAGATCAATATCGGGCCAAAGCTGACAAAGCGCGCGCCCAATTGAAAAAGGATGAGGCACAAGCACAAAAAGCAAAACGCGACTTAGAACGTATCCGTCCGCTATATGAACAAAACGCTGCCAGCCAGTTGGACTTGGACAATGCTACTGCTGCATATGAAACAGCAGAAGCGTCGGTAGCTATGAGTAGTGCCGATCTTGATCAAGCAGAACTGGAACTAGGTTATACTATAGTTCGTTCTCCATTAGCAGGGCATATCAGTGAACGTCACGTAGATTTAGGAACATTAGTCGGTCCGGGTGGCAAATCATTGCTTGCTACCATAGTAAAAAGTGATACTGTATTAGTGGATTTCAGCATGACTGCTCTAGACTATCTGAAAAGTAAAGAACGTAATGTGAACTTAGGTCAAAAAGACTCCACCCGCTCCTGGCAACCCAATGTATCCATTACTTTGGCAGATAATACTATTTATCCATACAAAGGACTAGTAGACTTTGCCGAACCGCAAGTTGATCCACGCACAGGTACATTCTCCGTACGTGCCGAAATGCCGAATCCAGAACGGGTATTACTTCCTGGGCAGTTCACCAAAGTAAAACTATTATTGGATGTCAGAGAGAGTGCTACGGTAGTCCCGTTAAAGTCCGTTATCATAGAAAAAGGCGGCGCCTATATTTATGTAATGCGCAAAGATTCTACAGTAGAGAGACGTTTCATTGAATTAGGTCCTGAATTCCAAAATCAAGTAGTGGTGGAAAGAGGCTTGGCCCCCGGAGAAGACATTGTCATAGAAGGATACCACAAGCTGAATCCAGGCATGAAAGTGAAAGTAAGTCCTGCCGTAGAGGACAAAAAAACGGAGGAAGAAGATACGATCGGATAATTTCACTCCCGAATACGAATTCCCCTATGGAGGAAAATTTACGCATTCAAAAAAACAATAGACATTATGAAAGTTAGTTTCTTTATAGACAGACCGGTATTTTCAGCTGTCATCTCCATATTAATAGTCATTGTCGGTATCATCGGTCTCACGATGCTACCCATTGACCAATATCCGCAGATTACTCCGCCGGTAGTGAAAATCAGCGCATCCTATCCGGGTGCCAGTGCCCTGACAGTATCACAGGCTGTAGCCACTCCTATAGAGCAGGAATTGAACGGTACCCCAGGAATGCTTTACATGGAATCAAATAGTTCCAATTCGGGAGGTTTTTCAGCCACCGTCACTTTTGATATCTCGGCAGATCCCGATCTAGCGGCAGTGGAAATACAGAACCGTATCAAGTTAGCAGAATCACGCCTCCCAGCAGAAGTTATACAAAATGGTATTTCGGTAGAGAAACAGGCTGCCAGTCAATTGCTGACCCTATGTCCTTACCTCTACGACCCGAAGTTCGATGAAATATACCTTAGCAACTTTGCCACTCTGAATGTGCTGGACCTAATCCGCCGTATCCCTGGCGTAGGACGTGTTTCAAACATCGGAAGCCGATATTATGCCATGCAAATCTGGGTACAACCCGACAAACTGGCCAATTTCGGTCTGACTGTAGCCGACTTGCAGAATGCACTAAAAGACCAAAATCGAGAATCAGCAGCCGGTGTACTGGGACAACAACCCGTACAAGGATTAGACGTAACCATTCCCATCACTACTCAGGGACGTCTATCTACCGTAAGCCAGTTTGAGGAAATCGTAGTCCGTGCTAATGCCGATGGTTCCATCATCCGTTTACGTGATGTGGCCCGCATCTCACTCGAAGCACAATCATACAATACCGAGAGTGCCATCAACAAAGAAAATGCAGCGGTATTGGCCATCTATATGTTACCAGGAGCCAACGCTATGGAAGTAGCAAAAAGCGTGAAAGAAGCTATGGAGGAAATCAGCAAGAATTTTCCCGAAGGAATGAGTTACGAGATACCTTTCGATATGACTACGTATATTTCGGAATCCATTCATGAAGTGTACAAAACACTGTTTGAAGCCCTGATACTGGTTATCATCGTAGTATACCTTTCACTCCAAAGCTGGCGTGCAACAGTTATCCCACTAGTTGCCGTACCTATCTCACTGATTGGAACTTTTGGATTTATGTTGATTTTCGGATTCTCGCTTAATATCCTGACCCTGTTGGGATTGGTACTTGCCATCGGTATTGTGGTGGACGATGCTATCGTGGTAGTAGAGAATGTGGAGCGTATCATGGAAGAGGAGAAACTATCTCCCTACCAAGCTACCAAGAAAGCTATGGAAGGACTTACAGGAGCCATTATCGCCACTTCTTTGGTACTGGCAGCAGTATTTGTTCCCGTAAGTTTTCTAGGTGGAATTACCGGACAACTTTATCGCCAGTTTACGGTAACCATCGTAGTATCTGTATTACTGTCTACGGTAGTAGCTTTGACACTGAGTCCAGTCATGTGTTCACTTATTCTGAAACCGGAAGATCCGAACAAGAAAAAGAATATCATATTCCGCCGTATCAATAAGTGGCTGGCTATCGGCAATCATAAATATGTAGGACTCATCAAGCACATTGTGAAACACCCGCGTCGGGTACTGAGCACATTCGGCATGGTATTGATCGCCATCCTGTTAATCCATCGCATTATTCCCACCAGCTTCCTCCCCATCGAAGACCAAGGATATTTTAAAATAGAGTTGGAACTGCCCGAAGGTGCAACGTTGGAACGTACACGTATCGTGACGGAACGTGCTGTGGAATACCTGATGGAAAATCCGGCAGTGGAATATGTACAAAGCGTGGCAGGAAGCAGTCCGCGTGTAGGGACCAGTCAGGCACGAAGTGAACTGACTATCATCTTAAAACCTTGGGAGGAACGTGACTCGCAAACTATTGACGATATTATGGCACAGGTAAAAAAAGACATGTCGCAATACCCCGAATGCAAGGTATATCTTTCCACCCCTCCCGTTATTCCGGGATTGGGCAGTTCGGGTGGTTTCGAGATGCAACTGGAAGCACGTGGAGATGCCACTTTTGAAAATTTGGTACAAGCTACGGATACATTGATGTTTTATGCATCAAAACGTAAGGAATTATCAGGTTTATCCTCGGCTTTACAAGCGGACATCCCCCAACTTTATTTCGATGTAGACCGTGACAAAGTAAAATTCGCAGGAGTACCTTTAGCAGATGTATTCTCGACCATGAAAGCTTATACAGGTTCGGTATATGTAAACGATTTCAATATGTTTAATCGTATCTACCGTGTATATATTCAAGCAGAAGCACCCTACCGGGAACATAAGGAGAATATCAACCTATTTTTTGTACGGGGTACAGACAATGCCATGATACCGCTCACCTCGTTGGGTACCACTTCGTATACCACAGGTCCGGGCAGCATCAAACGTTTTAATATGTTCAACAGTTCTGTGATTCGCGGTGAGGCCGCAGATGGTTACAGTTCAGGACAGGCCATGGAAATTATCGAACAAATAGCTCGCGAACACCTACCAGAAAATATCGGTGTAGAATGGAGCGGACTATCTTTCCAGGAAAAACAAGCAGGTGGACAGACCGGTATGGTGCTGGCATTAGTGTTCATGTTCGTGTTTTTGTTCCTTGCTGCCTTATACGAAAGCTGGATGGTACCGGTTGCAGTATTACTCTCTTTACCTGTAGCCGCATTAGGTGCCTATCTAGGTGTATGGGGCTGTGGGTTGGAGAATGATGTCTATTTCCAGATCGGATTGGTGATGTTGGTAGGACTGGCCGCCAAAAATGCAATTCTTATTGTAGAGTTTGCCAAAGAACAAGTGGACAGAGGAATAGATGTGGTACAAGCTGCACTCCATGCTTCACAACTCCGCTTTCGACCTATTTTGATGACTTCATTGGCATTCATCTTAGGTATGTTACCTATGGTTATCGCCAGCGGGCCAGGTTCAGCCAGCCGTCAAGCTATTGGTACAGGTGTATTCTTCGGAATGATCTTTGCTGTAACTGTGGGAATTTTGTTAGTACCTTTCTTCTTTGTACTGATATACAAGATGAAAGCGAAAATGAAACAAAAATAAGGATATAAAAAGACGAAAGAAATGATGAAACATACATTATTATATATAGCCGTATCAGGAATGACTTTGCTGACTTCTTGCCAATTAGGTAAGCACTACACACGTCCCGACTTGCATCTGCCCCAACAATTAGATACGCTACGACAACAGGATACATTATCTATTGCCGATATGCAGTGGTGGGAAATCTATACGGACACAACCTTGCAAAGCTTGATAGAAAAAACGTTGGATAACAACAAAGACATGAAAATTGCTGCGGCACGTGTAAAAGAACTTGCCGCAATGAAGCGCATAGACTTTGCCAACCTTTTCCCCCAACTGAACGGAGGCGCTTATGCTCAAAAAGAAGGAAGTAATTATGGTGGTAACAACTATAAAAATGACCCCGAACTGGGTGGTAAACTTACCGTACTTGGGAATTAGACCTATGGGGTAACCTGCGTTGGGCAAAAGACAAAAGCATAGCACAATTCCTGGGAAGCATCGAGGCGCAACGTGCCTTGAAAATGAGTATTGTGTCCGAAGTGGCACAAGCCTATTTTGAATTGGTCGCATTAGACAATGAGCTGAACATTGTTCGTCAAACACTCTATGCCCGTAAAGAAGGAGTACGCTTGGCAAAACTTCGTTTTGAAGGAGGACTAACTTCAGAAACTTCTTATCAACAGGCACAAGTGGAGTATGCACGTACCGCAACTTTAGTTCCTGAACTAGAAAGGAAAATTTCATTGAAAGAAAATGATATTGCATTTTTAGCAGGCGAATACCCGCACCGCATACAGCGTTCCATTCTACCCGAAGAAGTAAAACTACCTGAAACATTACCAGTAGGTCTACCCTCCACTCTGCTGGAACGTCGTCCCGATGTACGTGAAGCAGAACAGAAATTAATAGCAGCCAATGCCAGTGTAGGTATTGCCTATACCAATATGTTCCCACGACTTAGCCTCACAGCACAATATGGCGTAGAAAGTGAAGAATTCTCTGATTTCTTCAAATCGCCCATTCATTATATCAGTGGCAATCTTCTAACTCCTCTCTTCGCCATGGGAAAATACAGAGCAACCCTACAGGCCAAAAAAGGCCGCATACGAACAGGAATGCTACAGCTATGAAAAATCAGTGCTGACTGCATTCAAAGAGGCCCGCAATGCCATTGTGGACTTCAATAAGATAAAAGATATCTACGAATCGCGCCTGCAACTGGAACGTTCCTCTAAAGCAACAATGGAACTGGCCCAATTGCAATACATCAATGGAGTAATAGGCTATCTAGATGTATTGGATGCACAACGTAGCTATTTCGACGCACAAATAGGATTAAGCAATGCAATAAGAGACAAACAGATTACATTAGTAAAATTGTATAAAGCATTAGGGGGTGGATGGTAACCATCCCCTCTTTTCTGTATCTTCCTTTATCCGGAAAATCAAATTAAGATATATGCCTGATAGGACGTATTGTTCTCTACCGGTGTAAGTGACAAATAACCCGACTTCACTTTTCCATTCTCCAGATATAAAGGATACTTTTCTTGAAGCGCAAGATGAGAATGCCATGCCTCACCAGGCTTTGCATAATATTCTATAACATATCGTCCCTGCACGCCATCACACACATAGTTATCATATATCAAGCGTGCTACCACTCCCATATTCATACGAAGATTTATTTCCACACACGGATGAATGGCATACCCGCTATTTTGGGTACGGCATATCATCATATCCACCCCCAGATAGCCTTCGTAACTCCCTTTTATCACCTCTGCCAACTCTACCTGTAACGCCCTCCCAACCTGATGTAAGATTTCCGCAGAAACATAAGTGGGTATCCTCGCTTCAATAACCCGATCCGCCGCCAACAAGTTTTCTTTATAAACACCTCTCTTATCCGTTTCAAATAAGGAATACCCTATAAAATGTACCTGTCCCCACTCGTCTGCAAAAAAACTCCATGGCAAAATCCAAAAGCTTATCATAAAAAGGTTCTCCTATCACCTCATGCTGAGTGGTAAGTATGTGTCGAATCCACCCTTCCAGAGGGATGGGAAAACTACCTGAAACATATTGTATCCCTCTTCCACTACCAGACCATGGCGCTTTTAACAAAGCACGAGAATGAGACAACACAAAAGCCTTCACTTCCTCTATTGACGACAATACAAAAGCCTCCCCCAATATGGAATATTCCCACCTATATGTCTACAAAGGCGGCGTAACACTTTTACAGCCGTCTGACGTCCGGATATTTGACGGATACGCTTCATACGCTCTACTGAAGGATATGCTGTATCAGGAAATCCAGCTTCCTGCAAACGACGCACCAAAGACGGATTCCATCCCCAAGGAATCACCTTATTATAAATGGGTACGAATTCTAAAACCCAATTGACCGAAAGTGGCAAAAAAGATTGTCTTTCCATTGTTTTCATACGCTGAGCAGAATCCAGCCACACAGTTCCTCCCTCTTCTGCATACCATGCAGGCAACATGGATAGCTCGGCCGCCATTCGTCGTGCACTGGCAGGTGCCATATAATAAGGATCACCACAAGCTAATGCCATATCATTTTCCGGATTGAATAAATAAAGCGCTTCCATTTCCGGACACAAAGATAAATGTTTTAGAGTACAAACCATTTCTCTTGTCCGTCTTTTAGTAGAAAAAAAATAATATTTTGCTATCTCCAGTTTGCAATTTGAATTAGTATTGCTATATTTGCAGCCGATAAAAAAGCAACCATGGAAACCTTTTACAGAACACACAGTTATCTGGTGGAACATACAAATGCTCCTGTTCGCCGGGACTTGATGGACGAGATAGACTGGAATGACAGACTGATCGGTATCAAGGGTACTCGTGGCGTAGGGAAAACGACTTTCCTCCTGCAATATGCAAAAGAAAAGTTCGGAACGGATCACTCATGTCTGTTCATCAACATGAATAACTTTTACTTCTCTAAATATACATTAGTGGAGTTTGCCGCAGAATTCGTAAAACGAGGAGGAAAAGTTTTGTTGATAGACCAAGTGTTTAAGTATCCCGAATGGAGCCACGACCTGCGTGCTTGCTATGAAATGTTTCCTACTCTGAAGATTATATTCACCGGATCATCCGTGATGCGACTGAAAGAAGAAAATCCAGAACTGAGCGGCATTGTCAAGGTATACTACCTGAGAGGTTTCTCATTCCGCGAATATCTGAATTTGCAAAGCGGCAATTGTTTCCGTGCCTATACCTTACAAGAAATTTTGGAGAATCACGAACAGATAGCGAAAACCATCCTGCGCAACGTGAAGCCCTTGGATTATTTTCAAGACTATCTGCATCACGGTTTCTACCCATTCTTCCTGGAAAAACGTAACTTTTCGGAGAATCTGCTAAAAACCATGAATATGATGATAGAAGTAGATATACTTCTTATCAAACAAATTGAGCTGAAATATCTTTCAAAGATAAAAAAATTACTATATTTGCTAGCTGTGGACGGACCCGTTGCTCCGAACGTCAGCCAGCTGGCCACGGAGATTCAAACTTCACGTGCCACGGTGATGAATTACATTAAGTATCTGGCAGATGCGCGTCTTATCAATATGGTTTATCCCAAGGGAGAGGAATTTCCCAAGAAACCTTCCAAACTGATGATGCACAACACCAACCTGATGTACTCCATTTATCCGGTAAAGGTCGAAGAACAGGATGTACTGGATACATTTTTCATGAATACCCTGTATAAGGACCATAAACTATATAAAGGCGATAAAGGCACTTCATTTATGGTAGACAACGGACTGCATTTCCGTATTTGCGCAGAAGGGTGCAAGTTCAAAAATAATCCAAACGTGTATTATGCCCTACACAAATTGGAATTAGGACACGGAAATATGATCCCATTATGGCTTTTCGGCTTTTTATATTAAGAGATAGAGAATAGATTTTATTACCTAATAATTAGTAATTGTATGACTAAACAAAAAAAAATTCATCACTTGTGATGGTAACCAGGCAGCAGCACATATCTCGTATATGTTCTCTGAAGTAGCTGCTATCTATCCCATCACTCCGTCGTCTACTATGGCTGAATACGTAGACGAATGGGCTGCCGCAGGTCGTAAAAACATCTTCGGCGAAACAGTTTTGGTACAAGAAATGCAGTCAGAAGGCGGTGCAGCAGGTGCTGTTCATGGTTCTCTTCAGGCAGGTGCGTTGACTACCACTTACACTGCATCTCAGGGTCTGTTGCTGATGATCCCTAACATGTACAAAATTGCCGGTGAATTCCTGCCTTGCGTATTCCACGTATCGGCTCGTACATTGGCTTCACACGCATTGTGTATCTTTGGTGACCATCAGGACGTCATGTCTTGCCGCCAAACAGGTTTCGCCATGTTGTGCGAAGGTTCTGTACAAGAAGTTATGGATATGGCTGCTGTAGCTCATCTTGCTACTATCAAATCTCGCGTGCCATTCGTCAACTTCTTCGATGGTTTCCGTACTTCTCACGAAATCCAAAAAATTGAAATGCTGGAGAATGAAGATCTGGCAGGTCTGATTGATCAACAGGCTTTGGCAGAATTCCGTCAACGCGCGTTGAATCCTAACAACCCTGTTGCACGCGGTATGGCTGAAAACCCCGACCACTTCTTCCAGCACAGAGAATCTTGCAATAACTTCTATGAAGCAGTTCCGGCTATCGTAGAAGAATACATGAACGAAATCAGCAAAATCACAGGCCGTCCTCATGGTTTGTTCGATTACTATGGTGCTGAAGACGCTGAACGCGTAATTATCGCAATGGGTTCTGTTACAGAAGCTGCCCGCGAAGCTATCGACTACTTGATGAGCAAAGGTGAAAAAGTAGGTTTGGTTTCTGTACATTTATACCGTCCGTTCTCTGCTAAACATTTCTTGGCTGCTGTACCTAAGACTGCCAAGACTATCGCAGTTCTTGACCGTACTAAAGAACCGGGAGCAAACGGCGAACCTTTGTATCTGGATGTTAAAGACTGCTTCTATGGAACAGAAAACGCTCCGGTTATCGTAGGTGGACGTTACGGTTTAGGTTCTAAAGACACTACTCCTGCTCAAATCATCGCTGTATTCAAGAATTTGGCTCTGCCAATGCCGAAAAACCACTTCACTGTGGGTATCGTAGACGATGTAACTTTCACTTCTCTTCCTCAAGAAGAAGAAATCGCATTAGGCGGCGAAGGTATGTTTGAAGCTAAATTCTACGGATTAGGTGCTGACGGTACTGTAGGTGCTAACAAGAACTCAGTGAAAATTATCGGTGACAACACCGACAAGCACTGTCAGGCTTATTTCTCATACGACTCTAAGAAATCTGGTGGTTTCACTTGCTCTCACCTCCGTTTCGGCGATACTCCTATCCGTTCTACTTATTTAGTAAATACTCCGAACTTCGTAGCTTGCCACGTACAAGCTTATTTGCACATGTACGATGTAACTCGTGGTTTACGTAAGAACGGTTCTTTCTTGTTGAACACTATTTGGGAAGGTGAAGAACTGGCCAAGAACTTACCGAACAAGGTTAAGAAATATTTCGCACAAAACAACATTACTGTTTACTATATCAATGCAACTCAGATTGCTCAGGAAATCGGTTTGGGCAACCGTACCAATACCATCCTGCAATCAGCATTCTTCCGTATCACAGGCGTTATTCCTGTTGACTTGGCTGTAGAACAGATGAAGAAATTCATCGTTAAGTCTTATGGCAAGAAGGGCGAAGACGTGGTGAACAAGAACTATGCTGCCGTAGACCGTGGTGGCGAATACAAACAATTGGCTGTTGATCCGGCTTGGGCTAATCTGGAAGTTGAAGCTCCTGCTGCTAACAATGACCCTGCATTCATCAACGAAGTAGTTCGTCCTATCAACGCTCAGGATGGTGACTTATTGCCGGTATCTGCATTCAAAGGCATCGAAGACGGTACTTGGGAACAAGGTACTGCTCAATACGAAAAACGTGGTGTAGCTGCATTCGTACCTGAATGGAATGCTGAAAACTGTATCCAGTGTAACAAGTGTGCATATGTTTGTCCTCATGCTTCTATCCGTCCGTTCGTACTTGACGCTGAAGAACAAAAGGGTGCAAACTTCGAGACATTGAAAGCTGTAGGTAAACAATTTGACGGAATGACATTCCGTATCCAGGTTGACGTGCTTGACTGTCTGGGTTGTGGTAACTGTGCTGATGTTTGTCCGGGCAATCCGAAGAAGGGAGGCAAGGCTCTTACAATGAAACATTTGGAAAGCCAGTTGTCTCAAGCAGCCAATTGGGAATACTGCGCTAAGAACGTGAAGAGCAAACAACATTTAGTAGATATCAAAGCCAATGTGAAGAACTCTCAGTTCGCTACTCCGTTGTTCGAATTCTCTGGAGCTTGTTCAGGTTGTGGTGAAACTCCATATGTGAAACTGATTTCCCAGTTATTCGGTGACCGTGAAATGGTTGCTAACGCTACCGGATGTTCTTCTATCTACTCTGGTTCTGTTCCTTCAACTCCTTATACTAAGAACGAAAAGGGTCAAGGTCCTGCTTGGGCTAACTCATTGTTCGAAGATTTCTGCGAATTCGGTTTGGGTATGACTTTGGCTGACAAGAAACTTCGTGCACGTATCGAAGCTGCTATGAAGGATGCTATCGCCAGTGATACTTGTCCAGCAGAATACAAAGAAGCATTCCAGGAATGGATTGATGGTAAGGACGATGCAGACAAGAGCAAAGCCGCTGCCGAAAAGATCATTCCAATGGTGGAAGCTGCTAAAGATAAATGTAAGAACTGCGCTACCATTGCAGAATTCAAGAACTATTTGGTTAAGAAGAGCCAATGGATTATCGGTGGTGACGGTGCTTCTTACGATATCGGTTACGGTGGTTTGGACCATGTGATTGCTTCCGGCGAAGATGTAAATATTTTGGTATTGGATACTGAAGTTTACTCTAATACTGGTGGTCAGTCATCTAAGGCTACTCCGCTGGGTGCTATCGCTAAGTTTGCCGCTTCAGGTAAGCGTGTACGTAAGAAAGACCTTGGTATGATCGCTACTACTTACGGTTATGTATATGTTGCCCAGATTGCTATGGGTGCTGACCAAGCTCAGACTTTGAAAGCTATCCGTGAAGCAGAAGCTTATCCCGGTCCGTCATTGGTTATCGCTTACGCTCCGTGTATCAACCACGGTTTGAAGGCAGGTATGGGTAAGAGCCAGGCTGAAGAGGCTAAGGCTGTAGAATGCGGTTACTGGCACTTATGGCGTTTCAACCCTGCTTTGGAAGAAGAAGGCAAGAATCCATTCATGCTTGACTCTAAAGAACCGAAATGGGAAGGTTTCCAGGATTTCTTGAAGAACGAAGTTCGTTTTGCCTCTGTAATGAAGCAGTATCCTGCTGAAGCTGCTAATCTGTTTGCTGCTTGCGAAGAAATGGCCAAGAAACGTTATGCTTCTTACAAACGTATGGAAGCAATGAATTGGAGTGAATAATTTCTAATACATGCATATAAAAAAGGCTTGTTCATGAAGAACAAGCTTTTTTATAACCTTTCTACCATTAGTATATATGAGGCCACGCATACGTATGCACAAAATAAGACCTCAATTTCAAATATTTCTACTTTTACCATCACTATTTATGCTTAAGGTTACCAAAAATTTCCTACCTTTGCCACATAACATTATGAAAAACCTATAAACATGAATACTCTAACCAACCTGAAATACACATTGGCTGTCACAGCCGGACTGTGCTCCTCTTTTGCATACGCACAAAACCATCCTCATATCATACTGATAATGACAGACCAACAGCGAGCCGATGCCATAGGCTGTATGGGAAACGATGCTGTTATCTCCCCTAACCTAGACGCACTAGCTGCCGAGGGAACATTATTTATGAATGGCTATTCTTCTTGTCCAAGCAGCACTCCGGCACGTGCTGGTCTGCTGACCGGACTTTCTCCTTGGCATCATGGCTTGTTGGGATATGGAAAAGTATCTCCCGAATATAAATACGAAATGCCACAGATGCTAAAAGACGCTGGTTATTATACTTTTGGAATCGGGAAAATGCACTGGCATCCCCAACGGGTAAAACATGGTTTCGAAGGCACTCTGCTAGATGAAAGCGGACGCGTGGAAGACGAGAACTTCACCAGTGATTACCGCCAATGGTTCCAAACAAAAGCTCCCGGAAAGAATCCTGACGCCACCGGTATAGGCTGGAACGACCATACGGCAAGTATATATAAATTCCCCGAAAACCTCCATCCTACCTATTGGACAGGAGAAATGGCCTGTGAACTTATCAGCAACTACGATCCGACCAACAAACCGTTATTTCTGAAAGTTTCTTTTGCCCGTCCACACAGTCCGTATGATCCACCACAAAGATATCTGGACATGTATGAGGATGCCCTAATACCCGATCCTGCTATCGGAGACTGGTGTGGCAAATACGCAAAAAAACTAAATCCTGAAAAGACGGCACAAGACGCTCCATACGGTAATTTTGGCAATGAATATGCACGCAATTCCAGACGTCATTATTATGCCAACATCACTTTCATTGACGAACAGATAGGCAGAATTATCCAAACATTGAAAGAAAAGGATATGTATAATGACGCATTAATCGTTTTCATTTCCGATCATGGCGATATGATGGGCGACCATTATCACTGGAGAAAGACTTATCCATACGAGGGCTCCACTCATGTGCCATACATCGTGAAATGGCCTTCCGTCGACCACGTTACACCGGGAAAAACAGACGCTCCTGTAGAGTTACGTGATATTCTTCCCACTTTCCTTGATGCAGCCGATGTGACCATCCCCACTGACATGGACGGCCGTTCTTTGTTGCCACTTGCCAAAGGCATGGAAACAACCTGGCGCAAGTATCTGGATCTAGAACATGCCACCTGTTACAGTGATGACAACTATTGGTGCGCACTGACTGACGGCAAAATAAAATATATATGGCGTATCCACACCGGTACCGAAGAGTTATTCGACTTAACCCAAGACCCTCAGGAATTGCACAATGCCGTCAATGACAAAAAATACAGGAAGCAGCTGACGGAAATGCGTAATGAAATGATCCGTCATTTAAGTGAACGCGGCGAAGAGTTCGTGAAGGACGGTCGATTGGTGGTCAAGGAAAAGACCATGCTTTATGGACCTAATTATCCGGGGAAAGAAAATAAAAGATAATGTACGTTGTACAGAGGGATCGTCTCCAATTGTCCCACTTTTTCCTACAACAGAGTTTTATAATTCTGCTGTCACTGTTGTCACCTATTCCCTGCAACCCCTATAAACAGGAAGTTAGAGAGGTGGTGGCAGCACATTATTTTATGTACAAAAATGCCTACTGCCACCACTTTATCCACCTTGTTACATGGTACAAACCTACTTTGTTTGTCCACCAGACAGGACAAGCCTGTGCAATGAACACGATAGGCTTGTACGGTGAACACGGTAAACTTGTGCAGCCTCGAAACAACGACTTTCCTTGCCAAAGTATTCAGAATCTTGATACAAGTTCTGTCGGATCCTGCAGCAAGTTCCACGAAATCCTGTACCAAGTTTTGCCGTTACACCCAGCATCCTTCCCTTTCGGAGGAGAAGGATAAACCGATAGCCGGAAAGACTTAAACTAAAGGTCGGAAGATATAGATCTTTGAAACGAAACGTCTTGTTCTTTTTATCAGACGTCTTCATCTTTTTTGCAAACATCCTTGTTTTTTCCGAAAAGAATAAAGGCTTTCGGAACGATACGGGACTGTGACCGGAAACAGATTTCTACACATACGTATGTACGTGTAAAAAAATATCCTGCCACCTGCTTGCTATAATGACTGACCCCGAAACCAAATTCCCTTTTCCATAACTTATCGGGCAAGCTAATCAGAGCTCATTCCAATAGCATAGGAAAAGCGATGGAACATCAAATTCACACCGCTTTATCTCTAAAAACAAGAAAATGAGTTTCCAAGTGAACCTCCATTTCACCCGACAGATTCTTCATTTCAGCAAGAAAGGATGCACGAGTTTCATCAAATTTCTGAAGCCCCTCTATCTTTCTATTTTCCAACAGTTCCTGCAGTCTGTTCACAAATTAAAATAAACACATAGCGGAATTGCAAATTTGAGCAAAGCGTAGCGAATTAGCTGAAAGAGCGTTCGTTACGCTTTGTTTTTCTATTGTGCAGAGCCAACGGAATGCCACCCCGAAGCCAAACGGTGCAGAAGTTCAGTTACCACTTCATTACCCCCGTAATGGGTGCATATTTCTTGCTAAATGGTTCTTTTTCTGCGATTTGCGTAATTCTGCATAGCTGTCGGTAACTCACTATAAACTAATTTTGTAACCAAAAAAAGGAGTGAGTTATGCGAAGTACATTCAAGGTCTTATTTTACGTGAAGAAAGGCAGCGAGAAGCCTAACGGCAACCTGCCTTTGATGTGCCGCCTTACGGTGGACGGAGAGATTAAACAGTTTAGTTGCAAGATGGACGTTCCCCTGCGGTTGTGGGACGTGAAGAACAACCGTGCTTCGGGCAAGAGCGTCGAAGCGCAAAGAATCAACCTCGCGGTGGATAAAATCCGAGTGGAGGTAAACCGCCGCTATCAAGAACTGATGCAGACGGACGGGTATGTTACTGCCGCCAAGTTGAAAGACGCCTATCTCGGTATCGGCGTCAAGCAGGAAACCTTGCTGAAGCTGTTCGAGCAGCACAACGCCGAGTTCGCCAAGAAAGTCGGGCACAGCAGGGCGCAGGGGACATTCACCCGTTATCGGACGGTCTGCAACCACATTCGGGAGTTTCTGCCCCATACCTACAAGCGCGAGGACATTCCGCTAAAGGAACTCAACCTCACATTCATCAACGACTTCGAGTATTTCCTGCGCACGGAGAAGAAATGCCGCACCAATACCGTGTGGGGCTACATGATTGTGCTGAAACACATCGTTTCCATAGCGAGGAACGACGGGCGTCTGCCGTTCAACCCCTTTGCAGGGTACATCAACTCGCCCGAAAGCGTCGATAGGGGCTACCTTACCCAAAAGGAGATACAGACGCTCATGGACGCACCGATGAAGAACACCTGCCATGAACTCGTACGGGACTTGTTCGTCTTTTCGGTGTTCACGGGTTTGGCGTACTCGGACGTGAAGAACCTCACCGCCGACCGCCTGCAAACATTCTTCGACGGCAACCTATGGATAATCACCCGACGGAAGAAAACCAACACCGAATCGAACATCCGCCTTTTAGACGTTCCCAAACGTATCATCGAGAAATACAAGGGGCTGGCTCGGGACGGTCATGTTTTTCCCGTTCCGAGCAACGGCAGTTGCAACAAAATACTCAAAGAGATAGGCAGACAATGCGGCTTCAAGGTTCGTTTGACCTACCATGTAGCCCGCCACACGAACGCCACGACCGTACTTTTGTCGCACGGCGTACCCATCGAAACCGTGAGCCGCCTATTGGGGCACACGAATATCAAGACCACGCAGATATACGCCAAAATCACCGCCCAGAAGATAAGCCAAGACATGGAAACCTTGTCGTACAAGCTGGAGGAGATGGAGAAGAATATCTGCCGAGCCATTTAGCCACCTTAAAACTACATACCGATGAAAGAAGAAAGGAACATCATCACGATAGATGAATACGGCAATATCTCCCTGCCGACCGATATAGGCGCAACCGCCATGACCGAGTGGGAAATCTGCGAATTGTTCGGGGTTATCGCCCCGACGGTTCGGGCAGGGATAAAGGCACTCTGCAAGAGCGGAGTTTTGAAAGAGTACGGCATCGAACGCCTTATCCGTCTATCGGACGGAAGCAGCATAGAGGTTTACGACCTCGAAACGATAACCGCCCTCGCTTTCCGTGTCGAATCGTTCGGGGCGGCGAAAGTCCGCAAAGTGTTGTTGGAGCGGATAACGCACCGGCGAAAAGAGAAAACGACGGTTATCGTGTCTGTCGTTGCCGACACCGAGCCGAGCCGCCGATGGATGGCGTAACGGTCTGTCGGTCGGGGTATCAGTCCGTAATACGGTCATACATTCATACGGTCATACCGTCGCACGGACGGAAAGGGGCTGTTTCCCGACCGCAGGAAAGCGGAGCAGTCATTCCCGTTTACAAAGGCGAAGCAAGCACGGGGCTTTCCGTCGGCTGCAAGGTCGGGCGGCTACGCCGTTAGGGGAACAATCTCCACCCTCATGCTTCGGGTAGTATTCTTCCCCTAAACCTTGCATCCGACCGCCCCGTGCAAAGAAGCCTTTGAAAACGGAAAACGACCGCCCCGCCGCCCACCACCGACCGAAAGGGAAAAATAATAAGGTGGGGTTATACGGGTAAGCAGGTGGCAGGGAGAGCCACCACAGAAAGACCGCTGACACGCCGCAGGGTATTTACGGAGAAAATACCGTAGCTTATTAGGGAATTTTCCAAGCCGCAATACTCCGTATCGCTGAAAATTCCCCAATAAGGCAAGGGGCAAGCCCCTCTGCACACCCCGTTGAGGACGGCATTTCGCCGCCCTCAAAGATAGTCAAGTTTATTGTTTCACAAGCTAAAAAAGAAAGGAATATATATGGGTTTCGTAGTATTGCACATGGAAAAGGCGCACGGTTCCGACAGCGGAACGACCGCCCACATCGAGCGTTTTATCATCCCGAAGAACGCAGACCCGACACGGACGCACCTGAACCGAAAACTCGTTGCGTACCCCGACGGGATAAAAGACCGTTCGGCGGCTATCCAGAGAAGATTAGAAGAAGCTGGGCTGACACGCAAAATCGGAAACAACCAAGTACGGGCAATCCGCATCAACGTGTCGGGAACGCACGAGGACATGGAACGCATCGAAAGGGAGGGACGTTTGGACGAGTGGTGCGCCGACAATATGAAATACTTCGCCGACACGTTCGGAAAGGAGAACATCGTGGCGGCGCACCTGCATCGGGACGAGGAAACGCCCCACATACACGTCACGCTCGTTCCCATCGTCAAGGGAGAGCGCAAGCGCAGGAAACGGGAGGAGCAGACGAAGAAGCGATACCGCAAGAAGCCGACCGACACCGTAAGGCTATGCGCCGATGATATTATGACACGGCTAAGGCTGAAATCCTATCAAGACACCTATGCCGTGGCGATGGCGAAATACGGGCTGCAAAGGGGCATAGACGGTTCAAAGGCACGGCACAAGTCCACGCAGCAGTATTACAATGAAACGAAGAAACTCGCCGACAGCCTCAAAGCGGAGGTAGTGGATTTGCAGCGTCAGAAAGAAACGGCGCAGGAGGAACTCAAACGGGCGAAAAAAGAGATACAGACCGAGAAGCTGAAAGGGGCGGCAACCACCGCAGCCGCCAACATCGCCGAGAGTGTCGGTTCTCTTTTCGGCAGTAACAAGGTCAAGACGCTGGAGAGGGAGAACACCGCCCTGCGTAGGGAGGTAGCCACGCACGGGGAAGCCATCGAAGCCCTGCAAGATAGAATACAGACCATGCAGACCGACCACAGCCGACAAATGGCGGAAGTAGAGCGGAAGCACCGCAGGGAGATAGCAGACAAGGAAGCGAAACACAAGCAGGAAATATCGTTTCTGAAAACGATAATCGCAAGGGCGGCGGCATGGTTTCCCTATTTCCGTGAAATGCTCCGTATCGAAAACCTCTGCCGCCTTGGTCGGGTTCAGCGACGGGCAGACGGAAACACTCGTCAAGGGAAAGCCGTTGGAGTATGCAGGGGAACTCTACTCGGAGGAACACGGACGGAAATTCAAGACCGAAAAGGCAGGGGTTCAAGTGATGAAAGACCCCACGGACGGGACGAAATTAGTTCTTGCCATCGACCGAAAGCCCATTGCCGAATGGTTCAAGGAGCAATTCGACAAGCTAAGGCAGAACATACACCGCCCCATACAGCCGCAAAGAAAAGGCAGGGGAATGAAGCTATAACCGTTTTATCTTGCTGGAAGATAATAAAAAAAGTGCTGTTCATAATTTCCCTTATGAATGGCACTTTTCGTACTTTTGCATATTAAATTAAAGCTACCATAACTCTATTCCTTCTGTATTAGAACATTCCAACTCCAATAATCCTTTTTTGGCATCGAGGCCGCCTCCGTATCCCGTGAGTTTATGATTGCTGCCGATTACCCGGTGGCAGGGTACCAAGATAGAGATAGGATTGGTGGCATTGGCCGATGCAACTGCACGTACAGCCTCGGGTTATGGATGCGGCGGGCAAGTTCGCCATAAGATATGGTCCTTCCATAGGGTATTTTCATCAGTTCTTCCCATACAGTACATTGAAATTCCGAACCGGTAAAGACAACGGGGATGTCGAATATCTTACGGTGTCCGGCAAAATATTCTTCGAGTTCCCCAATGGTCCGTTTGATGACGTCGGAAGTTCCTTCTTCGTACTTCGCACTCAGATGTCGCTGTATGCGGCGGTCTATCGTACTGCGGCGTTTCTCCACCGCCCAATCGCAAATACACAGCTTGTCGCCGTAAGAACCGACAAGCATATCACCCACGGGCGATTGATACCGTGTAATCTTTATAGTTTCCATATTGTTCCTTTTATTGTTGGGAAATTCTTTCATACATATTTTACATGGTCTATATCCGGCTTGTAATGCTTCCTCAAGCGTATCATAAAACACGATGTTCTTTTCCAGAGGCTTCGCCGGACAATCCGGTGTACAAACAATTTTCGTTGTTCTGACGGCAACGAAAAATTTATCACGATAGCTTGCGTCTCTATTTCTTACCGCTTTTATCTTTTCTTCTGTTTTCATCATACTTGTTGTTGGTCGGTGCATAATCTTTCATTCCTTCTATTGCGCCTCCTGCCACAGCCCAAAAGTAAAGACCTGCGACGGAAGCATAAGGAGAAAACCGTTTCTTATATCGGTCGAACAGTTGCCTGTTTATTACTTTATGGTGATAGACCATACGCATACCCCGCACAAGAGCGAGGTCGCCGAAACTCAATATGTTGCGACGCTGCATGGAAAACAGCATAAGCATTTCGGCTGTCCAGATTCCTATACCGTCGAGTTCTACAAGTTTGGCACAGACCTCTTCGTCCGACATTGCCCTAAGGGATTCGATGTTAAGTTCACCCGATAAGACTTTTTGTGCTGCCGATTTGATGTAAGCCACTTTTTTGAATGTAATGCCGAATTGCTGTAACTCTTCGTCGCTTAAACTGTCGATGACCTGCGGTGTTATCTCGCCGAGGACGGTTACCATCTTTTTCCAGATTGTCTTGTGAGCCTTTGTCGAAATCTGTTGCCCTATAATCGAATTGACCAAAGCGGCAAACAAGTCGGGAATAACTTCCCGCTCTATCGGCCCAACCTTTTCCATTACCTCGGCAAGTTTTTTATCCCGCTTTTTCAAATAGGACACCTCTGTCTCGCCATAGATAAAAATATTACGGTCGGTCATCAGCTTGCTTGTTGTGGAAATATTCATTAGAATCCGCTGGAGCCTCATTCCGATTGGAATCGTCATATTCCCTTATGACGGAAGCGACGGTGATTCGGTAATTTTCAAAAAGCCTTTCACGTCCTTCCGATTGGCTCGTACGGTGGTGAAGTTCATTACGCCACTTTTCAACGGCTTCTTCGTTCTCCCATACATTCAGAGACAACAGTTTACCTTCTTCATTCAGACTACTGAACCGTTCGGAACGAATAAAACCTTTTGCATCTGAAAGCAATAGTTTTAATTGGGCGGCAAGTTCGAGATAGCGTACTTTACCCTCTGCCGTTGGCGTTACTTCAAAAAGAACGACCACTTTTCCGTTGTTGTTTTCTGTATTCTTTATCATTTGATTGTCATATTTTTAGTTGTTTCTCGTTCTATGGCTCTTCTACAATCCGTGTTGCCGTCTTCCGGGCGTCTTCAAATCGCCTGCAATGATGTATCTCAACAACTTCTCGTGAGAAGATTGTGAATTTATGAAGCAATCCGTACCATCGTAAATACGATTGAACTCCGAAAGCAAATGCAGGGAAGCAGAACGGTAAATGTCTGCCAATATTCGATTGTGGGTAGCATCGGCAATTGCAATATGGAAATTCATGTCGGCTTCGATACATTCTTTCAACAAACCGTCTTTCGCATTTGCCTTTCTTGCTTCAAGGGAGGACTGCATTCGCTCTATATCTTTTTCTGTTCTTCTTGCCACGGCTTTCTCCACGATTGCAATATCCAATATTTTCCTCACCTCATCGAGTTCCGTCCGGTCGGCGATATTCATATTTATACTGCCTCCGTTCGTATCGGATGCTTCGGCGACAAATGTTCCTGCCCCTTGTCGGACTTGGACAACACCCATATTTACCAATAATTTTACCGCTTCACGGATACTCGACCTTCCGACTTTGAAAGTTTTCATCAACTCCGGTTCGGTCGGAAGTTTATCCCCGATTGTATAAACTCCTTCCGTAATCTGTTGTCTCAACTGCTCGGCTACCATATCTGCCAAAGACTTCTTCTGTATAATCATACTATTATTTCTACTCTTATTCATCATATCATCAGATGATTTGCAAAAGTATGTATTTTTATCAGATGGACAAAATATTCAGTGATGATATTTTGAGGCATTAGTTCTTTTATACAAGAAAACGCTAACAAAAACTCGATTATTTGATAGACTATTGATTGTAACATTTCGACACTTATTTAGTTATATTGGAAACATCAATTTTCGTGGAATATATTTGTAGAATTTTCTCAGTCTTTTCCAAAAATATTATTACCTTTGTGACTCGAAGAGTTATTTGACAGCATAGCAACGCAAAACGCTGAAATTCGCACGGTTGCTAAATCGTTACCTCTATTTCTCAAATAATTCGCTAAAAGTTTATTCTTCAATCGGTTAAGTCAAACCGATAAAAATCTAAAATATAAAGCCTAACCCTAACGACAAATTGGAAAGAGCCAATTTATCTTTCCCTTCATTCTTCTCGTCAGTAATATTAGCCGATTTCAGACCTTTTTGATAAGCAACATTCAAAAACAAGCGCTTCCAATAGATGCTGCCCTGTATGGCAATTCCCCAGTCAAAACGGTTAATATTACCTTTAGGATCGTCCCCATCATCATTCTTGCCAAAGGAGGGACAATCATCTTTGGTTATGGTATGTTTATTTCTCCATATTTGTCGGGGGATACTGTCAAATATGTATCCGACTCATATTTAAACTTACCAAACAACCCATAAGAGAAGTAAGGGCCCACTCCCAACTGAACCCTAAACGATTCTGACAAAGGTAAAGCATAAGCAAATAAAATAGGAACGTCCAAATAGCCCAGATTATGTTTTTGAGTGACACTAGTGCCGCGAGATTCTGTCACATCATATTTCTTATAAGAATCCAAATCGACCCGATGCGATTTTTTAGTAGTAAATTTATCATATTCATAAGTGATACCTTTCATAGAAAGTCCAATAGCAGGCTGAATACTAAAGTTGCCAATCACAGGAACATCTATAAAATAATGGACACTGTAACCCATATAGCTTTTATTATTATAATCTTGATCTGCCATAAGATCATTATACTTCCCTGTAGCACTGGTCATATTTAACCCCACGCGAATACCGGAAGTAGTTTGTGCTTGTGCCATAAATGCACATACGGACATAGCCATGATAAAAAACAGTTTCTTCATAATGCAGTATTTTTATTAAAATTTGTAATCTTGTTTCACTCCTTTCATAGTGAACAATAAAGAAAGACGGACAGACCAATTTTCATCAATAGCATACTCAGCTCCTATTCCTGCATAGAAACCTGGATGCATTTTAGATTCCTCTACGCTAGACATGCTGCTCATATTGAGCAGCCTTCGCATTCCACATTAAACCCTGTGCATACGATGTTAACGAAATTAGCATTAAAATGCTGCAATAATTGTCTTTTCCATACTTCGTAACAATTGACTCTATAAGTTTACATTTGCAAATGTATTGCAACTTTTATATTCAAAAAACTATCATTTGTCAAGATTTACACTAAACACACTAAAATAGATACCAAGCAGCTAAAATTAACGACTATATATACAATAAATAAATTATGCAAATAAGACAAGCTTGAAAATATATAAATTTAGGCTTCACATTCCAGCTCTATATGATATAGAATCGGAAGAACCATCAAAAGCCCAGTTATACTTTTCACCACCTCTCCAGACTGGCAGTATAGAACTATAGAACCATTTAAAACATAAAACAAACAGGCGTTTATTCCTCGGAAATGAACGCCTGTTTGTTTTGAATTTCACTATTCAGCCATATCAACAAATCTTTTTGGCAAGCAACCAATTTTCACTTCTGTTGACGAAGCCGGCTAACTTAAACACTTATTTTATTTCACGAATCAACATTCCCGGATAAAAATCGCCACCCGACACTTTTCGGAAAGTGGTAAAACCAAAGTCCGAACCATAAGCCTGTTCCTCGGAAGCCATATAACGATTATCCCAAATCAGATTCTCCTTAGGCTGAATCACTCCTACACGCTTATAAGTCATTTTGCCTTCTTTGCTCAGTTCGGCTTCCAGTACTTCAAATTTAGACTTTTCAGTGACTCCCTCTTTCAAGCCAATATAAGCTTTAAGGGGAGAAACACTAATTAAGGGGGTATTTACTTTGAACTGGTCAAAATTCTTTTGCAGACTCGCTATATTTTCATCAATGGCACGTTGGCATGCCTTTCGCACCATTTGCTGGGGCTCGTCCAAGTTAATACCCAAAAAGGAAGTGTTACTTCCATCACTATGCTGGCTGCCCACATACTTCAACTTGAACATCTTACGGTTATTATTGAAAGCATTCACCTTCTCCTTATTATCCTTATCAGTATAATATTGAGTATAGAATTTTGTTGCAGTCTCTTCATCCCAAACCAGTTGATAGAGATAAGTATCAATATTTACTTTAAACCCCTTATAGGATGCAACTATATCTCCCGTAGAATTACCTAAATCCATATAGGATGTCTCACCGGTGTAAATGGCCGCTGCCGCACCCAGCCCTTTGACAATTCCTCCCCACACACTTGAACCTTTTGAACGGTCAATATAGCGAATATCATTCACAATAAGAAAAGTATTTCCAATCAAGTCCTCACCGGCATCTTCCAACAGAGCGTTTCCGCGTTGAGTCTTGGATGCCAAAGCCTTGTCCAGTTCGGAAGCATTGTACAGCCCTCGTTCTTTCACCAGTTCTACATCACAGACCCCTGTCATGTAATCACGGTTAAACCAGCGTCCTACCATACGACTGGCAATACCATTATTTCTGATAAATTCATCTATCTCCTCATGGTTTTTATCCAATTTCTTTTCAGAAGTATAGATTACTTTTACACTTAAATCATGATTATTGTATTTATCAGGAACAGGAATTTTGAGAAAAACATCCTTTATTTCATCACCAAATTCTCTTCCTTCGTGATTGATCATCATGCTATAAAGAGAACTGCGACGATATTTTATTTCGCCGTCTCCTTGGGCTTGAATTTGAGCGGCGAATACCACCGTCAACAACTGTATTATAATGAATCTTTTCATTTTTCAAACATTCAATAATTAATAATCCCAATGTTTATCTGGAATGACAGAGGTTATCTTAAACATATTTGTATCCGGGTCAAAACGTGCAATCACTCGAAGAGCCTCTACTTCGGTCAAGCTCTTCTTGTCTTCCGCTAACATATATTGTTTGGCCAAGACCATATCCTCTTCTTTTCGAACAAGCAAGGCACCAGTATCTTGCCATCCGGATCAATAATCCCCCACTTTCCATCGGACATCACATAAGCCATCTCATTATCAAAATTGGATGCATTGGCAAATCCCTGCTTCAGACGAACAGACTTTTGCACCCCATCATAAAGGTAATACAGGTTATCCTTTTTCACCCATATCAATTGCGGATTGACTATAGGAGCTACACCTTGCCACTCTAAAGGAACGACAACCCGGTTCTGCAAATCAATAGCCCCCCATAATTTGTTCAGGCATACGGATGCATACCCCCGATGAAAATTGCCTATACGGTCATACTTATCGGATACGATTTGTCCTTTCATATCTACATAAAACCAAGAAGCATTTTTTTGTACTCCCAAGCGCCCATTGTTCACACTGGTAAGCGAATTAGTATATTCAATAGGAATAACAACTGCCCCTGTAGAATCAATTGCACCAAAAGCCGATCCCTTTTGTACCACCCGGTATCCTTCATTGCTCAGGAAAGCCTTTGACAGGCCACCAATCACCTTGTTCCCCTTTTTATCTATGAAATACAATTCATCATCCAATGAAACCGGAGCTAAATTATGGCTGAAAGCCCCAAACTTTCCCTTTTCTGAAGAAGGTATTCTGACCATCACTTCAGCATCCAAATCATAATAAGCTTTAGCTATTTGCTTCTTTTCCACTTTAGCAAGCCTAAGCATATTGTCTGAAGGAGGAAGAATAGCCTGATTGGCTGTTAAAGGAATAATAGTATTTCCATGGACATCTACCAACCCTTGGGATTTCTTATTAATGAAATAAAAATAATCTACCCTCGATGAAGGCAACTGGGACTCAGCAGCATGAGGCTTGGGAAGCAGCAAGCTCTGTATCTCCTGCTTGGTAGCAGGAAATGCGGACTGGTCTGCCTTAGTATAAAAGGCAGCCTCATCAAGCAAAGCTCCAGTTTTCTTATCTCGCAAAATAGGGAAGTTGCCCACATCTTCATATTTGGCAGGAATTATTTCCCGCCCATTTTCATTGATTAACCCGAATTTACCTTTAGACACCATGTTGTTCTTTTTATCGTATTTGCCACCGATATTAACCCAACAGATTCCTTGGTCGTTGAAACTGCCTATAAAATTATAAGTAGGCTTCACTATGATATTGCCAGCTGAATCAATGAACCCGAACTTCTTGCCTTTCAAGACATATATCAGTTTTTTATTTAAATCTCCCATTGCCTCATAATCAGTTTTCAGGATTTCCTTACCTGTCTTATCAATCAACCCCCATTTTTCACCTGTATTACTACTAGCTTTATTGCCTATGAGTCCACCCGTTGTTAGCATTACTCCTTTTTTAGTATTTCCACCTTCAGCGACGGGGCAAACCCCGTTATAAAATTCACCGATATATGTATATTTCCGTTTTGTAATGATTTCACCATCTTCATTAATCAGACTGTATTTTCCATCTTTTCCTATTTTAGCGATACCGTCTTTAAAAGGGGTAGCTTCATCATATTTATACTTTATCACTACTGTCCCGTCTTCCGTCATAAAGCCATAACGCCCCTTTTCATTCTGCACGGCCTTCAACCTCTGAGCTTGCACAGAGCCACTGACCAGCACCAGCAGACATAGAATTAGGATAACTTTTTTATTTCTCATATTCTTTTTATTTAAAATCATTTGAACTTGAATTAATGGAGCCAAGTAATATTAGTAGTAACCGGTTGCTGCCCATTACCAAATGCTACACCTATAGCTCTGGCAGCTTCTATCCTCTGCTTTTTCAGCCCCGCTTCATCCTTATATTTCTCACGATTCTCAAAATCCCAATCACTGGTCACCTTTTGCTTTATTTCATTATACAAAGCTTTAGCTTCACCTTCACAACTACTTCCCGGCTCAATGAAAACCAACCAGTCAAAAGCCCTTGAAGCACCTTCCGCATCGGGTGACTTTGCCCATTCGGATCTGGCGTATTGCATAATCAATTGACAATTATAATTCACATATTGAGTATAATAAGTGTCTATCAGTTTACTAGCTTCCTCATAGCCGACACAACATTCAGGAATGGAGGTAACATAATACAATGCAGCATCATACTCATGCATAGAAGCACTTTTTTGCGCTTTTATCAATATTTGCCTATAATTACTATTATACCAAGAGATAATTTTTTCTTTCCCTTCGCGTATAAATTCTTGCATTTTCACGTTTTTGCCATTTATTGCACGGAAAGCATTGATATATGCCCGGTTAATATTAGTACCTACTCCTTTTGCATCCACAGTGAGAGTAGAAAATACTTTCTGCCCTACTGCATCTCCTATATACAAAGTCAATTGAACAGTAAGCGCTGTACTGACAGGAGGACCGGACAATGTTTCCTTATATAAAGTATTGGCCTTAGCTGTGATAAAGAATGGTGTAAAATTGGAATTGGCAACACCCCCCTGAGCGGCCACTGCCGCAGCTAAACGATTTCCTAAAATCTCTTGTACCTGAGATGGAAGTTCCTCTTTCTGGGCAGCTTTAGCTATTGTAAGGCTTATCTCACAATCCTGTGCTGCCGCAGACATGGCACAACATACGCACCAAGCGGTAAATATCATATTCCTTATTTTCATATCTTTTCTTATTTTTCTTCCGATAACCAATTCAGCTTTACCTAACCCTTTCGTCATTACTTTGCAGGTAAGATTGGCTTTCTGATTGAGATATTTGCGCAAATCATTTGCAAAGCTTCTTGTATCTCTAGCCATTCCATTTTCACGATAAAGCGGAATGCGTACCTGCTCAAAAAGCATCATATTCTCAGTTGCATCAGTTAAACTAAAACGATGAGCCACCGTATTCTGCGCCACCCAATCTTCTATGATTTCCTGTAGTTCAGCCCCCCCAAATTCACTTTCCAAATTAACACCGCTCCCATTATCAAACACGTGGACTTCTAATGCTACTTCACGGCCATTAGCCATCAAATCATCAAAATGTTTCTGTAACTGACTTACGAAAGCATCCATCTTGTCTACTACCGCTTCTTCCAACAATACTGCCACTTCAGCAGCCATAGAAGGTTCTCCCGTACCTTGCGTCGCTGCGACCTGCTTATTAGTGTAAGCATCCAAGCCTCGCAAAGTATAAGTAACAGAACGTTTGGGGCCCATTGTATTAATATTCCAAACTACTTCAATCAGAATATCAGCTTTAGCTCTATTCATTAACCGATCCAAAGGAGACTCTGCCAGTGAAGCTCCCGAAGTAGAACTGGTAGTCATCTCATGTTCCGCCGAACTCTGCTCTATGGAACGAATAGAAGATGCCATATCTTTCAACGGAAAATCTTTTTCAGCCATCAACTCACCTATTTTCGTTATGACATTCACCAAGTTCAGATCATTATCCAACGCCTTTTTATAATCCGGAAGTTCGGTAATAATGCCTTGATTGTTATATTTTTGTGTATAACCATTATGGGTACACCACACATTAGCAGGAACAACCATAATGGTGGGTTTTTTAGCCTGTCCATACACTCCGGTGTGTACAAGTGCTACAATAAATAAAATAGCATATAATTTTTTCATGTTTTTCTGTCTTTATGGTTTTAAAATTTTATCTTCTATCAGTTTCTGCTGTAATTGAGAACGAAGCACACGCACCGTAGTGGAATAAGAAATTTGAGTCTTATTAGAAGTCTTCATGTTAGAATTTGTTTTCTTATCTTCCATACTTACATACTTCAGGTATTCCCCTCCGTCTCTAAAAAAGTCGTTAAAATAATATGCATACCGTTCCTGTGCATTCACTTCTGTTACCAAAGGGCGCACACTACATTCACGACTACCGGCAGCAACACCTTTGAACAAAACATCCCTTACTGCATTTTTCTTTGCCTGCTCTATAGCATCAGTACGATTTTTCCCTCTGCCCCAAGCTCGAAGTGTCTCCGAACCATCCAGTTCTACTCCCAAACATTCACTCTCAAAGGAATGATAGGAAGAAACACTCTTTTTGCTGCTGCATCCGGCAAAGACAAGTAAAAGCAGACATCCCAATTTCCACGTATAAAATAGATATTTCATAATTTTTTCTTCTTTAAAATTCATAGCCTAATTTCAATAATACAATATTCTCAAAATGACGCTCTCCTCCACAAACTTCCACAACGACCAAAGGATACTGATAAATTTCACCATTGGATGCCTTTATTTTCACTATCCGTACGCTTCAAGATAACTCCCTTCACTACGTACCATTATTCAGATAAAACACTTCATGAGCCTGCTGGGCAAAAGCAGGCAATAGTGCGCCAGCCAGTATCAGAAAAGTAACAATCAATCTCTTATACATAAGCTAAAATCCATTATTTAGTCCTTTAATAACTCCGGCTGATACCAGCTCTTGATAGAGGGCGTCTTTCGCAACGGAAACCACTGCTGAAATTCGATACTGCTTTCCCATTTTCACCACTGAAAGATTCTCTCCTATCATATTGGCAAAATTTATATAAGAACCTCCTTTTTGGAAGAAGACATCAAAATAATCCTGATGCTGCTGTTCTACCACCATACTTCCTGCCAAAGGTTTCTGCCGGGTACGTGAAGTCTGACTGGAAAATCCTTTGAAAAGCACCCCATGAACCGCACACTTCTTGATCACATCGATATCCAATTTACTTTTCTTCTGGATTACTGTCACTTTTACTAAATAAGTACCCTGTACACCTACTCCTTCTCCCTCTATCTCATACTTTAAAAGGTCATCACCTGCGTACGCTCCAATACAGATGAATACAAAAAGAATCGTCATAATGATTCTACCAACAAATTTCACATTCATTACTCTCATAATTCTAATCTTTAATTATATATTATTGTTCACACCCTTCTTTACTGGCAAACTGCAAATATTCATCCTTCACTTTCCGATAATACTCTCCCATCAATTTGCCTGTATTCTCCTGAATCTTTTCTTCAAGATCTTCTAACACATATTTCAAAAAATCGCAATGATTACTGCCTCCTGCTATAGCAGTAGCTGTAGATCCACCAAGGGCATCTATCTCATCCATAGAAACCCCCAGACTAATTCCGGATGAAGGCTTATTTTGATTTCTGCTTTCATCCTTAAAAGAATTAGAGTTCGTAGATTCCAAATCATTATGTACACTTGCAATGTAACCAATCGTATTCAAAGTTCTTTTCTTCTTGTCCTTTTTGGCTTGCTTCAGCGCCAACGCTACTTCTTCATTATCCGGATCCAATTCTGCCGCTATCTTCAGATGCTCCATTCCCTTAGAATAAATGCCATCTGCCACTTGTCCTTTTCCCATATAATAGTGGGCCATGGCATAGTCCGGAATCAAGTCTGTTAATAAATTAAACATACCCCAAGCACCTGCCACTCCCCTTTTTTCTTCTTTCAAAAAGGATTCTGTCACATCCTCTGCAAAGCCATCAGAGAGTTGTCCCTTCGTATCTATCCAACCAAGTACGGAATTCAGCCAAACAGGTGCTTTGCCATCCACAAAACTACCTATATAATCAATCCTTCCCGGTAGTAATAAAGCACCTTGACTATTATATAACCCCATTGCAAAACTTTTGGCAATCCAGACCTTTGCCGATACATCATAATATACCCATTGATAAACACAAGGCAATATAGTACGCCCATATATATCCAAAACTCCCCATTTATCCCGCTTGCAAGCAAGAACGAATCCATCTTCAGCTATTATAAGCTCCTCATATTCTGTAGGAATTACAATTTGTTCTCCCACTATAAGGCCCATTTTACCATTATCTTCCCTTATTCTGAGAGAATCGGTTATAACTTCTGTTCCAGGATTATTAATTTTTTCATTGACCTCTCTGCTACATTCAGCGATTTTATCAAGCAAATCATCAAAATCACCGTTCCCTTTCGCATTTTTCATTTCTTCTTGTTTCTGACGATATACCTTATTGGATATAGGAACGCTTATCATTGCTTCTTCTAGAATATATTTACATGGAACAACGATTTCCCCCCTCAAATTAATAGCCCCGAACTTACCATCTTGCTTGATTGTAGCCAACATGTTATCTCTAAAATTATCAGCGTAATCAAATTGAGGTTCAATGACAAATTCTCCTTTTTTATTTATAAAGCCAAATTTGCCATTCTTCTTTACCGCAGACAGTCCTAAATTAAACCCATGAACATCATCTACATTTTCAAACTGCGGTTTAATTATAAAACGGTTGTGTATGTCTATAAAACCTACTTTTCCTCCTAAAACTACTCCCGCCAACTTTTCTGTAAATCTCTTAGTCACCTCTTCATATTGTGGAGAAATCAACCAATTTATCTCATAATCCTGATTTACTAAAGCCGCATCCCATTCACCAAACATAGAATTACCTCTATATTTTGAATTTTCCCACCATCCTTTATTTTCGGTCTGCTCATACCCCCATTTCTTTGTTGCAGCATTTTGGCGTGCTTTCTGTGCATAAAAACTAAAAGGTATAGCACAGCATAACAAAAACAATATTACTTTTTTTACTTCATTCATATACATGTCTTTTTTTTAACCTTATGTGGCTTCAAAGAAAAACAATTAACGCCATTTTACAAATTCACAAAACCAAGAGAAAGTATCAAACAGCCTAATAAGCATACTATTCTATCTAAATTAATGACTATATAACCTCATTTCCATATACCGCAAAGGAAAAATTAAGCACTAAAAGCAAAAAAGCAGCAATCTCACGACTCCTGCTCTTCCATTGTGATTTAAAATCACTTTCTATAAACTTGTATTTTCAATGTTATCAATAGATTCACTACAACAAATAAAACCTATCCTGTAATTCTTTTCTGAATTTCTTGGAAACCTGAAGTTCCGTAATATTCTCAAACGGGGGAAACATGACACAGCGGTTCTCCTTAATCATCATCAGATAATTGATATTAATGATATACGACTGATGGATCTGGACGAAGCAGGGGTCATATCCCTTGATATGATCAGCCGTAGTATTTTTCTTCAGCAGCAGAGGCAGCTGGTTGTTCAGCACCACTTCCCACAGTTTCCGGTCGGAGTTATAACGGAAAAAACCAATGTCAATGGAACGTAGAATACGCAAATCATTGGTAGGCGTGGATATCATAAAGGTATGCTCGCCGACCGAATGCACACGCGCAGGAATAGCCAAAGATGCAGCTGCCGACTCTTCCTCCTTTTTCATGAAGCGGTCGATAATCCCTTCCAGCTCCTTCTTGTCTATCGGCTTCAGCAAATAGTCGAAAGCTGCCCCACGGATGGCATAAATCATGTATTTATCATAAGCCGTATAGAACACAATCTGCATATTCCAAGTGATTGCCCCCCTTATCTGTTCCAGCAGTTCCATGCCCTTCATGTCCGGCAGTTCCACGTCCAGGAACAGCAAATCCGGATGAACCTTTTCCAGCAGTTTCCGGCCATTCACACCGTTACGCGCCATCCCATCTATAGACAGCCTGTTATATTTCTTCAGTTCCAGACAAAGATTGTCCGCAGAGAACTCATCATCATCAATTATTACGACCCTGTATAGTTTATCCATAGTAAACAATCCTGCTTTAGTTATTAACGGAACAAAAGTATTAAAACATGTTTTAACGCACAAACCCGACACTCTGGTTATGGAACTATAGCGACCGTTTCGGACACTATTCTAGCAAAAATAATGACTAAACCATCTTTTTCAAATTATAATCATAACCATGGGGCAGGAAGACAGCAAACTCGCAACCGGTTTCTCCGTCTTCCAACTGCACATTGGTTATGGATATATCGATATGCTTCTTATTGTTAGCGTTCAACAACTGTATGGTTTGAAGAATCACTTTTATACCGGTGCCTGTACCGTAGTTGGCACTGTTTACCCGGTAACCTCCCCCGTTGTCACGCACCTTGACACAGATTCCTTCCCCGGTCTTTCTGATGTCAACCCACAGTCTTTTCATCCCCTCTTTGTCCTTCAGGGCATGCTTGATGGCATTTTCTATCGGAATCTGTATCATCATGGAAGGAAGTATTTCTTGGTCAAGATGGATGGCAGCATCTATGGATGTGGACAGTATAAAGCTATCTCCCAATGCTTCACGTTCCAGGTTGATAAACGTATTGACAAAGTCCAGTTCCTCAGCCATGGTAACGCACAGTTGCTCGGTCAGTTCCAGGTTGCGCCGCATCAGTTTTACCAGCCCACGCATATTTCCGACTTGCTCGTCGGTGTAGTTACCCATCTCACGGTTCAGAATGTTAAAAATGAAATGGGGAGAAACCCGGTTACGGATATTCTCCATACGCAAAGTGGCAATCATATTCTGACTTCTCATTTGCAGCAAGAAACGCTGTCTCTTGTTGTATGTGTAGACAAATACAGCGAGCCCCAGAATACAGATGCAGGCAAACATCCACAGGTAAAGCGTCTGGTTCAGCGCCAGAACTTCATTCTCTTTTTGCTGAATGAAAATTTTCTGCTTCATCAGCGTGGTGTCCTGACTGTATTTCAGATCAATTTCAGCTGTACGCATTTTAATACGCTCATTACGTGTAGAATCATCAATACGCTGATTTTCCATTTGATAATAATAAGCTTGTTTGAAATCTCCCACCTCTTCAAAATAATGTTGTAGGTAACGGTTACGGATATGCTGCATATTCGGTTCCACATAATCAGGCTGGATAGCCTCAGACATACGTTTACGTGCTAAAGGCAAATTATTCTGCTTCAAGGCAAGTTCAATCAACTGGGTATCCAAATAATAGAGAGCTGTCTGATTTTCGATAGAACGAAAAAAATCACTACAAAGATTTAAATAGTATGCGGCAGAATCAACCTGATTCATCAACAGAAAAGTTTCTCCCAAATTCATTTCAGTCAGATGTTCCTCAAAAATCATATCTGGATAAGAACGAGCTAACAATAATGATTTTCTGAAAAATTCTAAAGCATTAGGATAATCAGCACGAAAATAATAAGAATTACCACGATTATTCAAATAAATATGTTTCTCAAATGGAAGCATCTTATCATATTGCCGAGCCGCCAGTTCATAGTAATAATCACAAGAAGTAAAATCACGAAGTTCCATATAAACCTGTGCCAATCCGTAATAAACAGGAAAACGCTTTTCTTCAGGAATCTTCAATGAATCACAGTAAGACAAAGCTTTACGATACCACATCGCACCTTTATCATAATGACCGGTACGGACAAAAGCATCAGCCAAATTAATAGAAATATCATGAAGCATATCTCTGTTACTACCCTTCAAACGATAATCGAACGCTTTTTGAAAACATACCACTGAAGAATCTGTCAACCCTTGACGAACACATACATTACCCCGCATATTGTAAATCTCAGCATACAAATCATTAATTAACGGTGACGGTTCAGCTCCATCGCAAAATACTTCCGCTCTATCCATGCTAAGTTTAGCCGAATCCATCTCGGACTTAAACATATATGCTTTTGCCAAAAGAACAAGATAATGGCAATACGCCACACTATCTGTGGTAAACGACATTTGCCTGGCAGTCCGGGTACATACATAATTAGGATTTTTTGACAGTGAATCAATTATAAAATCATAATACTGCATATAAATATCCATTTGAGTCTTTTTATAAGTTCCGGAACTTGTACAAGATACTCCCCATATACAAAATAATATACTATACCATAAAAATTTAAATATCAAATGTATGTCCTCCATCTTATCCTCCTTCATAGTTTTATTGACAAACATAAGCAAAAATAAACACAAGCATAAGCTTTTATTAAAATTTATTTGATCCCAAAAAGCCTTTTAGATAAAATTTACACAAAGATGAAGATTCACTTTGTCATGTCATGAAACATCCCTACCTTTGAAAAAAGAATTTATAAATGAAGAAACATGGAAACACTATCTAATTCTGTCCTGACTGTACAAATAGCCGAACATGGCGCTGAGCTTCAAAGTATCAAAAAGGATGGCAAAGAATATCTTTGGCAGGGAGACGCTAAATTTTGGGGACGGCGCTCACCTGTCCTTTTCCCCATAGTAGGACGTGTGTGGAATAATAAATACCGTCATGCCGGAAACACTTATGAAATAGGGCAACACGGTTTTGCACGTGATATGAATTTCAAACTAACCTATAAAGAAGACAAAGGAGCTGTATATTGGTTGGAAAGCACTCCTGATACATTGGGCAAGTTTCCTTTTCCCTTCCGCCTATTGGTGGGATATTTATTAGAAGAAAATAAAATCACCGTAAAATGGCGTGTAGAAAATCTGGGAGCTATGGATATGTATTTCCAGATCGGAGCACATCCAGCTTTCTATTTCCCCAAGTTCGATGCTGCTACAAAGGATCGTGGCTTCTTTGTTTTTGACCGAAAGTCTGATTTAGAATATATCATGCCAATAGAAAAAGGTTGCGTATCACCAGAACGTCATGTACTAAAATTAAATAAAGAAGGGCTGATGCCAATTGATATTCATACTTTTGATTGTGACACTTATATTTTTGACAATAAACAACTGAAAAAAATAACCTTACTGGATAAAAAGAAAAAGCCTCATATCAGTTTGGAATTTAATTCTCCGTTAGTAGCTTTGTGGTCTCCTACCAAAACACATCCCGATTGCCCATTTGTTTGCATTGAACCATGGTATGGACGTTGCGATTCTGTAGGGTATTCGGGCGAATTAAAAGACCGTGAATGGATACAGAAACTAGAACCAAAAGAAACGTTTGATGTAGAATATAAAATCATTATAGAGTAATCAAGAACAACGGGGTATGCACGATGAGTCACACCCCATCTTTTTTCTTATTGACTTCCCAAATACAGAAATATCATACCAATAAGTACTAGCACCAAATCCACGGCCTTGCTTTTAAGATTCTTCTCACGGAATACCATCGCACCAAATATAAAAGAGACAAGCACACTGCCACGCCTTACCATAGATACAATGGAAATCATTGCCCCGTCCAAGCTTAAGGCATAGAAATAAACAAAATCAGCTGCCGACAGAAAAATAGATATCAGAATAATACACCAATGCCAATGAAACGGAGTGGTAGATTTGCGCTTCGGCCACCATAACAATATTAAGATACCTCCCATCATAAACAATTGATAGATATTATACCATGACTGCACAATCATTCTATCTAGTCCGATACCTCCTTGATCGGCAGGCGCCATGAGGTACTTGTCATAAAGCCCGCTGACAGCTCCCAACACAGCCGCCATTACCACATAATAAATCCACTTATTATGTTTAAATCTATTCCCTCTTTCTTTCCGCTGCGGCTCAGCATAAAAAAAGAGAAGACAGCCATCAGCACACCAATCCATTGGTAAAAATTCAAAACGCTCACCAAAGACCACTAAAGCTCCTACCAACACCATCACCGGACGGGTAGCGTTTATAGGTCCCACAATCGTGATAGGCAGATTCTTCATTCCAAAATATCCCAACATCCACGACGAAAGGACAATAACAGATTTCAACACCACATAACGATGCACCTCCCACCCAGCAACAGGCACATAAAAATAGAATTCTCCAATATTCCCGGCCTCCACACTGACAATACAATAAAAGGAAGAAATATCAAACTAGAGAACAACGTATTAAGAAATAATACCGGAATAACCGCATTGTCCTTTAACGACTGTTTCTTAAATACATCATAAAATCCCAGCAGTGCAGCCGAGAGAAATGCCAGAAGTAACCACATCATATCTTTCACCTTATTTAAAACAGAAGGCAAAGTTACAACAAAAAATAAACAAAGAAGTGTAGATTTTGATATAAATGGCATGGAAATAAAAGAAAAGGGGATAGAGAAATACATCTCTCCCCCCTTTTTTTATTTATGAATGAATATTCTCCCAGACTTTCGCCCAACGCTTACCCTCGATTAAATTCCCAGTGATTTTCTTACGGCTTCCACCTTTTCCTCAGCAGCTGCATTAGCGGCATCGAAACATTTGTGGCAACCCATTTCACCTTTTACTTCCACATAGAACTTGATTTTAGGTTCTGTTCCTGACGGGCGAACTGAAATTTTAGTTCCATCTTCTGTAAAATATTGCAATACGTTACTAGCTCCGGCATATCTATTTCTGTTATATTCCCATTACCATCAGTAGCCTTCAAAGTTTTAAAGTCTTTGACAAGAACAACCTTAGAACCGCCTATTTCTCTCGGAGGATTAGAACGGAAGTTTTCCATCATTGCCTTAATCTCTTCTGCCCCGCTCTTTCCTGGTTTCACAACATTCACAGTAGTTTCTTTTGAGAAACCATACTCCACATAAATATCAAGCAAAACTTCGAACAATGTTTTGCCCTGATCTTTTGCCCAAGCACAAATCTCTGCTAACAATGTACAAGCAGAAACAGCATCTTTATCACGGACAAAATCTTCAGCCAGGAAACCGTAACTTTCCTCACCACCACCGATGTACTGCTGTTTTCCTTCACGCAAACGGATCTCACGTGCAATCCACTTGAATCCGGTATAGCAATCCAACATTTCGATGTGGTTCTTATCTGCGACAGATTTAATCAGTTCCGTAGTAACGATAGTCTTCACAATGAAATCATCATCCTTCATCTTACCCATCGCAATACGATTCTTTATTATATAATACAAGAACAGCAAACAGGTTTGGTTACCATTGATCAGCACCCATTCTCCTTTGTCATTTTTACAAGCCATACCTACACGGTCAGCATCCGGATCACTAGCCATTACAATGTCGGCGTCAATTTTCTTAGCCAAATCAATAGCCATAGACAAAGCCTCGGCATTTTCCGGATTCGGAGAAATAACAGTCGGAAAATCGCCACTCTTCACCATTTGTTCAGGCACGGTATGTACATTTTCAAATCCCCATTGCTTCAATGCACGCGGAATCAACATCATACCTGTACCATGAATCGGAGTATACACAATTTTCAAATCCTTCTGACGCTTGATCACTTCAGGATCAATAGAAATTGTTTTCACTTTATTCAAATAGACGCTGTCTACCTCTTCGCCCACAATCTGAATCAGATCCTTGTTACCTTCAAACTTAATGTCGGTAGCCGATGAAATCTTGTTCACCTCATCAATGATACCTTTATCGTGCGGAGCCAATACTTGTGCACCATCATCCCAATAAGCCTTGTAACCATTGTATTCTCTCGGATTATGAGAAGCAGTAATATTGATACCGCTCTGGCAACCGAAATGACGGATAGCAAATGACATTTCAGGAGTAGGACGCATATCTTCAAACAAATATACTTTAATACCATTCGCTGAAAAAATATTGGCAGAAATTTCCGCAAACAAACGGCTGTTATTACGGCAATCATGACCTACCACTACAGAAATCTGATCGAGATCTTTAAAATTTTTATTTAGATAATTAGACAAGCCTTGAGTAGCAGCACCTACCGTATAAATATTCATACGGTTACTACCCACGCCCATAATACCACGCAAACCACCTGTTCCAAACTCCAAATCTTTATAAAATGCTTCAATCAAATCAGTCTTATCGGGATTCGCCAACATTTTCTTAATTTCAGCCTGTGTTTCGGCATCATAAGCAGGTGTTAACCATTTCTCTGCTTTCTCTGTCACTTGCTTTATCAATTCTTCATTTTCCATAATTTTTTGTTATTCATAAGGTTTATAATTATATCCGATTTTTACGTCTTGACAAATGTAAAAGAATTAAATTAAAAATCCTAGAAATTTGGAAGAAGAAAATTAGAGATATAAAGGATTATTCCCCAAAAATAATCTGTCATAAAAAAAATAGAAGACCATACAAGGTAAAAAACTATCTTATTATGCAAACAGGGGCAGAATTATAATCTGCCCCTCCACTAATTAATCAGACTTTCAGAACATATAAAATATATCCTATTTCATCTTATAACGTCCACCGGTGGCCTTTACCAGTTCTTCCAAAAATTCTTTGGATATCCGGACGTACCAAAGGAGCACAATGACCGGTTTCAGGGCGAAGTATAGTTCCATCTTTTGCCATCTTTTTCACAGCACCATCATTATACTTCACAATCAAAAATTCACCCAACTTCTTCCAGCTGTCTATTGCCGATTCGGCTGTCATGCAACTATAGTTAGTCAAGAATTCTTTTGCTTTTACAGGATCTTTCTCATATAAACTCATGGCAGAAGATTCAATGCCAGCCTGTGCATTCGCATAAGTATCTTCCAAATTATTTTGAACGGCACGCATATCATCAATCATCAGGCTATAACGTGGACGAATCATATCGGCCACCCAATTATAAATCCAGAATGCAGAATCCCATGAAAAAGTTACACAGTCGGCTTCTTTACCGCTATAACAATCAGGAATACGATCCGAACAACAATATACAGGAGCAAACACTGTCATATTAGCATCATCTGTCCCAAACCATAATACTCCCCCTATTGCATCGGGCAGGCTAGCACGCATCTGTGCAACAAAAGTGAAAGCCGTTTGCTGAGTCGAGATGGGACGTTCATTGAAATATTCCTGATCTCCTACTTTAAAACTCAAGGGCGACAGACGATAAGGAGTTTTAAACGGACCGGCACCGGGATCATTAGTAATATCCAGTGGAGTGCCCTCATAGTGATCGCGCATAGCTGCTTGTACATCACGTACTGAAAGTTTACGGGAAGGCTTGATATAAAGAGGCATCGGTTCTTTACTGTCCCCCTGAATATAAGGAAGATAGGTATCTCCCACCGACTTATTGAACATATTATAGAAACTCCATACACGCGCTTCACAGAACCGTACACCACCAAAATCTAAAGGATTATATGCCGCCGAGAAACTGAAATCTTTATTCATACCGTCAAAATAGCCTTTTTCACGAGCGAAAGAAATCACATCCGGAGAGTAAAGACAATTATCCTTGTCATTCATATTGAACTGATGAATCCGGCTCTGATTAGCATGTGCGGCAATACAATCATCCGGTATACGGACTGCTACCCATACAGCACCTTTCACACCGGGACCCTTACCGATCATCTCCAAAATCCAGACTTCATTGGGATCAGCGATACTGAATGATTCGCCACTGCTATAATAACCATATTCTTTTACTAAATCCGTCATTACCTGTATGGCTTCTTTGGCTGTACGAGAACGCTGGAGAGCTACATAAATCAAACTTCCATAATCCATAATACCGGTAGAATCAACCAATTCCTCCCGTCCACCAAAAGTAGTTTCACCTATGGTTACCTGAAATTCATTCATATTACCTACCACATTATAGGTTTGACGCGCTTCTTTTATTTGCCCTAAATATTTGCCCGAATCCCAATCATAGATATCACGCATGGTTCCTTTTTCATGCATACCGGCAGGATAGTGATACAACTCGCCAAACATTCCGTATGAATCAGCGGAATAAGAAACGATAACAGAACCATCCACCGAGGCTCCCTTACCTACAATCAGGTTAGTGCACGCCAAACTCTCCGTTATCGCTGCCAACAGAAAGGCAGCACCTAAAATCAGTTTATTCTTCATTAATATATAACTTTTTAATTGTGTATAATACTTATTTTACCATCAAAATTCATATTCCTCTCTTGTTTCATTTCCACAATAATCTGTCACCACCAATTCCAATTTATGGGCGACTCCTTTTTTTAACCGTTCAGGATGCTTCATCCACAATTTCGCATTTTTGGAACTGAAACCAAACAAGGCAAATTCGCCGTCTATCTTCACCTTATAATCTTTGATACCCGTTTCCGCATCTCCTATTTTGAACTGAACCTTACCTGTCTTCCATTGCGTTTTATTTAATGGAGTTACTCGTGGAGACAAGGTATCTATAGCTACGGTATAAGTTCCCAGTTCACGGATGGAAGTCTTCATCCAACCATTCTCATAAGTTCCTCCTGCTGAACCTTTCCTTTTTCCCCACTTACGGGCTACATAATATTTCGACGTATCCTCTACAGGAAGATGGCGTACCCCGATCATCAGCGTGCATCCAGCTTGCAAAGCTACTGGCTCATCGTGCAATTGGTACTCGTAAGAAATTGCGGCTGTATCTTTAACCACCTGACAGTTCAGTGCCACATCCTCATACAACATCCCTCGGGGGATAACCAGTTCCATACCCGGTTCCTGAACCACATTACCTTTATTCCATGCCAAATAATGTTTTACTTGCGGATGATATTCCTCTATCGGCTGCCTATGGCCACGCACAATGAAACGATAAGTCGACTTATTACCATATAAATCAGCTAATTCATAACGAAAATGATAATCACGTTCTTCATCAATCGTAATCACCCCTCCTTCATCGTTGGCTTGTAACATGCGCAAACTATTTCCGGGAAGAATTTGTGAGCGCATCACCCAATTATGCCTCTTTACATTCTCCTCATAGTCTGTCCAAGCATTAATCATCCGGTTCTCTTCAGGCAAAACGCCATCCACTGTAGTGCGAAAAACTTCTGTCGTATCCACATAGAGTACCACAGAACGCACACCATAATTATTATGTGTACCATCCATATAGTCGTATGCCTTAATACCAGCGGCTATTTTCCCCCAAGCAGAAACCGGTTGCCCCAAAGAAGCAACAGGTATGGATTTTTTTCTTTGTGAGCCTTCCACAACCCCAGCGCCCCGCTGCGGATAAAGCATAATCATTGACGCACGTGGCGGAGTAGTGTCTTTGATTTTATCGGTATAGAATTGTAAGGGATCTATCAATTCACCAGTATCCGTACAGCGTATCTCCATATGCAGATGCGGTCCGAAAGAATATCCTTCATTACCGCTTAAAGCAATGATTTCTCCAGCTTTGAAACTGACCTGATGAGGTTCGAATTTCAAATCCACAGCAAAAGTTTCATGCCGATATTGATATTCCTCCACTACTTTTGCCACTGCGGAAGCAAATTTCAACACATGCCCATACACTGAAGTATATCCATTGGGATGAGTAATAAAAATAGCCTGCCCATATCCGCCGGGAGTAACCAGTACACGGCTCACATATCCGTCGGCAATGCAATGAATAGGTTTTCCCACCTCTCCCTGGGTTTTAAAGTCCACTCCTCCATGAAAGTGGTTAGAACGCAGTTCACCAAAATTACCGCTCAGAGTAAGCGGAAAATCAAAAGGAGGACGGAATACAGGAGCAGCCGGTTCTTCCTGTGCCCGTACAGTGAAAATACTGCCCAAAGCTACTATGATTATATAATTTCGTAAAGTCATTTTCTTTATTTTATGGAGAACTCATCACAAAAATTTTTGAATCTCTCCGCAAACTTACAAATAAAAAACAGAATATCCCTTAAAATAATGTTGCTAAACATACATTTATTACGAAAAAACATATCCAGACAAACCTACTTTTCTGACATTTTGTTATCTTTGAGGCAGTCAAACCCCTTAAATGTGACAATTATGATAGTAGGAATTCCTAAAGAAATCAAAAACAACGAGAATCGTGTATCATTAACCCCTGCAGGAGCACACGAGTTGGTACAGAGAGGTCACACGGTGTATATACAACACACCGCAGGTATAAACAGCGGATTTTCCGACGAAGAGTATGAGAAAGTCGGAGCGCGTATCCTTCCTACTATAAAAGATGTGTACGCCATCGCTGAAATGATTATAAAAGTCAAGGAACCCATCGAATGTGAATATAATCTGGTACGTAAGGACCAACTGGTATTTACATACTTCCATTTTGCCTGTAACAAAGAATTAACGGAGGCAATGATGCGTAGTGGTTCAGTATGCCTTGCTTACGAAACTGTAACAGACAAACAAGGAGGACTGCCTCTGCTGATTCCCATGAGTGAAGTGGCGGGACGAATGTCCACTCAGGAAGGAGCACGTTTTTTGGAGAAGCCTCAAGGAGGACGTGGTATCTTACTAGGTGGAGTTCCCGGTGTCAAACCAGCCAAAGTACTGGTATTAGGCGGCGGCATTGTAGGAACCAATGCAGCTTTAATGGCTGCAGGGCTAGGGGCTGATGTCACAATCTGCGATATTTCATTACCCCGCCTGCGTCAGTTAAGCGAGTTCATGCCTAAAAATGTAAAAACATTATTCTCGTCCAGCCACAATATAGAAAAAGAACTGCCAACAACTGATTTGATAATCGGTGCGGTACTTATCCCCGGTGCAAAGGCCCCCACCCTCATTACACGCCCCATGCTGAAACTGATGAAAAAGGGTACCGTACTGGTAGATGTGGCCATTGACCAAGGAGGATGTTTTGAGACGTCCCATCCTACAACTCATGCCGAACCTATTTACGAAGTAGACGGTATCATCCATTACTGTGTGGCCAATATTCCGGGAGCTGTACCATGTACTTCAACCTTGGCATTAACCAATGCTACACTGCCATACGCCATCAGATTGGCAGATCTTGGTTGGAAAAAAGCTTGCGAAAACGATCCTGGACTAAAAAACGGCTTGAATATTGTCAACGGAAAGATTGTGTTTCCGGCCGTGGCAGAGGCCTTTGGCTGGAAGATTTAATAAAGTATGGATCCTAATGGAAAAAAGGAAGGCCGTCACGAAGGCCTTCCTTTTTACGATATAATACTTATAAGGATTATCATCTCATGATTTTTCAAGCACTTCCTCCAAGGATTCTTCCTGCTGTTTTTCCCTGTCCGACTTACAATCCAAATGCTGACTTCGTAAAGCAAATACATGGGCACAGATACCATCATCAATGTAAAAACATCTGACGTAGGAGTGATAACAGCTCCAACTATCAGAATAATAACAATAGCATGACGACGATACCGCTTCATAAAATCAGCCGTAAGAAATCCCAGTTTGGCAAAAAGCCAACAAAGGACAGGGATCTCGAAAACAATCCCCATCATCAGACTCATCATCATCAACGTATCCATATACGAGGACAAAGTAATCGTGTTCTCCACTTCCATACTGACCTGATAGGTAGCAAGAAAACGGAAAGTAAGAGGAAAAATCAAAAAATAATTCAAAAGAACTCCCATCATAAAAAGAAAATAGCCCCATCCTACAACCCGGGTAGAATATTTCTTTTCATTCTCGTATAAAGCCGGCGAGACAAAACGGAACAACTGATAAATAACATAAGGAGATGCCAACAAAAAACCCGCATAAAAAGACACACTCATATGAGTAATGAATTGAGCCGCCAATTGGGTATTGATCATTTTCACATAAAACACTTCCGGACATAATGAAGGCATAGCCATAGAATCAGCTATCCGGCAAAAAAAATGATAAATAATGAAATCAGCATTCTTAGGCGCTAGAACAATAGCAAAGAGCTCATCCTTAAACAAGAATGCTACCAACATTAGAAATACCACAGCCACTGCAATGCGGAACAAGACATGGCGTAGTTCTTCCAGATGATCCCAAAAGGTCAGTATCTTCTGCTGCTGTTCCATTATTTGTCACTTTTTTCGTTTCCCCCTTTTCTTATCTTTCCCATCTATATCATCCTCCAACCCGTTCATCCCTTCTTTAAAACTCTTAACCCCTTTGCCCAACCCCTTCATCAGTTCGGGTATCTTCTTCCCACCAAAGAACAAAAGAACAATCAATGCAATGAATAACACTTCCTGCATTCCTAATCCTAAAAATAATAATGTGCCTGTCATTTTATCTATTAACTATTAAATGATTTATCAAAAACCAAAGTCATCTATTTATCGTGCTCTCCATCCATGACAACTACCAGGACATAACCAGCGCCACCATTTTCAGGTTGTTTCACAGTTTGCAACATTAACATCAAGTGTTTACAACTCATCTTTTTGCAATAGCTTTCAGCAATGCATAGCCGCCAAAAATCTGGAGCAACATGCCCGGAATCCCAATCCGGAAATCCTGTGCCGCCAAATAGAAATCACCGACAAGAACCCATTCTATCAAGGTACCCACCACCTGATATGCCATAACAGTCCCCAGCAATGCAGGAATTGTAATCTTACGGAAACGGTCTGCCATATATCCCGCCACCAACGCCAACAATACCGATTTTACCAATATAGCCGGCAGTATGGCCACAGAAGGCATTCCAAACAAGATGCTATTGGCAAGCGGAGAAAGAACAGCCGTCAACATCCCCACTTTGAATCCATATTTATAAGCACCTATTAATGTAAAGAAATAAATGGGTAACATAGCAGGACCACCCCAATGCACCAAATGACAAAGTTGCGGCAATACCACATTACCTACAATAAACACGAACGCAAATAAATAAGTATTTACGTTTGTGTAGTTTAACGAATAGAATTTTGTTGTTGATTCCATAAATACTAACCTTTCATTTAATTTCTGCAAATATAATCATTTCATAAAGCAAGCTCAATCTTTTTTTTCTCTTTTCTTGTTTATATTATCAAATATTCCTCTATCTTCGCAATAAATTGATAAAATTCCAACTATGAAATATTATAAATTCATCTATTTTTTAGCCTTCGTCCTTGGAATATCAACATGGGCACAGGCACAAAGCACTCCTTGTACCGGAAATACATATAGTACAAATGCAGACTTCTTCCGTGCCTCGGCATCAGCTCAGAGCGGTGACGCCACTGCCTCCAAAAAGAAGGCGATCATTACAGCCCGTACCGCAATAACTAACCAGATCAAGGCAAAAGCAGAAATGGCTGCCAAGTCTCAAAATAAATTCGGTAATGCAGAATGGGAACAATTTTTAGATCTGATCCAAATGGTTACCCAGCAAGAGGCTGCTAACTTAAAAGTAATTTGTGAAAACAGCCGACAGAACGGTGGTAAATATAAAACAGACGTTGTAGTAGAATTGCCCAAAGCAGGAGTTCTGTCCACAATCATCAACCAAATAAAAAGTGATGATAAATTAAAAGGACTTTTTGAAGAAAGCAAGTTTAAGCAAGCGTTTTAAAACCATTTGAATCCATCAGAGGGGTCCATGTGGTTTGAACAGAAAAACCAATTACATCAACCTAATCTTGACAAATTTATGGAAAAGTTGTACGATTACCTTCCCCAGCAATTGGTTACTTTCATTCTAGTAACATTGTTCTCTTTACTCATCGGTTTATCCCAACGGAGAATCAGTCTGAGACGAGAAGGGGAAACTACGCTTTTCGGCACAGACCGGACTTTTACTTTTATCGGTATTTTGGGATATCTCCTCTATATACTTGACCCTAAGGAAATGCATTTATTTATGGGAGGCGGGATAATTTTAGGCATGTTACTGGGTATCAATTATTATGTCAAGCAATCCCAGTTCCACGTGTTTGGAGTGACAACAATCATCATCGCTCTTATCACCTATTGTATGGCTCCTATCATAAGTACACAGCCTTCCTGGTTTTATGTCATGATGGTAGTCACCATGCTTCTTTTCACAGAAATGAAACACACCTTTACCGAACTTGTACAACGGATGCAAAATGATGAAATGATAACACTGGCAAAATTTCTGGCTATCAGCGGTATCATTTTGCCCATGTTACCCAAGGAACCTCTTATACCGGGTATCAATCTCACTCCATACACCATTTGGCTGGCTACTGTAGTCGTATCGGGCATCTCCTATTTATCCTACCTGCTGAAACAATATGTTTTCCGCGAATCAGGCACTCTAGTTTCGGGTATTATCGGTGGTCTGTATAGCAGCACCGCTACCATTTCCATCCTTGCCCGCAAATGTAAACGGATACAAACGCATGAAATACCGGAATATGTATCTGCCATGATGCTTGCTATCAGCATGATGTTCTTGCGTTTCATGATTTTGATCCTTATATTCAGCACTTCCATCTTTCTGGATATCTACCCCTATCTGCTCATCATGTCTGTAACCGCCGCCGGCATCGGTATATTCATCCATAAAAAGCATACTATAAAAGGCGAGCGCGAAGTTATTGAGGAGCCGGAAACGGAAAGTAATCCGCTGGAATTCAAAGTCGCTCTGATCTTTGCTTTATTATTCGTAGTATTTACATTTCTGACTCACTATACATTAATTTATGCAGGAACAGGAGGTTTGAGTATTCTCTCCATTGCAGCAGGATTAAGTGACATCACCCCTTTCATACTTAACCTGTTACAAGGCGGAAGCATTCCAGCAACTATCGTAGGAGCCTGCATCATGCAAGCTATCATCAGCAACATTGTGGTGAATATGTTCTATGCCATATTTTTTCCTCCCGCAGAAAAGAAATACTGCCTTATGTATGGAAAGGATTCCTCACTGTCATTGGGATAAACGCTGTACTATTACTCATCTATTACTTCTAAATTATATTCTCATAAAAAAGCATATGCGGATAACAGGATTTAAATCCCTATCAGAAGAGTAGAATATAAGCCAATGAACTAATACTAATCACTGCCCAAAGAGCAACACCTTGAACCAGAGGTTTCATACCGACTTGCTTCAGTACATCCATAGACAAGGAAGCTCCAATAAAAAACATGGTAATAATCAATCCCTTACGTGCCAGTCCAGAAACGGCCTGCCCGAATTGAGGTACACCATCCAACACATAAGTATTCAGAACGATAGCTACAACGAAATAAAGGATAAACCAAGGAATGCTTACTTTCTTACCACTCCCCTTGAAAATAAAAGATGTAGCGAATGCCAAAGGAATAATCCAAAGGGCACGGGTCAGTTTAATTGTAGTCGCCACTTTCAACGCTTCTTCACCGTATGCCGCACCTGCACCCACCACAGAACTCGTATCATGAATAGCAATAGCTGCCCAAGTACCAAACTGTTGTTGATCTAACCCAAACGTATGACCTAACACCGGAAAAATGAACAAAGCGATAGCATTCAATACAAAGATAGTAGCCAAAGCCACAGACATCTCACTATCTTTAGCTTTCAATACAGGCCCCACAGCAGCAATAGCGCTCCCCCCACAAATTGCAGTACCTGAACTGATAAGGTAAGCCGTATCACGGTCTACCTTCAAAAGTTTACGCCCTATAAACATACCTATAATCATTGTACCGATTACAGAAATGATCGTAAATTCCATTCCTTCCTTGCCGGAAGCCAAAGAAGCCTGAAGATTCATACCGAACCCCAATCCCACTACAGAATATTGCAACAAATATTTAGAAACCTTTTTATTGAATTTAGGATGGGCCTGTCCGCAAACTAATGCAAATATCAACCCCAGAAATAAAGATACGGGTGGAGTGACCCACCGGGAAAATGGAGCCAATACCGGAATATAGTCCATCAATAAAAAGACCGTTAACGTGGAAAGCAAGCCTACATAAATAATTTTGTTGTTTTGCTGTAAAGCTGTTACTGAAATCATATATTTTACTTTTTAACATTATTTCTCTATTTCGAGGTGCAAAGGTAGTATATGTTTCAATAACAATCTAATCGTTTTTAATTATAGGTTATAACTTTTCCTTATAATGATTGGCAAACTGCATGAACAGAGTCGGAAGCCCTGTATCCTGCCCTTGCAATTGGACAAAATCAAATTCACGAAACATCACCAGGTCTTTTATATCCAATACTTTAAACTTTCCTGAATACAGTTCTTTATTAATAGACCGGATAGACAAAATCCCCATGCACTCACTATTTTCCAAAAATAATTTAATGCTTTCTGTACTCCCCAGGTGCATACGGATAGTAAGGTCCGATAACTTTATGTTGTGTTTATGCAAAGCGGTAATCAATACATCCAATGTTCCCGAACCTCTTTCACGAAGCACAAGAGGAACTTCTTTCAATTCATCCAAAGTTATCTCATCATAATCCATCCACTTACTACGAGTATGGACGATAGCCACCAGCTCATCTTGCAGAAAAGGAGTATATTTCAAATTAGGTTGCCGGGTATTGCCCTCTACCAATGCCAAATCTATGCGATGTTCTTGCAATGCCTTTTCCACCTCAGAGGAGTTCCCGCTGAAAAGTGATAAAGACACTTGCGGAAACTTCTCGATGAAACGAGCCAGCAAGGGAGGAAGCACATATTGGGCAATTGTAGTACTGGCTCCCAAGCGTAACTCACCGGTATGCTCATTACGTAATAAGTTCATCTCGTACTCCAAGCGTCCGTAATCTTCCAAAATTTTCTCACAATGTTCCAACAACAACCTGCCTGCATCAGTCAACAAGATCTTGTTACCCATTCGCTCAAAAAGGCGCGTCTGGTACATCGTTTCCAATTCCTGAATATGCTTGGTTATAGCCGGCTGGCTGATAAACAGCTCCTGCGAAGCCTTTGTAAAGCTGAGATTTTTCGCAACACTACTGAATACTCTTAACCTGAAATCAGACATGTTTTTTAATGATTATAGTTCGTCTGCTTTAATTCCTAACGACTGTAAAACTGCGAATCCAAACATCTCCCACTGATAAGCCACTTCACAGGCTGGAGGATTCATGCCGAATACTGTCATTTTTTCTTTTCCGTCCACCTTATTTAATATAGCAGGAACTTTATCCCCATATTCTTCTTCGGCAGGGACAATAATTACCCGTTTCACCTCTTTTGCATCAACCACCACTCTCAAAGACTCTAGAAACAACTCTTCGCGACTAGCCATATCCGACGGTTCGAAAGAATAAAGTACAAACTCTCCCAACTGGCTTTTGAAAGCCACGTTATTTAATTCCTTTTCCAAATCCGACGGCTGAAAAGCATCCATTTTCTTACTTTCCTCGTCATAAATAAATAATACCTGAACTGCATTCTCCCCCAAGGGTATTCCACTATCCAGTGACAGACATTCCAACAACACCGGCAAATCCGCTTTCGGCAACTTACGCCCCACCACGTCACCAAAATGTTTGGATAAATCACCCGCCACCCTATCTACATAGGCTACATCCACCAGAATTACAGTATCTGCAAACTTTATTTCATTTGTCATCTCGTTTTCATTTTATGATTTCGATGCTAAGATAGCAATTATCATCTGCCTGCAAAAAGAGTTATCTGCCTTTTTGTGTACAATTCGGACTTTTTTTCATTTAAAAGCCGGAAAGCCTGTCATTTTGTCTTCTTATTTTACTTCATTAGCTTTCTTTTTCTTTTTGGCAAACTATTTGACGATTATCAAATGAAATCGCAAAAGCCACTGAACAAAGCAGTGACAGTTACGTTTTCAATAGGTATTTGAATAATATTTAGAAAGGAGATACAATATGAATTTTAACAACTTCACAATTAAATCACAGGAGGCAGTGCAACAAGCGGTGAACGTAACTCAAGCCCGCGGACAGCAAGCTATCGAGCCTGTGCATCTGTTGGCCGGAGTACTGAAAGTAGGTGAAAACGTCACCAACTTCATTTTCCAGAAATTGGGAATGAACGCCCAGCAGATCGCATTGGTCATCGACAAGCAAATTGACTCGCTGCCTAAGGTTTCGGGAGGAGAACCTTACCTTAGCCGTGAAAGCAACGAGATATTACAAAGAGCCGTACAGTATTCCAAAGAGATGGGTGACGAATTCGTTTCACTGGAAGCTATTATCCTGGCCTTATTGAATGTAAAGAGTACTGTCGCTACCATATTGAAAGACGCGGGAATGACAGACAAAGAGCTGCGCTCCGCCATAGCAGAACTACGTAAAGGTGAAAAAGTAACTTCACAATCCAGTGAAGACACTTATCAATCCTTAAGCAAATATGCCATTAATTTGAATGAGGCTGCCCGCAGCGGAAAACTTGATCCGGTTATCGGGCGTGATGAAGAAATACGTAGAGTATTACAAATATTAAGCCGCCGTACCAAGAATAATCCGATTTTAATTGGTGAGCCGGGTACTGGTAAGACCGCCATTGTTGAAGGTTTGGCACACCGTATCATCCGAGGTGATGTACCCGACAATTTGAAGAACAAACAAATCTTCTCATTGGATATGGGCGCACTGGTTGCTGGAGCCAAATACAAAGGTGAATTTGAGGAACGTCTGAAATCTGTTGTCAATGAAGTGGTCAAAGCCGAAGGCAGCATCATCCTGTTTATCGATGAAATCCATACCTTGGTCGGAGCCGGTAAAGGTGAAGGTGCCATGGATGCCGCCAATATATTGAAACCCGCCTTGGCCCGTGGTGAGCTCCGCAGCATCGGAGCCACTACTTTGGACGAATATCAGAAATACTTCGAAAAGGACAAGGCATTGGAACGCCGGTTCCAAACTGTTATGGTAGCCGAACCGGACACGCTGAGCACCATCTCTATTCTTCGTGGATTGAAAGAACGTTACGAAAACCATCACAAGGTACGTATCAAAGATGAAGCCATCATTGCCGCTGTAGAATTGAGTAACCGTTACATTACCGAACGTTTCCTTCCGGACAAGGCTATTGATCTGATGGATGAAGCTGCTGCCAAATTGCGTATGGAACGTGACTCTGTGCCTGAAGAACTAGATGAAATCTCACGTCACCTGAAACAACTGGAAATTGAACGTGAGGCCATCAAACGTGAAAAAGACGAGTCCAAATTACAACAGCTGAATAAAGAGATTGCCGAACTGAAAGAACAGGAAACCTCTTACAAAGCCAAATGGCAGAGTGAAAAGGAACTGGTCAACAAGATTCAGCAAAACAAGCAGGAAATAGAACAATTGAAATTTGAAGCCGAGAAAGCGGAACGTGAGGGAGATTACGGTAAAGTGGCCGAAATCCGTTATGGAAAATTACAGGCTTTAGAGAACGAGATTAAGGATATCCAAGAAGACCTGAAACACAAGCAGGGTGACAGTGCCATGATAAAGGAAGAAGTTACCGCTGAGGACATTGCCGATGTTGTTTCACGGTGGACAGGGATACCTGTTAACAAGATGCTGCAAAGCGAACGTGACAAATTGCTTCATCTGGAGCAAGAATTACATTTGCGTGTGGTAGGTCAGGATGAAGCCATAGCAGCCGTATCCGATGCCGTACGCCGTAGCCGTGCCGGATTACAGGATCCGAAACGTCCGATAGGTTCATTCATCTTCCTGGGTACTACCGGTGTAGGTAAGACAGAACTTGCCAAAGCATTGGCCGACTACCTGTTTGATGACGAGAGTCTGATGACGCGTATCGACATGAGCGAATACCAGGAGAAACACTCTGTATCTCGCCTGATCGGAGCGCCTCCCGGATACGTAGGTTACGATGAAGGCGGTCAGTTGACAGAAGCCGTCCGACGCAAACCATACTCTGTGGTATTATTTGATGAAATAGAAAAAGCACATCCCGATGTGTTCAATATTCTGCTGCAAGTTTTGGACGACGGACGTCTGACTGACAACAAGGGACGTACGGTAAACTTCAAGAATACGATTATCATCATGACTTCCAACCTGGGCAGCGCATACATTCAAAGCCAGTTCGAAAAGATTAATGACGAGAATCGCGAAGTGGTGATTGAAGAGACGAAGAAAGAGGTAATGTCCATGTTGAAAAAACGATACGACCGGAGTTTCTGAACCGTATAGATGAAACAATTATGTTCTTGCCTTTGAACAGAGAAGAGATAGAACAGATTGTGATGTTACAAATCAACGGTATCAAGAATATGCTGGCCGGCAACGGCATTACTTTGGAAATGACCGATGAGGCCGTCCGTTTCATTGCCAGCACAGGCTATGATCCCGAATTCGGCGCCCGTCCTGTGAAACGTGCCATCCAGCGCTATTTGCTGAATGATTTGTCCAAAAAACTATTGTCACAGGAAGTAGACCGAAGCAAACCGATTATCGTAGAAACAGCTGGTGACGGATTAAAATTCCGCAACTAGAATGTTACAAACAGCCAGGAAAGATAAGATCTTATCTTTCCTGAGTAAAGGGGGGGCTCATCACTTGTAAGATATACAATCTTCCACCTGCAACATTACTAATCTTACAGCCCACGCATTAGTAACGTGTCACCCCACACGTTACTAACTTTCCGGCATGCACATTACTAACCTCTCAAACGTCCTGTTCTTTTCTGAAAAGAACAAGGTCTTTAAAAAAAAGAACAAGACGTTTTTCATTGAAAGAACAAGAGCTTTTTAAAATTTGACCTGTTGTTTTTTCCATAATGGCATCTACATGCCGAAACTCCTTATTTTTCCTTCAGATCTTTCAGCTACTCCGCAAACACCCTGCCCGCCGACATTCCGGCTGAAAGATATACATCGCGAAATGTTTCAGCCGAAAAATATCCTTCAGGAAAAACGATTCCCTGAGAATCAGAGAAACACCGATTCGGCTGAAGGATTCCAATCCCCGACTGAAGCACATTCCCGAACCCAATCCTTCAGCCGAAATGCCCACGAACAAGGCGTTTGCGGGAAGTCTGAAGGATTTGAAGGATTTTTCAGGGTATCCTTTATAGAGCACGATCTATGATCATATTCCACTGAAAGAAGTAAGATATCCTACTTCTTTTACCAATAATGCCGATGAACAAAAAGCCCGTCAAGCAGATTGTAAACTGCTTGACGGGCTTTTCCCCTTCGCTTTATTTCAATTATTCAGCAGCAGCTTCTTCCACTTTGTCGGCAGATTCTGCCGGAGCTTCTACAAATTCAGTAATACCATTGTTTACCAAAATATTGTACCATGAAATCAGTTTCTTGATATCCCCGTTATGAACACGGTCACGATCATAATTTGGCAAAATTTCTGCAAAATAAGCATGCAACTCATCGGCTGATGCTTTTTTATAATTGATAGAAGCAACCGCTCCATTCTCTTTCTTCTTTACCGCTTCCAGCACTTCGCTCAAAGGCACTTCTTCCGCATCTGTGTACATAGCAATATCCGCCAATGAGATAACTTTGTCATGAGCATAAGCAGGAACTCTTTTCTTAGCTGCGTCAACTGTTTCTACAATCAACATGTTCTTTCCTTGAGAAATCAATTTATATAATCCCGGTTTGCCCGCGATTGATAAAATGGTCTTTAACATACTATTCTATTTTATATTTATGGTTTGAGGAAGCAAAAGTACAATTCACCAATGAAACTCCCAAATTTATAGTATGAATTTTTCGGTTTTTAATTGTTCTACTATTCTGTTCAACTGGGGTATGAGCAATTGCACCCCGTCATTCACCACCGTGAAATCGGCCCGCCGACGCTTTTCTTCATCATCCATCTGGGCAGCAATACGTGCCCGGACTTGTTCCTCGCTGGCTCCGTCACGATACATGGCACGCTGTATACGCAGTTCTACAGGTGCATAGACCATTATTACCGCATCTACCGTATCCTGAAAACCAGCCTCATACAAAATAGCCGATTCCATACCCACTATCTCACAATTTTCCTGACGTTCCACCCATACGGTAAAATCTTTCCGTACCCGGGGATGGATAATGGAATTGATTTGGAGCACATGCGCCGGATCGGAAAACAGATAGGAAGCCAACAACGGCTTGTTTAACAGACCATCCTTATAAACATCCTCACCTAACAAAGCGATCAGTTCCCCACGAATTCCGGCATCAGAAGTAGTGAGACGTTTCGCTTCATTATCCGCATTATACACAGGGATATGCATATTCTCCAACAAATGGGAAATGTATGATTTTCCACTGCCGATGCCACCGGTAACCGCTATCTTAATCATTGAATTTAATTCGTTGTTCTATCAAATAATCCACCTCTTTGGGATTCAAACGAACATGGTTCACATATCGGGGGATGGATTTGAGATTGACCGGACACTTCTCCCCCTTATTGTTCAACAAAGACTCATAAGTCACCCCGATAAAGAAATCCTCGGAAGTGATGGACTTGAAATGACTCAGACCTACCTGAAAAGTCACCTGAACCTTGGAAGGAAAAGTACGAAGTACCTTGTCGGGCGGAAAATTGATGCCACGTATAGGCACCTCCACACTTTTCTCAGCGTAGATATCTACCAATAAAGTCACATCATCAAAAGAGGGAATAAATTTCGCTCCGCGTACATCGGCCAGATTCACCCTACGACGAATGGTATCTGCCACATCTTCAAAATTCAATGCCTGTGTATAAGCAGCCGTGATGGTATCCAAAATCTCCTGAGGAGCATAAACCATCACTGAATCCGGCGAGTAAATGATATCCGAGATATAATACTGGCGGTCTAAAGCCACCTTGCCTTGTAACTTCACGGGCACCTTCTTTGCCTTCCCTTTCGTATAAATAAACTCCACAGTATCCGGCCGTATGGTCAGCAATTTGGTTGTCTGATTCAACTGGACCGAAATCTTTTTCATTAAAGCTGAAACCGGAATCCGGACACGGCTCCCTTTATCCTCATAGTCCTTGAAGTCCACAACAATGGGATAAAATGTCTGCCCCAGCATATAGTTAGCCAATACAGTCCCCCTGTCTTTCACGCCAATACGCAGTTCATCAGGAAGTTCGGAGGTCAACACCACATCACTAGGTACATTCTTCAACCGTAACGGAATGGAAAATTCCGTTTCATAGTCATCATTTAACACCTGAAGCAACCAAAAGCAGAAAGATACAAATACAAAAAACAAGAAAATCAGGAACTCCCTGCTATTACGGCTAAGCAGGAAGCTTCTGATTCTCTCTAAAGTCTTTAAATAGTAAATACGTATGTTCCTTTTGTCGAACATGTTATCATGTCATTTACTTTGCCTGTTGTTGGTTGGATGCAGCATTAGCGAAGATAGAATTTCTATCAATTTTAATCTTAACGCCTGATGCAATTTCCAAAACAACTGTATTATCTTCTATTTCTTTTATCTTTCCGTATATACCACCTGCAGTAATCACTTCTTGACCCACTTCCAAATTCTTGCGGAAATTAGCAATCTCTTTCTGTTTTTTATTCTGAGGACGAATCATGAAGAAATACATAATAGCGAAAATGGCTACCATCATAATCAGGAAAGAGTAATCTCCTCCACCCCCTGCCTGCAGAAATACAAATAATAAGTTCATACTTTCTATGTTTTTTAGTTTATAATGCTGTTATTCTTCAATAACAAACAAAGATATTAATTTTTTGTTAGCTTATTCTCTTTTTTCAATGAATTAACGATTCCGTCCAAAGTTCCGTTAATAAAGCCACCGCTTTTCGGGGTGCTGTACAGTTTGGCTATTTCTACGTACTCATTCAGTGATACGCTGACCGGAATATTGGGAAAACTCAGAATTTCAGCCAAAGCGATCTGCATAATAACCACATCCATGAAAGCCACACGGTCTAAATCCCAGTTCTTTGTATTTTCGCTAATCAGATGACGATAATAATCGGCATTCAAGATAGTACGACGGAACAAACGGCGTGCGAAGTCTTGATCCTCCTCATCTTTAAATTCCGGCAACAATTCCTGTTTTGCACCATTCTTCTCATCGAAACGCTTGATGGTCTTCAACACAAAGGTATCCACTATTTCCTTATCATCATTCCAATACAAACTTTGGTCCTCCAAAACCTGATCTAGTTCGATATTATTAAAAATAATATTTTTATATAGCTTGCGCCACAATTCACGGTCTTCCTCATACGAAGAAGTCTCACTGGCCATATATTCCTTATATATATCGCTTTCTAAGATTTTATCACATAAAGTCTTTACGAAATCAGCTTCATTCTCCCAAGTTTTCTTCTGATTGTTCGAAAACTCCAGCAGTTGTTTGTTTACCTCCAACTGTGCAATAAAGCGGTTTTCTACAAATTTAGTGTTGGGAAACAATTCTTCCTTAGTAGGAACCAGTTTGTTTTTCGCAGCATTCAGTCGTTTGTTAGCCTGTTTAGTTACCTCTACCATTAAAAGCAGCAGATAGTTGTATAAGTCATACGCTTTAGAAAGGCTGAAAAATAACTCTTTTTCCGCTGTATCCAAGTTTTTGCCTCCGTTCTGATAATAAGCATAGACTATCTGAACTATCTTAAGACGAATAAGAACTCTATTTATCATAATTCACATAAAATTATTAAGGAGTTGCAAAAGTAGGTATTTTCATTGATTTTACATAACATAATTACATTTTTTAATGTAAAATTTACATAGAGCTATCTAAATCGCTTTTTTTCATCGAAGTTTATCCGCAAATTTTTTGCCCATTTAAAAAAAAATGTCCAATTTTGAAGCCGATTTATAAAGATACTTAAGTTATGGAAGATTATAAAAAGAAAAGTGTAGTGGATGGTGACAAAGAAATTGTTTTTTCAAAAGCAATTAAAGCCGGCAAACGTATTTATTATTTAGATGTGAAGAAAAATCGAAAAGATGAAATGTTTTTGGCTATTACTGAAAGCAAGAAAATTGTTTCGGGAGAAGGTGATGACTCGCAAGTAAGCTTCGAAAAACATAAGATTTTTCTATATAAAGAAGATTTTGAGAAGTTCATGAACGGTTTACAACAGGCTATACAGTTTATTGCCGAAGAGCAAGGTCCTATTGAACCTCATCACACTGAAAATGAAGAACAGGAAACAACCGAAGATGCGCACAAACCGCTTAGTCCGAATGAAATTAAAATAGATATCGATTTCTGATTCCAACTGATAAAGAAAGCACAATGATAAAAAAAATTGTGCTTTCTTTTTGTCAAGTCGGAAATAAGCAGTAATTTTGCACCGCTTTTTCAAGCTCATCGTGTGATATACCACATCGTGTGATGGCGAATTAAGCAATAAGATCAACTTAATTTAGAGTAACACAAAAAATTTAAAAACAATGAAATCAATTGAAATTAAAGGTACTGTCAGAACAGACGTAGGAAAGAAAGCAACTCACGAATTGCGTAAGAACAATGGTGTTCCTTGTGTATTGTATGGAGTGCAGAAAGACGAAAACGGCTTGCCCGTAGCTACTCACTTCTCCGTTCCCACCGAAGGACTCCGTAACTTGGTATACACACCGCACATCTATGTTGTAGACTTGAACATTGATGGTAAAATAGTAAACGCTATTTTGAAAGATATCCAGTTCCATCCTGTAACGGATGCAATCCTTCACGTTGACTTCTATCAGATTGATGAAGCCAAACCTATTGTTATGGAAGTTCCTGTTCAGTTGGAAGGTTTGGCAGAAGGTGTACGTGCCGGTGGTAAATTGGCATTACAGTTGCGTAAACTGAAAGTGAAAGCTTTATACAATGTAATTCCTGAACGCCTGGTTGTTGATGTAACTTCTTTGGGTCTGGGCAAGACTATCAAAGTGGGCGAATTAAGCTATGAAGGTTTGGAATTGATTAACGCTAAAGAAGCCGTTGTTTGCGCAGTTAAATTAACTCGTGCCGCTCGTGGTGCTGCTGCAACTGCCGGTAAATAATCAGTAACCCTTTAATCCTTATCAATGAAATATTTGATTACAGGACTGGGTAATATAGGTGAAGAATACCGAAATACCCGTCACAACATAGGATTCACAGTATTGGACGCCCTTGCAAAGGCGTCCAATCTTGTTTTTACTGACGGACGTTACGGAGCCACTGCCACCCTCTCGCTCAAAGGACGCCAGCTTATCCTGCTGAAACCGTCTACTTACATGAACTTGAGTGGAAATGCAGTGCGCTACTGGATGCAAAAAGAAAACATTCCGTTGGAAAATGTGTTGGTAGTGGTGGACGACCTCGCCCTTCCTTTCGGTACATTACGTCTGAAAGGAAAAGGCAGCGATGCCGGACACAATGGTTTGAAACATATAGCTGCTACGCTGGGCACACAAGATTATGCCCGTCTGCGCTTTGGTATCGGCAACGATTTTCCCCGTGGCGGGCAAATAGATTTTGTATTAGGTCACTTCACTGATAAAGATTTGAAGACCATGGACGAACGTGTAGCAACGGCTTGCGACATAATTAAGAGTTTTTGCCTGGCAGGCATCAGTATAACAATGAACCAATACAATAAAAAGTAATGGCTGAAGCAAGAATTGATAAATGGCTATGGGCCTCACGTATATTCAGACCCGCACTATCGCTGCCGAAGCATGCAAGAAAGGACGGGTTTCTATCAACGGCACTCAGGTGAAGCCATCGAGAATGATAAAACCGGGAGAAGTGATACATGTAAAGAAACCACCTGTCACGTACTCATTTAAAGTTTTACAGGCAATAGAAAAACGTATAGGTGCCAAATTGGTTCCTGAAATACTGGAGAATGTAACGACTCCGGAACAATATGAATTGCTGGAAATGAGCAAAATCAGCGGTTTTGTTGATCGCGCCCGCGGAACAGGACGTCCCACTAAAAAGGACCGTCGCAGTATGGAAGAGTTCATTACTCCTGAATATTTCGGTGACGATGACTTCGACTTTGAATTTGATTTCGAAGAAAAAGAGTGATTAGTTAATAGTTAGTGATTAGTGGTTAATAGCGGATGCATACACCGCAGGCACTAATCACTAACCACTAATCGCTACTACAGATTTTTCTTTATAGCTTCAATCATTTCTTGATATTCCGCATCAGCCAGATAAACTTTTCCCGGATTCATCTGAAATACACCTCCATAATCAGGTCCATCCACATACTTGGGGACCAAATGAAAATGCAAGTGAGAAAGTTTGTCACTATACGCTCCGTAATTTATTTTTTCAGGATGGAAAGCCTTGTCCATGGCACGGGTCACACGGGTAACATCTGCCATAAATGCGTTACGTTCTTCATCACTCAGTTCAAACAAGTCGTTTACATGATCTTTATAAGCAACAAGGCAACGTCCGCGATAGGTTTGTTCCTTAAAAAGGAATACACGTGAAACACTCAGTGGCGCTATTTCAATCATTAAATTGTGCAATGTCTCATTGTTCTGACAATACAGACAATCTTTAGGATCACTTTTCATGGTTTTCTTATTTATTAAAATTAATTATTCTTCCTCTTTTTCTTTCTTACCCAACAAACGGTACACATCATCCCGTTCGCCTACCACCCATACCACATCTCCTTCCGTAAAAGGTACATTGATATCAGGGGTCATCAGCGTACTATCTTCTTTTTCGACGCCTACTACCAGACATTTGTACTCATCCCGGATACCACTTTCTCTGATATTCTTACCCAAGAAAAATGAGTTACGATCTATAATGAACTGTTTCAGACTCATTTCACGCCTTTCCAAATCTTCCTCTTCGGCGGCGGCTGATACTCTTTCTGCTTGACGGGCAAACTCGCCCAACTGCTCATCCGTACCGATTACCTGTATGGTGTCACCGGGAAACAGACGTACATTCGCCCCAGGAATATTAATACGATGCATTCCACGAATGATAGATGCCACATGCACTCCGTATTTATGCCCTAAATTCAATTCTCTTAATGTATGTCCCGCCCATAAGGAATCCGCAGGTATCTCAAAATCCGAAAGATGTAAGTCGCGGGACAACAAATGTCCTTCATACTCAGGACGTTTCTGGCCTGTAAATTCAGCATGCACATCTCTGAAACGCAAATTCTGAATAAAAGTACGCTCCATGAATATAGATTGTTTCTTTAGCCATCGCGAGAACATCATCATACCTACCAAAACAACAGCTATACCGATCAGCAAAGTCGTGGAAGCCTGAAAAAGTTTCTCTATCACAAACATCACAAACATGACAGCTATCATTATACGGAGTAAAATGGTAGAAATCAAGGGTGCCCGGTTGAAACGATTATCCTGCCATAACGCCTGAAACTCTACAGAGTGGTTTTTCTTCATAATAATGGCACGCAAGAAAGGTGCGATGCAAACGATAGTAAAAACAGCTCCTGCCAGATTTGCCCAAAAGACAGGCAGACTAGCCCGGAACAATGGAATAATAAAATGGAATGAAAGTGTAATCATAGCTATACACAATACGGAATAAACAGCTACAATCCTAGCTATGGCAACCAACAATTTCTTCCAATTGTTTTCATGATTCACCGTTTGCGATCCCGACGAATAACGCTCAAGCATTTTTCTCCATTTGCCGGGCAGACGTTTCTCTACTATATGATAAGCAGGTATCGCCAAACGTATCATATACGGGGTCAGAAATGTGGTAATGACCGAAACAGCCACCACAATAGGATACAAGAAATCACTGGTTACTTTCAGACTTACCCCCAATGAAGCGATAATGAATGCAAATTCACCAATCTGGGTCAGACTGAAACCACATTGCATGGCAACTTTCAACGGCTGTCCCGACAAAATCACGCCACCTGTACCAAAAATAACCTGCCCAAGCAGAATGGCCAATGTAATAATCACAATGGGCCATATATATTCTACAATCATGGCAGGGTCTACCATCATTCCCACAGATACAAAGAAAATGGCTCCAAACAAATCTTTTACAGGGGCCACAAGCTTCTCTATATTTTCGGCCTCCACCGTTTCTGCCAAAATAGACCCCATTATAAAAGCTCCAAACGCAGCCGAAAATCCAACCTTGGCCGCTACAACTACCATACCGAAGCACAATGCCAGCGAAACAATCAGCAATGTTTCATTTGCCATCACTTGCGGGAACGCTTCAAAAATGTAGGAATGATATAAATACCTACCACAAACCATAATATAAGGAAGAATAATAATTTAGCAATGCTATAGACCATTTCACTACCCTCGAAATTCTGACTCACTGCCATTGTACTCAACATAACCATCAAAACAATAGCCAATATATCTTCCAATATCAAAATACTAAGAACCAAACCGGCAAACCGTTGCTGCCTCAACCCCAAATCATCAAAAGCTTTGTAAATAATAGTCGTAGAGGACATGGCCAACATACCTCCCAAATACAGACAGTCCATGCGTTGCCACCCGAAAGACCACCCCACAAAAATTCCAACCAATATCATACAAAATATAATGGTACACGCCGCAATGACCGCTGTCCCTCCTACTTTCACCAATTTCTTGAAACTAAATTCCAATCCCAGAGCGAACAACAAAAATATCACACCAATCTCCGACCATGTATGGATATTGGCCACATCAATGACCGACGGAGTAAGAGGAACATGGGGACTTGCCAAAAAGCCGGCTACGATATAGCCGAGAACAAGAGGTTGCTTTAACCGTTTAAAGACGAGCGTCATGACACCGGCGCAGATCAGAATCAAAGCCAAATCACTTATCAATGGAGCCAATTCAGACATAGCTAATAAATTTTTGATTGCAAAATTAAGAATTATCTATTTATCATATTCTTCATCCTATTATTAATTTTGCATCAAAAGCTGTTTTTATGGAAAGGAACTAACAACAAATGTATATCAGCCATATAAAGAAAAACGCGAATATTCAAAAAATCTGAATATTCGCGTTATATTTGTTATCAGCGTTCTCTTTTCCGGCTTTCGATTTATTTTCTGAACGGGGCCTTTACTATTACAGCTTTCAGTTTGCGTCCGCGCACATCAATAAATATTTCAGTACCTAATGCTGTGTAAGCGGTCTGAACATATCCCATACCAATACCAATCTTACGCATTGGAGACATGGTACCACTAGTTACTTCACCTATTTTCTCTCCATCAGCATTTACCAGTTCATAACCATGACGGGGAATACCACGGTCTACCATTTCAAAAGCAATCAGCTTGCGTTTCAATCCTTCGGCTTTCTGCTTTTCAAGTAAAGCGCGTGAAATGAAATTCTTTCCTTCAACAAACTTAGTAATCCAGCCCAATCCTGCTTCCAACGGAGAAGTGGTATCACTCAAATCATTACCATACAGGCAAAAGCCCATTTCCAAACGTAATGTATCACGAGCCCCTAGTCCGATAGGTTTAATCCCTTCAGGAGCACCTGCTTCAAAAATTGCTTTCCAGATAGCCTGACCGGCTTCGGGATAAAAATAAAGCTCGAAACCACCTGCACCGGTATAACCGGTATTCGAAATAATCACATCTTTCTGACCGGCGAACTCACCTGTGGTAAAAGCATAATAAGGAATTTCGGACAAGTCGACCGGAGTCAGTTTTTGCAAAACTTCCATAGCCTTCGGTCCCTGAATAGCAAGCTGTGCCATATGGTCGGATGCATTTTCCAATTCCGCACTCACTGTGTTATGACTGACACACCAGTTCCAGTCTTTCTCAATATTGGCTGCATTTACCACCAACAAGTATTTTTCGGATTCATAGTGATATACCAACAGGTCATCAACAATACCTCCCTCCTCATTAGGGAAACAAGTATATTGCGCTTTACCGACAGGCAAAGTTGCTACATTGTTTGAAGTCACTTGCTGCAAAAACTCCAACGCATTAGGACCTTTTACCCAAAATTCACCCATATGGGATACGTCAAAAACACCTACGGCATTACATACTGTAAGGTGTTCATCAATAATTCCCGAATATTCAATAGGCATATTATAACCTGCAAATTCGTGCATTTTCGCCCCCAAGGCAATGTGTGTTTCGGTAAACGGAGTTGTTTTCATGTTATTACTTTACTATTTTAAGGTTAATAAATTACTTATCTTGCCACCAACTCAGCAATTTTCACCACTACTTTCATAGCTTTCTCAATAGACTGGATTGGCACGAACTCATATCTGCCATGAAAATTCAAGCCACCGGCAAAAATATTGGGACAAGGCAATCCTTTGAATGAAAGTTGTGCGCCATCCGTTCCGCCGCGGATAGCCTTCACCTTAGGTGTCACGCCCGCCTCTTCCATAGCCTTGAAAGCGACATCAATGATATGCATCACCGGCTCAATTTTCTCACGCATATTGTAATACTGATCTTTCAGTTCCAAGGTAACGGTACCTTCTCCATATTTCTTATTGATGATTTCCACCCATTTTTTCATATTTTCCTTGCATGCCTCAAACTTGGCACGGTCATGATCACGGATTATATAAGAGATAGTAGTCTGCTCTACTTCACCCGTCATGCCAATCAAATGATAGAATCCCTGATAACCATCAGTACACTCAGGCACTTCGTCCGTAGGCAGTAAAGCCACAAACTCATTAGCTACACGCAAAGAGTTGATCATTTTATCCTTAGCGTATCCCGGATGTACGTTACGTCCTTTAATAATCACTTTTGCAGAAGCGGCATTAAAGTTTTCAAACTCCAACTCCCCTACTTCACCACCATCCATCGTATATGCCCACTCGCATCCGAATCTCTCCACATCAAATTTATGTGCACCCAAGCCTATTTCTTCATCAGGATTAAATCCCACACGAATTTTTCCATGCTTGATTTCAGGATGTTCTTTCAGATATACCATAGCTGAGATAATTTCAGCAATGCCCGCCTTATCATCAGCTCCCAACAATGTCTTGCCGTTAGTTACAATAAGATCCTCCCCTTTATGATCCAACAATTCGGGAAATTGCTTGGGAGAAAGTATAACGTTGTCTTCTTCACACAATACAATATCTGTCCCATCATAACCATAGACAATGCGTGGGGTGACTCCTGCACCCGTCATATCGGGACTGGTATCCATGTGTGCAATAAATCCGATGGCAGGAACCGGTTTATCCGTATTGGCCGGCCATGTAGCAAACAGATAACCATTCTCATCCAAAGAAATTTCCTGAAAGCCCAATTGTTCCAATTCTGATTTTAAATATTGCGCAAACACCATCTGCTTCGGCGTACTAGGGGTAACTCCGCTATTCTCATCAGACTGAGTGTCGAAGCTTACATATTTTAAAAATCGTTCTATTACCGTCATTTTTCTTTTTGTTTTAATATTCATACTTGCCTGTAAAAATAGAAAAAGAGCCGTGAATTGCCAAACAAATCACAGCTCTTTTTTATTAATATTTTATTATTTTGTTATTAGAAGCAACTGGAGCCATCAAAACAATGGGTACATACCTTACATTTTGGTAATCCTATCGCTTCTACCAAAGTTTCCAAAGTATTGAACTTCAACGAACTCAGACCAAAGCGGTCGGCAATCATTTGTACCATCTTCTTATATTCCGGCGAATCTGTTGTTGCATATTTTTCCAGATTCTTATTTTCATCGCCTTCAATCTCCTTAATCATCCGGCGGGTAATCAGTTCCAAATCACTTTTTGAAGAAGTGAAACCAATGAAAGGACATCCATAAATCAATGGCGGACAAGCAATGCGCATATGAACCTCTTTAGCACCATAATCAAATAAAATTTTCACATTATCACGAAGCTGGGTCCCACGCACTATAGAATCGTCACAAAACAACACGCGCTTACCTTCCAGCATTGCGCGATTAGGTATCAGCTTCATTTTTGCTACCAGTGAACGCATTTCCTGATTGGCAGGAGTGAAACTACGAGGCCAGGTAGGTGTGTACTTGGCAATAGCACGATGATAAGGAATTCCTTTACCTTCAGCATACCCCAATGCCATACCTACCCCCGAATCAGGAATACCGCAGGCACAATCAACTTCCGAATCGTCCTTCTGCCCCATTTTATAACCACTCATAAAACGTACTTCCTCTACATTTTTCCTTCATAACATGAAACCGGAAATCCATAATATACCCACAAAAAAGAACAAATCTGCATTCCTTCGTTCGGCTTGCGCATTTGTTCCATTCCATCGGCACGCAAGCGAATAATTTCGCCCGGTCCTACATATTTCTCTATTTCATAATCCAGATTCGGCAAACTGCTTGATTCACTTGTCGCAGCATACGCACCCTCTTTTTTACCTATTACAATCGGAGTACGCCCCCATTTGTCACGTGCTGCTATAATACCATCTTCCGTCAATATCAGCATGGAGCATGATCCTTTGATTTTATTAAAAACATTCTCGATACCATCTACAAAATTTTTTTTTTCCTTGCACAATAAGCAATGCTATCAGTCTGTCTGGTTCGTCTTGCCAAGACTCATTTCAGAAAAGTGCATATTAGCCGCCAACAAGTCGCATTCCAATTCCGTAATGTTATTGATTTTAGCTACTGTGACGATGGCGAACTTGCCTAGATGCGAGTTTATCACGATAGGCTGCGGGTCCGTATCACTGATAATGCCGATACCCGAACTCCCTTTGAACTTTGGAAGTTCAGATTCAAACTTCGTACGGAAATAAGAGCTCTCCAAATTGTGGATAGAGCGCATAAAGCCCTCTCCTTGAGCATACGTAGCCAAACCACCTCTTTTTGTTCCTAAATGTGAATTATAGTCCGTCCCGTAAAATAAGTCGGTGACGCATTCAGCCTTTGAGACTGTTCCAAAAAACCACCCATTCCTTTTTGCGTATTTTTCGTTTAGGGTGCAAAATTACTAAAAAAGTTTGGCTCTGAATGAATAATCATTGCTATTTTTGCATCAAAATGTAGCATTTATGAAATCACTATTACTCATCTTCTTGGGAGGAGGTACAGGAAGTGTACTTCGCTACCTGCTTACCATAAGTATTTATCGCCAGGGAGCAACGAATTTTCCGTGGGGTACTTTCGCAGTCAATATTTTGGGTTGCATACTTATCGGGGTATTTTATACCCTCACCTCACGCATTCATATCAACAATGATATAAGACTGATGCTCACTATCGGACTTTGTGGTGGCTTCACCACTTTCTCCACTTTCAGCAACGAAAGTTTGCAATTACTGAAATCAGGACTCTACCCCTCTTTTTTCACATACATCATTAGCAGTGTGGTATTGGGTATCCTCGGAGTAATGCTAGGGATATGGATGAGCGAATAGAGCAAAATAAATATCCCTCCGGCTCTATACCACATAGAACAGGAGGGATTGAAATTGCACCTCAGTTATAAAACCTTATTTTAATCTCAAGACACTTCGTCCGGCTGTAATGGCTGCATTGTTTGCAGGAGTTGACTTACGGGTACAATAATCAAATTCCGCTGTTTTCTCTCCGTTAAATGATTTCCATTTTAATTTCAGCTTCACTGTTTTTCCTTCAGTGTCAGGCAAAGAATCCAAATTAAATGCCACCAGTCCGTCGGCAGGTTCACCGTATACATCACCAAAGGCATTATGGCGGAATTCTACCTCATAAGGATTTTCAGCATCTTTACTCATCAGCAAATTGACAAAATGAGCTTGACTGCGATCCCCCCACATGGTTCTGAAACGCAAAGTCAAATAACCGTCCTCGGCAATTGTCACCCAATCGTTAATCATATCTACAGGGTCAGTACCATACACTTCATCATTCTTATCTCCTAAATCACCGGCAATCGGTTTTGTCAAGATACTGTCTATCCAGTTGATATGTACAGCCTTGTCATACTCTCCGCTTGACTCATTCACCGGATCGAAATTTACAAGAGCCCTTACTTCCTTCTCACCATAAGGAGAATTTTTCATATTGACAGGCAACAGTGTCGTACTGTCATCCAACTGCATAAAAAATGAATTGTCGGCCACCGGTTTCACAGTAACCAATGCATTGGGCCACGCGTATCTGTAATAATCATTATCATCATCATCCAAACAGGATTGAAAGATTATCACAGAAGCAAGTACCGCTACAGACGCAAGCAATTTATTAAAACCAAAAAACTTTTTCATTGTGCTTTTCTTTATTAGTTAATTATTCTAGTTTATAAGTCTTTTCTATTGAAAGAAATGCAGGCTATACCATAATACTGCACGAAGTTTTGTTAAGAAAACATAATCATCTGACAGTAATGTTACAAACATTCTTCCATTTGCATTTTCTACATCTAAACAAGTGACGCTATAGGCGAACAAAGGGATAATTTTACCGAAATTTAGATCATATCAAATTACTAGTCCTATGATTTTTTTATCTTAAATTTGTTACTGTTTTTTGAAAAGGAAAAGATTTAGAATAAAGAGTTTTATGAAAGCTACTATCGCAAGTCTCATTTTTTTGCTATTGTCATTAGCCGTCTCATCGCAGACTTATAAATATATTGGTATAGAAGAAGGACTAAGTAATCAGAAAATATACAGAATTCAAAAAAGACGCGCGTGGATACATGTGGTTCCTCACCCATGTGGGAATAGACCGATATAACGGAAAAGAAATAAAACATTATAAATTAAAAGAAGGCGACAGGGAGCTAGACCCGTTATTGAATATAAACTGGACTTATTTAGATAAAACAGGTACACTGCTGGTCACAGGAAAACAAGGCAGAATTTTCCGTTATGATTCAGGACACGATCGTTTTGTACAGATATACAGTATGTACAATTACTGGAACAAGGACTACCATGCTTTCGTGAGATATAGTTATATAGACCAGGAGAGTAACGTATGGTTGTGCGGCAAATCAGCTATCCACCTTTTTAACATAGAATCCGGACAAAAGCAAAGAATTTCTAACCGGCTGGGAAATATCACCTGCATAGAACAGATAAACAGTGAACATTTTTTTATAGGTACAGACAAAAGAATCTATCTGGTAAAACTGGAAAACGGGAATTTGAAAGAACTCTCCTGCGGCAAACTGGAAATGATGGATATGCACGTACACGAATTATATCTACACCGTACAGCCAACAAACTATTTATAGGCACTTTTGAAAAGGGAGTCTATATATATGACTTAAATATCCAGAAAATTGTACGTCCCGAAGTAGAACTAACAGATGTGAATATTACACGGCTCAGTCCCTTGAACACAAAGGAATTATTAGTAGCCACTGAAGGAGCAGGAGTGCACAAATTAAACATAGATACCTATGAAACCGAACCTTATATCATTGCAAATTATGGTAGTTACAACGAAATGGACGGGAACATTATCAATGATGTATATGTAGACAACGAGCAGCGTATCTGGCTGTCTAGCTATCCTACAGGAATTACCGTCCGCAACAACCAATATACCAACTACAACTGGATAAAGCACTCTATTGGCAACCGGCAGTCACTAGTAAACAACCAAGTAAACTCTATTATAGAAGATAGTGACGGGGATCTGTGGTTTGGAACAAGCAACGGCATCAGCTTATACGATTCAAAGCAAAAGCAATGGCGTTCTTTTCTAAGCTCTTTCAATCACGGACTAAAAAATCAGAACCGCATTTTTATCACTTTATGCGAAGTTTCTCCGGGTATTATATGGGCCGGAGGATATGCATCGGGCATTTTCCAGATTACCAAGAAAAACGGAAACATAGAATACCTCACCCCTGCCCAATCTTTCCATCTGAATGTACGTGCCGACAAATACATACGCGACATTAAAAAGGACAGATACGGGTGCATATGGTCCGGAGGATATTATAATCTGAAATGCTTTAATCTAAAGACACGCCAAGGACGTCTTTATCCCGGACTAGGGTCCGTCACTGCCATTGAAGAAAAGGATAGTACATCTATGTGGATAGGTACCTCCACCAATCTTTTTCTACTGGACCGGAATTCGGGTAAATACAATGAAATACATCTGCCCGGTGGAGCAACCTACATTTATACGTTACACCAAGAAAACAATGGTTTACTCTACATTGGCACCAGTGCTCCGGACTATTTACTTATGATCCGGTAAAAGAATCAATCAGCGCCCATTACTACACAGAAAACAGCCCGTTAGTATCAAACAGTATTTATGTTATTCTACCCACAAAAGACGGGAATATCTTGATGAGTACCGAAAATGGTATCAGTATTTTCTCGCCTACTAACCGCCAGTTCCGCAACTGGACTCGCGGACAAGGGTTGATGTCCACCTGTTTCAATGCCAGCTCTGGTGTACTACGTGCCAATGGGAACACTGTATTCGGAAGTACAGATGGTGCACTGGAATTCCCCCAAAACATAGAAATGCCCCAAGCAGGAGATTCACATATGATATTCAGCGACTTCCATATTTTCTACCAAACTGTATATCCTAATGATCCAAACTCTCCTCTGACTAAAGATATCGACCAAATAGAGAAATTGAATCTGAAATATATGCAAAATACATTTTCTATCCGAGTATCCTCTATCAATTACGATTATCCGTCGGACATACTATATACCTGGCAGTTGGAAGGATTCTACGACGGTTGGACTACTCCAAGTGACGAAGGGACTATCCGATTCACTAATGTTGCTCCCGGTACCTATACACTGCGTGTACGTTCCGTTTCTAAAGAGGATAATAAACACGTGTTGCAGGAGCGGATATTGAAAATTACTGTAGCACATCCCGTGTGGCTCAGTTTTTGGGCTATTTGTATTTATGTCCTGACTATCACTTCAGTAACATACGTCATTTTCCGCCTGCATTCCATGCGCAGAGAAAAGAAGGCCTCGGATGAAAGAACTCGGTTCTTTATCAATACAGCGCATGATATCCGTACTCCGCTGACACTAATAAAGGCACCTTTGGAAGAAATTCAACAAAAAGAAAATTTAAGTGAAGAAAGTCAGGCCAATATGCTTACAGCGATGAAGAACGTGGACACCTTGCTACGCCTCACCACTAATCTGATAAACTTCAGCAAAGCTAATGTATACTCCTCCTCCCTCCGTATATCGGAACATGAACTTAATACCTATATGGAAGGAATATGCCATGCCTTTTATAGTTATGCAGAAGCCAAACAGATCAAACTCGACTACAAAAGCAACTTTGAATATCAAAATGTATGGTTCGACAAAGAAAAAATGGACTCGATCACAAAAAACTTGATTTCAAATGCTATCAAATATACTCCCGCCCACGGTGAGGTACACATTATCATCTGCCATGACAAGGACAACTGGAGCCTGGAGATTACAGACACGGGCATCGGAATTCCTGCCAAAGAACAAAAAAAGTTATTCAAGTTACATTTCAGGGGCAGCAATGCCATCAATGCAAAAATTACAGGCAGTGGAATCGGACTGATGTTAGTATGGAAACTAGTACGTATTCATAAAGGAAAGATCAGCATAGAAAGCGTAGAGAATAAAGGCACCCGTGTAAAGGTTATCTTCCCCCAAAAACAATTCCGAAACCAACAGGTCCCGACAGAAACGGTACAACAAGAAAACGTGGCACCAGTATCTCCTAGTGCAGTCTCTCCCCATACTTATAAAGATCTGTATCGGCAGCATGTTCAAAATACACAGCGTATCCTGGTTGTGGAAGACAATGACGATCTACGCGAATATCTGTTTCATACTTTATCCGAAGCTTATCAAGTGGAAACGTGTACCAATGGCAAAGAAGCCTTAAAAATTATCCCTGAATTTAAACCTGATTTAGTATTATCAGACATTATGATGCCCGAAATGCGAGGAGACGAATTGTGTTCTGCTATCAAAAATAATATACTGACGTCTCATATCCCTGTAATTCTGCTAACAGCATTAAATGATGAAAAGAATATCGTTGAAGGATTAGAAACAGGTGCGGACAAATACCTAATAAAACCTTTTAATATAGGAATACTAAAAGCATCTATAGCCAACATACTGACTAACCGTGCACTCCTTCGCCGCAAATATGCAGATATGGAGTTACATAATGACAGTATTTCCATAAATTATAGCAACACATTGGACCAACAGTTCCTAGAAGCAGTGAAAGAAACAATAACTGAAAATCTAGACAATTCAAGTTTCAATGTGGAGTCACTCTGTGCTTCACAAAACATGAGCCGTTCCAGTTTCTACAATAAACTGAAAGCATTGACAGACCAAGCTCCGGCAGACTATATCCGCCTGATCCGGCTGAAACGGGCAGCACAATTACTATCCGAAGGACAGTATAATATATCCGAGATATCAGATATGACCGGGTTTAATGATGTAAAATATTTCCGCGAAAGTATTCAAAAAAATACTATAAAATAAGTCCCAGCGGATATAGCAAAGGGGAAATGAAGGAAGAACCGGCTAAACCATAAGAGTCCTAAAGAAACTTATTTTGAACAAAATTTATCATTAACACATTAATAGATAAAAGAGAAAATGAGTACTTTCGGGGCATTCATCCGTAGTACTTAATAAACTGACTTATGATAGGAAAAATTAAAACGATGGCAATCATCACGTTTTACATAGCTGTATTACTTGTTATTGCAGTGTATTTGCAAGACGGAAGCGGAACATTCTCTCATTTTTTCGAGAATGCAAATCTATACATACGTAATTTGCGTAATATACACGTTCCGGCTTTCCATCAAACTTATGACAATTATCTGCAACTTTTTCCACTCATACTTCTATTCGGACTAAAATTGGGAGGAATAAGAGGTCGTTTCGGATGGAAACGGTTGTTCACTTTCATAGTCCTGTCAGTCATACTGACACAGCTGGTAGTAAACGGATTAAAACTCACCACCGGAGTGCTTCGCCCGGATGCCACAAATTATTTCTCTTTTCCTTCCGGACATACGGCAGCAGCATTTATGGCAGCTACCTTATTGTATAAGGAATATGGGTTCAAAGGATATTGGATAGGATTAGTAGCATACGCAGCAGCTATAGTAACAGGGTTTACCCGTATTCTGAATAACCGTCACTGGCTGTTTGATGTCATCATTGGTGCCGCCTTGGGAATATTGCTTACAGATTTGGCTTTCCGTCTGGTACAACTCATATTCAAAGACCGAGGACTTATCCAGCATAAATAGATACCATAAGCCTGATAACACAACAAATTTAGCACTCATGAAAAAACAAATGATCTTATTAGGAATGTTAATGGCGTTTTGTATGACAGAAGCAAAGTAACACTGCCTGCATTATTCACAGACAATATGATATTACAACAAAAATCAAATGTCATTTTCCATGGCCATTCATCCACAAAAAAAGAAGTGATAATAACAACAGGATGGAGTAAGCATCCCTATACGACATCACCTGACAAAGAAGGAAATTGGAGAATAGAAATTCCTACCCCATCTGCCGGAGGTCCTTATGAAATCATCATTTCGGACGGGGATAAACACATACTGCAAAATATTTTAATTGGTGAAATATGGTTGTATACAGGAGAATGTGAAACAGAAACTCCCATAGATATAGCCCCCCAACCTTATATCCGTCTGTTTCAGACAAAGAAAGAAATCTCCTTAGTTCCCAAGAAAGATTTACACACTACACAAGAAGGTTGGAAAGAATGCACCTCCAAAAACATAACCGGATTCCCTGCAGTGGGATATTTTTTTGCCAGCCAGTTACAAAAGACTCTGAAAGTACCCGTGGGTATAATAAGTTGTACCTGGAAAGATACTCCTGCAGAAGCATGGGCCAGTTATGATGCGTTAGAAGACCTGCCAAGCTACAACAAAGAAACAGAAATGCTTGAATCCTTGGAGTTCAATCCTGAAAAAATAGAAGCAGAATATGCCCGTAAAAGAGAAAAGTGGTATCAAGCTCTTTACGAACACGATATGGGATGGTGCGATGACCATCAAGTATGGGCGGAACCTGATTATTCGGATGAAAACTGGAAAACAATGGAACTTCCGGGATACTGGGAAGATAAGGGAATGAAAGACTTCGATGGAGTAGTATGGTTCAGAAAAACGATAGATATTCCACGTAACTGGACTAGAAAAAATATCACAATAAATTTGGGGAACATTGCCGATGAAAGCATTGTATATTATAACGGGACTGAAATAGGACGAAACACAAAAGCCGATGTGTCCTGCTGTTACAAAATTCCCTATAAGCTGGTAAAACGCGGAAAGGCTGTACTGACCATACGTGTGACCAATTACAAAAGCAAAGGAGGAATATATGGCCGTCCAGAAGACATGAAACTAAGTATACAAGGCAAGAATCTTATCTCATTGGCAGGAGAATGGAAATACCTGTCCGGTCTCTCATTAAGTGGAATCCCCCCTATACCCATTTCACCAGAAAGTAACCCTAAGTATCCCACAGGATTATTCAATGCGATGATACATCCGCTTACTTTTTTCCCTCTTCAAGGTATTGTATGGCATCAAGGAAAAAGTAATTTGGGAAGCAGCGATGAATATGCAGACTTATTCATGTCATTGATAGCCGACTGGCGCGATAAGTGGCAGAAACCACAAATGCCTTTCTACTTTGTACAACTGTCCAACCATGGGAAAAAAGAAGAAATACAAGATGATTCAGACTGGGCGGCCATACGTGAAGCACAAGCACAGGCTTTACACTTGAATCATACAGGCATGGTAGTAACCACCGATATTGGAAAAGGAAAAAGCAATACCTTCCAAAGCACTCTGGAAACAGGTCTTCGCCTATCACAGCTAGCATTAAAACAAACCTACGGAAAAAGAAAAATGCCTCAATATCCGGTTTACAAAAGCTACAGCATCGAAGGAAATACCCTTCGTATCCATTTTGAAAATCTAGGAAAAGGATTCCTGCATCCCGATCCAGTACGCGGATTTATAATTGCAGGTACAGATAGGATTTTTTATCCGGCAACAGTAACAGTAAAAAGAAAGAAATAATTGTACAATCACCCGATGTACCTCATCCTGTAGCCGTGAGATACAATTGGGCCAACCATACTGACGGTGCTTTATTCGGAGCATCAGGTCTGCCAGTAGCCCCATTCCGAACAGATAATTGGTAATTATCGCAAGCTATATGAATAAACACTTAGATAATTCCTGTATATTTGCACTCTTTTAGAATAAACAAAGAAAAACAATGGGAATGGTAATAGGTATAGACGTAGGCGGAAGTACCACCAAAATAATAGGTGTGGATAAAGAAGGCATAAAACATCCTATGATTGTAAAAGCCGAAGATCCTATCACTTCGTTATTCGGTGCTTTTGGCAAATACATATATGATAATGGAATCAGCTTAAACGACATTGATAAAGTCATGTTGACAGGAGTGGGAAGTGCTTACGTAAACCAACCATTATATGGACTCTCTACTGATCATACGGATGAGTTTCTAGCAAACGGCCTTGGAGCTCACTATGACTCCCAACTACAAGACCTTATTGTAGTAAGCATGGGTACCGGCACCTCTTTTGTAAAAGTGGAAGGAGGTGAAAATATATCTCACATAGGTGGTATAGGTATTGGTGGAGGAACCATTCAAGGATTATCCTGCCTGTTGTTAAAAACACAGAATATTCATCAAGTGGTGAAGATGGCAGAGAAAGGTGTAATAGAAAATATTGATTTGCAAATCAAGGATATTTGCAACACTCCTCTACCGGGACTTCCTTTGGATGCCACCGCTTCCACATTTGGCAAAGCAAGCTCAAATGCCTCTATGGAAGATGTAGCAGCGGGAATCATTCATATGGTATTACAATCGATAGGACAATCTGTCATATTAGCAGCACTGAATAGCCATATCAAAGATTTTGTCCTGATAGGTAATTTGACCAAAATGCCACAATGCAAAGAAATATTCCCAGTTATGGAAAAAATGTATCAATGCCATTTTTGGATACCCGAATATGCAGAATATCGCACGGCATTGGGAGCAGCACTAGCTTATACATATAAATAAGAAAGAGAACAGACAGTACTGTTCTTAACTCCTTTATATTGTTATGCTAAAAGTATAACAGCATAATTCGGAACCCAAGGTTTTCCAACTTAACGAAGAAGAAAGTGCATCTCTCACTGATCTTCTAAAGTGGGAGATTCAATAAATATCCCTAAAACATGAGTGTCAAGCAAAACTTCTTATTTTTTTGAGTTTAACACTTTCTTTCTTCAATAAATTCAAAAAGAATAGCCCAAAAGTACAAAAATCAATGATAGAAAAAGAATTTAATGATAGAATTTACACTAAAAGTACTGCAAAAAGAGAAAAATATACCATATTCATGTTACAGAACATAGGATTATTTCCGTTACTAGACTCCGCCACATGCGTGCATATGCAAAAAAAGCCTCCGGAACTTCTTCAAGTCCGGAGGCTTCAATCAAAAACGGCAGCTACCTACTCTCCCACTGTGACGCAGTACCATCGGCGTGACAAGGCTTAACTTCTCTGTTCGGAATGGGAAGAGGTGGAACCCTTGTGCTATAGCCACCTGAATAAGGGCGACATATCGACAAGCCATCAGCGTTATCTTATCCTGTAGTAATAACCGAACGTATACACCATCCAAAATATAAGGAAAGTGGACGGGCAATTAGTAATGCTCGGCTTTGGTATCTCTACCTTTACACCTGCATCCTATCAACGTCGTAGTCTACAACGACCCTCAGAAATCTAATCTTGTGGCCGGCTTCGTACTTAGATGCTTTCAGCACTTATCCGATCCAGACTTAGATACCCGGCAATGCACCTGGCGGCACAACCGGTAAACCAGAGGTCTGTCCAACACGGTCCTCTCGTACTAGTGTCAGAGCCACGCAAATTTCATACGCCCACGATAGATAGAGACCGAACTGTCTCACGACGTTCTGAACCCAGCTCGCGTGCCACTTTAATGGGCGAACAGC